>Ga0182739_1002131_pt1 | contig 18865 bp, 17 predicted proteins | sample eDN5th30CBELigBY_FD_128873 | JGI IMG/M metagenome (GOLD analysis project Ga0182739, IMG submission 128873) | Enriched backyard soil microbial communities from Emeryville, California, USA - eDNA 5th pass 30_C BE-Lig BY (version 2) (version 2) | ecosystem: Environmental > Terrestrial > Soil >...
ACGCGCTGATCTCCACCGGGAACAATTCGGTCTCGGTGTTGAACGATCCGTCGGCTGAATATCAGGTCGCGAATGCTGCGTTTGAGCGAGCGCTGCGCTTCCTGGTCGCGCGCCATTCGTGGCCCTTCGCCTCGACGATCGACCTGCTTGTCCGCGCGCCGGATGATGAGAACAAGTCGCGGCGCTTCCGGCAGAGTGGTTTCCGCCTGCCGCAAAACACCCTGCACGTCAAAGAGGTCTTCCACGACGTCGCGCCGCTGACCGAATACGAGATCATCGGCGGCATTCTGTCTTGCCGATACGATTCCAACATCTACGCGAACGTGGTCAAGCAGGTCTCCGAGGAGAAGCTTCACCCGATGGCGGAGGAAATCCTCACGCTCTACGTCGAGGCGGGGTGCCTGCGCGGCCTGAACGAGGACTTCACGGAAGCCTCCCGCCGGGAACAGAAGGCAGAGATCCTGCTCGAGGAGACCCGCTCCCACGTCGATCAGCAGAACCCGGCCCGCAATACCTACAAGTCGAAGGTGGCCGTCGCGCGCAGGAGCCGCCGGGTATGAGCCTGAACGATCTGATCATCCGTCAGCGTGATTTCTCCACTGGCGAGGTGGATCCCGATGCGATCCGGCGGGATGACGTCGATGCGCTGAAGACGGCGGTTCGGCGGGCCCGCAATCTCGTCTGCACTCACACCGGAGCGATCACACGCCGCCCGGGCCGCCGGCTCCTGTTCGAGGACTATGGCGTCATCATGGACTTCAAGCCATTCGACGATGCCGCGTTCAAGGTGGTCTTCGTCAATGGTGGCGTGAAGGTGCGCACGCAGAGCGGGGCGCTCGTCGTGTCCCTGCTGGCGCCGTGGACGGTCGACGATCTCTCCTCGCTCGTCTTCGAGGCGATGGACAACGAGATTTTCGTCGCCTGGCGCGGCCGGACGCAGGTCATCAGGATTTTTGAAGGCTCCTACGATTGGGAGATCGCGCCCTACGAGTTCGGCATCGGGCTCGATGGAGCGATCCGCATGCCGTTCTACCGCTTCGAGGCGACGCAGAATGTGTCGATGCAGCCGTCGGGGCTAACCGGAAACATCACCGTCACCTTCAGCGCCCCGGTGCTGAGCAGCCAGCATGCCGGCGTCGTCTTCCGCTATGGCGGCCGGCAGCTCCGCATCACCTCGACCATCTCGGCGACCGTCGCTTCAGCCACCGTCATCGAGGAATTGCCGCCGTCCTTCGCGATCACGGTGGCGAGCGGTTCGGGTTTCTCGGTCGGGCAGATCGTCGAGACGGACACGATCAATGCGAAAGGCGAGGTGTTCGCCGTCGCCGGCAATGTCGTCTCCATCGTGTCGATCGACAAGCTGACCACGCCGCAGACCGGGGAAACGCTGATCGGCCCGACCGCATCGTCGAAGATTTCCGCCGTAGCGGCGGCGCCCTCGCCCGGCGCCGTGATCCAGTGGGACGAGCAGTTCGTCTCCGATTACCGCGGCTGGCCGCGTTCGGTCTCGAAAGACCGGGAACGCCTGATCATGACGAACTTCGCCCAGAAGAAGAATGCGATTTTCTGGCTGGCGACGGGCAACAACCGGGACGGCTCCATCGGCGCTGACCCCGCGCAAGCGATGCTGGAATTCATCACGGCGGAATGCCAGGTCTTCCATGTCGTCGGTGGCTATGACGAGTTTGCCGTAACCGACCGCGGCGTCTTCTACATCCCGGTATCCGTTGGCACGCCGCTCCAGCCGGGGTCCGTTGAGTTCCGGCCGATCTTCACCAGCGAGCTTTCCGACATCCGCCCTATCGAGGTGACGGAGGGTCTGATCTTCGTCGACAAGTCGAAGACCGGGATTTACGTTATTTCGGCCACCGGCCAGACGTCGCGCCCATACATCGCGAACGAGATCAACCGGCTTCACCGGCATCTCTTCGAGGACATCAAGTCCATCGCCGCAACGTCGGCAACGCCGAAATTCCCTTCCCGGCAGGTCTATGTCGTGAATGGCGACGGCAGCTATGTGACCGGCCAGTTCAATCCGGATCGGGAATACATCGGCTGGCTGAAGCAGGAGGGCGCCGGCCGGGTGCTCAGCGTCGCCGGCACCTACGGCGAAGTCGTCATGATGTCGGCCTACAGATTTGGCGGCGTCGAGTATGGGGTCGCCGAAGCGCTCGACTATGACCTCCTCTGCGATTGCGGAACGACGATCGATTCCGGCTCGTCCTTCGATTTCCTCCAGTTCGACGACGGCTCGCCGCTGACTTTCGAGGATGGATCGAAGCTGCAGCTCGACGGAACGATCGTCAGCTTCCACGCCGGCAAGACGGTCTCCGTTTTCGCGGATGGCTTCTATTTCGGACCGATGGCGATCCCCGCCGACGGCGTTCTCGACGGCTTCGACGACTACGAGAAGATCACGCTCGGCATCGATTTCGATTGGTCCCTGATCCCGCTCTTCACCAACTTCGAAGGCGGGCAGCCGGCCGGGCAGGGCGAGCAGCGCCGCAAGATCGAGAAGATGCTGATGACCGTGCGCGACACGCAGGAGTTCCGGTGCGGCGGCCGCGACTTCGGCAGCTATAGGGGCGGCGATGACATGTCGCTGCCGGTGCCTGCCCGGGATGACACCTATCGATATCGCGAGGTCGGGCGCTCCTACGATCCGGTCGTCGAGCTCACGAGCACGTTCCCGGCGAAATTCAAGATGATCGAACTGTTCACGAGGATAACGGTCTAATGGAAGCGGCAATTCTTGGCGGCATCATGTCAGGCCTTTCCGGTGTGGTCGGCGCCGTCGGCGCGTCTCAGGCCCAGCAGTGGGAAGCCGAGAAGGCGAAGCGGGCGGCGGAGGTCGGTCGCGTCCGCGCGAACCAGATCGATGCAAGCTATCGTGACGAGCTGAACTCGACGATCTCCAACATCAAGTCGATCCGGGCGTCATCCGGCGCCAGCATGTACAGCCCGACCGGCATGGCGATCGAGGCCGATCAGCAGCGCATCAGCGACCGCGACCGAAAGATCGAGGTCGGCAACGCTCGGATGCAGGCGAACCAGGATGAGCAGGACGCGAAATTCCGCAAGTCGGCCGCCAAGACCGCCCTCTTCGGTGGCGTTGCGAAATCGCTGCCCTCATTCTTCGGAGCCTGATGATGGTGAAGCTTCCTACCCTGCAGCCGCGCGGCGCAACGATCCGTGGCCCGGTCTCGTCGATCAGCGGCGCCGACGTCGCCAACGTCTATGATTATGTCGGTCAGGCATTCGGCAGCCTTGGCAATATGCTGGAGAAGAAAGCGCAGGATGACGCGCGGATCGCCGGCCAGAACGCCGTGAGCCGGGATGCCAACGGCAATCTGAAGGTTGATCTCCGGTCCAACATGACGGAGGCGAACCGGGTCTATAATCGGTCGGCGGCAATGGACTTCACGGCGCGATCCGAAATGGACGCGAAGGCCATGAACGCGCAGCTTCAGCAAGAAGCGCGTGGCGATCCTGAAGTGTTCCGCACCAGCTGGAAGGCATACACCGACCAGACCGTCATCAATGCGCCAGACAAAGAGTTGCGTGGTCCGCTGCGGAGCATCCTCGAACGCGAGGGGCAGATCGGTTTCACCGGCGTCCAGCGTCAGAAATTCCAGATCGACATGGCGAACACGAAGACGACGCTCCTGTCGTCGATTGCCATGAAGGAAGACGAGATGAGCGCGTTGGCCCGCCAGGGCGGGACCGACACGCCGGAATACCGTGATCGTCAGTCAGAGGTCAGGTCGCTATATGGCGAGCTGTCCAGCACGCCGGAATTCCAGTTCCCGGATAAAGAGCGGGAAATGAAGCTGGCGCAGTTGGAATCGCGCAATACCGCCGAGGCCATCCTTGGGCAGGCAGATCGCGCCATCCAGACCGGCGGCATCGCGGAGGCTGCGAAGCTCGAAGAGCGCATCCTCACGGATGAGAAGCTGGCGCTCTCTCCGGCCGAACGCCGCCAGTACGCTGGCCTGATCCGGCAGACCATTACCGGATTCAAGGCCGAGCAGCGCGCAAATCTCGCGCCGCTGAAGGAGGAGGCGAAGGAAGTTCGAAAGAAGTGGGAACAGGGCGCGGGCTTCGATGATCCTGCTGACGACGATCTGATCAACAACATCGCCAAGAACGGCGATCTTGCGACGGCGCAGGAGCTTCGCAACTATCGGCGGCTGCAGAGAACCCTTTCTGAATATCGCCAACTTGGGGATGCAGAGCAGGTCGCGATCCTTGAAAACGCCGTTGGCAACGCGAACCGTTCGCGTCCCACGCCGTCACGCCCGGTCTCGGTCTCACCTTCAGCGTCGACCAGCATGGAATCGGCGATGAACCATCTAGTTGGCAAGGGGCTTTCCAAGGTCATGGCCGCCGGCATCATCGGCAACTTGATGCAGGAATCCGGCCTTAACCCGCTGGCGCGCAATCCTGGCGACGGCAACGACGGTTCGGATTCCATCGGTCTTGGCCAGTGGAACGGTGCGCGTGCAAGGGCGCTGAAAGCCTTCGCGGCCGCGAACGGTGCATCCCCCGATGATGTTGCCACCCAGCTTGATTTCGTGCTTCACGAACTTGAAACCACGGAGAACGCTGCATATCAGCGGCTCAAGGCGGCAACGACGGTCGACGAGGCCGTCGCCGCCATGATCGGTTTCGAGCGGCCGCAGGGTTGGACGGCTGCCAACCCGCGCGGCGGGCATGGCTGGAGCAATCGCCTCCAGTATGGGATGAAAGCCGCAGAGATGGCCGGCATCACCGGTGAACTCCTCGGCGTCAGCAAAACGGCGGCCGTGCCTTCGCAGCTCTTGAAGGAGTATCAGCAGGAGGTCACATCCGATCTTCGCACCGCGAAAGACGATTGGAAGCGTGAACTCGACAAGGGCAATGTTCCCGACGCAGAATCCCTCGGGCTGCTCACCCGTCAGCTTGCTCTCGTTGATGATCAGAATCTGCGTCGCGAATACGCGGATCTCTTCTCGCAAAGCGATGCTTTCAAGCAGTTCCAGACCGCCAATCCGGCAGAAGCCGAAGCCGTGCTCAGCGCAATGGAAGCTGGCGTCTCGAACGGCGCCTCCCTTGCGGAGCACCAAATCGTTGACGCCGCGCGCCGTGGTGCGGAAGCGTCCGCGAACGCATGGAGAGATAACCCGCTTGGGCAGGGTGCCCGTCTTGGAATGATTCCTCCATCGCCCACCCTTGATCTTGGGAATTCGGAAAAATGGGGGCAAACCTTTTCGTCCCTTCAGCGAAGCGTGAGCCTGCTTCAGGCGCGGGGCGTGGTCGGCAACATCTCCGCGTTGCCGCCGCAGATGCAGGATCAGGTTTCCCGCGCGCTGACGTCCTCGACCCCGGCCGACGCGATCAACCTGCTCGGCTCGATGGCGACGAACCTGAACACGGAGACCTACCGCGCGACGCTGAATGCCATCGCGTCGAAGGGCGACGGGAAGGTCATGGCCGCCGCCGGCGCGCTCGTGAACCAGAACCCCGAGGTGGCCGAAAGCATCCTCCGCGGCCAGGCGCTCATGAAGGAGAATTCTCTCCTCGCTCCTCGAAAGACGGACAGCAACGCGGAGTCGATCAACGCGCTGCTTCCGATCCAGGCATTCGGGCCGACGCTCGAAGGTGCGCGCCAGTCCGTGCTTGAGGCGGCCACCGCTCGCTATGCCGATCTCTCCCATCAGGCGGGAGACACGTCGGGCGAGCTCGACGACACCCGCATGGAGACCGCGATCAACGAAGTCACCGGCGGCCTCGTCGACATGAACGGCTATACTGTCATCGCGCCGCGGTATGGGATGAGCCAGCGCGATTTCGACTCCCTGCTCGGCGGCCTCAGCGCAACGGCCCTCGCCGGCGCGGTTACATCGACCGGCCAGCCGGTATCCGCATCCGATCTCCGCAACGAGGGACGCCTGCGTGCCGTCGCCGACGGGCGCTATGTCCTTGAGTTCGGCAATCCGGAATATCCGACCTACGCGATGCGGGCCGCTCCGCACCCGGGCGGCGGCGCTGACCTCAATTCGGTGTTCGTTCTCGATCTCAGGGGGCAGTGATGGCGTTTCTTGTCGATGAGAAGGAAATGGCCGGGGCGTTGCAGGTGGCGGCACGTCGACCATTCGAAGGTATCGATCCCGGATTCGCTGCGCGCCTCGCTGCGGATTTCAACGCATTCGCCAACTATTCCACCTCAGGCGCCAGTCATCGAAACGCGCTGGAAGTCCAGAACGATTTTCAGGTGCAGTTCTATAAGGAGAGTGGGCAGCGTCTTCCCGGCTGGGCGGATAGCATAAATGCGAATGCCCTTGACGTCGCACGCAAGCAGTTCGGCCAGTGGAAGGCGGACAATCCGGAAAGCGACCTCGTCTTCCCGTCTGACGAAGAGCTTGTCAAGAAAGCTGACGATGTGGCGATGGGGTATCGTCGGCAGGCTCAAGCGCTAGAGCGGCGTTCGACTGGAATCGGATCCAGCATCGGCGGTATAGCCGGGACGATCGGGGGAGGGATCAGCGATCCCGTCAATCTCCTTAGCTCGGGCTTCGGCGCGTCTGCGGCCGCAGGGCTTCTGCGAGTAGCGGTCACCGAATTCTTCGTCAACGCGGTATCGGAGACGGTCATTCAAGCCGCAACGGCGGAACGAAAAAGCCGGCTCGATCCCTCATTCTCGACGCAGGAGGCTCTTTCCGAAGTTCTGGCGGCCGGCGTCGGCGGCGCGGTCATCGGCGGCGGGCTCAAGGGAATTGCGAATATCTGGCACCGGGCGAAGACCGGCGAATGGCCGCGGCACATCAAGGACGCCGGCAACGTTCTGAATCGCGAGGCGGCAATCCCCGGCAGTCGCTTCGAGCGCTCCATGGCCGGCGACAACGCGCATCGTGCCGCGCTGGAGAAGGCCGTCGATGACATCACGGTCGGGCGGCCGGTGGAGTTGCCGCCGGAGGCGTTCCTTCAGTCGAACGCCCGCCCGGGGCGCGTCTATGACGCCGACGGCAACAGCATCGGCGTCCGGTATGAAGTCGTCGATGCGGACAGCCTGATCACGTCGAACCGCGATGACCTTTCCATCAACCCCGATTTCCCGCAGGAACTCCAGCCGCGGGATCGGTCCCGCGCCATGTCGCAGGATCAGATTGCCGGCATCGCGGCCAATCTCCAGCCGGAACGCCTTGGCTTCTCCACCGACGCCGGGACCGGCGCGCCTGTCGTTGGTCTCGACGGCCTTGTCGAATCCGGCAACGGCCGTGTGCTCGCCTTGCGCCGGGCCTATCAGAACGGCGGCGTGCCGGCAGAGAACTATCGCAATTTCCTGCGCGCGCAGAACTTCGACGTTGAGGGCATCAACAATCCGGTTCTGATCGCCCGGCGCGTCACCGAGCTTGAGGATCGCGTCGGGTTCGTGACCGCTGCGAACCGCTCGACCGCAATGCGTCTCGGCGCCGCCGAGCAGGCCCTCGCCGATGCCCGCATGATCGACACCGCCATGCTGGACAGCCTTGCCGATGGAGATATCGCTGGCGCTGGTAACGCCGGCTTCACGCGCGGCTTCATGGCTCGGCTACCCCGGGCGGAGCAGGGCAACCTCATCGACCGTAACGGCATCCTCTCGCAGGAGGGCAACCGCCGGATCACGGCCGCGCTGATGGGGCGCGCCTATGGTGAACCCGCTCTTCTCGGCCGCACGCTCGAAGACACCGACAACAACATCAAGGCGATCGGCGGGGCGATGTCGGACAGCGCCGGGCCGTGGGCGAAGATGCGCGATGCCGTTGCGCGCGGGGAAATCCCGGCCGGAATGGACATCACCGACGATCTCGTCAAGGCGGTGCAGCTCGTCATGCGCGCCCGCGATGAAGGCCGCGCCGTCTCCGATCTGGTCAACCAGGCTGAAATGTTCGGCGGCCCCGGCGAGCTGGCGAAGATCATGGCGCGAGCGATGTTCTCCGATGCGGAGATGAAGCGTCCGGTCGGCCGCGCTCGCCTTGCGTCCTTCCTTCGCGATTATGCCGATGAGGCCATGAAGAACGACGCCGGGCCGCGCCTGATCGGCGATCCGCTGACTGCACCGGATATCCTCAAGGGTTCGTTGGAGCGTGTCGGCCGTGATGACCTCTATCGCGTCGCCGACGAACGCCTGACGCCGCAGCGGATCGAAGAGATTGAGGCAGCGCCCGAGACCGCCGAAGCTGCAATCATGGATGCGGAGCGGTTGATCGCTGACAATGAGGCCGCTCAGCTCGGGCCGATCACCGAAGACACCGCGCCGAAGAAGGCCGTCGAACCCATCATGATCGACCTCGGCGACGGTCGCGGCGAGCGAAGCCTCGACGAGATCATGCGTGAGGCCGACGAAGAGATCGCCGCCGGCAAGGAAATCGAAGCCTGCACCTTGGGGAGCGCCGCAGAATGAGCATCCAGAATTGCCTTGCACGGCTCGTCACGGCGAAGCGTATCACCCAGAAGCAGGCCGATGACGCCCTCGCGCTGCATGAGGGCATCCAGGAGCGGCTTTATCCGAACATGGGGCCGGCGTCCGCCGATGCCGCCAGCGCGCTTGAGGCGGCTCGCGTGATGATGCAGGCGGCGCAGGAGCGCAAACTACAGGCGGCGAAGCAGGCGATCCGGCAAACAGAGGTCGGCGAACGCATGGCGCGGCATCCGCAGGGGAAGGCGGCCGGCCTGCACTCCGTCCTCGTCCGCGACAACTGGGAGGGCGGCGCGGCGATGGGCGACGCCATCAACATCGAGGCGCATACGGAGGGCGTGACGAAACGCCTCCTGAAGATCGTCGATGGCGCAATGGAGCCGTACAAGTCGACGATGGCCGGCCTTCGGCAGGACACGGAAACGATCTGGAACGTCGTCGATGAGCTCTATGGCGTCGACACTGGCGACGTGGCGGCGAAGGCGGCCGCTAAGGGATTCGCCGATGCGACGAAGTATGCCGTCGACCGGGTGAAGCGCGGCGGCAAGCCGCTGTCCGTCCTCGACGATTGGCGCCTCCCGCAGTCGTGGGATTCCTCGCGCGTGAAGAAGTTCGGCGAGCGCGCTTTCCTCGACGACCTCTGGGCCGAATACGACGCCGGCAATCTGCGCGTGATCGACAAGCAGGGATGGGGAGACGCGCCGCGCGCCGCGGTGCCCGGCATCATCCAGAACGCCTTCAAGGATATCACTCTCGGGCGCGGGCAGGGCACCGGCGCCGGCGGCTTCTCCAATCAGCTTCGCGTATTCCGCTTCGAGAACCCGGAAACCTACAAGCGCCTCATGAAAAAATACGGCGTCGGCGACGGCGGCCTCTTCAATACGATGATGGGCCACCTCCAGGGCATGGGGAAGGAGATCGCGTTCGTCGAGGTTCTTGGCCCGCGTTATCAGGAGACGTTCGAGAAGCTGCTCGCCGCCGCGCGCGAGGACGATGCGGCGAAGACCATCGGCCAGAAGGTCGCCAGCCGGATCAGCATGAACAGCCCGGCGGCGGTTCAGCGTACCTATGACGCGTTGTCGGGCCGGCTCGGCATGGCGCAATCCGAGCTTATCGCCGGCATCGGTGGCGGCATACGCAATATACAGACGGCCGCCCGGCTCGGGTCGGCGACGATTGCCGCTCTGCCGGGCGACACGGTGACGGCCGCTCTCGCAGCCAACTACAACGGCATCCCGGCCGCCGCCGTCATCGCGCGCCTTGTCAAGGATCTGACGACGAACCGGGAGGGCGCCGAAGAGCTTGCCCGCCAGATGAACCTTACCGCGGCTTCGGTGCTCGATACCGCCATCGGCACCAAGCGTTTCGACGACGAGGTAATCGGCGACGGTATCACCGGGCGGACGGCAGATGCGCTGATGCGCCTCTCGGGCATCAACGTGTGGACGGAAGGTCTTAAGCGCGCATGGTCCATGGAGTTCATGGGCTTCATCGCGCGGCAGGCGGACAGCACGTTCGAGAAGCTTGACCCTGCCTTCCGGGGGTTCCTTGACCGGTACGGCTTCACGCCCGACGAGTGGGACCGTCTGCGGGTGGCACCGCAGCTTCAGGCGGAGGGCGCACGTTTCTTCGATGTGAACGGCGTCGAGGACCAGCGCCTGGCGGACAGGCTGATGTCGGCAGTGATCGACGAGCGGCATTTCGCCGTGATCGAACCCGACGCCCGTATTCGTGGTGCGATGGCTGGTGGCCTCCAGCGCGGCACGGTGCTCGGCGAGGTCGTTCGTTCCGCCACCCAGTTCAAGTCCTTCCCGATGACCTTCATGATGACGCACATGATGCGCGCGCTGACGCAGGGCGACATGGCGAACCGGGCTTACCGCACGACACAGCTCTTCTTGCTGATGACGTTGAGCGGCGCGGCGATGGTGCAGATGCAGTCGCTCATCGCCGGGAAAGACCCGGTGAACATGAACCCAATGGATAACCCGAATTTCTGGACAGAGGCCGCGATCCGTGGCGGCGGCCTTGGTATGCTCGGCGACTTCGTGAATTCCTCGGTCTCTCGCGGTGGCGAGGGCATCACGCAGCTTGTTGCCGGTCCCGCTCCGGGCGCGGTGATCGGCGCGACAGGTGATGTCGCCCAGTGGCTTGCCGGCACGAAGGAACTCAAGGGCAAGACGCTCGCGCAGCACATCAAGGGCTGGACGCCCGGCTCGTCCCTATGGTTCACGAAGATGGCGACGGACCGGCTGATCTTCGACAACATCCAGGCGATGATCGATCCCGATTATCGGCAGTCCTTCGCGCGGTACGAGCGACGCATGAAGAAGGACTTCGGTCAGACCTTCTGGTGGCGGCCGGGCGATTTCACGCCTGAGCGCGCACCTGACCTTGGGAATGCAATTGGCCGGTAGTCTGTGCTTTGCGAGGGGTGCCGCGTCCCGGCATCCTCCGCAGCATGAGCACCACGCTGCCAGATGATCGCGTCACGTCCTATCAGCCTCTCGTCGCGACGACGACGTTCGAGGCCGACTTCCCCGTATTCGACGATACCGACCTCTCCGTTTTTCACGATGGCGTCAAGCGCGAGGATTTCACCGTCAGTGCCACCTACGTCGAAGGCGTATCAAACGACGCCAAGGTGATCTTCGCCACCGGCCTGATCGGCGATGTTCTCGTCGTCGGCTCGCGTTCGCCGCGCCGGAATACGCGGTTCACCAACGGCGGCCCGATCCCTGTCTGGCAGCAGAACCTTGCGCTCGACACGCTGGCGGGGCAGGCGCAGGAAGCCTGCCGGGACTCCCGGCGCGCGGTGAAAGCGCCGTTCGATAGCGATGGGTATGGCATCGAGGGGGGCATTCCCTCGGGATCTGTACTCGTCATGAATGGGGATCGCATCGAGGGCGGCCCGAGCTACAGCGGCATTCAGGATGCCGTCGAGGACGCGCAGAACGCTGCCGCTGCCGCTGCTCTTTCCGAACAGAATGCTGCAGCGTCCGCGGTGCAGTCTGGTGCTTTCGCAAACGCTGCCGGTGCCTCCGCGCAGGATGCGCAAGAGGCGGAGTTGGAGGCTCAGGCGCTCGTCGAGCAGGCGACCGCCGGCTTCATCGGGTTCGTTGATGGGCTCGGCTACGACTTCGGATCTGTCACCGATCCGCTCACTTTCTTCGATCAGGACTGGGGTACCCTCTGATGGCGACACAGATTCAGCACCGTCGAGGCTCGACCGCGCAGCATGCTACGTTCACCGGCGCCATTGGCGAGATCACCGTCGACACGTCGAAGAAGGTCGCCGTTGTCCATGACGGATCGACCGCCGGCGGCGTCCCGCTGGCGCGCGATGACCAGAAAAACGACGGCTCTCTCGGGTACGCCCAAGAGATCAAGACGGACAACTATGCTGTCGTCGCTTCCGATGCGGGCAAGATGCTGATCGCGAACAAGGCGACTGCAATCACCTTTACGCTCGGCGCCGCTGCATCGCTGACCTCGAAGTTCGTCGCGATCTTCAAAAACATCAACGCCGGCGCGTTGTCCATCGCACCGACCGGTGCTGAACTGATCGATGGAGCAAACACGGCCATCACCGTTCCGACTGGCACGTCCGTTCTGATCAAGGGCGACGGCTCGTCGTTCCGCACGTATCTCAGCAATGGCGATGTGACCGGCAACGCGATCAACACGGCGCCTGCGCTGACCGGCGCGAACCTCGCCGACAATGACAAGCTTGGCGTCTATGACGTGTCGGCCGGGGCCCTCGTCAGCGTTTTGATCTCGGAGCTAATCGCAGGCATCTTCAAGACTGCGCGGACGATTGCCAACGCGCAGTTCGCAGCCGCTACGTTCAAGCTGTTCAACGCGGCCGGCACACCGCGAGCATTGACGTTCGACGCTACGGCGCTGACGGCGGATCGCAAGATCATCATGCCGGACAAGGACATTTCACTCTCCTCGATCAGCCGCTTTGCCATCATCGAAGATCAGCGCGCATCCGGCACGGCCGGCGGCTCTGTGTCGAACTCTTCCTACACGACCCGTCCGTTGAACACGGAGGTATATGATCCGGAAGCTCTCGTCTCGATCTCCTCGGATACGTTCACGGCTACTGCTGACTGCATCCTCTCGGCGGCCTGCGTCTTCACTGGCGGCGGCCAGAACTATGTGAGGTTGTATAATGTCACCGATAGCGTCGTCGCGGCGAAGTCGGTAACGGCCATTTCATCGACTGGCACGGGTTCGGTTGCGCTCATCAATGCGCGCGTCGTCGCGGGCAAAACCTATCGTTTCGAGGATAAGGCCACGTCGTCAGGCGGGTCCAGAGGCGCAGCAGGCAGCGACGGCACAAACGAATGCTACCTGACATGCACTCTCAAGGCCGTGGCGTGATTGGAGGCGCGAAGATGCAGAAGTATGTGAAGCTCAAGAATGGTATTGTCGATGCCGTTTCTTTCTACCCTGATCGCAATGAAGAGGGTTTCATCGAGCTCGAGTGGGTGGAAGTGCCCGACCATGTCTTCGCCGGGTTCGAGCTTCGCGACGGTGAATGGGTCGCTCCTGTCGTGTCGGAACCTGTGTCCGAGGAAATCTCCCGCCGTCAGTTCTGCCAGGGTCTCGCGGTCGCCGGCCTGATCACAAAGCAGGAAGCGATTACCTTCATCCAGGGATCGGCGCTCCCGGAGGCGATGCAGGGCATCGTTGACGGCATGGTGGATGAGGAAGCCGCCTTCGAAGCAACCATGCTCCTCCTCGGCGCGGGCTCATTCTTTCGCTCGCATCCGCTCGTGCTGATCTTCGCCATGGCGCAGTCCATGACGGAAGCTCAGGTAGACGACTTCTGGCGGCTGTGTGCGTCTTTATGAGCGCTTCTCACTGTCTATGCCTGTTAGATCTTGCCCCGAGGCAACGGAGACAACGCGCATAATTTGGTACGCAACGAACCCCACGAAAATGGTGATTGCGGCCATTATCATCAACAGCCAACCCAGCCATGCCATATGGTGACTCCTCCGCGACCCTTATGCCGTTCAACGGTGCACAATAAATTTGTTACATAGAAACAGAAGAGCCGATATGAACACCATCGCGATGATTTGCACAATGTCCGGGCGGCACTTTAGCAAATCAACAAAGAAGACGAGGATGGCGATGTTGGTCAGGTAGACGGCTCCAGCGGTTGCCCAAACCAGCACATATCCCCACTTCGGATCACGCTCTGACATGAAAACATACCTCCTGTTAAACAGGAAGCTTGCGGTCATTCCGACGATATACAGAGCCGTATAGCTTGTTTTTGCGCCGACTCCGATCCGGAGCAAGGCCAAGAACAATGCATAACCGACGCCATTGTTAACTAGGCCAAATAGATAGTATCTCGCGATTTGGCTGTTCGCGATCTTCTTAAGGTCCATCGATTTGGCGAGCCCCAGTTTGTTCGGGTCGAAAGCGGTCGACGTATAGCGAAACAGCAAGTCGTCGGTCAATTCGAACCTTCTTGGCCGGTGCGGCTGTGCTTTGCGCCTTCCCGGTATGACGGGGATTATCGCCTCAAACGATGAGGCGAATTCCATGGCGCACAAAGCGATCCCCGAAGCAGCCCGGCTGCTCCTCTCCTTCATTCGCAAGACCGAAGTTGGCCGTGATGATCGCGCGTCCTACGACGTGATCTATGCCAACAAGCAGGCCAAGCTTGCGAAGCCACTCACCTCCATGACCTATGGCGAGATCATCGATGCCCAGCGGGGATGGTCGAAGAGCCACGGCTCCAGCGCTGCGGGCGGCTACCAGTTCATGCGTGCGACGCTGATCGATCTCGCCAAGGCCAATCCCTCGATCAGCGGCAAGGACCTGTTCGCGCCGGAGCTTCAGGACCAGCTTGGCTTCCAGCTTCTCCAGCGGCGCGGCTACGACCTGTTCGTCGCCGGCAAGATCGATCGCACCGAGTTCGGCAAGCGGCTTGCGCAGGAATGGGCATCGTTCCCGGTTCTCGCGCCGGCGCAGGGGCAGAAGCGAACCGTTGCCCGCGGCCAGTCCTTCTATGCCGGCGACGGCCTCAACAAGGCGCTGGTGAAGCCGGAGAAGGTCGAGGCACTCCTCGATCAGGTGCTCACCATCGCACGCGCCGAGGCATCTGCCGCCAAGCCGAAGCCGGTCGTCGTCGAAAAGCCGGTTGTGGCCGATCCGGGCGAGCTCGAACAGTCGCCCATGAAGTCGAAGACGGTATGGCAGTGGATCATCACGACCATCCTCGTGCCGGTGCTCGCGGTCTTTCAGGATTGGCGGGTGCAGCTCGTCATCGTCGGCATCGTCACGCTGTTCGCCATCTATGCCATCAAGCGCCGCTTCGACCTGGCGAAGGCGGTTCGTGACCTCAAGACGGAGTTCGAGGCGTGATCGACTGGTCGAAGGTCATCATTGGGGCCGCAGCGGCCGCGGCCCTCATCTGGCTTTATGTCGAGATCCGCGACCAGGGCGCCGAGAGCGTCCGCACCTCCATCGAAAGGCAGAACAATGAAGCAGGCAACGCGGCTGACGGTGCTCGCAGCGCTTATGATCGGTGCCTTGATGGTGGCGGGCTGTGGAACTTCGGCGCCAATCGATGCGACGGGCCTGCGCCGCGTCGTGGGAACTGACCTAATCGGCGCACGCGGGGCGACGGCAGCCGATCAGCGCAAGATCGATCGGACCGCCGTCGGACTCTGCGCCGGCGCCGTCTGGACGAAAGAAGAATGTCGGCAGCATGGAGAGCGTGCGCAATGACGACTGGTGAATTGCAATGGCTCGTCGGTATCGCCCTGACCTTCATCCTCGCTGTTGGAGGCTTTGCGTTTGGAGCCTTCCGCTCTGTCGGCAATCGCATCGACGGCGCAGTGAAGGAACTGCAGAAGGCCATCAAGGAAGGCGATGACCAGCTCCATGACAGGATCAGTCGGACGCGCGACGATATGTCGAACGGCTACGTCCGGCGCGTCGATCTCGACAGCCACATGAAGCGTACCGATGACACCCTAAAGGAAATGCGCGACGACCAGAAGGCAATCATGCGATCGCTGGCGGCGCTCGAAGCGAAGCGAGGCACGACGCAATGAGCAAGATCACCGAGAAAGACGAGATCGATTCCGTCGCCGACAACGACCTGCTCTATGTCCGTGACACCAGCGACCCGAGCAATCCCGACAAGCGCGCTCCGTTCTCCAAGCTCCGTCCGACCGGCGCCAGGATCACGCACCACTATCGCTACGCGGGAAACATCGCCGTGCCGAACCTTGCGGCCGGCGCTGAGGCTGACGGCTCGATCACCGTGACAGGTGCGGCGCTGGGCGATCATGTCTCCTTCAACATGGAGCCGCCGACGAACATCGCCGTGCTGGCCTGCTGGGTATCGGCCGCTGACACGGTGAAGGTGCGGTTCCGCAACACGCATGCGTCCAACGCCTTCGCGACGGCCAATGTCCCGTGCCTCGCGCTCGTCACGCGCTCGATCGTTCCGACGCCGTGAGGCGTTCCCGAGCAAAACCCGGGAACGCGATTGTGGTAGGAACGCATAGGAATGAAATCAAAGGCTAGGCCCAGATTCCTAATCTGGGGGTCCCGCGTTCGAATCGCGGCGGGATCACCATTTTTTCCGAAGAGGATTGTCAGACGTCTTCCGTCTCGCGCTCGGGCGTGACGACGCGGGGCCTTGCGCGCACGGCGGGGACGATGGAGGGCTTTGCGACGACCTTCGGCTGCGGGGCCTTCATGCCGAGCATGTTGCGGATGCGATCCGAGACCAGCGGGCGGAAGCGGCTGGCGCGGAAGGGCATGTCGACGGCGCCGTAGCCTTCCGGGCCGTCGTCGTTGCCGCGGTAGAGCTCCATCAGCTTGATGCCGTAGAAATCGCCGTCGACATAATGGCGGTAGTGGCCGGCCCAGCGGACCGTATAGATCTGGCCCTTGCGGATGCCCTGGTCGATCGAGACGTTCTTGAAGCGGTCGTTGATGCAGACCACCTTCTGGCCGACGCGGAATGTGGGCATGCGCTTCTCTCCCCCGGTGCTGCCTCAGCCGGATTTGCGGCAGGTGACCCCAGGCGCGTTCTCGCCGCGGGTGAGGTCGTAGAGCGTCGCCTCGTCGCCCTTGGTCCACCATTCGTAATGGCCGCCGGCATATTTCGCGCCGGAGGCGGCCATGACGTTGGCGGCGATGACCGTCTCTTCGCCGATGCGCACGACGGCCAGCGAATTGGCGCCGACATTGATATATTCGACGCTGATGCGCTGATCGGCGTCGCACTGGTAGTTCAGCGTCTCGCGCACCACGCTCTGTTCCGGTCCCGGCAGGCGGATGACGATGTCGGTGTTGTTCTTGAGGCCGGCAAGACGGATCGCCGGGGCGCCTTCCTTGCCCGTCAGGTGCAGGATGCCGTTCTCGAGCTTCCAGGAGGTGACGGTGCCGAGCGCATCGAAGAACTTCTGCTCCTGGTCCATGATGGCCGGGGCGCACATCTTGCGCGTGGCGGCGGCGGGGGCGAAGGCGATGTTGCCGTTCTGTACCTTCAGCTTGCCGCGATAGGTGTTGCAGCCGCCATTGCCGCCATAGGAGCCGTCCGGCTTGATCTCGAGCGTCGTCTGCAGGTTGTCGATGACACCGTTGCCGCCGATATCCTCGGCCAGCCAGGTGCCGCCGAGACCGCCCGGGACCGGCTCGTCGGCATAGGCCGGAACTGCCGCCAGAAAGGCAAGGCAGGCGAGGGTCCATACTCTCAGGCGTCGGTGCACGAATTTCTCCAATCGCGTCAGCGCGGAATGCCGCTTTGCCGGGACGTTATGGCCGTCCGGGCGAAAAGGTCAAGCCATGGGCTCCAGAAGAGGAGCCGTGCCCTTGCTTTACAGCATTTCCATGACTTGTTGCAGGCGTCTTTCGCCTGTAGAGCCTTTTGCTCGATAACAAGAAAACGCGGAAATCACCATGGCTCCCGATGCGCGGCCGAAGCGCCGCATCACCATTCTCGGCTCGACAGGCTCCATCGGCACCAGCACGCTCGACGTGGTGCGCCAGCTCGGCGGGCGCGAGCGCTACGAGGTGCTGGCGCTGACCGGCAACGGCAATGTCGATCTTCTCGCCGCACAGGCCAAAGATTGCGGCGCGCGGCTGGCGGTGACGGCGGACGAGAGCCGCTACGGCGCGCTCAAGGATGCGCTTTCGGGCAGCGGCATCGAGGCGGCGGCCGGGCGCGAGGCGCTGCTGGAGGCGGCTTCCGCGGATGCCGACTGGGTGATGGCGGCGATCGTCGGCACGGCCGGCCTTGCGCCGACGCTGGCGGCGGCCAGGAAAGGCGCGGATATCGCGCTTGCCAACAAGGAATGCCTCGTCTCGGCCGGCGACCTCTTCGTCAAGGCGGTGGCGGAAGGCGGCGGGCGGCTCATTCCCGTCGACAGCGAGCACAGCGCGATCTTCCAGGCGATGGAGGACGACCAGCGCCATGCCGTCGAGCGCATCGTGCTGACGGCCTCGGGCGGCCCGTTCCGCACCTGGAGCCGCGAGCAGATGGCGGGCGTAACGGCGGACATCGCACGGGCGCATCCCAACTGGTCGATGGGCTTCAAGATCTCCATCGGCAGCGCCTCCATGTTCAACAAGGCGCTGGAGATGATCGAGGCGAAGCATCTCTTCGACGTCAGGCCGGACCAGATCGAGGTGATCGTGCATCCGCAGTCGATCATCCATTCCATGGTCGGCTATGTCGACGGCTCGGTGCTGGCGCAGCTCGGCGCGCCGGACATGCGCACGGCCATCGCCTATGCGCTGACCTATCCCGAGCGCTCGCCGCTCAATGTCGACCGGCTGGATTTCGCAAAGCTCGCGCGGCTCGATTTCGAGGCGCCGGACGAGGCGCGCTTCCCGGCGCTCCGGCTGGCCCGCACGGCGCTCACGCGCGGCGGCCTGCAGGGCGCGGTGATGAATGCCGCCGAGGAAGTGGCGTTCCATGCCTTCGTCGCGGGGCGCATCGGCTTCCTCGCCATGGCGGATATCGCCGAAGCGGTGATGGATAGGCTCAGCCACCTGCCGCCGGCCTCCTCCATGGACGACGTCTTCGCCGCAGACGAAGAAGCCCGGCGGGTGGCCGCCGGGCTTGTCGGGTAACCGCTTCGTCTCTGCGTATCAGGCGACGGCGCGGGCCAGCGCACAGCGTGACCACAGCGCATGCAGCGCGCCGACCAGATGCTCGATATCGGCATCGGTGTGCAGCGGCGTCGGCGTGATGCGCAGGCGCTCGGTCTTCTTCGGCACGGTCGGGTAGTTGATCGGCTGGACGTAGACGCCGAAATTGTCGAGCAGCAGGTCCGAGATCCACTTGCACTTGGAGGCGTCGCCCACCATCACCGGAACGATATGGCTCGGGTTCGGCATGTGCGGAATGCCGTTGCGGTCGAGCGCCGCGCGCAG
>Ga0182739_1002133_pt1 | contig 18859 bp, 18 predicted proteins | sample eDN5th30CBELigBY_FD_128873 | JGI IMG/M metagenome (GOLD analysis project Ga0182739, IMG submission 128873) | Enriched backyard soil microbial communities from Emeryville, California, USA - eDNA 5th pass 30_C BE-Lig BY (version 2) (version 2) | ecosystem: Environmental > Terrestrial > Soil >...
GCTGGCCTCCCGTATCCCGTCCCTGACCCTGGGCCTGCAATCCACCGGCGCGGGCGCGGCCCGGCCGCTCGATGCCCAGGGCCTGTGCGAGGTCATCCGGATCGCCTACGACCCCGCCGCCGCCACGCTGATCGACGAGGCCAAGGCCGCCGGCGAAACCCTCAACCTGTCATGGACCGATGTCGGTCCCTCCGCGCACGAGGCGGGCTGGGACTCCTACCGTCACGATTCCGCCCGGTCCTTCACCTGGTCCATGACAGGTGCCCCGCGCGGGACCATCCAATCCGGGCTGCTGGCCCGGCTGCTGGCACCGCACCGCGACGTGGACCGCAAACGCGTCACCCTGCTCTACCGCCCCATCGACCCTGCCCGGGCCGCAGCCCTGGTGGAAACCGACCTGCGCGCCGCCGAATTCCGCATGACCTCCACCAACAAACCGGCAGCCCGCGACACCCTCGCGGTCCGCGCCGCCGCCGCCACCGCGAGCGAGGAGGCCTCCGGTGCCGGACTAGTGAACTTCGGGATGCTGGTCACCGCCTCTATCACCGATCCGACCAAGGAACACGACGCCCGGGCCACGATCGAGAACCTCGCCTCGGCCTCCCGGCTGCGGATTCGCCCGGTCTACGGGTCGCAGGATTCCGCCTTCGCCGCAGCCCTGCCCTTGGGACTGATCCTCACCAAGCACCTCCGCCTCCCCTCCGAACTGAGGGAGAAACTCTGATGCCCTTCCCAACCTTCCGGGGCACCAAACCCCGCGCTATGCCGGATACGAAGAAGACCGCTGATATTCGGCCCCTGCGCCCCTCCATGCGCGGCTGGACCGGCCGGGGCAGAGGCGAAGCCTTCCACGTCCAGGCCCCCGACGAATACCGCGGAACGACCGTGCAGGTGTGCGGCTTGTGGCCGTTTGACGCCGGCTCCGGCACCCCCATGGTCGGCGTTCCCCTCGGCCGGCACATCACCACCGGCGCCACCGTGTGCTGCGACCCCATCTCCTGGTTCCAGCGCGCCAAGCTGATCTCCAACCCTTCGGCCTTCATCCTCGGCAAACCCGGCTTGGGTAAGTCCACCGTCGTGCGCCGCATGCTCACCGGCCTCTCCGGCTACGGCACCGTCCCTTTGGTTCTGGGGGACCTGAAGCCCGACTACGTCGACCTCATTCAAGCCCTGGGCGGGCAGGTCATTCGGTTGGGTCGCGGGCGCGGGCACCTGAACGTCCTGGACCCCGGCGAAGCCACCGCCGCCGCCGAGAAACTGACCGGGTCCGTCCGCGACGAGGTCCTCGCCGATGCCCACGGCCGCCGACTCACGATGGTCTCGGCCCTGCTGACCATTGTCCGCAAGCAGCCCCCCAGCGACCGCGAGGAAGCGATCCTCGACCGTGCCCTGCGCGTCCTGGACCGCACCCACGAGCACGTGCCCGTGCTGGCCGACCTGCTGCGCGTCATCCAGGACGCACCGACCGAGGTCCGGGCCGTCGCCCTGGACCGGGGCGATGACGCCCGCTATAAGGCCATCACCGAAAACCTGGAGGCGTCCCTGATCGGATTGGTGCACGGCGGCCAACTCGGGGAGATCTTCTCCCAACCAACCACCGTGGCCCTGCAGCGGGACCGCCCGGTGGTCTTCGACGTGTCCTCCATCCCCGACTCCGAACCCGACCTGCAGGCCGCCGTCCTGCTGGCCTGCTGGTCCGCCGGGTTCGGCTCCATCAACGTCGCCAACGCCCTCGCCGACGCCGGACTGGAACCGCGCCGGCACTACTTCGTGGTCATGGACGAACTCTGGCGGGCCCTGCGCGCCGGCCACGGCATGGTGGACCGCGTCGATGCGCTCACCCGCCTGAACCGCCAGCGCGGGGTGGGCATGGCCATGGTCTCCCACACCATGAGCGACCTCCTGGCCCTGCCCACGGAGGCGGACAAGATGAAGGCCCGCGGCTTCGTGGAACGCTCCGGCATGGTCATCTGCGCAGGCCTGCCCGGCGCGGAAATGCCCATGCTCACCCAGGCCCTTCCCTTCTCCGGACAGGAACAGGCCCTGCTCACCGGCTGGCAGGACCCGCCCGCATGGGACCCGGACCTGAACGAAGAACTGCCCCCGCCCGGGCGCGGGAAATTCCTCATCAAGGTCGGCGGCCGTCCCGGCATCCCCGTCGAAGTCGTCCTCACGGAGGCTGAGCGGACGATCAACGACACCAACAAGCTCTGGCACCACCAAAGCCGCATCGGAACCAGAACCGCTGCGGAAACTCGGGAGGCCTCGTGAGCACCCAGAACAACCGCCGCACATCCCCCGGCGGCATGACCGGAGAGGTCATCCTGCTCTGGGCCGGGATCCTCATCGTGGGCGCCGTCGTCGGCTCTGTCTGGCTGGCCGCGACCCTGGGACACCGGCTGGCCGGCACGAACCAGGACCTGCCCAAGAACCCGGTCGAACTGACCGTCGGGGTCTTCTCCGGCGATATCCCCTGGCCCGCGGCCGGCACGCCCATCCTGGCGGGCGTGGGTGTCCTGTTGCTGGCCTTCCTGGTGTTCGTGCTCGTGGTGCGGCACCGGTTCGGCGCCTCGCGCACCCGGGTGGACGGCTCCGCCCGGTACCTGGCCCGCGGCCGGGACCTGGCCCACCTGAGTGAGAAGGGCGCGGCCGCCACCGCCGCCCGCCTCGGGGTGACCGGGGCCCCGGGGGTGCCGATCGGGCGGGCCGTGAATGATGGGCGCATGCTCTACGGGTCGTGGGAGGACATGCACCTGGACATTTGGGGGCCCCGCACCGGCAAGACGACCTCCCGGGCCATCCCGGCGATCCTCGCCGCCCCGGGCGCGGTGCTGGTGACCTCGAATAAGCGCGACATCGTCGACGCCACCCGCGACGTGCGGGCTGGCCACGGGCCGGTGTGGGTGTTCGACCCCCAGGCGGTGGCCCGCGAAGACCCCGAATGGTGGTGGAACCCGCTGGAGTACGTCACCGACGAGGTCAAGGCCGCGAAACTGGCCGAACACTTCGCCTCCGGCTCCCGCGAGGCAGGATCCAAGGGGGACGCCTACTTTGACGCGTCGGGGCAGGATTTGCTGGCCGGGTTCCTGCTCGCCGCGGCCCTGGACGGACGGCCCATTACGGATGTGTACACCTGGCTCACCCGCCCCACCAACCCGGAGCCGGCAGAGATCCTGTATGAGCACGGGTACCGGCTCAGCGCCGACCAGCTCACCGGGATCCTCAACGCCCCCGACAAACAGCGCGGCGGCATCTACGGCACCGCCCAACAGATGGCCTCGTGCCTGACCAACTGCTCCATCACCGCCTGGGTCAACCCTACCGGCACCGACGACACCCGCCCGCGGTTCGACCCGGCGGCTTTCGTCGCGAACGGGGGCACCCTGTACTCGCTCTCCCGGGAAGGCAAGGGCACCGCCGGTCCCCTGGTGACGGCATTGACGGTGGCCGTGGTGGAGGCCGCCGAAGAGATCGCCTCCTGCTCCGCCGGCGGACGGCTGGCCGTTCCCCTGGTGGGGGTGCTGGACGAGGCGGCGAACGTGTGCCGGTGGCGGGAGTTGCCGAATCTCTACTCCCACTACGGGTCCCGCGGCATCGTCCTGATGACCATCCTGCAGTCCTGGTCCCAGGGCGTGGAGGTCTGGGGTAGGGAGGGCATGCGCAAACTCTGGTCAGCCTCCAACGTCGCCGTCTACGGGGGAGGGGTGAAGGAAGCGGACTTCCTCAAGGAACTCGAGCAGCTCATCGGCGACTACGACCGGCTCAGCACCTCCACCAGCTTGGGCAAGGGCCACCGCACCGTGTCCCAACAGCTGCAGCGCGACAGGATCCTGGACGTCGCCCAACTCGGGGCCATGCCCCGCGGCCGCGCCCTCGTCATCGCCTCCGGCGCACCCCCGGCCCTCGTCAGGACCGTCCCCTGGATGGCCGACCAGCACGCCGAAGCCGTGAAGGCCTCCATCAAAAACCACGACCCCCTGGCGAAACAGAGCCTGACCGAACTCGCAGACACCGGCACCCCGGAAGGTGCAGCTCGTGGCTGACAACTGGGACTTCGATGAAGACGACGACCCACCGGAGGCGCAGGAAGCCGGGACGAAAGAACCGGAACTCTTCTACGGATCCGTCGACGAATTCGTGCGCGAACACCTAGTCAACATTTACCGGCGCAAGGTCGGCCCCCAAAGCCAGCGCCGCTGGGCCGCCGAATGGTGGCAAAGCGCCGAAGCCATCTCCCGCCTCGAATCACTCTGGCGGTCTTGGGAACACCTGCGCCTCGAAGGAACCACCGGCATGTCCGTCTGGTGGCTGCAACACGCAGACCCCCAAATGCGCGCCCTCATGGACCCCGACGGACCCTTCGCCCTATCCGAGGACGAGAACAAGCGCGGCGGGCCCCTGCCCTACACGGCACCGCCGGTCGGCATGTTTCTGGACGTCCGCGGGCAGTGACCTAAGGATCCTCCGTGCAGGCCGCGGCGGCGCCCGGTGGGGAGGGGAGGGGAACGGGACGGAGGGCGGGTGAGCGACTTCAACAACGGCTTCGAAACGGATACCCCCGAAGACTCCGGGACCGGCGACGGCACGGCAGGGAAGCCCGAAACGCGGCTGATGTATGCGGATCCGCTCGAGTTCTTCGTCGAAATCCTCGGCCCCTCCTACGTCCGCGACGTCAACAACGGCTCCGAATTCGCCTGGTGCCCCGAATGGTACAAACACGTCGAAGCCCTCGCCCGCATCGAAACCCTCTGGCGCGCCTGGGAACACCTCCGTCAAGACGGAGCCCTGGGCCTGAGCACCTGGTGGCTCCACCACGCCGACCCCCACATGCGCATCCTCATGGCCACCAACGGCCCCTTCAAACGCTGCGCCTACGAAGGCCACCAAGGACAAGAACGTCCAGATCAGTTCTGTCTGCCTCATGCTGCGCCGGAGGCGGACTCTTCGACTGACTGCTGCCACCTTGCATAACAGCCGGAGATTACGACGACCTGCGACACCAAGTGCGTCGGACCGCTGCCCTGCACCGAACCGCCAGGCGGCGTGTTTCCAGAGGTGAGGTAGTCGCCCGCAGCCACGCCCCGGCATCGCGTTCCATTCCCCTGATGGCGCGTCACTGGTGGGCCGGAATCTCAGGGGTAGCTTGGCAGTCCTGCCCACCGGGCAGCATAGTTTCGTCCGCGTGGAAGTGGGTCCGTTACTGGCGAGGTAGACGGCGGCTTGGGCAGTCACTCAAGGCTCGGGCCTGGCTGATCTAAGCTGCATGGACCAGCCGGCCCTGTAATCTCGATCCGAACCCTAGAAGGGGACGTGTCCCTATATCAACTTTGAGATGCGGTGGCATACTTTGGGCAATATGCTGGATAATATATTTGCCCCGATGGAAGGTCTGGCATGACGCCGCGCACAGTCAAAACCGTAGTACGGCCACAACTCAGCCAAGAGGCGGCCGCCTACATTCGCGCACGAGTCATATCTGGGGAGCTAAAGCCCGGATCGCCGGTCCTGGCGGACGTGGTTGCCGAGGAGCTCGGGATTTCCACGACTCCCGCCCGCGAGGGGCTTCAGCTCCTGCGGGTCGAAGGTTTCCTCGAGCTCATCCCGAGGCGGGGTTTCGTCGTCGCGCCGCTCAACGGCGACGATATCCGCGACCTGTTCCGCATCCAGGCCTTGATTGCCGGCGAACTGGCGGCGCGCGCGGCGGAGCACGCCACGGACCAGCAGATCGCGGAACTCGACGCGCTGCACCACGAGCTCATCGCCGCGTTCAGCCGCAAGGACTCCGCAGTTTTGGAGGAAAAGAACCATGCGTTCCACAGGCACATCAACCAAGTCGGCGGTACTCGCAAAGTCCTGTGGGCGCTCAGTCTCATGACCCGCTACGTGCCGCGGGAGTTCTACGCACAGATTTCCGGCTGGCCGCAGGCGACGGTCGACGACCATGCCGATTTGCTCGACGCCATCCGGAGCCATGATGCGGAGAAGGCGCGTTCGCTGATGGACAGCCATATCGTGCATTCGGGCGAGTTGCTGGCGGCGCACTTCGATCGGCAGGTCGCTTCTGATGAAGTGGAGGCGGCCGCAGGCTGACGCATGCGTCCCATCATCCGCGAGGGCGGCTGAACCAGTGGTTTAGCCGCCCTTTTGTGTGGCCGAATGCAGATCGCTGCTGGGCGGCCTTCGCCATTCCCTCCAAGTACGGTGCCATACGTTATTGAAATATAATATTTTCACGTACCTTAGTGTTCTGGGTTACACACAGCCCGCCTGACCATATGCGACACGCAAGGAGAACCAGTGGGACCCCAATTGCTAGGCACGACTTTGGAGAGCACCGCACATGTGCCCATCTCGAACTGGCCGGCGGTCCCTGGGCAAGCCGTGCCAGCCGGCTATGGCCTCCTGGGGCTCCCCGCGGCGGTGGCAGAGCACGGCCACGGATGGAGGCTGGTCTCCGGCACCATGACCAACCGGTCGTCCATAGGCTGGCAACAAGTCCGGCACTCGCTTCTGGTTACACACGTGGCTCCAGACAAGACTGGCACTCGGATCCATGCGGACTACCGCCTGGTGGGGGAGGACGGCGCGGTCGCCGAGACCGGAACGGCGGTGTTCGCCAGCGACGACGAACACCCTGCGGACGCCGCCACCGTCCTGCGCTTCGCCACTCCCGAGTGGGGCCAGGCGATCCTCCCCCAACTCGAAGCCTCCGAGGCCTTCCGCTCCGCGGTGCAGGCCTACGACGGAACCATCGGCATCGCGGGCAACGGTGCCGAGGTCCACTTCCGGATCTATAAGGGCAAGGTCATCGAAATCGGGCGGCGGGCCCTGAAGGGTTCCGACTTCACAGTCTCCGCCAGCGGCACGACCTGGTGCCAGCTCATTCTCGGGGAGCGCAACGACTTCATGGACCGCGCGCTCAAGGGGGAGTTCAGCACTACCGGCAGCGGGTACGAGTACCTACGCATGACCAAGGGTCTGGTCCTGATCATCGATGCCGCGCGGGCCGCGGCCCGCACGGGAGGGGAAGCCGCAAAATGACCGATTTCACCGGACGCTACATTCAAGTCCAGGGCATCCGTTCGTTCATCGAGGACTGGGGCTCCGGACAGCCGATCCTCTGCATCCATACGGCGGGGCAAAGCGGCGTGCAGTACCGGCGCGCCGCCCCCGCCCTTGCCGCGCTGGGCTACCGCGTCATCGTCCCCGACCTGCCGGGCCACGGCCGCACCGAGCCGCACCCGGACGGCGCCGTCACCGACCTAGGCGTCTACGCGCAATGGTGCGTGGACATGCTCGGGGAACTCGGCATCGTGCAGCCGATCGTCGTTGGCTGCTCGATCGGCGGCAAAATCACCCTGGACATCGCAGCCCGGCTGGGCCGTAGGCTCCACGCGGGCATCGCCATGGCGGCAAGCGCCGCCCCCGGGCGCGTAAACGTCAACGGACTTCGGCGCGAACTCGAGGACGTGTCCGCACCCAGCCGGAGCGACCGCACCTACTACGGCACCCGGGCCGTCGTTGGATCGTCGCTCACGGAGGAACAGCGGGACCTCATCGCCCTGATGCACTGCCGAGAGGACCCCACCGTCTCCAACTCCGACCTCATCGGCTGGGGAACGCACGATCTCCGCCCCGTGCTCGCGCAAATCGCCGCCCCGCTGCATCTAGTGCTCGGGTCCGACGATCTGTGGGTCACGCGGGACCTGGCCGAATCGACGGTTGCCGCCGTCACAGGCGCCGAGCTCACGTACCTCGATGGTGTCGGCCATTACCCAATGGAGGAGATGCCGGACTTCGCGGACTTTGTCCACGACTGGCTCGTTGCGAACCGGCTGTCCACCGTGAGCAGGGAGGCCCACGTTGGAAACGCTATTTAGCGCCGTCGAGCGCCTGACCGCCGAAGCCCCCGACGCGATCATGTTCCGCGACCCCACCCAGGTTGGCGTTGTCGCAACCACACGCACGCAGTTCCTGGACCAGGCCCGCCACTTTGCCGCCACCTTCGCCGCACACGGCGTCGGGGAGGGCGACTGCGTCGCATCATGGCTTCCGAACTGGTCCTCCACCGTCGCCTGGCAGGTGGCCGCGTCGGCCGTCGGGGCGCACGTCGTGGGCATCAACACCCGCTACAACAAGACGGAAGTGGCCCATGTCCTGCGCAAGGCGCGGCCCGTGGTCATCGGCGTCGCGTACGAATTCCAGCGGCTCGACCTCGTCGGCAGGGCCCGCGACGCGCTAGTTGAGGGCGGTGTCGACCTTCCCCCACCGCCGGCAGTCCTGCCTATTGCCGCCCCGGGAACCGAGCTGCCCGAGTCGACACCCACGTACGACCTTGGCGGTGGCATCTGGCGCCTATCGGACGGCGACGGATTCACCGCTACTGCGTTGGCCTTCTCCGCCGAGCGCCTTGCGACGGCGTTCACCACCTCCGGCTCCACCGGACTTCCCAAACTCGCAGCACACACCGAATCCGGGGTCCTCAAGCATGCGCTGGCCAACGCCATCAGCTGCGACTTCAGGCCCGGAGACGTATTCATCGCGCCGCTGCCGTTTTCGGGCGTTTTCGGCTTCAACGCGGTGTGGGGCGCATTGTTCGGTGGCGCGTCGGTGCTGATGCACCCCGTGTTCGATGAGGAGCGCCTGCTTGAAGACATGGCGCGCTTCGGCGTGACCCACTTCGTGGGTGCAGACGACATGCTCGTCAGGCTCAAAGGCGCATGGGAGAAGGCACCCGCCGACCTTGGAAGGTGGCGCGTGCTGCTGATGGCAGACTTCCTGGGCAGGACCCCGGAGATCGCCGCGTGGGCGGACAGCGAGTTCGGGACGGTGTCCATGGGTGTCTACGGCTCGTCGGAGCTGTTCGCACTGGCCGCGCACTGGCGGCCCGAAACGCCGCTGCCGCGCCGCTGGTCCGGTGGTGGCGTGCCGGCCAGCGATGGGATCCGAATTCGCCTCGCCGATCCGTTTGACGGGACCGTCCTGGATCAGGGCGATGGGGAATTGCAGTTCCGCGGCCACAATGTGGTGGATGCCTACCTGGGCGACGAGGGCGAGGGGGCGCGCGCCTTCACTGACGACGGCTGGTTCCGCAGCGGCGACCTTGGCCGCATGACCGAGGACGGTGGATTCGAGTTTGTGTGCCGGGCAGGGGACGTCTTGCGGCTCAGAGGCTTCCTCGTTGAGCCGGCCGAGGTCGAGACCCGGCTCGCCGCGCACCCGGCGGTCGAGGTTGCCAAGGTGGTCGGGAGCATCGATGCCTCGGGTGAGCCGGTTGCCGTCGGGTTCGTAACCCTGGCCGACGGGGCCGAGGTCCGGGAAGCAGAGCTCATCGGATGGTGCAAGGACACGCTGGCGCGATTCAAGGTGCCGCACCGCATCCTGGTGATCGACGACATGCCGACGACCGCGGGAACCAACGGCAGCAAGATCAAGGCGGGTGTACTACGAGACTGGGCCAGTACGGCCCTCATCTCCTGAAAATATGCGCCGGGCCGGCCCCCCCCTACTCCAACAGGGGGGCCGGCCTTCATATTTTAAGGCATGCCACGGTCAGATGGTCCCGGATCCGACTTTGGCTTGGACGGAACCGATCGAAAACATGTGAACGTCAATTTGATACGCGTCTTGTCGCATTTACCTATATAATATATTGTTACTCGGTAGTGGCGCATATCACGTCAGGACGCAACGTAGATCAGCAATGAAGCTCGCTTCAGGCGGGCACTTACTTTCCCAATGGAGGGATGACGATGTTTGCACGGCGAGCATTCATGGCAGTTTCCGCGGCGGCACTGGTTGCCGGACTCAGCGCCTGTGGGGCGTCAACCGAGGGCCCGGCCCAGGGGGCGTCGGAGGAGATCAGCATCGCGGGTCTGTGGGCCACGAGCGGTCCGAGTGCCGTCTACGGCGACTGGTACGGCAACGCCGCCAACCTGGCCGTCAAGGAAATCAACGACGCCGGGGGCCTGAACGGCAAGACCAAGATCAATTTGACCATCGTCGACACCCAGGCGCAGCCCGAACCGGCCGTCACAGCTCTGCAACGGCTCCTGGGCGAGGACGTGCGCTTCGTCGAGTCCGCGTTCTCCAGCCAGACCCTGGCGCTGATGCCGATCGCCGCGCAGTCGAAGATCCCGGTGATGAACGGCGGCGCCCAGAGCCCGCTCCTTGCCGAGACCGGCGACTTCCTCTTCAACACGATTCCCCTGATCTACAAGGAATCGGAGGTCCTCGCGAAGTACCTGCACGACGAGGAGGGCATGGGCAAGGCGGCCGTCCTGCACACCAGCGACGACGGAGGCGTTGCCGCGTACGAGGCGTTCAAGGAGACGTTCGAGGCCGCCGGCGGAGAGGTGGTGGCCGTGGAGAGCGGCAAGTACCAGTCCACCGACTTCCGGTCGCAGCTGACCAAGCTCAAGGGCTCCGGCGCCGACGTCCTGGTCGTGGGCGCCTTCGGCCTGGATTCCAACAACATCATCTCCCAGACCCGCGAGGTGGGATGGGACGTGCAGCTGGCCAACACCTCCTGGGTCGCGATCCCCGAGGTCCTCGCGAACCCGGCGGCCGAAGGCCTGATCCACACCAGCATCCCGTTCAACCCGACCGACGAGTTCGTCGCGGCGTACGAGGAGGCCTACGGCGAAAAGCCGGCGAGCGGTTACATCGGCAACTATTACGACGGCATCAAGGTCTTCGCGCAGGCCTACGAGAAGGCCAGCCAGGGCGGGACGGTAGACCCGGACGGCGCAGCAATCATGGCCGCCATCAAGGAGATCAAGACGTTCGAGTCCTCCTACGGCTCGGAGCTGGCCTTCGATGACCAGCTGGTCGCGGAGCGGCCGATCTCCATCTCGGAGATCGTCGACGGCGCCTCGAAAGTGACCACCGAGAACTTCGGCAGCTAGCGTGCCGGCGGTGCGCCCAGTGACCTTGACCCCGAACTGAGGAACCATGAACCTAACCATCCAACTGCTGCTGAACGGCCTGGTGGCGGGATCGTTGTACGCGCTGGTCGCGGTCGGATTCGCGCTGATCTTCGGCGCGACGAGGCACTTCCACATCTCCCACGCGGCCGTACTCTCCACGGCCGGGTACGTCACGTACCTTCTCACCAGCAACTTCGGCCTCCCGCCAGCACTGGCCGTGGCGTTGGCACTGGCACTGGCCGTTCTGTTGGGCGTTCTGTTGGTGCGGTTCGTCTACGTCCCGCTGAACAAGCGCGGGGGTGAAGGCTTCATCCTCTTCCTGGTGTCACTGGGCGTGCTGACCGTGCTCGACAACGTCTTCACGATCGGGCTGGGTGCCCGGCCGGCCAAGCCGTACCTGGGCGATTGGTTCCACACGGTGGTTCCCATCGGCCCGTTCTCGCTCACGGCCGGACAGATCACGATCATCCTGCTCAACGTCGCCCTATTCGCCGGTCTGGTGGCCGCGGTGGAAAAGACCCGGGCCGGGAAGCTGATCAAGGCCTACTCCGGGAACCCCGAGTTCTTCCAGGTCTTCGGACAGCGCCCCATGCTGGTGCTGGTCATGGTCTACGCCGTCGGTTCTCTCTTTGCCGCGGTCGCCGGAATCCACCTGGCCGCCGACACGGGAATGCAACCGGGCCTGGGCGAGCAGTACTTCATCATCTCCATCATGGCCGTGTTCATCGGTGGCATCGGAAGCCTGCGAGGAGCCTTCGTTGCGGCCATGGCGCTTGGAATCCTGCAGAACCTCCTGCTCCTGATCATGAGCGCCGAGTGGACGCTTGCCACCGTGTTCGCAGCGTTCCTGGTGGTCATGACCCTCAGCCCCGAGGGCCTGCAGGCGCTCAAGCTGAACGCCCCAAGAAGGAGGAAGCTCGCATGAGTTTCATCGTCTCGCTCATCACTATGATCTGCATCTTCGGCATCCTCTCGGTGTCGTTGGGCCTCATGACGGGGCACCTGGGGATCTTCTCCATGGCGCACGCCGCACTGTTCGGACTCGGTGCCTACACCTACGCCTTCCTGACCGTGCGGGCCGAGGCCAACGTGGCGGTGGCCGTCATCGCGGCCATGGGCGTAGCCGCACTGGGCGGGGCCATCATGGCTATCCCGTCGTTGCGGGTTTCCGGGGACTACTTCCTGGTGGCCTCCTTCGCCCTGCAGATCGTCGCCACCAGCCTCTTCGAGAACTGGACCGACGTGACCGGGGGGACCGCCGGCATCCCGGGCATCCTCCGCCCCGAGGTCGGCCCGCTGTCCTTCGTCACGGACATCGACTTCATGATCATCTGCCTCATCGCCGTCGCGCTGGTCACCCTGCTGACGTGGTTTGTGGTTCGCTCGCCCTACGGCCGCATGCTGCACGTCATCCGCGACGACGAGACCGTGGCCGCGACGATGGGCAAGCCGATCGCCAGCACCAAGGTCACCGTGGTGATGGTCTGCGCCGCGTTCGCGGGCCTGGCCGGAGTCCTCTACGGCCAGTACCTGATGTACATCAGCCCGGCGTCGTTCGAGGTGCACGTCTCCGTGACCATCGTGACCATGATCGTCGTCGGCGGCATGAACAACGTCTGGGGAACACTCGTCGGCTCCGCCATCATCCTGCTCATCCCGGAGGCGCTGCGCATGATGCAGATGCCCCCGGACGTCGCCGGCCCCATGCAGCAGGTGTTCTTCGGGGCCCTGCTGGTGGTCCTGATGTTCGTCAGGCCGCAGGGTCTGTTCGGTGAGCGCACGTCCTCAATGACGGGGCGCAAATCCACGAACGGCTCCACCAAGAACGACGTCCAGCTGAAGACGGGGGAGCCGAGCCGTGTTGCTTGAGATACAGGGACTGAACAAGCACTTCGGCGGGCTGCACGCCGTCCGGGACGCAACCTTCGACGTGCTGGAAAACAAGGTCACTGGACTGGTCGGACCCAACGGCGCCGGCAAGACCACCGTCTTCAACATGGTGACCGGAACGTTCCCCGCCGACTCGGGGACCGTGGTCTTCAGGGGCAAGGACATCACCGGGATCTCCGCGCAGGAGCGTGTCCGCGAGGGCATCGCGCGCACCTTCCAGGACGTGCGGCTCCTGCCGAGGCTCACCGTCGAGGACAACGTGGCTGTCGGGGTGCAGAAACAGACCGGCGAGAGCTTCGCCAAGGTCTTCTTCGCGCCGCTGCGGGTCCGGGGCAAGGAACGCGAGACGCTGGCCCAGGCGCGCGAGGCCCTCGCCTTCGTCGGCATCGACGAGAAGATGTGGAGGGAACCGGCGTCGAGCCTGTCCTACGGCGAGCAGAAGCTCGTCTCGATTGCCCGCCTGCTCGCGACCGAGGCCGACCTGCTGCTGTTGGACGAGCCGACGTCGGGCCTTGACGAATCATCGCTGGACCAGTTTCGCGCCGTGCTCGCCCGGCTCCTCGACGACGGCCGCACGGTGCTGATGGTCGAGCACAACATGCTGTTGGTGCGTGAACTCTGCGACCAGGCGGTCTTCCTGGCCACCGGCCAGGTCCTCGCAGTGGACACGCCAGCCAATCTGATGGAAAAGGAGGAACTCCGTGAGGTCTACTTCGGAGCCTAAGGAGGCCGCCCTGCACCGGGGCGCGGCAGCATCCGCGGACACGTTCCTGGAGATCCGCGACATCCATGCGCAGGTGGGCGGCCAGAGCGTGCTGCAGGGGCTGGACCTGAGCGTCGGGCAGGGCGACTTCCTCGCCCTGCTCGGACACAACGGGGCCGGGAAATCCACCCTCATGCGCACCATCATGGGCCTCGTCAAACCGAAGCAGGGAAGCATCGTCTTCGACGGGAACCCACTGCACGGCATGGCCACCCCGCAGATCAAAAAGCACGGCCTCGGCCTGGTGCCGCAGCAGCGCGGCTACTTCGAGAACCTGTCCGTCCTGGACAACCTCTCGCTGGTGGAGGGCGCCGAGGGCGGCAGCTTCACCATGGAGACCATCTTCGAGATGTTCCCGATCCTGGTGGACCGCCAGAAACAGCTGGTCGGCACCATGTCCGGGGGGCAGCGGCAGATGGTGGCCATCTCGATCGCCCTGCTTTCCAACCCCAAGCTGCTGATGCTCGACGAGCCGTCGGTGGGCCTGCAGCCCAATCTCGTGGCCCGGGTCATGGAGGTGGCGAAGGATATCAACGAGAAGTACGGCATCACCATCATCCTGGTGGAGCAGAACATCGAGAAGGCGCTCGGGGTGGCCGGCCGCGTCGCCGTGGTCAACCGCGGGCGCATCGCGCTGGACAAGCCGACCGCCTTGGTGGAGGCCAAGGAAATCTGGGACCTCCTGTGAGGGACGGGCGGAGAACAGGAGCCGGCAGCGCAACAACGTACGGCGAGTTGCTGGAGTGGTGGGCCACAGCCTCCCCGGAGGCGGCGGCGCTGGTCGATGAGCGCGGCGCACAAAGCCACGCGGAGCTCGCCGGGCGGGTCGCCTCGCTGACCAGCGGACTCGCGGGGCTGGGCGTCGGGCGCGGTGACGTCGTGGCGGTCTGGCTGCCCAACATGCGCGAATGGGTCGAGACGGCCTTTGCTGCGGCCGCGCTCGGGGCCATCGCGCTCGGGGTCAACACTAAGCTGCGCGGCTACGACGTCGAGGGACTGCTGCGCGAGGCGGCGGCCAAGGTCCTGGTCACGCGGCCCGGTTTCAGGGGCATCGACTTCTTCGGCATGCTGGGCGAGATCGATCCGAAGGTGATGGCGGGGCTTTCCGCCGTCCTCTGCGTCGGAGAACCGGGGCAGAGCGAAGGCGCCACGGAGGCGCCGCCGCCAGGCGGCGTCCTGGGCGGAAACGTGCGCCAGTTGGACTACGAGGAGGTGGTTTCCGGCTCCGGGACGAGCGGCGCCGCGGCCGCGGCCGTTTCCAGGACGGGCTCCTCGGAACCCGCCTGGCCGGCACAGGCGTTCACCTCGTCCGGTAGCACCGGACGCCCCAAGTTGATCCTCCACAGTCAGGAGGGTCTGCTGTTCCACGCCCATGCCTGCGCGAAGGCCTTTGGATTCGATGCGCCCGATGCGGTTGTCCTTGGCGCCCTCCCTCTGTGCGGGGTGTTCGGTTACAACACCATGCTGGCGGGACTCGCCGCGGGGCGGCCCGTGATCCTCCAGCCGGTATTCACCGCCCGCGACGCCCTGGAACTGGTCGCCAGCGAAGGCGTCACCCACATGACGGTCTCCGACACGATGCTTCGCATGCTGCTGGACGCGATCCCTCCAGGGGAGGAGGGCCGCTACGCGACATGGAGGGAGGCGGCCTTCGGCATCTTCACCGCCGGCAATCCGCAGGACATCATCGATGCCGGGACACGGCTGGGGAAGAAGTTCTTCCAGACCTACGGATCCAGCGAAATCCTGGCGCTCATGACCTATCCCGCCGCCGGCAGCGGTCCCGCCCGCTGGGTCCTGGGGGGTGGCCAGCCCGTTGCCGAAGACATCCAAGTGCGGATCCGCACCGCAGACGGCCGGGCGGCGGCCGTGGGTGAACAGGGCGAGATCCATGTCAAGGGGCGCAACGTGACGGTTGGCCTTCTGCGCGCCGGAACGGTTGAGCCGGTAAAGACTGACGCCGATGGCTTCTTCGCCACGGGCGACCTTGGCTTCCTTACCACTCCCCGGGACGTCGTCTACCAGTCCAGGCTTGGCGACGCGCTGCGCATCGCCGGTTTCCTGGTCAGTCCCCGCGAGGTGGAGGCGTTCCTCGAAACCCTCCCCCAGGTCGATCAGGCACAATACGTGGCCGTGGACAGCGAACGCGGACTCGTTCCCGTCGCCTTTGTCACCGCAGCGCCGGGGGCCAAAGCCGACGAGGCGGCTGTGCGCCAAGCCTGTGGCAAGCAACTTGCTGCCTTCAAGGCACCGAAGAGGGTCGTTTTCGTCGAGGCATTCCCGGTCCTGTCCGGCGCGAACGGCGACAAGGTGGACAAGAAGGCGCTACGTGCCCTGGCCACCGACGTGCTGGCCGCCGAACCCGCAGCATCGCAAACGTCTGGGGCCCGACTGCAGCGAAGCGCGTCCGGACAAGGGTGAGGTGCTGATGGTGGTGGAGCAAGGCCAAACGGGCAGTACGGACGAGGAACAAGGGACGGTAGACGCAATGACTGAGACGATGACCGCGATGCGGATCGAGGAATTTGGGGGGCCGGAAGTGCTGGCGGCGGCCAACGTCCCGGTACCGGTCCCTGGGGCCGGCGAGCTCCTGGTCAGGGTGGCATATTGCGGCGTCTGCCGGCACGACCTCCTCACCCGGGCCGGGGCCTTCCCCCGCGCGCGACTCCCCGTGATCCTGGGCCACCAGGTCAGCGGGACCGTGGCCCAGCTGGGCGAGGGAACCACCGGTTTCCGCGTCGGCGACCGGGTCATGACCATGATCTTCGTCGGGTGCGGCGCGTGCGAGAACTGCGACGCCGGACGTGACGCGCTGTGCCTGGAACAGACACCCCAATTCCTGGGAGAGGACTACGACGGCGGCTACGCCGACTATGTGGTGGTGCGCCAGCGCACCGCCGTCCCCGTCCCGGATTCCGTCGGCCTGCCCGAGGCCGCCATCCTCACCTGCACCCTCGGAACCGCCTACCACGCCCTGGTAGGGCGCGGAAAACTGCTTGCCGGCCAGACCGTGGTGGTCACCGGCGCCGGCGGCGGCGTGGGCAGCCACGCCATCCAGATCGCCAAGGCAGTCGGCGCCGTCGCCGTCGGCGTGGTGTCCAGCGAACGTGGCGCCGAGAGCGCTCGGGCGGCCGGGGCCGACCACGTCATCGTCAATGCGGAACGCAAGTTCGCGAAAGAACTGAGGGCGACTCTGGGGCACCAAGCCCATCTGGTCCTCGAGGTCGTGGGCGAACCCACCCTCAACGAGTCGCTGCACGCGGTCCGCCCCGGCGGAACCGTCGTCGTGCTCGGCAACGTCGAGGGCAAGAAGGCCAGCATCCCACCGGCCTACCTGATCCTCAAGGAAATCGGCCTGATCGGCACCAAGTCCTGCACCACCGAGGAAATGGGGCAAGTCCTGGAACTGATCGCCGCCGGCAAGGTGGTGCCGGAGGTCTCGGAAATCATCCCACTGTCCCAGGCGACAGAACTCCACCGCAGCATGGAGGCCGAAGGCACGTCGGGCCGCGTCGTCCTGGAGGTGGCCGGTGCCTGAGACCATCCTGTCCGTCCCGCCTGCCGACGGCCTGTTCCTGGAGGATCTCGCCGCGGGCCAGTCGTTCCGCTCGCAGGGGCGGACCATCACCGAGGCGGATCTGACCATGTTCTCCATGTTGTCTGGAGACTGGAACCCCATCCACTCCGACGCCGAATTCGCCAAGGCAACACCCTTTGGGGAGCGCCTGGTGCACGGGGTGTTCGGCATCGCCGTCGTCACCGGGTTGATGGACCAGGCCGGCTGGTTCCGGACCTCCGCCATCGCCATGCTGGACATCGAGGGCTGGAAGTTCGCCCTGCCCATCACGATCGGCGACACCCTCACGTGCCGCATGGACATCACCTCCGTCCGGCGCACGTCGAAGGGCGACGCCGGCGTCGTCGGACGCCGCTTCACCCTCGAGAACCAGCACGGCAAGGCCGTGCAAAGCGGCGACATCGGCATGCTGGTCCGCGTACGCACCATCGGCGAAGGGAACAATTGACATGTTGACCATCGAGGGAATCGCGGGTCTGCGGGAGTGGCTGGGTCGGGACATCGGGACCAGTGATTGGCTGGAGATCGACCAGCAACGCATCGACCTCTTCGCCGAGGCCACGGGCGACCACCAGTGGATCCACACCGACCCGGCGCGCGCCGCCTCGGGTCCGCACGGGACAACGATCGCCCACGGCTACCTGTCCCTGTCGCTGCTTCCCGGGCTCTCGTCCGAGATCTACACGGTGGCCGGCGTCAGCGCCACCGTGAACTACGGGCTCAACAAGGTACGCTTCCCAGCGCCTGTCCCCGTCGGATCCCGGGTCCGCAACAGCGTGCACTTGCTGTCGCTCACCGAGGTGCCGTCCGGGATGCAGGCCACGGTCCGCCACACGCTGGAGCTGCAGGGATCCGAACGCCCCGCCGTCGTGGCCGAACAGCTGCGCCTGATGGTGGCCTGACATGGCGCTCGTTCTTTCCGATCGCCACGGCGCCGTCGCCGTCCTGACGCTGAACGACCCCGATCGCCGCAACCCGCTCTCCACCGGGATGCGCGAAGAGCTCATCGAAGCGGTCCAGGAGGTGTCCGCCGACCCATCCGTCGGGGCGCTGGTGCTCACCGGCGCAGGCGGGGCGTTCAGCTCCGGCGGCGACTTAGGGTCGATGCCGCCGGCCTCGGCCAACGACGCGGCGCAGCGCCTGGCGCGGGTGCGCCTCCTCATCGAGCTGGTCACACGGCTTCCCATCCCCGTAATCGCCGCCGTGGAGGGACCCGCGGCAGGCGTCTCGGCCGGCCTAGTCGCGGCGTGCGACGTCGTTGTCGCCGCCGAAGGATCCAGGTTCCTGTTTCCCTTCACCAAGTTGGGTCTGATGCCCGACGGCGGAGCACTCGCCACCGTGGCGCGCCGCACCGGCGACGCGACCGCGCGGCGAATCTTCCTGCTGGCCGAGCCGGTTCCCGCCGCGACGGCACTTGCCATAGGCCTCGCCGACCGGACAGTGGAGCGCGGCGGGGCGCTGAAGGCAGCCGTTGCCGTCGCCGCGGACCTGGCCACCCGGGCACCAGGTTCAACCGCCGGCATCAAGGCGTACTACGCGGACGGCTTCGCGGAGCTGACGCGCGCGCTCGACACGGAGGCCGCCACACAGGTCGAGCGCTACTTCTCTGCCGAGTTCACCGAGGGGAAATCGGCGTTCTTCGAGGGACGGGACCCCGATTTCTCCGCACGCAGCGCGGCCGGACAGGCCGCCGGTTAGACC
>Ga0182739_1002134_pt1 | contig 18853 bp, 17 predicted proteins | sample eDN5th30CBELigBY_FD_128873 | JGI IMG/M metagenome (GOLD analysis project Ga0182739, IMG submission 128873) | Enriched backyard soil microbial communities from Emeryville, California, USA - eDNA 5th pass 30_C BE-Lig BY (version 2) (version 2) | ecosystem: Environmental > Terrestrial > Soil >...
CCGAGCTTCCAGCTGGGTGTGTCCCCGCGCGGGGCGACGGCGCTGCTGAACACCTCGCGGGCCTGGGCCTGGCTGTCGGGGCGGGACTTCGTCTCCCCCGACGACGTCAAGGTGCTGACCCTGCCGTGCCTGCGCCACCGGGTGGGGTTGCGCCCGGAGGCGGCCATGGACGGCGTGGGTGCGGACGACGTGTTGCGGGCGATCCTCGCCACCGTCCCGGTCCCCCGGTAGGGCGGGCACGTGGCCCTGACCCGGCGTTTCGTCTGGCTGGCGCTGGCCGCGGTGCTGCCCGTGGTGCTGTTTCCCACCTGGTGGACGGTGCTGTGGACCGCGCTGGCATTGTGCGCCCTGGCCCTGTTGGACGTGCTGCTCGCGCCCTCCCCGCGCGCCCTGGTGGTGGAGCGCGAACTGCCGCGCAGCGTGCGGCTGGAGGAATCCGCCCCGTCCCGGCTGCTGTTGTCCAACACCGGACGACGCCGGCTGGCCGGCTCGGTGCACGACGGCTGGCAACCCTCGGCCGGGTGCGTGACGGCGTCGTTCGCGTTGGACATCCCGGGCGGCGAACGGCGGGCCTTCTCCACCGGCCTGGTGCCGCGCCGCCGCGGGGACCTGCACGCGGTCCACGCGACGGTCCGCAGCCGGGGGCCGTTGGGCCTGGCGGCCCGCCAGCTGACCCTGCCCGCCCCCGGGACGCTGCGCGTGCTGCCGCCGTTCCATTCCAAGCGGCACCTGCCCTCGAAGCTGCAGCGGCTGCGCGAACTGGACGGCCGGGCCGCGATCCAGGTCCGCGGGGCCGGCACGGAATTCGATTCGCTGCGCGACTACGTGCGCGGGGACGACGTGCGTTCGATCGACTGGCGGGCCACCGCCCGTCGGCAGGGCGTGGTGGTGCGCACCTGGCGCCCCGAACGCGACCGCCGGGTGGTGCTGGTCCTGGATACCTCCCGCACGTCCGCTGCCCGGGTGGAGGACGAGCCGCGGCTGGACACCGGGATCGAGGCGGCCCTGCTGCTGGCGGTGCTGGCCGAGCGCGGCGGGGACCGCGTGGACTTCCTGGCCTTCGACCGGCGGGCGCGGGCGCGGGTGGAATCGGTGGCCAAGGGCAGCCTGCTGACGCAAATGGTCGAGGCGATGGCCCCGCTGGAGCCGGAGCTGGTGGAAGCCGACTGGTCGCGGATTCCGGCCCAGGTGCAGTCGATCTCCAGCCACCGGGCCATGGTGGTGCTGCTGACCTCGCTGGATTCCGGCGCCGTCGAGGAGGGGCTGTTGCCGGTGCTTCCGGCACTGGTGGCGCGGCATGTGGTGGTGGTCGCGGCCGTGCGCGACCCGGAATTGGAGCGGCGCCGGACCCTGCGTGGAACGGCCTCGGAGGTGTACCGGGCGGCCGCGGCCGAACGGGCCCTGCAGCAGCGCGAGACGCTGAAGGCGGAGCTGCGGAGCATGGGGGCGGAGGTGGTCGACGCGCCGCCGCAGGAGCTGCCGCCGGCGCTCGCCGACGCGTACATCCGGCTCAAGGCGGCCGGCCGGCTGTAGGCGGGGTTTGCCCCGGGGGCCGGCCGGGCAGACGCCCCGTTGTCCGCAATCACCTGACCGAGGACGGCCACCCGGCGGGCCCCCGTGCTTCTACGCCTCGGCCAGGACCTGGTTCAGGGCATCCACCGTCTGGCTCAGGGTGGTGAGCACCTTCCGCAGCGCCTCCGGTGACGTGTCGGCGAAGCCCGTGGTGGGCAACAGGGTGAGCGCCCCAAGGGATGCATCCCCCAGCCCGAGCTGGCGCCACGGCCGGAGCACCCGCTCAACGGCCTTGACCACGCCCGGCGGCGTCTTCCCCGGATCCAACAGGCCCAGCCAGAGCCCCAGGCCCGCCTCGACGAGTCCGGCACCGCGCTCCCAGCCGCGGGTGTCCAAGGCGGTCACGGGCAGGCAGACGCCGTCCGCGCCGGCGGACGCGACGTCGTCGCACGCTTCCGGCACGCCGGTCGGCCCGACGCCGGGCGCCAGCAAAATGGTGGTTGCCCCCGCCCCGCGCAAGGCCTCCACCATCTCGGACCAGGCCCGGAGGACCTCGTGGCGCGGAATGGAGCGCAGGCTGCGGTAGCCGCTGGCGGTCGGAATGGTCCCGGCCAGGACGTCGGCCAGTTCGGGTTCCTCGACAACCACGGTCAGGCGGGGCCGCCCGCTGGTGCGCAGGACGTCGGCCACGTGGCGGGCGGCACCGGACGCGAGGGACTGGGCCAGGTCGCGCCGGGCGCCGTGGTCGCTCAGCGCCCGTTCGCCGTTGTGCAAGTGCAGGTTGGCGGCGAGGGAGAACGGTCCGCGCAGCTGGATCTTCAGTTCGTCACCGGGGCGCTCCTCGGCGCCAATGACGTCCGCCTGCACGCCAAGGTCGGTGGAGAGGGCCGAAACCGCACGCCGGTGGTCGAATCCGGGGTGGTCGACGAGGCGCCAGCCGAACGACTGCACGTCCACGTAGAGGTCCTCCAGCATGCCCGCGGTACGCCCGACGGCATCGGAGCCCACGCCGCGCCCGGGGAGTTCCACCAAGTGGGGCAGGTTCGGTTCACCCAGTTCGCCGCGGACGATCCGTACAGATTCCAGCGGGTCAGTCCCTGGCATGGGACCGTGGGCGGTCGCCTGGACCTGCGCCGGAGCGGCGGGCGGGGCGCCTGCCGCGGAGTCCGCTTGGGCGTCGAGGCTCAGGACTGCCTGCCCTGCTGCGCCCCGGCCGGTGCGGCGACCTCGCCGTTGGCGTGGGATTCGGAGATGGCCTGGTGGTGGCGAATGACCTCGTCGATGATGAAGTTCAGGACCTTTTCGGCGAAGACCGGGTCCAGGTGGGCTTCGCGGGCCAGCCGGTGGAGGCGCTGGATCTGCGCGGCCTCGCGTCCGGGATCGCTCGGCGGCAGCTTGTGGCGGGCCTTGAGGTAGCCCACCCGCTGGGTGGCCTTGAACCGTTCGGCGAGCAGGTAGACCAGCATCGCATCGAAGTTGTCGATGCTGCTCCGGATTCCCAGCAATTCTTCCATGACGGCGGGGTCGACCTCGCCGCTAAGGGAGCTGGCGGTCGGGTCGAAGTCGGGGCCCGTCTCCGGGGCCGTTTCCATCTGATCGCTCATGATGACCAAGTCTACTGGCCGAGGGACCCGCGCCGAGCGCAGCGAGGTGCGGGAGGCCAGGAGACGCTACTGGCCGAGGGACCCGCGCCGAGCGCAGCGAGGTGCGGGAGGCCAGGAGACGCTACTGGCCGAGGGACCCGCGCCGGGCGCAGCGAGGTGCGGGAGGCCAGGAGACGCTACTGGCCGAGGGGCCCGCGCCGGGCGCGGGCCCCCGGAGCGGTGTCAGCCCGGGGCGGTGTCAGTCCGGGGCGCCGCGCAGGGCCTCGCGCCGGCGGGCCTGTTCCTCCGGATCCGGGACGGGCAGCGAGGCGATGAGCCTGCGGGTGTAGGGGTGCTGGGGATCGCCCATGACCCTGCTGCCAACGCCTTCCTCGACAAGCTTGCCGCGCAGCAGCACGCCCACCCAGTGGGAGAGCATGTCCACGACGGCCAAATCATGACTGATGAACAGCGCGGCGAAGCCCAGTTGCTGCTGCAGTTCGCGGAACAGTTCCAGCACCTTGGCCTGGACGGACACGTCGAGGGCGGAGGTCGGTTCGTCCGCGATGAGCAGCCGGGGGTTCAGCGCCAGCGCGCGGGCCAGGGAGACCCGCTGCCGCTGCCCGCCGGAGAGCTCGTGCGGGAAGCGGCCGGCGTAGGACGCCGGCAGGTGCACGGACTCCAGGAGCTCCGCGACCCGCCGCCGGATCGCGGCGGCGTCCCCCTGCCGGTGCACGAACAGGGGTTCGGCAACACAGTCCCCGATGCTCAGGTGCGGATTGAAGCTGGCCGCGGGATCCTGGAAGACGAACCCAATCTCCTTGCGCAGCGGCTTGAACGTGCGCTCATGGAACCCGTGCATCTGGTAGCCGAACACCTTCAGGGATCCCCCGGTGACGCGGTTCAGTCCCGCGATCGCCCGTCCGATCGTTGTCTTGCCCGACCCGGACTCCCCCACCAGGCCGTAGACCTCTCCGGCCGCGATGCTCAGGCTGACGCCGTCCACGGCCTTGAACCCCGGCGCGCCGAGGCGCCCCGGGAACTCGATGCTGAGCCGGTCCGCCTCCACCAGCAGCTCCCGTCCGGCCCGGTCCCGCTCCGTCATTCCCGCGGAGGCGGAATGCCGGCCCAGGTGGGGCACCGCGGCGAGCAGGTCCTGCGTGTACCGCTCGCGCGGGCGGGCGAAGAGTTCGCCAACCGGTGCCTCCTCCACCACGTCCCCGTGGTACATCACCATCACGCGGTCCGCGAGGTCCGCCACCACCCCCATATTGTGGGTGATCAGGACGATCGCGGTGTTGTAGGTGTCCCGCAGGTCGCGCAGCAGGTCCAGGATCTCCGCCTGCACCGTCACGTCCAGGGCGGTGGTGGGCTCGTCGGCCACGATCAGCGCCGGATTCAGCGCCAGCGCGGAGGCGATCACCACGCGCTGCTTCTGCCCGCCCGAGAACTGGTGCGGATAGTGGTCCACCCGCTGCTCCGGGTCGGGGATGCCGACCTTGCGCAGCGCCTCGATGGCGCGGTTGCGGGCTTCCTTCCGGGAGACCTTGCCGTGGGCCCTGATGCCTTCGGCGATCTGCCACCCCACGGTGTATACCGGGTTCAGGGCCGTCGATGGCTCCTGGAACACCATGGCCACGTCCGGCCCGCGCAGCGCCCGCAGGTCGGCGCCGCTCAGCGCCACCACGTTGTGCCCGCTGACCAGCACGGCTCCCGTGCTGCTCGCGGTCTCGGCGAGCAGGCCCAGCACGGCCCGCGCCGTGACGGTCTTGCCGGACCCGGATTCGCCGACGATCGCGACCACCTCGCCCGGTGCGACGCTGAGGCTGACGTCGCGGACGGCCGCCACGTCGCCGGCGTCCGTGGCGAAGGTGACCGCCAGGTGCCTGATGTCCAGGACGGGACCGGTGGTCCGGTCCGCGTCCGCTCCCGTTGCCGCGCTCATGCCGCCGCGTCCTTTCCGGCCGCACCGGCCGCCGTCGTGCCGTGCCGCGGGGTCTTGGCGCGGCGCCGCCCGCGCAGCCGCGGGTCGGCGAGGTCGTTCATCGATTCGCCCAGCAGCGTCAGGCCCATGACGGTGAGCACGATCGCCGAGCCGGGATAGATGCCGGTCCACCAGATGCCGCTGGTGGCGTCGGAGAGCGCACGGTTGAGGTCGTACCCCCATTCGGCGGCCGCCGTCGGTTCGATGCCGAATCCCAGGAAGCCCAGGCCGGCGAGGGTGAGGACCGCTTCCGAGGCGTTGAGCGTGAAGATCAGCGGCAGAGTACGGGTGGCGTTGCGGAAGATGTGCCGGCCCATGATCCGCCACGAGGAGGCGCCGATGACCATCGCGGACTCCACGAAGGGCTCGGCCTTCAGGCGGATGGTTTCCGCGCGGATGACCCGGAAGTACTGCGGGATGAAGACCACCGTGATCGAGATCGCGGCGGCGAAGATCCCGCCCCACAGGCTGGACTGGCCGTGGCTGATCACGATCGACATGACGATCGCCAGCAGCAGGGACGGGAAGGCGTAGATCGCGTCCGCGACGACCACCAGCACGCGGTCCAGCCAGCCGCCCAGGTAGCCGGAGAGCAGTCCCAGCACCACGCCGGCGAAGATCGAGAGCACGACGGCGACGACGATCACCGCCGCGGCGGTCCGGGCTCCCCACAGCGTGCGGGAGAGGACGTCGAACCCTCCCACCGTGGTGCCCCACGGGTGCTGGGGGCTGGGCGGGGCCTGCGTGGGGAAGGGCCCGGCGGCGTCGGAGGTCTGCGCGAACCCGTAGGGGGCCAGCAGGGGCGCGAAGATCGCCACGAACAGGAAGACGGCGGTCAGCACGACGCCGGCGACGAGCATGCCGCGCTGCAGGCCCACGCTCATGCGCAGGTGGGACACGACCGGCAGGCGGCCCCAGACGGAGCCGCCGACGGGGCCGGCGGACGTGGAGGTTGCCATGTCAGTACCTCACCCTCGGGTCGATCAGCGCGGCGACGACGTCCACGGTGAAGTTGGTGACGGCCACGATCACCGCCAGCAGCATGACGATGCCCTGCACGGCGACGAAGTCGCGGGCCGTGAGGTACTGGGCCAGCATGAAGCCCAGGCCCTTCCATTCGAACGTGGACTCCGTCAGCACCGCCCCTCCCAGCAGGAGCGCGATCTGCAGGCCCATGACCGTGATGATCGGGATGAGCGCGGGCTTGAAGGAATGGTGGGCCAGCAGCCGGTACTCGGACACCCCGCGGGAGCGCCCGGCCTCCACGTACTCCCTGCCGAGGGTGCCGATCACGTTGGTGCGCACCAGCCGCAGGAAGACGCCGGCGGTGAGCAGGCCCAGCGCGACCGCCGGCAGCACCGCGTGCCGGCCCACGTCGCCCAGGGCGTCCCAGTTGCCGGAGCGGATGGCGTCCAGCCAGTAGATGCCGGTGGGCGCGCCGAGGCCGGTCAGCGCCAGTTCGCTGTCGATGCCCGCGCGGCCGGCGATCGGCAGCCAGCCCAGCCCCACCCCGAAGACGAGCTTGAGGAGCAGGCCGGCAAAGAACACCGGGGTCGCGTAGAACAGGATGGCGGCCACCCGCAGCACCGCATCGGGCCACTTGTCCCGGAACCGGGCCGCGAGCAGCCCGAAGGGGATGCCGACCAGCAGGGCGATGACCAGCGCGTTCAGCGCCAGTTCAAGCGTTGCGGCGCCATAGGTGAGCAGGACCTCGGTAACGGCGCGGTTGTCCGTGAGCGTCCGCCCGAAGTTTCCGGTGAAGACCTGCCCCAGGTACTCCACGTACTGCACCGGCAGGGGACGGTCGTAGCCGGCCTCGCTGATGCGCTGGGCCAGCTGGTCCGGGGTGAGGCGTCCGCCCATGGCGGCCGTGATGGGGTCGCCGGTGATGCGCATGAGGAAGAACACCAGGGTGACCAGGATGAAGATGGTGGGAAAGATCAGCAGGAACCGCACCAGCAGGTAGCGGCCCAGGCTTCCGCCGGCCTTGGACCTGCCGCGGGCCGCTGTCGCGGTGGGGTCGTCCGCGGCGTCCGGCAATTCGATCAGGGATGACATCGGGCACCTCCCTCGGTGCCGGCGGGACGCGGCGCGCCCCGCCGGCAACCCTTGTGGCTGCTGGGCGTCTGCGGCTACTTGGACAGCACGCCGAGGCGGAACTTGAAGGAGGCGTCCAGGGTCTGGTCCACGCCCTGCACGTTGGTGCCGGCCACGGCGACCTGGGCCCCCTGGAGCAGCGGCAGCGTCGAGAGGTCGTTGGCGACCGCCGTCTGGATGTCCTCGATCAGCCCGGTGCGCTTCGCCTGGTCGACGGTGACGCGCTGTTCGCTGATCATCCGGTCGACGTCGGCATTGTCGTAGTTGTTGTTCAGGAAGTTGTCCTTGGCGAAGAACGGCGAAAGGTAGTTGTCGGCGTCCGAGTAGTCGGGGAACCAGCCCAGCTGGTACATCGGGTAGTCGGTGATGCGCGACTTCTGGTAGGTGACCCACTCGGTCGACTGCAGGTTGACCTTGAACAGCCCGCCGGTCTCCAGCTGGTTCTTGATCATCGCGTACTCGTCGCCCGAGGAGGGTCCGTAGTGGTCAGGGTTGTACTGCAGGTTCAGGGTGACGGGGGTGGTGACGCCGGCCGCCTCCAGGGTGGCCTTGGCCTTGTCCACGGACGGGCCGCCGTTGTCCCCGTACAGGTCCTTGAGCGGTTCGATCGCACCGGTGAACCCGGCCGGGACGTAGGAGTACGCCGGGGTGTAGGTGTCCTTGTAGACCTGGGTGGCGATCGCCTGGCGGTCCACCAGGTGGGCGGCGGCCTGGCGCACGGCCAGGGCCTTGGCCGCGTCCGCGTCGGAGGTCGCCGCGCCGAAGGGGATGGTGTCGAAGTTGAAGACGATGTAGCGCAGTTCCCCGCCGGGGCCCTTGTGGACCTTGACCTTGCTGTCCTTGCCGAGGCTTTCGACGTCGGTCGGGGTCAGGGACCGGTAGGCGACGTCGATGTTGCCCTGCTGGATGTCCAGCTTCAGGTTGTTGGAGTCGGCGTAGTACTTCATGTTGACCGTCGGGGTGGCCGGGGCGCCGAGCAGGCCCTGGTAGCCGTCGTAGGCCTTGAAGGCGATCAGTTCGTTCTTCTTGTAGCTGTCGATCGCGTACGGCCCGGCGAAGGCCTTCCCGGAAACGATCGAGTCGTCGTCGAGGACCTCGTCCGCGGGGAAGACCTCATCATCCACGATGGGGGCCACGGGGCTGCCCAGGATCTGGGGGAACGTCTGGTCGTTGCCCTGCTTGAGCTTGAACACCACGGTCGTGGCGTCGGGGGCCTCCACCGAGTCAAGGTTCCCCAGCAGCGAGGACGGCCCGTTGGGGTCGGCGATCTTGACCTGGCGGTCGAACGTGAACTTGACGTCGGCGGAGTCGAGGTCGTTGCCGTTGGCCCACTTCAGGCCCGGCTTGAGTTTCACGGTGTACTCGGTGGGGGTGGTGAACTCGGCCGATTCGGCGATGTCGGCCTCCGGATCCGGGCTGCCGGGCGCGGAATTCATCAGGAACGGGTAGATCTGGTTCATCACCATGAACGACCCGTTGTCGTAGGATCCGGCCGGATCCAGCGAGGTGACCTTGTCGGTGGTCCCGACGGTGATCGTCCCCCCGGTGGCCGTCCCGCTCGTCGCGGTGGTGCCCGAAGGCCCGGTGCAGGCGGTCAGCGCCAGGGCGGATGCGCCCATGACCGCCGCAGCGAACCGGAGCCTCGTTGGTGTGCTGGTCATCAATTTCCTCCATGTCAGGCAGCGAGTGAGTGGGATCACGCCGACGTGAGCCGATTCAACCAGACGGGGCACGGTTCGAATAGGGGGCCTCCCGCCCGGGGGCGCGCATCCGGAACAGCAGCACCGACGCCAGGGCCGGCAGGATCCACCCCGTCCAGCCGAGGGGGGCCACCGCCGCGGTGTCGATGCCGAACGGGCCGGCGTCGATCATGCCGGCATCGGAGAACAGCAGCATCATCCCGGCGGAGGCGTTCAGCGCCCCGTGCCCCAGCGCCGCGGGCCACACGCTGCCCGAGGCCAGTCGAAGCCACGCCAGCACGGCGCCAAAAGCCGTGGTCATGCCGCACATCGCCGCCAGGCCCAGCCAGCCGGGCAGTCCCGGGTAGTTGTAGCCGAGCAGGATCAGCGGCGCATGCCACAGGCCCCATATGACGCCGGAGACCAGCACCATCGGCACCGTCCCGAGCGGCTGCAGCCGGGGCACCAGCCAACCCCGCCACCCGATTTCCTCACCCAGCGCCGGAACGGTGTTGATGACGGCACCGACCAGGATCCCGGCACACTGGGCCGCGACCAGGACGCCGGTCGGCACCTCAGGCACCTGCACCCCGGATGCCGCGGCCTGCTGCTCCAGGACCGCCCGGAACCCCGAGAACCCGGCCAGGTCGGGCCGGTAGACCCCAAACACTGCCCCCAACGCCAGGCCCCCGGCCACCAGCACGATGGGCAGGAACAATCCGGCGGCCAGGTACGGAACCAGCCGCCTGAAGGGAGCCAGCGGCCACAGGCCCAGCCTGCGGGCGGTCCCCGGCGCTTCCGCCCCGGGGACCGGGCGTTCCACGAGGCGGGTGACGAGCAGCGCTGCGGCGGCCGGAGCGGCCATCATGGCCAGGGCGCACGCGAGGAAAAGCGGGTCGGCCAGCCCGTCCCCCAACCACAGCGGCAGGACGGCCAGCCAGGCCAGGCCGTAGGCCAGCACCAGGAAGGCGGCTACGGCCCGCCGGTCCACGCTGCGGTCCATCCCCGTTCCCCCATTCCGGTCAGCCGGCGGCGCAGGTCATTTCGCCGCGTCGTTCCAGGCGGCGCTGCGCGCCGAGTCGATGGTCGCCTGGCCCAGCACGCGGGTGCCCTGGTACAGGACCATGGTCTGTCCGGGAGCCACTCCCCGGAGCGGTTCCACCAGCGACACGGCCAGTTCGGGCCGGCCCTCCACGCCGGCTTCGACGCGCGCGCGGGCCGGGACCGGGTCCCCATGCGCCCGCACCTGGACCATGCACCCGAACTCCTCGCCGGAGCCGGCCGCGGGGATCGGCAGGCCGGCCCAGCTGACTTTGATGCCGCGCAGCACGTCCACGGCGAGCAGCTCCTGCGGACCCACCACGACGGTGTTGTCCTTGGGGCGGATCTCCAGCACGAAGCGCGGCTTCCCGTCCGGGGCCGGGCGGCCCAGCCGCAGGCCCTTGCGCTGGCCGACGGTGAACGCGTGGGCGCCCGAGTGGGTGCCCACCACGGAGCCCTCGTGGTCCAGGATCTCGCCGTCGGCCATCTCGATGCGCTCGGAGAGCCAGCCGCGGGTGTCACCGTCCGGAATGAAGCAGATGTCGTGGCTGTCCGGCTTGTTCGCCACGGACAGCCCGCGGCGCTCGGCCTCGGCGCGCACCTCGGCCTTGGAGGGGGTGTCCGCCAGCGGGAACAGGGAGTGCTTGAGCTGCTCGTGGGTCAGCACGCCCAGCACGTAGGACTGGTCCTTGGCCCAGTCGGCGGCGCGGTGCAGTTCGCGGTTGCCGTCGGCGTCCTCGATGACCTTGGCATAGTGGCCGGTGCACACCGCGTCGAAGCCGAGCGCGAGGGCCTTCTCCAGCAGCGCGGCGAACTTGATGCGCTCGTTGCAGCGCATGCACGGGTTCGGGGTGCGGCCGGCGGCGTATTCGGCGACGAAGTCCTCGACCACGTCCTCCTTGAACCGCTCGGAGAAGTCCCACACGTAGTACGGGATGCCCAGCACGTCGCAGGCGCGCCAGGCGTCGCGGGAGTCCTCGATGGTGCAGCAGCCCCGGCTGCCGGTGCGCAGCGTGCCGGGCATCCGGCTCAGCGCCAGGTGCACGCCGACGACGTCGTGCCCGGCTTCCACGGCGCGCGCCGCCGCCACCGCCGAGTCGACCCCGCCGCTCATTGCCGCCAAAACCCTCATGAAATGAAACCCGTTCCCGCTGTTCGAATGCTGCTTTCGTGGCCGGCCATGCCGGCCTTCCGCGCCCGCGCGTAGGCCTCGGGCAGCGCGGCCACCAACGCGTCAACGTCGGAACCGGCGGATGTATGCCCGAGCGTGAAGCGCTGGGACCCGCGCGCGGTCTCCTCGTCCCGGCCCATGGCCAGCAGGACGTGGCTGGGCCGCGGCACCCCGGCGGTGCAGGCGGAGCCGGTGGAGGAGGCGATGCCCAGCATGTCCAGCATGAACAGCAGCGAATCCCCCTCGCAGCCGGGAAAGGTGAAGTGGGCGTTGCCGGGCAGGCGCGTGCCGGCATGGTCGGCGTCGGCCGGCCCGTTCAGGACCGCTTCCGGGACGGCCCGCACGACGCCGGCGACCAGCCGGTCGCGCAGCGCCGCCAGCCGTTCGCTTTCCGCGGGAAGGGCCGCAACGGCGTCGTGCGCCGCCCGGGCGAATGCGGCGGCCGCGGCGGTGTTCAGGGTCCCGGAGCGCAGCGCACGCTCGTGCCCGCCGCCGTGCTGGACCGGGACAAGGGCCACGTCGCGGCGCACGAAGAGCGCGCCGATGCCGACGGGGCCGCCGATCTTGTGGCCGCTGACGGCCATCGTCGACAGGCCCGCGGCGGCGAAGTCCACCGGCACGGAGGTGAAGGCCTGGACGGCGTCGGAGTGGACGGGGATGCCGTGGGCCGAGGCCAGCGCCACGGCTTCGGCGATCGGCTGCACCGTGCCGACCTCGTTGTTGGCCCACATCACGGTCACCAGCGCCACGGACTCCGGGTCGCGGCCGATCTCCGCGCCCAGCGCCTCGAGGTCGAGGCGGCCCTCGGCATCCACGGGGATCCAGACGGCCTCGGCGCCCTGGTGGGCCTCGAGCCATTCGACCGTGTCCAGCACCGCGTGGTGCTCGACCGTGCTGCAGAGGATGCGGCGCCGGCGCGGGTCCGCGGCGTTCCGCGCCCAGTAGAGGCCCTTGACCGCCAGGTTGTCCGCCTCGGTGCCGCCGGAGGTGAAGATCACCTCGGAGGAGTGGGCTCCCGCCGCACCGGCCAGCATCTCGCGGGCGTCCTCGACGGCCATGTGGGCGCGCCGGCCCGCCCCGTGCAGCGAGGACGGGTTTCCGGTGCGGGCCAGTTCTCGGGTCATCACGGCCAGCGCGGCCGCGGACATGGGGGTCGTGGCGGCGTGGTCGAGGTAGACCGGCTCGAGGCGGAGGGGGGTGTTCGCGGGCACCCGCCAATTCTACCGGCCGCGGGTGTCGCCCGTGGCGGGGCCCGGCTGCGCCGCGGGCCGATTTAGCGCAGCGGGCCCGCGCGGGGTTGAATCCAAGGCATGAAGGCGGTTGTGTATCTGGTCCTGGCCACCCTGTTTTGGGCGGGAAACTACGTGGTCGGCGAAACCGCCGTGAAGTCGATGGAGCCGCTGGCCCTGACCTGGTGGCGGTGGGCCTTCGCCGTCGTGCCGCTGCTGGTGCTGGCCCACGTCGTGGAGCGTCCGGACTGGCGGGCCGTGGCCGCCCGCTGGCGGATCCTGCTGGCCATGGGGTGCCTGGGCATGGGCGCCTACGCGCTGTTCCTCTACGGATCGCTGCAATACACCACGGCGGTGAACGCGTCCCTGATCAATGCGGCCAACCCGGCGCTGATCGTGGTCTTCGCGGTGCTGCTCCTGCGGGCCCGGCCGGGCCGGCGCGGCTGGGCGGGGGTGCTGCTGGGCCTGGTCGGGGTCCTGCTGGTGCTCAGCGGCGGGCACCTGGACCACCTGCTGGCGGTGCGGTTCAACGTCGGGGACCTGCTGATGCTCGGCGCGATCACGGTGTGGGCGCTGTACACGGTCCTGGGCCGGCGCGTCCGGCTCCCGGCGATTGCCTCGACCGCCGCGCAGGTGGTGTTCGCCCTGGCCGCGATGGCGCCGTTCGCGGCGGTGTTCGGGGTGCCGTTGCCGGCCGGCGCTCCCGGGTGGGCCTCGCTGGGGTTCGTGGTGCTGTTTCCCTCGATCGGTTCCTACCTGTTGTGGAACGCCGCGCTGCGGACGGTCGCCCCCGGCTCCGCGGGCATGTTCCTGAACCTGATCACGGTCTTCACCGCACTGGCCGCGGTGCTGCTGGGCCGGCCCTTGGCGCCGGTGCAGGTGCTTGGCGGAGTGGTGGTGCTGGGCGGCATGGTGCTCACCAGCCTCGCACCGCGGGGCAGGACCACACCGCAGCCGCCGGCCGGGTCCGCCATCCCGGCCCGGCCGCCGGCCGGGTCCGGAGTCAGTACCCGGGCAGGTCGGGCATCGGATTGATCCGGTCCCCGTGGAGGTCCAGCCGCGTTCCCGGCACCACCGTGCGCACCTCGAGCCCGGGGGCCGCGGAGAGTTCGCGGACCAGTTCAGTGCTGCCGGCGACGATCGTGCTGTCCTCGTACAGCTCGCTGGACACCAGCCACGCGCGGTCGGCAGGCCATGCGAGGTTCGGGGACTGGCGCTCCTCAATGTGCCCGTACCGCTTCCAGAGCGGGTGCGCCAGGTCCTCCATGGTGCCGCGGAAGACGTAGTAGGAACGGTAGCCGCCGGCCAGGTCCAGGGTGGGTCCGCCGATCACCTCAGGGCCGAACGCCGGCTTCTTGGCCTCCTCCTCCAGGGCCCGCTGCCCGGCCAGCACCGCCGGGTCGGCCTCCCCGGCGTCGGCCGCCGAGAGCAGGGCCACCGCGTCGCCGCCGTGGATGAACGCAAAGCCGTTCCACAGCCCCAGGTACACCTCCTCCGGGGTGGAGGTGTGCCGGGCCAGGATTCCGGCGAGCGCCGCCAGGTCCGGCTGGGGCAGGCCGGTGCCGCTGGGCGGCTCGCCCTCCCACGCGTCCTCCACCAGCATCTCCCCGTACTCGGAGAGCCCGGAGAGCGCCGTGAACTGGGCCTCCCCGTGCAGGACGGTGCCGCGGGCGGCGGCGACGTCGGCCCAGCGGACCGGATGGCCGTCGTCGTCCGTGGCCGGATGGAAGATCCGCGCATAGGCGGCGAACCCGGTCGGCACCTGGCCGGCGACGGTGGAGGCGGCCTCCGGGCCGGTGGCCGTGCGGGCCAGGTCCTCGACGATCCAGCGTCCGGGCTCCGCGCCCGCGAATTCCAAGCTCATGTGCCCCACCCTACCGGTGCGGCGGGGCCGGTAGGATTCTGCCGTCGGCACCGTGCAGGACCACTGTTTCCGGGCACCCGTTCCGGGCAGCGGGGCCGATCCCACCGGCACCAGGAAAGGGGCGCACGCCGTGGCGCAGGAGCGGACCCACTACGAGGTGCTCGGGATCCCCGTGAACGCCGACGCCGCCGCGGTCAAGGCCGCCTACCGGCGCGCGGCCCGGGCCACCCACCCGGACCACGGCGGGGACGCCTCCGAGTTCCGGCTGGTCTCGCTGGCCTATGAGACGCTGTCGGACCCCGCGGCCCGCAGCGCCTACGACCGCAGCTACGGCGGCACGTCCGCGTACCGGCGGCCTTCCTCCGACGACGCCGGCGCCTACCGCGCCGGAGCCGAAACGGTGGTCCGGCCCGGTCAGGCGCGTCCCACGGCGAGCGACGAGACGGTGTACGTCCCGGCGTTCGCGCCCGGCACCGTCCCGGTGCTGGACCAGGCCACCGCCGCCCAGCGCATGCACGGGGCTCCCCGCAGGCGGGGGGTCTTCGGCGCACAGGCCCGGTTGGCCCGGGAGGCGCGGACCGTCCAGCTGCTCTCCACCCACGTGCTGGGGACGCTGCCCTCGGCACGCCTGGTCAACGGGCTGCACTCCCCCGCCGACCGCGGCTACCTGGACCATGCCCTGCTGGCCGGGTACCGGCTGGCGCTGGTGGACTCGATGATGCTTCCGCGGGGGGTCTACCGCTGGGACGGGACCAGCCTGCTCCGGGACGGGAAGGCCATCGATCCTCCACGGCTGGCACCGGCCGTGCGGCGCATGCAGGAAATCTTCCCGGAGCTGAACGTGACCGGCTGGACGGTGATCCTCTCCCCCGACGGGAACCTCCACGAACCGGTCATCGACTACGCCCGCGGCGCGGACCCGTCCTCCAGCGCCGCCGTGCACGTGGTCAACGGGGCGAACCTGGTGCGCGAACTGAAGATGTTCCTGGGCACCGGCCCGGCCCCGAACGTCGTGGACGTCCCGGTGCTGGCCCGGCTGCTGGGCGGCATGTACTGAGAGGCGGCAGGTACCGGGACCGGCATAGGATGGGGCCGTGTTCCGCATCCTTTTCTTCACGCCCGAAATCCCCGGCAACACCGGCAATGCCATCCGGCTGGCCGCGGTGACCGGCGCCGAACTGCACCTGGTCGAACCGCTCGGCTTCGACTTCGAGGACTCCAAGCTGCGCCGCGCCGGGCTCGACTACCACGACCTGGCCGTGGTCACCGTGCACAGGACGCTCGAGGACGCGTGGGAGGCCCTGGCCCCGGAGCGCGTGTTCGCCTTCACCTCCGACGGCGAGGAGCTGTACACCGAGATCGAGTACCGCGCCGGCGACGTGCTGATGTTCGGCCCCGAGTCCGTGGGACTGCCCGCCGCCGTCAAGGCCGACCCCCGCGTGACCTCGCGGGTCCGGCTGCCCATGCTGGAGGCGCGGCGTTCGCTGAACCTGGCCAATTCCGCCTCGATCGCGCTCTACGAGGCCTGGCGCCAGCACGGCTTCGCCGGGGCCGTGGCCAAGCGGCCTTAGCGCGCGTCACGCGCCGTAACCGCGCCGGAATCCGCGGGAGCTTCCGGGCCGACATCCCGGAAGCGCTCAGGTAGGTCAATTATGCTGGTGGGGCGCCTCCTGCGTTCGCCCCAAGTTAGAAACGAGTACCATGCGCCGCACCCACCCCGCAGATTTCCCCACCGATCCCGCCGGGGACGAGAACCCCGATCAGGCACCGGACCAGTCTCCGGATCTTGGCCTGGACCTGATCGAGGAACTTGCCGAGGACGACGGCGGACGCCGCGGCAGGCCCGCAAGGAAGTGGCTCCTGGTGGCCGTCGCGGCCGCCGTCCTGCTGATCGGCGGCATCAGCCTGGCCCTGTCCCTGGCGCCCCGGGACCTTGCCGCGGAGGTCGCCAAGGCCTCCGACCGGGTCGAGGCAACGGTGCAGATCGAGGGTGGCGGAACCGCCGTCGTGGCCGTCTCCGCCGACGCCGACGCCGGCACCGTCACGCTGTCCGGGCTTTCGGCCCCGCAGGACGGCTCCGACTACCAGCTCTGGGTGCTGGCGGCGGATTCGGGCAACCCGAGTCCGCTGCAGGTCGTCTCCCGCGACGCGCTGGACACCACCGCGGCCTTCAAGGGACTGGACGCCATCGAGGGCCTGTCGCTGACCGTCGAGCCGGAGGGCGGATCCGCGGGCCCGACCTCCGCCGCCGTGGCCACGATGGACCTTCCGCAGGCCAAATAGCCGCCACCACACGAAGGGCCTCCCGGGCGCGGCGCGCCGGGAGGCCCTTCGTTGCATGTTGGCCGCGGGCTAGAAGCCCGCGATGGCCTCCGGCGGGTTGACGGCGACCACGTGGAAGGACTCGGCGAGCCGGCCCTCCCCCAGTCCGCCGGCGGCCGCCCGGTCGCGGGCCTTGGCTTCCACGAAGGCCTCCATCTTGGCGACGTCGGGATGCTGGGTCAGGTGGTGGCGCAGGGCCTCCATCTTGCGGTCGAAGGTTTCCGTGACGTCCACCCAGTGGTTTTCCCGTTCCGCGGGGCCCGCGTAGAGCCACAGCCAGGGCAGCTTGTACGCGGACAGGCCCTGCGCCTCCAGCTCCGGATAGGCGAACGGGTTCTCGACCGCCGGGTAGACGGAGCGCACCACGGCCTCGCCGCAGGCCAGGTGGTCCGGGTGGGAGGACTGGATGCGGTCCCAGTTCCGTTCCGGGTGCATGGCCAGCACGACGTCGGGACGCACCTCGCGGATGAGCGCCACCACGCGGCGCATCACCTCGTGGCTCGGTTCCAGGTAGCCGTCGCGCTCGCCGAGGAAATGGACGTGCTCCACCCCGACGGTCAGAGCGGCCTGGCGCTGTTCCGCGTGGCGCAGCGCCGCCATCTCGGCGTGGTTGTCCGCCTCGAAGCCGCCGGCGTCGCCGTCGGTCATGATGCAGTAGTGCACCTCCGCCCCGGCCGCGGTCCAGGCCGCGACGGTGCCCGCGGCGCCGAAGTCCAGGTCGTCCGGGTGCGCGGCGAAGCACAGCACCCGGCGGACCCGGTGGAGGGCGGGATCGAAGCCCGCCATCACTCGCCCCGCCGGCGCCTGATCTCGGCGGCGGCCTGCGGCAACACCGTGGCGAGGTCGCCGACGATGCCGAAGTCGGCGATCTCGAACACCGGGGCGTCCTCGTCCTTGTTGACCGCGACGATCACCGTCGAGGTCTGCATGCCGGCCTTCTGCTGGATGGCGCCGGAAATGCCGGCCGAGACGTACAGCTGCGGGGAGACGGTGGTGCCGGTCTGCCCCACCTGCGCGTCGTGCCCGATCCAGCCGGCGTCGGTGGCCGCGCGGGAGGCTCCGACGGCGGCGCCGAGCGCGTCCGCCAGTTCCTCCACGGGGCCGAAGTCCCCGTCCACGCCGCGTCCGCCGGCCACGACGATGCGCGCCTCCTGCAGGGCAGGGCGCCCGCTGGCGGGCTTGGCGGCCGTGCCGGTGACGCGGGCCGCGGGACCGGCCTCCCCGGCGTCGAGCGCCACCACCTCGGGGGCGCCTCCGGTCCGCTCCGCCGGATCGATGCTGTTGGGCTTGACCGTGACCACCGGGATGCCCTGCACGGCGCGGGCGGTGACGGTGTAGGAGCCGGCGAGCACGGGCTTGGTGACGGTCAGGTCCGGGGCGATGCCGATCGCATCGGTGATGACGCCGGAAGACAGCTTGATGCCCACGCGGGCGGCGATCTCCTTGCCCTCCCCGGTGTTCGGCAGCAGCACGGCGGCGGCATCGGCGGCCCGCGCGGCGGCGGCGACGAACGCGGCCTTGCCGGCGACGAGGAGCTCGTCGGCCCGGTCGGTGCCGATGTACACGGTCGCGGCGCCGTGGGCGCCCAGGCCCGCGGCGGCATCCGCGGCGGGATGCGCCCCGGTGGCCGCGACGGCGGCGACGGGCGTGCCCAGTCCGGCGGCCAGGGCGAGCAGTTCGCGCTGGGCCTTGGTCGGTTCGGCGGCGGGCGTGTCGATGTAAACCAGGATGTTGGCCATGGGGGTGGTCCTTCTCGTCGTCCTAGAGCAGCTTCTGGTCGGCCAGGAAATCCACCAGCCGGATGCCGGCGTCGCCGGTGTCCTTGATGACGGTTCCGGCCTGGCGCGGCGGGCGGGCCTCGGCGGAGAGGACCCGGGTCCAGGAACCGGCGGCACCGACCTGGTCCGCGGCAACGCCGATCTCGGCCAGGCCCACGGTGCGGACCTTCTTCTTCTTGGCCGCGATGATCCCCTTGAAGTTCGGGTAGCGCGGCTCGTTGGCCTGGTCGGTGACGGAGAGCAGCGCCGGCAGCGGCGCCTGCACCGTCTGGGACCCGGACTCGCCGTCGCGGCGGACGGTGAGGAGGCCTGCGCCGTCCAGCTCCACCCGGGAGGCCAGGGTCAGCTGCGGCAGGCCCAGCCGCTCGGCGAGCTGGGACGGCACCAGCGAGGTCTCCCCGTCGGTGGAGGACATGCCCGTGACGATCAGGTCGAAGCCGCCCAGGTGGCGTACCGCCGCCGCGAGCGCCAGCGAGGTGGCGGCGGCGTCGGAGCCGGCCAGCGCGGGGTCGCTCAGGTGCACGCCGTCGGTGGCGCCCATCTGCAGGGACTTCTTGACGGCGTTCGCGGCGGCCTCCGGGCCCATGCTCAGG
>Ga0182739_1002136_pt1 | contig 18850 bp, 16 predicted proteins | sample eDN5th30CBELigBY_FD_128873 | JGI IMG/M metagenome (GOLD analysis project Ga0182739, IMG submission 128873) | Enriched backyard soil microbial communities from Emeryville, California, USA - eDNA 5th pass 30_C BE-Lig BY (version 2) (version 2) | ecosystem: Environmental > Terrestrial > Soil >...
GTCCAGGCCGACGATGCGCACCTGCACGTAGGGCAGCGGAAAGCCGACGCAATTGACCGGGAATTCGCAGCCGGGCGGGGAAATCGAGGTGATGCCGGCCATCTCGGTCATGCCCAGGCTCTCGCTGACGTGCAGGCCGAACAGGCGCTTGAACCGCGCCGCCAGTTCGGCCGGCAGGGGCGCCGCGCCGGTGCGGCAGTAGCGCAGCGAGGAGATGTCCGCGCCGTCCAGCGGCACCTCGGCCAGCGCGGCCAGGATGGTCGGCACGCCCTGCAGCGAGGTCGCGCAGTGCTTTTCCACCAGGCGCCAATAGTTGCGCAGCACGTCGCGGTTGCGCAGCAGCAGCGTGGTCGGGATGACGGTTTCAACGCCCGACGACAGGGCCGCCAGCGACGCGGGCAGCACGCCCGCCACGTGAAAGAGCGGGTAGCCGTTGATGACCACGTCGCCCGGGCCGGCATTCTGCAATTGCACGGCCGCCCAGGCGGAGAAGACCTGGTTGGCGTGCGTATGGATGGCCAGTTTGGGCGCGCCGGTGGTGCCGCCGGTGTGGAAGTATGCGGCCACGTCGCTTGCGCGGATGACACGCCCGCTCACCAGCCGGTCGGACGGCTGCGCGGCGCGGCTGGCGTCGAAGTCGAGGGCGCCGTCGGGCAGCGCGGGGCGGTCGGCGGCCGTCTCGTGCCACGGCGCCACGCGCAGCAGCGCTTGCAGCGTCGGCACCCGATCCATTAGCCGCAAGGCCTTGGACCAGGAGCCGCATTCGACGTCCGAGCCGTAGGCGATCAGCACCTTGGCGCGCGCCGTCGTCATCAGCGACGCGAGCTTGTCGTCGGTCAGGAGCGGGTTGAGCGGCTGGACGATGCCCGCCGCTTCGCCGCCCCACAGGGCCAGGTGGTACTCCAGGCAGCCGGGCAGCAGCACGCCGACGGCGTCGCCTTCGCGGATGCCCAGGCTGTGCAGCAGGTTGGCCGTCTGGTGGATGCCGGCCAGCAGTTCGCGATAGGTCCAGCTGATGGCGTCGTCGGCGGGATCGGCGCTGCGCAGGAAGGTCAGGGCGCGCCGGTCGCCGAAGGCGGCCGCGGAATTGCAGAAGATCTCGTAGGTGCTCTGCACCGTCAGTGTTTCCGCCAGCGGCCGGGCCTGCAGCCGCTGGACGTCCTGCGCGGTGCGCACCGCGAAGGGGGCGGCGAAGGGGGCGGCTAAGGGGCGCGAGAGCGTCGCGGTAGGGGAGTCGATCATGGCCGTGCTTCCGCGCTCATGCCTGGCCCAGCGCAATGTAGCGGCGCAGGTGGTGGTCTTCGTCGCCCAGCTGGTGGTCGATCATGACCAGGCGCTTGGCATAGTGCGCCAGCGGCAGCTCCCAGGTCATGCCGATGCCGCCATGGAGCTGGATGCATTCCTCGGCCACCAGCGTGCCGATGCGGCCGATGGTGGTTTTGGCGGCGGACAGCGCGCGTTCGCGCGTGGCCCGGTCGGGATGGTCGACGGCCGCGGCCGCGTTGATGACCGCCGAGCGCGCCTGTTCGATCTCCAACAGCACGTCGGCCATGCGGTGCTGCAGGGCCTGGAAGCTGCCGATGGGCGTGCCGAACTGGCGCCGCGTGCGCAGGTATTCCAGCGTTGCGTCGCGCGCGCAGTCCATGGCGCCCACGGCCTCGGCGCACAGCGCCAGGATGCCGCGGCCGACGGCACGCTCCAGCAACGCATGGCCGGCGCCTTCCTGGCCGAGAAGGGCGCCGGGGGCGAGCTGTACCTTGTCTAGAACCAGTTCCGCGGCGCGTCCGCCGTCGATCAGTCCGTATCCGCGCAGCGCCAGGCCGGGCGTGCCCCGGCCGACCAGGAACAGGCTGATGCCTGCTTCGTCGTCCTGGTCGCCGGACGTGCGCGCGGACACCAGGAAGAGGTCGGCATGTTCGCCCGCGTAGACCACCGCCTTGGCGCCGTCGAGCACCCAGCCGTCCGCGCTGCGTTGGGCGCGCGTGGCCACGCGGTCGAGGTCGTAGCCGGATTCCGGCTCGGCCTGCGCCAGCGCCGCGGTAAGGCTGCCCGAGATCAGGCCTTCCAGGGCCTCGCGCTGCGCGGGCGAGCCGGCCGCGGCGATCGCGCTGCCCACCATCAGGGCGTCCAGGAAGGGTTCGACGACCAGGCCGCGCCCCAGCGCTTCAAAGACGACGGAGATGTCAAAGCCCGCACCGCCCAGTCCGCCGTCGTCCTCGGCGAACAGCGCCCCGATGGCGCCCAGCTCGGCATAGCGCCGCCAGAAATCCGGGCTGTAGCCCTGGGGCGATTCCACGTTGCGCATGCGGGTGGTGAAGCCGTATTGCTCGGCGACAAAGCGGCGCAGCATGTCGGAAAGCATGCGGCGGTCTTCGGTGTGTTCGAAATTCATGGCCTGCCCTTACAGTCCGAGGATCATCTTGGAGATGATGTTCTTCTGGATTTCATTGGAGCCGCCGAAGATCGACAGCTTGCGGTTGTTGAAGTACTGCGCGGCGGCGCTGGCGGCGCCCTCGGGGCCGACGGGCGGGGCGTCGTAGCCATCGTGCAGCGCCTCGGGCACGAAGGGCCGGGCATAGGGCCCCATGGCGCGGCGGTTCAGCGCGGTGATTTCCTGCCGGATCTGCGTGCCGCGTATCTTGAGCATCGAGCTTTCCGCGCCCGGCGCGCCGCCGCCCGCCACGGCCGCCACCACGCGCAGATTGGTGGTGCGCATGTTGGCCAGTTCGATCTCCACGCGCGCCAGGCGCGCGGCGAAGTCGGGGTCCTCGGCCAGCGGGCGGCCATGCTTTTTCTGGCGGGCGGCGACGGCCTTCAGGCGTTCCAGCGCGGCCGTGGACTGGCCCACGCCCGCGATGTTGGTGCGTTCGTAGGTCAGCAGGTACTTGGCGCATGTCCAGCCGCGGTTTTCCTCGCCCACCAGGTTCTCCGCGGGCACGCGCACGTCGGAGAAGAAGACTTCGTTGACTTCGTGCTCGCCATCCAGGGTGATGATGGGGCGCACTTCGACGCCGGGACTGTTCATGTCGATCAGCAGAAAGCTGATGCCTTCCTGGCGCCGGCCTTCCTGCGACGTGCGCACCAGGCAGAAGATCATGTTGGCGTACTGGCCCAGCGTGGTCCAGGTCTTCTGGCCGTTGACGATGTAGCTGTCGCCGTCGCGCACGGCGGTGGTCTTGACGGACGCCAGGTCCGATCCCGCGCCGGGTTCCGAGTAGCCCTGGCACCACCAGTCCGAGCCGTCCAGGATGCGCGGCAGCCAGTGGCGGCGCTGCGCCTCCGAGCCGTACTTGATCAGGACGGGTCCGAGCATGCTCAGGCCGAAGGGCACGATGCGCGGCGCGCTGGCGAGCGCGCATTCGTTGTCGAAGATGTATTTCTGCGTGGCGCTCCAGCCGGTGCCGCCGTATTCCACGGGCCAGTGCGTGGCCAGCCAGCCTTGCGCGTTCAGGATGGCGTGCCACTCGGTCATGTCGTCGCGCGTCAGCAGCTTGCCGTCGGCGACCTTGTCGGCCAGGCGCCGGGGCAGCTTTGCGTCCAGGAACGCGCGAACCTCGTCGCGAAAGGCCAGTTCTTCAGGGGTGAATTCCAGATCCATGCGGGGTCTCTCAGTAGATTTCAAACAGGCCGGCCGCGCCCATGCCGCCGCCGATGCACATCGTGACGACGGCATAGCGGGCGCCGCGGCGGCGGCCTTCGATCAGCACGTGGCCGGCCAGCCGCGCGCCGGTGACGCCGAACGGATGGCCCAGCGCGATCGAGCCGCCGTCCACGTTCAGGCGGTCCATGGGAATGCCCAGCTTTTCCTGGCAGTACAGCGCCTGGGACGCAAATGCCTCGTTCAGTTCCCACAGGTCGATGTCCTGCACCTTCAGGCCGTGGCGCGCCAGCAGCTTGGGCACGGCGTAGACCGGGCCGATGCCCATTTCGTCCGGCTCGCAGCCGGCGATGGCAAGGCCGCGGAACGCGCCCAGCGGGCGGATGCCGGCGCGCTGGGCCTCGGCCGCTTCCATCAGCACACAGGCGGCCGCGCCGTCCGACAATTGCGAGGCGTTGCCCGCCGTGACGAACTGGCCTTCGCCGCGCACGGGCGCCAGGCTTGCCAGCGCCTCGTAGGTGGTGCCGGGACGGTTGCAGGTGTCCTTGTCCACCGTCACCTCGCGTTCGGTGACGGCGCCCGTCGCGCGGTCCGTGACGGACATGGTGGTGGTGACCGGCACGATTTCTTCGCGGTAACGGCCTGCCGCCTGCGCGGCCTCGGTGCGCGCCTGGCTTTGCGCGGCAAAGCGGTCCTGCGCCTCGCGGCTGATGCCGTAGCGCGCGGCCACGATGTCGGCGGTTTCGATCATGGGCAGATAGAGCTGGGGCTTGTTGGCGAGGATCCACGGGTCCATGCCGCTGACGCCATCGTCGCGCGTGCGGATCTGGGACACCAGCTCCACGCCGCCGGCGATCACGGCGGGGGCGCCGTCCATCACGATGCGGGCCGCGGCCGACGCGATGGCTTGCAGGCCCGACGCGCAATAACGGTTGATCGTGGCGCCGCCGACGCTGACGGGCAGGCCGGCGCGGATGACGGCCTGGCGGCCGACGTTGCGGCCGGTGGCGCCCTCCGGATAGCCGCAGCCGATGAAGGCGTCTTCGATGAGCGCCGGGTCGATGCCGGCCCGATCCACCGCGGCGCGCACGGCGTGCGCGGCCAGCGTGGGGCCCGCGATCAGGTTGAATTCGCCGCGCCCCGCCTTGGTGATGGGGGTGCGGGCGGTTGAGACGATGACGGCTTCGCGCATGGAGATTCCTGTGTAGTGATCGGATCAGGCGGCGTTCAGGCTGCCGAAGGAGCGGCCGGACTGGGCCAACAGCACGAGCAGTGGCGACGGCTTCCAGAACGCCGGGTCTTCTGCCGCATAGCTGCGGATATCGGCAAGGATGCGGGGCAGGCCCACGCTGTCGGCATAGTGCATCGGCCCGCCGTGGTGGCGCGGAAAGCCATAGCCCGACAGGAACACCACGTCGATGTCGGACGGGCGCAGCGCGATGCCCTGGTGCAGCACGTTGGCCGCTTCATTGACCATCGCGGCCAGGTAGCGGCGCAGGATGTCTTCGTGCGTGAACGGGCGGGGCGTGACGCCGGCGCGGGCGCGTTCCTGGTCGATGATCGCCAGGACCTCGGGGTCCGGCTGGCCTTGCCGCGCGCCATCCGGGTACAGATAGAAACCGCGGCCGGTCTTCTGGCCGAACCAGCCGCGCTCGCAGAGGCGGTCGGGAATCTGCACGTAGCGCAGCGCGGGGTCGCGGGTGGCGGCGCGGCGCTTGCGCGTGGCCCAGCCGATGTCGCCGCCGGCCAGGTCGGCCATCTGGTAGGGCCCCATCGGGTAGCCGAATTCGCGCACGGCGGCATCGATGTCATAGGGCGAGGCGCCGTCTTCCATCATCATGTCGGCGGCCTGCCGGTACACGGCCAGGACGCGGTTGCCGATAAAGCCGTCGCACACGCCGGCGCGCACGGGAACCTTGCGCAACCGGCGCGCCAGTTCAAAGCCGGTGGCCACTGTGTCCGGCGCGGTGTGCCGGCCCACCACGATTTCCAGCAGCTTCATGATGTTGGCGGGCGAGAAGAAGTGCAGGCCCAGCACGTCGGCCGGTCCGCGTGTCGCTTCGGCGATACGGTCCACGTCCAGGTACGAAGTATTGGTGGCCAGGACGGCGCCGGGCTTGGCCACGCGGTCAAGCTGCGCGAATACCGCCTGCTTGACGGCCATGTCTTCGAACACGGCTTCGATGATGAGGTCGGCCTCGCCCAGCGCGTCGTAGTCCGTGGCGCCGGTAAAGCGCGCCAGGCGCGCCGCCCGCTCGTCGGCGGTGATCCGGCCTTTCTTGACGAGCAGGTCGTACACCTGTTCGACGCGGGTGCGGCCGCGGGCAAGGGCGGCGTCGTCCTGCTCGACCATCACCATGGGCAGGCCGGCATCCAGCACGGCCACGGCAATGCCGGCGCCCATGGTGCCGCCGCCCACGATGCCCACGCGCTCCAGGCGACGGGACCGGGCCTCCTTCAGTTCGGGAATCTTGGCCGTTTCGCGCTCGGCGAAAAACGCGTGCACCAGCGCGGCGCGCTGCGGGCTGTCCAGGCACTGCAGGAAGAGCGACCGCTCGGTGCGCAGGCCTTCATCGAAGGGCTGTTCGATGGCGGCGCGCACGGCCTGAACGATCTTGGCCGGCGAATACAGCCCGCGCGCGGTGGCGGCCACGCGCTTGGCGGCCTCGTCCACGGCGGCAAGCTGGGCCTGCGTGTCCGCGAGCGCCTCGGTGGCGTCGCGCGTGCGGCGAGGTCCCGCTTTCAGCGCCAGCAACTGGCGTGTGTAGGTCAGGCCCGCGTCCAGCGGATCCTCGTCGGCGGACAGCGCGTCCACGAGGCGGGCGTCAAGCGCGGATTGGGCCGACAGGTGCTTGCCCGTCAGCATGAGGTCCAGCGCGGCCTGTGCGCCCATCAGCCGGGGCGCGCGCTGGGTGCCGCCGGCCCCCGGCAGCAGCCCCAGGTTCACTTCCGGCAGGCCCAGCCGGGCGCTGGCGAGCGCCACGCGATAATGCGCCGCCAGGGCGATCTCCAGGCCGCCGCCCAGCGTGGCGCCATGCAAGGCCGCCACGACGGGCTTGGCGCTGGCTTCGATCTGGTTGCACAGGTCCGGCAGGAGCGGCGGTTGCGGGGGCTTGCCGAATTCCCGGATATCGGCGCCCGCGATGAAGTTCTTGCCCGCGCCCATGAGCAGAATGGCGCGCACGCGCGTGTCCGCCTGCGCCTGCGCAATGGCGTCCGACAGGTCGCGGCGCACGGCGGCGCTCAGTGCGTTCACGGGGGGATGGTCGATGACGACGACCAGGATGTCCTCGTAGCGGCGCGTGTGGGCGGCGCCGGTGCTTGCGCTGTCTGTCATGGACAGTGTCTCCGATGTGGCTTCCTGCTCGCGCGCCGCGCCGGCGTACCGGTGCGCCGCAGGCTGCGCGGGCGGAGCATGGCGGGCCAGGGGCGGCCCGTCTCTTATGGCTTTATTCTTTCCTAGTAAAGATGTCTTGACAATGACATCGATAATTGACACTACGGACAAGAAAATTTGACAATGCACGGCAAGGAGCGTCGATATGGACACCAAATCCCTGACCCTGCTGGTCGAAATCCTGGACGCGGGCAATCTGAGCGAGGCGGCGCGCCGCCTGAAGATGACGCGCGCCAACGTCAGCTATCACCTGAGCCAGCTCGAGCGTTCCGTCGGCATGCAGCTCGTGCGGCGCACGACGCGGCGCGTGGAACCCACCGAAATCGGCCTGAAGCTGTACAAGCACGGGCGCAGCATCCAGGACGAACTGGCGGCCGCGCGCGAATCCGTCGAGACGCTGGGCAAGACGCCGCAGGGCAAGGTGCGGTTGAGCGTGCCCAGCGGCTACGGGGGATTCGTGATGACGCCCTGGCTGCTGGAGTTCAAGAAAGCGTACCCCGATATCGTGTTGGATGTGCTGTTTGAAAACAGTGTCGAAGACCTGCTGCGCGACGAGGTGGACATTGCCGTGCGCATCATGTCCGAGCCGCCCCAGCACCTGGTCGCCCGCGAGCTGGGTCAGGTCCGCTACGTGGCATGCGCCTCGCGGGATTTTGCCGAAAGCCGGGGCCTGCCCCAGCGGCCGGAAGACCTGGCGGGCATGCCCGTCATCAGCGCCGCCGTGATCGGCCGGCCGCTGCGCCTGTCGGCCTACTACGGCGGCCAGCCCCGTCAGCACGTCGTGCTCGAGCCTACCGTCATTTCGCGCAACTATGCCTTCCTGCGCGATGCGATCCGGGCGGGGCTGGGCGTGGGCGTGGTGCCGGACTACGTGGTGCATGAGGACATCGCGCGCGGCGAGCTGGTGCCCGCACTGACGGACTGGCGCCTCAGCATCTTCGGGCGCGGCATGTATATGCTGTACATGCCCAACCGCCATCATCCGCGGGCGCTGGCGATGATGATCGAATTCATCCTGGAACGCGCGCAGCGACGGCACGACGGCGAGCCCGGCCTGCTGGCCGTCAGCCCCGGTTGAACCTCTGGTTGAACCCCCGGCTGAACCCCGGGCACGCTACTTGCTGATGGCCTTCGCTAAATTGGATGCGAGGGGAATGATGGACAGCGCGACACCCGTGGACACCTTGCCGCAGAAGGACGGTCCGGAACCGGCCGTGGACGAGCCGGCCGAAGAGAAAGTCACCGCCCAGGACGCCGGCCTCATCAAGCCGCCCGGGCCCACGCCGCTCGTGCGCGTGAGCGGCTTTTGCCTGGTGACGCTTACGGTGCTGGCCGTGTTGTTTGCCCTGAAGGCGGCCCAGGAGTTCATCGTCCCGGTCGTCATGGCGATCGTGGTGGCCTACACGCTGGACCCCGTCGTGGCGCTGCTCGAGCGCGCCCGCGTGCCGCGGGCGGCGGGCACCATCCTCGTGATGACGGCCATTGCCGTGTCGATCTTCGGCATGTTCTACGTCACGCAGGACCAGGTCAGCGACATCATCAACGCGCTGCCCGAAATATCCAGTAAGCTGTCGCGCACGCTCGGCGGCCTGCTGAGCGGGGACGGATCGTTCCTGGACAAGCTGCGCCGCGCGGCCAGCATCCTGCAGGAGTCCGGCACGCCGCAGACGGACGGGCGGGTGGTCGTGGCGAAGTCCGATGGGGGATTGAGCGACATCCTGCTATGGGGATCCAAGGGCCTGGCCACCTTCTTGGGGCAGGCCACCATGTGCGTGTTCCTGGTCTTCTTCCTGCTGCTGTCGGGCAACGCCTTCAAGCGCAAGTTCGTGAAGATGGCCGGCAATACCTTGTCGCAGAAGAAGATCAGCGTGCACATGCTGGACCAGATCAACAACTCGATCCACATGTACATGGCCATGATGCTGGTGACCAACGTGGCGCTTGCGTTGCTGTCGTGGGTGGCGTTCCGGCTGCTGGGCCTGGAGAACGCCGCGACCTGGGCCGTCGTGGCGGGCGCGTTGCACATCATTCCGTATTTCGGTCCCCTGCTGACGGCGGTGGGCACGGGCATCGCGGGCCTGGTGCAGTTCGGCGAACTCGGCCCCGCGCTGGCGGTGTCCCTGAGTTCGGTCGCCATCGCGCTGCTGATGGGCGTGGTGGTCACGACCTGGATGTCGGGCCGCATCGCGCGGATGAACGCCGTGGCGGTATTCATCCTGCTGCTGCTTTTCACGTGGCTGTGGGGGATCTGGGGGACGCTGCTGTCCGTGCCCATCGCGTTCATCGCGAAGGTGGTGGCCGATCATATCGAAGGGCTGGAGGCATTGTCGGAGTTCCTGAGCGAATAGGGGGCGACGCCGCGCCATGATGCAACGGTCCCGCCGTTTCGGATTGGTATGCTGCAGGCTCGATACGTTGGACTCCCCATGACTACCGACAGCCACCACGCCGACCGATATTCCGCCACCCGCTCCGCGCTGGCCTCCGACGCGCGGCGCACGCAACTGCGCCGCATGAAGATCGGCGCGCTGGCGCTGCTGGTGGCCATGGTCAGCGGTTTCATCACCAGCCATGTCATGGGCGGGCAGGGCGCGTGGGCCTGGGTGCGGGCCTTCTGCGAAGCGGCCACCGTGGGCGCGCTGGCGGACTGGTTCGCCGTCGTCGCGCTGTTCCGCCGCCCGATGGGCCTGCCCATCCCGCATACCGCCATCATCCCCAGCAACAAGGATCGCATCGGCGACAGCCTCGCCGTGTTCGTGCGCGACCACTTCCTGGACCCGGACACCCTCATCGAGAAACTGCGCGTCTTCGATCCGGCCGCGCGGCTCAGCCGCTGGCTGGCGCGGCCCGCGCAGGCGCGCGCCTTGAGCGACGGCGCGCGCAGGGTGGCGCTGCAGACGCTGGACCTGCTGGACGATCGGGCGGTGCGCGGCGTGATCCAGGAGTTCGTCGTGAGCAACCTGCGGCGCTGGGACGCAGCGGCCACCGCCGGCGACGTGCTGGGCCTGCTGACCCGCGACGGGCGCCATCAGGAATTGCTGGATGCCGCGATGGAGCGGCTGGGCGGTTATCTGGCGCAAGAAGACGTGAAGGAACGCGCCTCGACCCTGCTGGTGAAATTTGCCCGCAAGGAATGGCCGCGCATCATCGCGGCGGTCGACGTGGTCAAGTCCGTCGACAACATCGCCGACAACCTGGCCGACCGGCTGGCGCGCGCGCTGGTGGAAGAGTTGCGCGACGTGCTGTCCGAACCCGATCATCCGGTGCGCCGCGACTACGAGGCGTGGGTGATGAACTACATCGAACGCCTGAAGATCGATCCGGCGCTGGCAGGTCAGGTCGAAGCCCTGAAGCAGCGCGCCATCGACCATCCCAAGGTCCAGGAATATGTCCAGGGCCTGTGGGACGACATCCACGCCGCGCTGCGGCGCGACCTGTCGGACGAACACTCCGCCCTGGCCGCGCACCTGGAAAGCGCGCTGCTCGCGCTGGCCCGCAAGCTGGGCGATGACCCGGGGCTGCGCGAAGCCATCAACAACCACGTGCTGGGCGGGGCGCGCCGGCTGACCGGGCGCCTGCGCGTAGGGGTTACCGAGCACATCTCGCGCACGGTCAAGAACTGGGACGAGCGCCATCTGGTGGATGAGCTGGAACTGAGCGTGGGACGCGACCTCCAGTACATCCGCTTCAACGGCACCCTGGTCGGCGGCCTGATCGGCGTGCTGCTGCACGCGATGGTGCTGCTGGTGAACGGGTAGGCGGCGCGGCATTGCGGCCGGCCCGCGCCGCGTCGCAACCTTGTATCAGGAATGAAGTTTGCTGGCGAAGCGCCCGGCGCGGGTGCTATCTTGATTGGCGCCGCCCGACGTGCGAGGCGGCTTGCGCCGTTGGCCGCCCGCAACCCGCGGGCATCTTTCCAGGAGGCAATTCATGAAGAAATTCTCGATGCTTGTGACGGCTCTGGCATTGGCGGGCGCATCAGGCGCGGCGCTGGCCGAGGAGGTCTCGATGTCGTTCCTGACGCCCGAAGGCGTCGGCAAGAGCGCCGGCACCATCACCCTGAAAGACACCAAGGCGGGGCTGGAGCTGACCCCGCATCTCAAAGGCCTGCCGCCCGGCGAGCGCGGCTTTCACGTCCACGAGAAAGGGTCTTGCGAGCCGGGCATGGTGGGCGGCAAGACGGCGCCGGGCGGCGGCGCGGGCGGTCACCTGGATCCCAAGGGCACGAAGGCCCACAAGGGACCGATGGCCACGGACGGGCATCAGGGCGATTTGCCGTTCCTCACCGTGGCCGCCGACGGCAGCGCGACGAAGGCCGTGGTCGCCCCGCATCTGAAGCTGGCCGACGTGAAGGGCCGCGCGCTCATGATCCACGCGGGCGGCGACAACTACAGCGACAAGCCGGAACCGCTGGGCGGCGGAGGCGGGCGCCTGGTCTGCGGGGTCGTCAGGTAGCGGGGCGGCGCTCAGGCGGAGCCGTTGCGGCCGTATTGCCGATAGCCTTCGCGCTTGGCCAGGCGGTCGTAATAGGCCGCCACGGCCGGCAGCGCCGGCTTGTCGAAGGGCGTCTCGAACCAACGGTTCACGGACAGCCCGACGGGAATGTCCGCCAGCGTGAAGGCTTCGCCCGCGACATGCGCGCCCGTTTCGGCCAGCCGCTGGTCCAGGATGCGCATGCAGCGCGCCCAGTCCTGGCAAGACGCCTCGATGGCGCAGGCGTCCTGGTGCGCGGGCGACTGCCGGGCCAGCGCCATGAAGGCATAGCTCCACGAACGGTTCAGGTCGGTCGCCTGCCAATCCATCCATTGATCCACCCGGGCCCGCGGTTTGGGCGCGGCGGGATAGAGGTGGCTGCCGCCATGCTCGCCCGCCAGATAGCGGATGATGCTGTTGGACTCCCACAGCACGAAATCGCCGTCCCGCAGCACGGGCACCATCGCGTTGGGATTGAGCCGCAGAAAGGCCGGGTCGGTCGTGGCGCGAAAGCCGCTGCCCCAGTCTTCCCGGTCGAACGGCAGGTTGAGTTCGGCGCAGGTCCACAGCACCTTGCGCACATTGATGGATGAGGCTTTGCCCAGGATTTTCAGCATGGCGCTTCGCGTTGACACGTTACGGGACAGGTTCCGGCGCAGTCTAGCGGGGCCGCGGGCGCCCCGCCAGATACAGATCCGGCGCGCCGGCGCATAACAGAATCCAGGGGACTCGATTGCAGCTTTCCACCAAGGCGTACCTTGCCGACACGCTGGCACTGATCCTGTTCTTCACGACGACCGGCATCATCAACGAACGCTGGATTGCCGGGATGAGCTGGGAACAGGTGGCCCAGGCGCGCCTGATCGGCGGCGCGCTGATGATCCCGGTCGGACGGCCTTATGGCATGTGGCGGGACTGGATGATGCGGCACGCCTCCGCGACCCGGTGGTCCAGGCTGCTCTGGGATAGCCTGGCCCTGATGAGTTTTCAGGTGCCGATCTATGCCGCGATCATCGCCGTAAGCGGGGCGACGGGAAGCGGGCTGGTGCGCGGGGTGCTGGGTGCGGCGGCGATGATGCTGCTATTGGGACGGCCCTACGGCGCCTTCCTGAACGGCGTCAGGCATCTGTTCGGTCTGCCGCCGGGCGGCGCAAAGCCCATGTCGCTCAACGCGTAGCCGCGCGTGCGCGGCTACAGCTGCACATGCTCCGTGCGGTCCCGGCCGTTCTTCTTGGCCGCATAGAGCTGCTGATCCACGGCCTTGATGAAGCCAGCGCGCTCCGCCTTGCCATCCGGCACGATGGTGCCCGCGCCGATGCTGACCGTCACGCGCCTGTCATGGGGCGACAGCGCATGCACGATGGACTTCTTGTGCAGCAATCGCTGGCAGCGCTCGGCGACCTTGTGCGCCGCGCCGGCATCGGCTTCGGGCAGCAGCACGACGAACTCTTCTCCGCCGAAGCGCGCGACCAGATCGCGAGGGCCGTCCAGCGCCAGGCTCAGTGTCTGGGCGATTTCAACCAGGCATTTGTCGCCCTGCGTGTGGCCGTACAGGTCGTTGTATTGCTTGAAATAGTCCACGTCGAACAACAGGATCGACAGCGGCCGGCGCTCGCCGCGCGCACGTTCCCATTCCAGTTCGAAGCTGCTGTCAAAGCGTCGCCGGTTGGCGATGTTCGTCAGGCCATCCTTGAAGGACAGGACCTCCAGCTCTTTTTGCAGGCGGAGTAGCTGTTCTTCGTTCTTCTTGCGTTCGGTGATGTCGAACATGAAGCCGATCAAGGCCTCGACCTTGCCGCTGTCATTGCGCACGACGTGCACTACGTCGCGTATCCACACATACCCGTTGTCCTTGGTCAGCGCCCGATAGTCCGCCTCATGGTCGACGCCGGCCTGGGATTGGGACACGCAGAAATTCACCACGTATTCGCGGTCTTCCGGATGCATCCGCATGGCCCAGTCTTCCACGCTTACCCAGCTATCGGCGCTCCAGCCCAGCAACGCTTCGATCTGGGGGCCGATATAGGCGAACTTCATGGTGGCCCAATCGAGCTTCCAGGGGATCGCCTTGGTGGACTCCAGCAGGGTCCGGTACACCGCGTTGTCATCGAGAATCGTGCTTTCTTCGGACATGCCCAATCCTTGGTCGATTGATGGGGACACGGCAATGTACTCGAAGAAAGCCGGCTGCAGCACGGGCAGGGCTATACGGTGCTTGCGGTCACGGTGGCGGGCCTTGGCGGCGCGCGGGAAGCGATTGGAGATTGGCCAGCGACGCGTTGACAAACCCGCCATCGACCACGATGTCCTGCCCATTGACGTAGCGGGAGGCATCGCTGGCAAGAAACGCCACGGCGTCCGCGATGTCCGACGGCAAGCCGATCCGCCTGGCGGGGATATGGGCAATGCGCTGTTGCAGCACGGATTCGTCGCGATAGTGCGGCTCGGACAAGGGGGTGCGGATCATCCCCGGGCTGATGGCGTTTGCGCGGACGCCGAGCGGTCCCCATTCGACGGCCATCTGGCGCGTGAGGGCCTGCAGGGCGGCCTTGGTCGTGCCGTAGGCGCCGACCCGGGTCGGGGTTCGCGCCGAGATCGACGCCACATTGACGATGCTGCCCGCCTGTTGCGCCTGCATCAGGGGAAACACGGCCTGCGCGCAGAGCAGGGCGCCGCGCAGGTTGATGCGGAAGATGCGGTCCCAGAGGTCGAGCGGGAATTGCTCCAGGCCCACGGGCGCCGCGCTGACCGCCGCATTGTTGACCAGCACGTCGCACCGTCCGAAGCGCCTGCGCACCTGGTCTGCCATGTCGGCGACCGAGTCCGGATCGGCGATGTCGCAGCGCACGTTCAGCAGGCCGTCGGTCTCGGCGCCGGCGTCAGCCATGTTGATATCCACCTGCGCCACCGCGGCGCCCATCGAACGCAGGTGCTGGCAAATGGCCAGGCCTATGCCGCCGGTCGCGCCGGTCACCACGGCCACGCGCCCGTGCAGGGCGTCGGGCGCGTAAGCGGGTTTGGAAGACATGTCCATGTGCGCGGCCTATTTGTTCTTCAGGTCGGCGACTTTCGCCAGGCCCTGCCAGATGTCGGCGTCGCGCTTGATCGATGCCGCGAAGTCGCTGGCCGACATGTCCGCGGGAACGATCATGTTCTGTCCTTCGATTTTTTCCCGCACGTCCGGCGTGTGCTGGGCGCGGTAGATTTCCGCGTTGAGGCGGTCGATGATCCCGGGCGGCGTTCCCGCGGGGGCAAAGACGCCGTACCAGCCGTCGGCTTCGAATTTGTAGCCTTGCTCGGCCAGCGTGGGAACGTCCATCGAGGCGGGCCAGCGCCGCGAACCCGTCTGGCCCAGGGCGATCAGTTTGCCGCTGCGCATGTGGGGAATGGGCGAGGCGATGTCCATGAACCCGACGCTGATGTTGTTGGCGATCAGGTCGGTGCTTTCGGTGACCAGCAGTTTGTAGGGCACGTGGGGCATGTCGAGCCCGTAGTGGGCCTTGATGCCTTCCATGGCCAGGTTGCCGGACGAGCCGGTGCCCCAGGAGCCGTAGGCAAGCTTGCCGGGATGGGCCTTGGCATAGGCGACCATGTCCGCCAGGTTCTTGAAGCCGGTGCTGGGATTGGCGACGAGCAATATGCCCGCCGCGCCGACCTGAGCGATCGGAAGCAGGTCCTTTTCCGGATCGTAGGGCAGCGAGGGAAGCACGACGGGATTCAGGAGAATGGCGGAGGACGGCGCGAACAGCAAGGTGTAGCCGTCGGGCGCGGCCTTGGCCACGGTGTCGCAGGCGATCATGCCGTTGGCCCCGGGCTTGGTTTCTACCACCACCGGCTGGTTCAGCGCCTTGGACAGCGGGGCGGCGATCAGGCGCGCGAAGATGTCGCCGCCCGCGCCGGGCGAGCCGGCGACAACCAGCCGGATGGGGCGTTCGGGCCAATCGCCTGGCGCGCCCAAGGCGTTGGCGCCCAGGCTCATCAGCAGGGCGCCGAGCAGCAGGGCGCGGCGGGTGGGAAGAGGGTGGGTCATGTCTGCGTCTCCAGAATTTTTGAATTATTGGAATCTTCAAATTCTAGGTAGCGCGCCCGGATTGGCTATAGCTGAAACCGCAGATCAGAACTGCGCGAACCGAAGCAATCACGGACGTGGGCATGGACATTGGCGATGCGCCGGTGCTGCGGTTTTTGCAGGAGACTTCTTCAGGATTGCGGGTAGATCATTGGGGGCGATCCGGGTCTTGAAGGCTTGCCTGTGCAATCGTCTTGACCCGCATGGGCGTCGATCAGGACGCCACGGCCTGCGGTTGGCTGCGCAGCCGCAGCACGGGCGACGTGAACAGCACGGCGAACTGGATGAAGAAACCCGCCGTCGACACCCAAAGGCAGGCGTCCACGCCGAACCGGGCCGCCAGCGTCGCGCCGATCAAGGCGCCCACGGGCCGCGCGCCGAAGTTCGCCGTCACGATCACGGACGACACCCGGCCCAGCAAGGCGTTGGGCGTGACCGACTGGCGCAGCGTGGTGGTGGTGATGGTCCAGAGGATCGGCCCCGCGCCGAACAGGAAGAATCCCACCGCGGCCCACGGCCCCGACGGAAACGCCAGCGTCGACAGCAGAATGAGGCTGGCCAGCAGCGCCGACAGCGGTCCGGCGCCGATCATAGCGCCGAATGGCAGGCGGCGGGCGAGCCACGGGGCGGCCAGGGCGCCGGCCAGCATGCCCGCGCCGTACACGCCCAGGGTGATGCCGACGCCGGCGGCAGTCAGGCCCAGGCGATCGACGGCGTAGGCGACGTAGATCGCCAGCAGGATGAACCAGGCGGCATTGAAAAAGAGCGCGGTCAGCAGCACCGGGCGCAGGAGCGGATGCGTGGCGACAAAGGCCGCGCCTTCGCGCAATTCGGCCAGCGGATGGCGGCGCTGGGCGGGCTTGGGCGTGTCATGCGGCAGGCCGGCAAGAAGCACGGCGGCCAGCAGCGACAGGGTGGTGGCCAGCACATAAGCCGTGGAAGCGCCCATCCAGCCCACCAGCGCGCCGCCGGCGGCGGGGCCGGCAGAGAAGGCGGCGCTGCGGGCCAGTTCCAGCCAGCGGTTGGCGCTGGCCAGCTCGGTGGGCGGGACCAGCCTGGGCACCAGGGCGGGCGCGGCGACGTTATAGGCCACCGTGCCCACCGCGCCCACGAAGCCCAGCGCCGCCAGCCACGCAAGGCTGAGACCGCCCATCCACAGCAGCGCCAGCAGGCCGATCAGGCTGAGCGCGCGGGCCGCTTCGGCGGCGGTCATCAGGGCGCGGCGCGACATGCGGTCGGCCAGGACGCCCGCGGGCAGGGACAGCAGCAGGAACGGCAGCGTCTGCGCCGTCTGCAGATAGCCGGTCTGCGCGGCATCGGCGCCCAGGGCCAGCACGGCGTACAGCGGCGCGGCGGCAAGGGCGATCTGCTCGGAGAACTGCGCGGCCAGGTTCGAGGCGGCCAGGCGCCGGAAGGCGCCAGCCGGGGCGGACGGGGCGGACTGGGAATGGGCGGGCATGATGAACGCGGCCAGGTGAGCGTAGCGAGGGAAAGGGGGCAAGCGTCGCGCAAACGACAAGGGCACGATCTTGATCGCGCCCTTGCTGTCTTGCACTCCGATCCTTGCGCTGCGGCAGGGACCGGCCCGGTCAGGGTATCGGCGGGTAGTCGCCGAAGCCGTCCGGCCAGGTGGTCAGCACATCGTAGCCGGTCTCGGTAACGACGACCATGTGTTCCCATTGCGCGGACAGGGACCGGTCCTTGGTGACGACGGTCCAGCCGTCGGGCAACTGCTTGGTCTGGGGCTTGCCCGCGTTGATCATGGGTTCGATGGTGAACATCATGCCGGGCTGCAGCACCATGCCTTCGCCCGGACGGCCGTAGTGCAGCACCTGCGGGTCGTCGTGGTAGATCTGGCCGATGCCGTGGCCGCAGTATTCCCGGACGATGCTGAAGTGCTCGCGGTGCGCGACCGTCTGGATGGCGTGGCCGATGTCGCCCAGCGTGGCGCCCGGCTTGACGGCCATGATGCCGGCGCGCATGGCTTCATAGGTGGTGTTGACCAGCCGGCGCGCCAGCGGGCTGGGCTGCCCGACGTAGTACATGCGGCTGGTGTCGCCGAACCAGCCGTCCTTGATGACGGCCACGTCGATGTTCAGGATGTCGCCGTTCTTGAGCACCTTGGCCGACGGGATGCCGTGGCAGATGACGTGGTTGACCGAGGCGCAGATGGTCTTGGGAAAGCCGTGGTAGCCGACGTTGGCGGGCGTGGCCTTGAGCACGTTGACGATGTAGTCGTGACAGACCTTGTCGAGTTCATCGGTGGTGACGCCGGGGCGGACGTGTTCGCCGATCATGTGCAGCACTTCGGCCGCCATGGCGCCCGCCTTGCGGGCCATTTCGATGTCGGCGGCCGATTTGATGGAAACCTTTTTGGCCATTTACGCGGCCTCCTGCTGCGCGGGTTGCGGCCGCCCTTGCGAGAGCGCGGCGATGGTGAAGCCGTCGGCCTGTTCGATGCGGATCAGCAATTGGCAGATGTCGGCGTGGCGCAGTTCGGGGTAGAGCTCGGACAGCATGCCGATGCGCATCCAGTGTTCGGCCTGGGAATTGATGGAGCGGCTGAGAGCGCCGCTGGCCACGCGCAGGTTCTCGTGCATTTGCTCGGAAATCTTGACGATGCCCATAGTGGATGTTCCGTATATGGTTTGTATATGGAACGTATGGTACTGCGGCGCGGGGGGCGCGCGCAAATCGCCTTCAGGCGCCGTCCTTGCTTTCCTTGGCTGGCTTGCTTTCCTTGCGGGATTTGCCGCGCGGGGATTTGCGGGCGGCGCTGGCGCGGGGCGCTTCCTTGGCGGCGGGGGCGGAGGCGGCCGTCATCTGTTCCATCCACATCAGCGCGTCGGTGTACGACAGGAACTGCTGCAGGTAGCCGGGCGACAGTTCGCGCATCAGGGACAGCGCGCGGTGCACCAGTTGGTTGGAATTGAGCGGCCCGGCGTTCTTGTGCACCTGCTCCTGCGATTGGCGGACCTGGCGGTCGGCGCTGAAGCGGGACCAGAGCGCCCGGAATTCGTCGAGCAGCGGCAACTCCGGGTAGGCGGCGCGCAACCCGAGCGCGTCGCGAGCGACGTGGTCGGCGGGACCGGGCAGATCGGCCTCGGCCGGGGCGGCGCCGGGGGCGGTGTCCGGGCGATCCGCAGGCGCAGGCCGGTCGATGTAGGAGACCAGGCCGGCGAGCGGTCCGGCGAGCGGTCCGGGCTGGGTGGGCGCCGGCAAGGCATCCGGCCCGGCCGCGCCGCCCGCGCCGGTCAGTTCCGCCTGATAGGCCTGGATCAAACCGGCCAGCCGTTCGTCCAGCCGCTGGCGA
>Ga0182739_1002137_pt1 | contig 18850 bp, 17 predicted proteins | sample eDN5th30CBELigBY_FD_128873 | JGI IMG/M metagenome (GOLD analysis project Ga0182739, IMG submission 128873) | Enriched backyard soil microbial communities from Emeryville, California, USA - eDNA 5th pass 30_C BE-Lig BY (version 2) (version 2) | ecosystem: Environmental > Terrestrial > Soil >...
AACTCACTGGCAGCTCGAAAAATCTACTTTACGAACAGCGAACCCCTACCGGAGAATAAGGTGCGGGTATACTAACACACAGGCCCGCGAGATACCCCAAGACCCGCCAAAATGTGCTGAACCAAGCTTTGAACGGCGCTTGATGAACGAGCACCCTCAAGAATTTTCCGTAGCAAGTATAGGATGCCACCCATAATACCATCGACGGTAGAATCAACATCATCAACAAGGAAGATCTTGGCCTCCTTACCGATCCTTATGTCTCGAGCCAAATGATTTCCCACCACGTTCATCATTTCACTAATACTGTAGGCCGAGTGAATAAAAAACCATCCCCACACTGGATCGGCAACTCCTTTGTGAAGGATTAGACGAATTTTAACATCAAGAATTTCAGCGATGCCCCCTTCCATTGGAGGAATCGAGTCCAGCGTTTGTAACATCAACAATGTTTCATCAATGAACACCGCCCGCGCAATCTCTTTCTTACTAGAAAAATAGTTATAGAAAGAACCAAACGAAACACCAGCCTCTTCAGTAATATCGTTAATTGCGGTGGACTCTATGCCCTTACACCCGAATACAGACCGGGTCGCACAAAGCAATTTGCTCCTGGTGCGAATCCTAGCCTTTTTGTTGATTCTATACTGCCGAGGCTCAGCGCATGGTAAATCAGCGTTTCGCAGCTTGAATACGTGAGATTGTTTTCCCGATATCTCAGCTGCGACCGGAATCTCACTTACTCCGGTCGCAGGCTTCTCTTCTTTACTCATACAGGTTAGCAGTGCTTGGATTGTTATTTGACGGCATCATTGATGTGCCGACTATTAACATCTTCCGGGCTCTCGGATCCTGCCGAGTCTGTGGAACGCAGATGCGGACAACCGCCTTGCATCTGGCGAGCCTTCAGGGCTGAAAATGGGCAACCCTTAGTTTGAGAATTTCGGGTCTTCAGTCGGCGCTCCTCGAAGGTGTCTAGAGGGTCCGGCAAGACATTTTCACCGAACCAAAAGAACCAAGCGGTCAGCTTCCTTAGCACGGCAGTTCCTACAGCTGACGGCCGCTTTATCGAAAAGGCTTTCAGCACGTGCTCTGGATAAAGGGACGCGATCCACTTGTAGACCAAAGGGTGCAGAATCTTCGGGAAGTAGCGATCGGCAAACTGACTCATGATGGCTTCAGCAGCAGGTGGCCCTATTTTGTGAGGTGGGACCTCTTCGGCCTCCCATTTGTCCATGAATTCCATGATGCCATCAAACGAATCAGGGAACCCGACTAACTCTTCGCCTGTGCCTGCGTTACGAAATACTTTAGACATGTTTGTCCAGTAGTGAACCGCAGCCAACTTCTCTTTATCGGAAAAACCAGTTAAACCTACTCGACGAAGAAGCCTATGCATGCCAGCAGCTTCATAACACAAGGTATAAATATAAGTGCCATTGCGGCTAAAACTTTCTGAGAATTTTTTAGCGTAATGCTCATGAAGCTTATTAATGGACTCGACGTTTTTCAAAGTTAATTCATGTGATGATCCATAGTTCCACCAAACCTGCATTTTCCGAGACGTATCGTCAGCCCTCGCGTCTCGACGGCTTAGAATCTTCCCTGAGCCTTCATCAAACAATGGCAGGGCATCGAGTTCACGCACAAAGAAGTGAGGGAACGTGACGGTGTAAATCAAGTTCATGATGAAATCGTTGGGCCGATAGGCGGATGACAGCTTCCAGATCTCATCAAAGTCGGTGGTAGGATCAAGGCTATTGATGCGCTTAGCGATCCACTTTCTAGGCATGTTCAAGACCTCATCTTGTTATTGTTTTGATATTTTAACTGACTCCTATTAGATGCTATGCCTCTCAGACCTACGTGTCATTAGACACCGAGTACAAATTTTTTCGAAAAATTCGTACTAAGGTACAGGAGATGCCAGAAAGGTTTAGTCGCGCGATTTCAGCTCAAGCAATGCCAGTGCGCAGCTCAATGAAAAATCAAATTCCTTTATCGGTTTGCCCAGGATATCTTCAACAGCTTGCAGTCGATACACAACCGTATTTCGATGAATGCCTAAACTTTCCGCAGCATGCAGTAAGCTATTTCCTGAAAGCAGATAACTCTTGAGAGTTTCTCTATAGCTCTCGACTTTTTTATCAGTGCTTGCCAACTCTCCCAACGTAGATTGTACAAACCAGTCTGTAAGCTCTTTATTCCTGATGAAAATTGCCGTAGCAGCGTGGGTAGGCCATTGTAATACCCTACCAACTGAGAACTGCTTTCCTACCTCCAACAACGCACGAGCTTGTACGTGAGATCGCCTGAAGCCCTCAATGCCTCTGACTGTCTCCCCTAAGCAGTAAGTTCCGACCTCCGCGGACTTTAAAGAAGTAGTCAGATTGGAAATTTGATTTTTCAATGGCGGAGTGCCGGTTGCAATCCAAAGCCATGCTCCATCTGCCTGAGGCAAGTGAACCAAGCTAGAATTTGAAATTAGCTCACTGATGGCCCGCTGGGTATATTTGGTAGCTTTAGAAGCAGCACGAGCGGAAGAGATTATGATGGCAGTGTAAAATTTATCAGGATCTACCCCTAGGTTACTCTTAAAAGCCTCGACCACTTCCGATCCGATAGACGATCCGCCTTCTATAAGTTCTTCCACTAGTCTTCGCTTCGAAACAAGAGACTCTTCCAGCAATAACTCTTTTTCGGCCAGGCAACCTTCAAAAAAATCTTTAACTGCATCATCAAATACTAGCGCCAGCATCACAACCAGCTGCGAGATATTCTGGCGCTCAATTGATAAGTCTAAGGAATCTAAAATTTCCTTAGTCCAGAGCCCCTGCATCTCTCTTATGCCTTGAACGATGCTTTCAAAATATACATCCATGCGCACTGCCTTATATGCCATCGCGCGCATAGATTCAGACAATCCGACATCAGCATCCTGGCCCGACATTCTGACGAGCAGTTGCAATATCAGAAGCTCAAGGCTCTTAAGAACCTCCGTCTCAGGGAAGCTATCAAGGTATGAAAACTTTGATTTAGCCACAGCCAGTGAGCGCTGAGACAACTCTAGCCCCCATGCAACTTCTTTCTCACCAACCTTGGAAATGGCAAGTTCCAGAATTACCGGTGCAACAATAGCTTGGCTTAAAACCTGATCTGCCCTGCACGAGGGTTGAAAGTAAGCGAAGACAGATCTCAAGTTTTCCATGTAATCCCCGATCAACCGAGAGCCGAACACTGCAGGTTTCGATTTCATAATCATCAGGAATAGTATAGCAGCTTGAAGCCTAGACATGCCGAAGCTCATGAAGCTGAGCTTTCGGCTCCGTAAACGTCAAAAGTAATCGAATGCTCTGGCATCCGATTACCTTGTTTATGCTTGCGCATTCACTTGTTGGCGATCCGCTTATCCAAGCTAGAACATATGCAACCAGCGAAGGGTTACAGAGTTTTCTACCTTAAATCTATTTTCCACGTTTGACTCGCGATAGGCCGTCACAAAAAACTTATCTTTATCAAAGTCAACGACTAGACCAGGACCAAAACCGAGCGTTTTTTCTTTGGAATCCGAGATACTATGCCCGTTGATCTGGTCGTCTGTAATTTGCTTCAGGTAATAGCCGCTGACGCCCACAGTGAGATAATCGTTAACTTTATAACCAAAATTATAGTTAATCGATGCACTCTGCCCGGCTTGCGTATCGTCAACACCCTCGTCGAGAGGGAGACTGCTCGCTGGGTCATTGTTTTTGAAGTTGTAGTAATACTGAGGCCGGAGGCTAATCGACCACTTGGGGCTGAGTAGGAATGTCATCGCCCAGTATGTGTGAATGGACCAGAAATTGTTGCCAATATTGAAATCTTTATCGTTGTCGTACTTTCCAACTGGCATTGTCACGCCGGCATTCAGTCGCGAAACAAAGAACGGATTCCCATTTATTGTAATCGGGTCATACTGAACGAACAGCGACACCGTTGGATCGCCCAACCCAAATCCATTGTCCTTGAGTTTTACCCCTGGAAATGGTGGCGCATTTTGAAAGCTCGCATCCAGCGAGGCCATCGGCACGATCACATCAACGCCAGGGTGACCACCCAAGATCTTTTGATCTGTTTTAAACAGATAACTGTACTGACTGATAACGGAATAGACATCCATTTTTGGATCATTAAAAATAGGGATATCTTTCCCATCACCATCTTTCATGCCTTTATTGTGAGCATATGAAATATACGTCTGCCAGGCACTGTCTCCCGGCTGCCCCCCAAAGCCGTCATAAAAGCTTGTCGCTCCTAAGTTCAAACCAGTAGGAAGTGTAACAGTTGGCTGGACAGCGAACGCCTTGCTTACATCAAAGGCAACAAGTCCAGTCGCAGCTATCGCTGCAAGTGCATAACTACGCATAACTTTAGCCATCATCACGAACCGCCTTATTTTTATTTGAACGGCATTAAGTGCGAGCAGATTAAATGAAATTCTGCCTCAAGCAACCTGTCGAATTATTTGAAATTAATTTCACTTTCCAATCTAGCGAGCTCTCGCTGGGTCTAGCCTCTTGATACCGAAAAAGCGGAGCCGCCGTTCCCCGCTTTCTCAGAAAAAGCTTCTCAGAAAGGATAATTGTGACCTGCTTGCTGCCAGGTTACCCAGTGAGCTCTGGTGAACTCGTCGATGGCATAGCTTCCGTTGAATCGACCTAGGCCAGAGTTTTTCTCCCCTCCAAAGGGCGCGTTTGGCTGGTCGTCGATGGTGATGTCGTTGATATGAGTAATGCCTGCAACGATACCGCTTGCGAAGCGCAAGCCGCGATCCATGTCTCGCGTAAACACAGCGCTCGAAAGCCCGAACTCGCTGGAGTTAGAGAGCTCCAAAGCATGCTCTTCGTTTTGAGAAATGACCAAAGGCATGATCGGCCCGAATGTTTCGTCGTACGCCAGCTCGTGATGTGGTGCTACCCGTCCATAAACATGTGGTGGAAGAACCAAGCCTGATGCAGCTCCGCTATGGAGGCACTCAAGACCATCGCGGTTTGCTCGGGTGATTTTGTTGAGCAAACCAGTCAGTTGGCTCTGGCTCACAACTGGTCCGATCACCGTTTCAGCCAGGTTAGGGTCACCCACAGAAAGCTTCTGAACTCGCTCCACTACGAGGGCGGCAAAGTCGTTATAGATCTTTTGATCAACGATGACCCGATTGACACTCATGCAGACTTGGCCCTGATGCAGGAAGCGACCCACCACTGCCGCATGGGCTGCGGCCTCCATGTCGGCGTCGTCCAATACGACCAGTGGGGCGTTACCACCAAGTTCGAGGGCTACGCGCTTGATGTATTTTCCGCCGACAGCAATGCGCCCCACACTGCGGCCGATGTCTGTCGATCCTGTAAACGAAATCAAACTTGGAACGGAGTGTTCTACGAAGGCATCACCGATTTCGGAACCGGCGCCAACGATCACGTTTACCACCCCTGGCGGGAAGCCAGCTTCCTCAAACAGGTGGGCTATCAAAAGACCTCCGGTAATGGCCGTATCGCTAGCTGGCTTCAAGACTACGGTATTGCCTAGTGCTACCGCTGGCACTACTGAGCGCATGCTGAGATAGAGCGGGAAATTCCAGGGGCTGATGACACCAATGACCCCGAGCGGTTCACGAAATACGAAGCTTTGCTTGCCCGGTTTATAGCTGGTAAGGACTTTACCTTCCACCTGGTACGGGAGAGTGGCGCTTTCACGAACCATGCTAATGGTATGGAAACACTCGAAGGTTGCTTTTCCACGGGTACTGCCTGACTCGCGAATAAGCCAGTCAATAATTTCATCGCTACGGGACTCCATGACCGAAGCCAAAGCATTCACCAGCGCGACACGCTCAGCAGGAGCTACCTTCGCCCACTGCTGCTGAGCCTGCTTCGACCCTTGATAGGCCTCATCAAGGTCCTGTACAGATCCAAGCTGCATGTCGAGCAACTGCTCATTGTTATAGGGGTTGCGGTCGTCGAGACGACGTTCCGAGCGTCCCATGCTCCAATTGCCGTTGATAAATTGCTGGCCGGTGATTTTGTACGGAAGCAGTGTCGGCTTATTCATTTCTAACAACCTTCCTATCGATGATTTGGCTACGGAGTGTTCGAGATCAGACACCTTGAGCTTGCTGCTCAGCGAGGCTGTCCTGTGCCGGCTCAGGTTTCTTTACGTACGCGCGCGTGACCCGGTTAGTCCGATCAGCACTTGGCGAAAGGCAGCAGACCGCTCTGGGTATAGCGCCCGAAATGGCACCCAAAATTTGGCGGGTCGCATAGGACCAGAGGGCAGAGGATTGCGGGGTGCCCGCTGTGAGGGCCGCTTGTCTGGAGGCCCTCGCCAAAGCTGCGCCCAATTGCCAGGCAGGGCTGTGCAGAAGCAAAGGGGCCACGGGTATTGCGACAAGCGTGAGAGGCAGCAGCAGAGCCTTCTCTAGCTCGCGAGAGGGGCTGCTAAGGTCGGCAGGCAGAGCTTGGCTCATGAGTGGGTACCTCGCACTTCAAGGTGCTTTTTGTAAGAATTGGTGCAATACGATAATTCCGCTTTTTTTGATCCGCGTCAACAGAGTTATCTCATTAGGATAGTTTTTGTTTTCTTGGCGAGAGGCGGTTTCCCTGTACACTCCGCTGGTACTAGCCAGCAACAGGTTTAGAGGAGATTCGCGGTGCGGCATGAGTCCCGTGACACCCAAGATAGAGGGCCCGAGGAAGGAAAATCGGGCTCGCTGAATCGCTTAATGCTTCTGCTTGAACTTTTCAGCAGAGAGGGAAAAAGTGATTGGTCAGTAGACGAAGCGGCCATCGAGCTAGGGCTTTCGGCTAGCCATACATACCGTTATTTCCGCACCCTCTCAGGCGCTGGCTACATCAGCGCCTTCACCCCTGGGCGCTATGTACTCGGCCCTGCAATCATCGCGCTGGATAGGAAAATGCGGACAGGCGATCCGATGATTCAGGCGGCCCGATCACTGATGAATGAAATGCTTGTGCCTGCTCCAGCAGGCTGCATCGCAATTCTGTGCCGATATTTCCAAGGCCAGGTCATGTGCGTTCATGAGGAGTTCACCACTCGCTTCCAGCACGACGTTAGCTACGAGCGCGGACTTCCACGGCCTCTATACCAAGGCGCGGCATCGAAGGTCATTCTTGCTCACCTCCCTCTGCGACAAGTGAAAGCCTTCTATGAGGAAGTACCGAAGGAGTTCGAGCGCTTCCACCTAGGTGCAAACTGGTCCGAATTGAAGCAGGCGTTACGAGCACTCAGGGAGCAACAGGCTGTGATCACTTCAGGCGAGTTGGGCAACAGTGCGGCTGGCATCTCGGCGGCGATCTTCGATGACAAACGGGTGATCGGAAGCATAAGCCTTGTAGTACCAGCAGCCCTAGCATCTGATGAGGTGAAAGCTCAGTTGGCTCCCGTAGTAGCTGCTGCGGCTCAGACAATGAGCAACACGATGGCTGCTCTGGCGGCGAACTCTCTCTGATTAGTCCTTCATGGCAAGGTCGGCAGTGCGGGGCAGCGGCAGTGCGCCGGAGTACTGCCGGTATCACAACCGAACAGACACTGGGTGCTGCGCTGTTCCATTAGAAGCTTCAAAGCACATCCCAGGTGTAGCTGAAGATGATCCGATACTCGTCTATGTCAGTGCGATAATTCGAGCGCGCAGCCGCGTTCCGAAGGCGAATACCCAGTCCTTGAAGTGAGCCGCTCTGCACTACGTAAGAGAGATCAAGGTCTCGCTCTGTGTCCTTCCCTTCATAGCCTCGCCCGGTCTTCACATTGCCCCCGGCCACGTAGCGCGCGGTAAGCGCTAGGCCTGGGATACCCACTGCGACGAAGTCGTAGCGGTACTTGAGCTGATACGAGATTTCGTCGGTAAACGAAAAGTCGTAAGTGGGCAGTTCATTGCTCAACGGTGCAATATTTGCGAACACGCGCGGGAAAGCCGTTTCACCGTACATCCGCTGGTAACCCAACGAGAATGTATGACCTGCCTTCGTTGCGGAAACCATGCCATGAAGCGCCCGGTTGTCCACATCGCCGATCAAATGGGCGCCGTCTTCAACCGCATCATAGAGCCCGAGAATGCCTGCCAATGACCAAGAGCCCAGAGAGCCTTTATGCTCAACCCCGAGGTACGTCTGGCGATAAATGTCCTCCAACTGACCTATCCATCCGCTCAGCGTCGTTCTGTTGCCGTTGAACGTGTAATCCCCACCAACATAATTAAAAGCATCGCTGCTGGCATTGCGTTGAGGGATGTGGCCAAGCATGGCAATGAGCTTTTCGTCGCCAGCCTCGTTGCGCAAGCTGGTGGAATTCAAGTGACCACCTTGAAGCTTCAACCCCTTGAACTCTGTACTGCTTAATGAAATGCCCTGGTAAGAGGGAGGCAGCAGGCGTATGTCGCTGAAGGTGAGAAGAGGGTTATCCGGGAAGAGCTCGCCGACACGCAATTCCGTGTTCGACAACCTGGCTTTGAATGTCAGCCCTAACCGGCTGTACTCATCGGCGGGGTGGCCGTCATCCTGGACGGGTAGCAATCCAACGCCTACGCGCCCAGGTCCGCTATCCAGCTTTATGCCCAATGTAGCTGTAGCATCGACGCCCAAGCCAAGGCTGCCAGGCGTATAGCCCGACTTGAAGTTGAAAATGAATCCCTGAGCCCATTCTTCCGCCTTCGAGCGCTCCGTACCCCTGATATCGGAGTAGTTGCGTTGGAAGTAGTAGCTTCGGGTTTGTAGTGTTGCCGTGGCTTCGGACAGAAATGCCGGCGCGTCGCCGGCAATGCAGCGCTCAGTAAGGCAAAGCGCTGCCAGCAAGGTAGCGTATCTCGCGTTCATGAGTTCACTCGTTATTGTTTTTGTAAGACGAGAACTTCAAAAGACAACCTGCGGAGGTCGGGTTCGACCTCCGCAGGCTTGATTCAGATCACCGCGTCATAAAGCCAGCTCAGCCCGTCGTAAGCCTGTTCGGCCGTACGCTTCGCAAGCATTCCATTACGCAGCTCCGCTACAACTCCTTCTGCGTGATAGAAGTCACCGTGGACACGGGCCATCACTTGGCACCGTCCGGTGCGCAGATAGCGACGAGCCTGGTATTTTTCAAAGGCCCCGGCATAACAACCATTGGCCCTGGACATTTCATCGGCGAGTACAACTGCGTCTTCCATGGCCATGCATGCGCCTTGTGCCAGGTACTGCAACATTGGGTGAGCAGCGTCACCTAGGAGCACGGTCCGCCCCGAGCACCACTGCTTGACCGGCTGACGATCACACAACACCCACATGCGCCAGCTGTCGATTTTGTACAGCAAGGCCTGCACCGTTGGGCAGGTACCGGCGAAGCGTTTGATTAACTCATCGCGATCACCCTCGGTGTTCCACCCTTCGACATATTTATCACTGTGGAACACCGCCACCAGGTTGAACAGTTTGCCGCCACGCAGTGGGTACTGAACCAAGTGGCACTTCGGTCCCCCCCAAAGAATCATGGCATTTCGGCGGAACTCGACCGGCACATCCTCAATAGGCAGGACTGCTCTGTAGGCGATATGGCCGGATACGACTGGGGCGCCATCACCTACGATTCGTTCCCTTACTTTGGACCACAGACCATCCGCGCCGATTAGGGCACTAGCCTGAAAAGTCTCACCTTTATCGGTGAACACGTTCACGGAGGTCCCCGTGTCCTCGTAGCTTATGACCTTCGTCGCTACCTGAAATTGAACCAACTCAGATTCACGGCAGGCCTCCAGCAGAACGCTGTGCAGGTCGGCACGATGGACCAGGGAATACGGATACTTGAAACGGTCGCGGAAGGCGGCGCCTGTTGGGATCGAAGTGATCTGCTTTTCGGTAACACCATCCATAAAGATCAGGTCGTCGGGCAGCACCGCCAACTCGGCTACCTTATCGGCGATACCCAGCGTCTCCAGCACACGATAGCCATTTGGGCCTACCTGGATGCCCGCGCCTACTTCACGAAACTCATTCGCCTGCTCAATCAGACGTGATGCGATACCTTTCTGCGAGAGAGCGAGAGCGGCCGCCAGGCCTCCGATACCTCCACCGACGATAACGACTGGATTGGCCTGGCTCATGACTGCACTACCTCAACGCTCAACTGGCCAATGTTGTCGATGCGAGCATTGATTCGATCACCGGCAACAATGGGTGCCACGCCCTCCGGAGTGCCTGTGAACAGCAAGTCACCCGGCTCCAGGGTGTAGTACTGGGAAGCGAACTCGATCAGCTCGGCTACATCCATGATGAGGTCACGGGTATTAGCGTGCTGTCGCTTTTCGCCGTTGATGTCCAGGACCATTTCCAGTGCATGAGGATCGGACAGCTCATCTGCAGTAACCAACCAAGGGCCAAGCACGGTGTAGGTGTCCAGAGACTTGCGCAGGCTTCGCTCTTCCGGACCACGGATAGTGATATCCAGGCCGATGCTGTAACCAGCAACGTAGGAAAGTGCGTCACGAGCGCTGACATTCTTAGCGCGTTTCCCAATTACTGCTACCAACTCGATCTCATGATCGGTACGGCGTTCGGGCAAACCGATGACGACCTGTTGGCCGGCGCCGATCAGCGAGCTCGTCGCTTTCAGGAAAAGACCAGTTTCCTGAATCTTCCTGACGTTCGCGCGTGTGAAGGTCGCTGGATCAGCGATCGCCTCGTCCAGGTGCGCTTGATAATTCACCGGCGCTGCGACGATTTTTCCAGGATTCGCCACTGGGCTAAGCAGTGTTACCTCGTTCAAAGGGAAGGACGATGCACCTTCTCTCAACCGAATAATTTCCGGCGTCAGCTGCTCCAGGTTGGTAATCAGCGCATCGGTCTGGGGATAGGGATAGCCCGAGGTCGGCAGCTGACGCAGTGCTTCAGAAACATCGTAAACGGTGTTGGCTTCGACGAGTCCGAGGCGATTGTCGTTAAAAAAGCAGAGTTTCATATTTACTCCTGGTTTTCTTCATCAGGGTTGTTTGTCTCGCTGCGCCAGAAGCCCAAATGCTCTTGCAGCGGTCGATCGGAGAAGCTGAACAGCACGCATCGCTCGTCTGTTTCAAATGAGCGCCATGCCCAGCCCGGAATGACGAACACATCGTCCTTGCAGGCAGTGAATTCTTGATCGCCAACTTGCACGCGCAGGCTCCCTTCCACGACGCAGCAAACGGCGCCATCGGTTTCGCGGAAACGCTGACCGCTAAAGCCCGCTGGGAACATCTGCATGAATGCCCCCATAGAGCGAATCGGCGATAGGCCGTTGGTGGGATTGGTGAACATCAACTTGATGCCCGAGCACTCGTCCACGTCCTTAGCGAGCGAAAGTTGTTCGAGAGCTGCGAGTGTTCGGGTGTACGGGTAGTGGAACAGCGGGCTGACAGGTCCCGACGGCTCATCGTTAACGGGACGTAGACCCGATGCAAAACGAGCGCTCGCATCACCCGTTGGATGGCTCAAAGCCTGGCGGGCTTGTGGATCGTCAGCTGAAAAGCCGGCGTTAAGAAGTTGCACCACTGGCACATCAAGGCCATCCAGCCACATGACCGGATCGTCACCTTCGGCGCCGTGGTCGTGAAACACGTTGGTAGGGGTGATCACGAAATCCCCTGGGTGCATCATGACTTTCTCGCCACGAACAGTGGTGTAGCCGCCTTGCCCACTGAGAATTAACCTGAGCGCAGAGGCCGTATGTCGGTGGCTCGGTGCAACCTCGCCAGGCAGGATCATCTGGATCCCGGCGTACAACGAGGATGTGGCCTGCGACTTGCCGCGCCGTGAAGGGTTTTCAAGCACCAGCACACGTCGCTCCGCATCCTCAGCAGAGATAACTTCGCAGGCCATTTTCATGTTCTGGCGGATGGTGTCAGCTCTCCAAACGGCGACATCATCGACCTGCTTGGGCTCACGCGGAGTGAGTCCTCTGAGCACCTCCCAGAGGGGGGTCATGTTGTCGCTCGCGATCAGTTCCCTGAATGCAGAGGTGGTCATGGGGTATCTCCTTTAACTTGCTGTGGAGGAATCAGTCCGCGGACAGTCCGGGTTTGCGCTGAAGCTTGGGCTGGGCGATATGGCGGCGGAACAACTGCAGCGCGAAGAAGGCCAGTACCATCATGGCGGCGAGGAAGCCGAAGAACCGTGCGCCTGACCCGGCCAAAATCCAGGGGCCTATGAACGCGCTGAGCACAGCCCCAGTTCGGCCGACTGCAGCCGGCAGACCAACACCACTGGCACGCATCGAGGTGGGAAAAATTTGTGCAGCAAGGACGAAGACCACTGCCTGGGTTCCTGGCACGCAGAGCCCCAGCAGCAACAGCACAACAGCGACCACTGGCAAGGTATTGACCTCTGGCCCGAGCGGGAGCGCCATCAGAGTCAGGCAACAAGCCACAGCCCCTACACACATAAGCAGCACGGTTCTGCGCGAGCCCAGGCGGCTGAACAACCATCCACCACCCACGCCACCAATCAATCCGCCCAAGCTGAATATGGACATGCTCGCGCTCGCCATGCCCACGCTGTAGCCGGCCTCCACGAACAGTGATGGAGACCAGGTGAACATCAGGTAGCTTGAGAGAATTACTGTAAAGAACGCGCACGCCAGGATGAGGGTGTCGCCACCGTACTCACTGGTGAGAACGGCTCCCCATGATGCGCGTGGTTGCTGGACTTTTTCGTGGCTGTCTTCGAATACCGTTTCGGCCTCAATGGGTTGTCCAAGGCGCTGGACAATGGACCGGCAATGCTCAGGTTTTCTGTTGCGAGCAACGAGGAAACGGAGTGATTCGGGCAAGCAAGGCACTAGCACGAATGCCAGCAGCACTGGTCCGCAGCCTGCAATTAAGAAGAACGTCCGCCACCCAAGAAGCGGAAGAACTTGAGAACCCAGTAGCCCGACCACAATGCCGCCGAACGGAAGCGCACTCATGCCGATCGCAATTGCGAGACTGCGGCGATGCAAGGGCGTGTATTCGGCAAGCATCGCTGTGACGTTTGGCATTGCGGCCCCCATTCCCAACGAGGCCAGCACCCGGCATACGCCTAGAAAAGTCACATCGTTGGCAAACGCACTGAGCATCGTCATGGCACCAAAAGTCAGTGTCGAGGCCACCAAGGTCCATTTCCGGCCAATGCGGTCACCCAACAACCCACCAAGCGCCGTGCCCAGTGCCATGGCGATAAAACTGAAGCCCAGAACTGGGGCAAAAGCGGCGCGACCAACACTCCACTCACCGGCGATGGTCGAGAGCGACAGACTCAGAACCTGAGCATCCACGCCGTCGAACATCATGACGAGCGCCACTGCGAGAAGGATTCTTTTCTGGAAAGGCGTCCACTGCCCGTGATCAAGGAGAGGGGCAATGTCCACGACGGGTAATGCGCGCTGATTCATGGCAGGCAGTCCAAGGCTGGTTTTTGTTATTTTTTACCGCCAAACGATAATTGTGCTTTTTTTGCTGAGTGTCAACGAAATTATTTCATTAGGATAATTTTGTCGTATTCCGGGGTGACGCCTTTGCTTGTACACTCGGGTTTTCACTTCAGAAGCAACGCGAAAAGGGGTTGGCGGTGAGTCGGCAGCAGGAGATCGATGTGCCAGAAAAACCACTCGAAGAAGGCAAAGGCAGCTCTCACGACCGCCTGATGCGTTTGCTTGAGCTCTTCAGTAGTGATGGGAAAAATGACTGGTCTGTAGACGAGGCGGCGGTCGAGCTTGGCTTGTCGGCTAGCCACACCTACCGCTACTTCCGTACGCTCTCGGGTGCGGGCTACATCAGCGCATTCACACCTGGACGCTATGTTCTTGGCCCAGCCATCATTGCTCTGGACAGGAAAATGAGGACTGGCGACCCGATGATTCAGGCCGCCAGAGCGGTGATGAATGAAATGCTCTCCTCGGGGCCGGACGGCTGCACAGCGATTCTGTGCCGCTACTACCGAGAGCAGGTGATGTGCGTGCACGAGGAATTCAAAACTCGCTTCGCTCAAGAGATCAGCTATGAGCGCGGACTGCCAAGGCCCCTCTACCAAGGTGCAGCGTCCAAAGCCATCCTCGCCCATCTGCCCCTGCGGCAGGTCAAGGCCTACTACGAAGATGTACCCGTTGAATTCCAACGTTTCCACTTGGGCTCGAACTGGACCGAGGTCAAACAGGCCCTACGTCGTCTGAGATCGCAGCAAGTAGTTATGACGGCAGGCGATCTAGGCCACAGCGCGGCGGGGATCTCGGCGCCCATCTTCGATGACAAACGAGTCATTGGCAGCATTAGCTTGGTAATCCCAGTGGCAGCAGCCTCGGATCAACTGAAGGACAGACTCGCTCCCGTGGTCGCAGTTGCTGGTCATACCATGAGCCGGGCGATGGCCGAGCTGGCTGCTCACTCAGCTTGAATAGCTGATCGCAGCCAAGCTCAATCACTTATTCAGGAAACAGCCAAGGCTCGCTAAGCCGCCGGCGTAGCTCGTAAGCCCTGACGTCATTTGCGTGTTCCAGAGCAACGCTGATTTCATCCAATCCTTCTAGCAGGCATTTTTTGCGGAAGGCATCGATCTCGAATATGTCGACTTCACCATCTGAACTCACTACCCGCTGTCCCAGCAGATCAACCGTCAGCGTGAGGGGCAATTCTGCTTCTGCCAGGTCAAACAACTGGTCAACACGCGACTTGGCTAATACGACTGGCAGAAGTCCATTTTTAAGGCAATTGCCCTGGAATATTTCCGCAAAACTGCTGCTGATCAAGACCTTGATTCCGAAGTCACGCAAGGCCCAAGGGGCATGCTCACGACTTGAACCGCAGCCGAAGTTCTCGCGGCAGAGCAGTATCTGCGCGGATCTGAACGAGGCCTTGTTGAGCACGAAGTCCTTGGCGAGAGGACGAAGGGAGCAGTCATCTCCCGGCTGGCCTTCGTCCTCATAACGCCAGTTATCGAACAGATAATCTCCATAGCCATACTTGCTGATGAGCTTCATGTACTGCTTAGGCAGGATGGCGTCGGTATCCACATTGGCCCGATCAAGCGGGGCCACTACACCGCTGAACGTCTCAAAATTTTTCAATTCTGAAGTCTCCGTGCTCATAAGGTTCGAGGGTCGACAAAGTGACCCGCCAGAGCTGCTGCCGCAGCGGTAACCGGGCTGACGAGATGTGTCCTTCCACCTTGGCCTTGTCGGCCTTCGAAGTTACGATTCGATGTGGAAGCACAACGCTCACCTGGCAACAATCTGTCCTCATTCATGCCAAGGCACATCGAACATCCTGGCTCTCTCCATTCGAATCCAGCATCGCTAAAGACTTTGTCCAAGCCCTCAGCCTCTGCCATCGCCTTGACTGCCTGGGAGCCAGGCACTACCAAAGCTTGGCGAATGCGCTTGGAGATTTTCCGACCCTCGACGATGCGTGCAGCTGCCCGAAGGTCTTCCAGTCGTGCATTTGTGCACGAGCCAATGAAAATCTTGTCCAGCTCCACGGCTTGGATCTGGGTACCTCCTTGCAACCCCATGTACTCCAGGGCATGAACCATAGCTTGGCGAATGCTCATATCAGGTTCATCTAGGGGGTCGGGAATTTGACCCGTCACATCGCATGTCATTTGCGGAGATGTACCCCATGAAACCTGCGCAGTAATCTCGCGGGCATCTAAGCGAAGCGTCTTGTCGAAAATAGCTCCCTCATCGCTGCGAAGGCCGCGCCAGTACAGACACGCTGCATCCCACGCTTCACCCTTAGGGGCGTATGAACGACCGTGGAGATAGGTCAGAGTAATTTCATCTACACCGATGAGGCCGACACGGGCGCCGGCCTCAATGGCCATGTTGCACAGGGTCATGCGCGCCTCCATCGACATTCCTCGTACGGTCGAACCACTGAACTCGATCGCATAACCCGTGGCACCAGCGGCCCCGATCTTTCGAATTATGAACAGTGCCAGATCCTTAGCCGTTACACGCCATGGCAAGGTACCCTCGATCTGGATGTTCATGGTCGCCATACGGGAGACAAGTAAGCACTGCGTAGCCAGTACCTGTTCGATTTCAGAAGTACCAATACCAAATGCCAGCGCAGCAAATGCACCGTGCGTGCTGGTGTGGGAGTCGCCACAGACAATAGTCATGCCTGGTAACGTGGCACCCAGTTCGGGTCCCGTTACGTGAAGAATGCCCTGGCCATGCTCACCGAGACGGTATTGCTTCAGGCCGAACGTCTCGCAGTTTCGCTCCAACGTTTGTACCTGGGTTCTCGCTAATGGATCGCGAATTCCCATCTCCAGCTCACGAGTGGGGACATTGTGATCGGAGGTAGCAATCACTGTGTCTCCCCGCCAGGGGCGGCGGCCGGCGACGGATAATCCTTCGAAAGCCTGGGGGCTCGTAACTTCATTGACCAAATGACGATCAATGTAGAGCACGGCCGAGCCGGCCGGCCCTTCCCGTACGGTATGGGCATTCCATAGCTTGTGAAGTAGTGTTTTGGGCATTATTGAAACTTCCAGGTATGGGCGCTTGTGTTCACGAAGGTTGGCCACCTCCAGCTACTGGACTGCTGATCGGTGCATGCTCAACGCTTATCGCCTTAGCGTGGTTTGCCGGGTAAGTGTTGGGGGGCCGAGTAAGTTCGGATGACTGAAGCCATGGACCATCGGTCCTATTCAGCTCCTTACGACTTATGGCCCCATGTAGCCCCTTTCATCGAAAGGGGATTCAAGGTCACGCGCTGTGGCGGCCCCCTGAGACTGCCGATGGTTTCATCGCTGACGATTGCGGAAGGATATGGGGAGGCAGATTCTTCTGAATCCGTGAATGCCTCGTACCTTAGGTTTTCGGGTGGCAAGCCGCTCTGCACCCAGTATTTCCTGACCGCGTCTAGCATGCGGAGTGGTCCGCACACGTAGACCAAAGTGCCTTCATCAACGCTATCGATAATGGCATCAATACTGAGCCTCTCCTGAAGATCCCCTGCGTAGAACTGCAGGTTTTCACCGAGCAGGTTATGCAGCTCACACAAGAACGCAGCCTGTGAATGTGCCTTTGCGGCATAGTGCATATCAACCTGTTTCCCACTTGCTACCAAGCTACGGACGATCCCTAACAGTGACGTGACCCCAATGCCTCCGGTAATCAACACGTATCTCATAGCGCCGTAGCTCAATGGCAGCGAGTTTCCATTACTGGTGATCGGAACCTCATCGCCTGGAAGCAGGCACCACATATATGCAGAGCCACCACGGCTTTGCGGTTCAAGTTTTACCGCAATCGTCAGGACCTGGGCATGAGGATCGTACTCCACGACCGAATACGTTCGGCTCAAGGTGAACGGCTCATTCGGCACTGCAAAAATCACATGGCTCCCGGCTTCGAGATCAAGCTTGCGATCCAGCTGAAAGCGTAAGGCTTTGATATCTAGGGCAGAATAGAACGTATCAATGACTCGCGCGGCCACGTGCTCCCCTTCTGTCCTCAACGTTTTGAGTCGGAGCTGCTCGGGTTCCAGGGGGTAGATTGGATTACACACAGGCTGCTTCTCCTGCACATGCGGAGCGACCAGAATTATTGTCAGGCGACAATAATGCTAAAAAAAACCGATATCAAGACAAATTATCCTAATGAGATAATTGTGCGCTTTCAGCTTATACTCGGATTCGGACCATGACGGCTGGTCAGTCGTGGTGGGTTGAGAGCTCCCCTCGCCATTGATGCGTCCCTTTCACCGCCGACGTCAGAGCGCGCGATAGACAGACGTCATAAGGCCCCCTGAGGGGATTCCTTGGTAGCAGCTACCCTACGGCCATCTTCCATTACTCCCGCCTGAAGCCATTTGCAGATAAGCCCGAGCAGGCGCCGGTCTGCAATCCGGTGTCCCAGAAACATCAGCATCCATTCATGGTCGATCTCATCAAAGAACGACGTGATATCCGCATCCAATATCCAGTTCACCTTCTGGCCTTTGAGCGCGACCGTTAATGCATCCAGCGCATCGTGCTGGCTGCGTCCCGGTCGAAACCCGTACGAGAATCCTAGAAAGTCTTCTTCATAGATCGCATTCAGAACGGTAACGACTGCCTGCTGTACGATCTTGTCCTCCAGAGAGGCAATGCCCAACGGGCGCTGCCTGCCATCGGCTTTGGGAATGTAGACCCGCCGCGATGGCGTTGCTCGATAGGTTCCACCGTGGAGCCTTGCGTGCAGATCGGTTACCCGCTGGAGAAGACCTTCCTCGTATTCCCGCCACGACATGCCGTCCGCACCTACCGCTGCATCGCGGCGCAGGGCATAGAAACTCTGCGCCAATAACTGCGGTGTGATGTGATGCAGCAGTGCCGTGAACTGCATGCCCTTGTTCCTTCGGGCTGCTTCACGTACACCTTCAAGTCCCATCGACGCGCTACTGATCCGGCTCAGTGTCCGGGGCGCGGGGGGCCTGTCGGTGTTTCCCTTGGCTACGTCCCTTTCCTCCACAATCTCCGCAGGGCCAGGCCCTTTGTTCGACGGCTTCTCAGGTACTACGGACGTATCCGACTTCTCGGCGGCGTGGGCAGCAGGGTTACGGCTTTTGGCCTTTCCTGCTCCGGCCGGTGCTTGCGCACCGGGCACCGCTGAGATCTCCCAGTTTCTGTGCGAAAGACTTCCCGACGTGCACAGGGTCTCCGACCGCGCGGGATCAGAGCATGACTGGCGTATAACGCCATGCTCCGTATTGCCTTCTGCTTCGCTTAACAGCATCGGCATCCCGAATTCCTGATTACGCGGCTCAATGGCTGGCCCATCGGTTTCCCCTGTCAACGCTTCACCCTGCACCTCACGGTGCAACATGCATGACTCGGGG
>Ga0182739_1002138_pt1 | contig 18848 bp, 17 predicted proteins | sample eDN5th30CBELigBY_FD_128873 | JGI IMG/M metagenome (GOLD analysis project Ga0182739, IMG submission 128873) | Enriched backyard soil microbial communities from Emeryville, California, USA - eDNA 5th pass 30_C BE-Lig BY (version 2) (version 2) | ecosystem: Environmental > Terrestrial > Soil >...
ACTGCGATGGCCCCAAAGACCGAATCTGCGGCGTTGGGCTTGTTTGAAAAGCCATCGAGCATGTACACATGCACTCAGGCTTTTCAACCTGCGCCCGCCTTGCATCTCCGGCCTTTGGAGCCATCTCGTCACGAGCTTCATGAATAAAGCAGGTTAGGGCGTGTTTACGAATTTTGAAGGATGAATAAAAGAACGATTTTTGAGGCAAAAATGGGGCTTTCGAGGACGGCCGAATCGAGATTCGGACGCCCGAGGAAACCCATTTTGGGCCAAAAAGCGGCTTTTAGTCGCCTCTCACTTAAATTCGTAAACACGCCCTAACAGCGGCCCCGGTCGTTTTCTCCCTCTGGATGGATCGCTACCTTTTTTAAGACCCCAAAGTTCCCTGATGGCGGCCTGAGAGAAACTAGGAACCCTTTCCCCCGCCCCTCTCCCGCCTTGGCAAGCCTGCGCTTCTCTGCTTTGATGGGCGGCCCATGATTCTGACATGCGAGGAGATGCGGGCGGTTGAGGAGGAGGCGTTTGCGCGTGGCGTGGAGGCGGAGGCGTTGATGGAGGAGGCCGGACGCCGGATCGCGGCGGCGGTTCGCCAGTTTTTTCCGGTCGCCGCCACGTGTCAGGTGGTCTACGGCAAGGGGAACAACGGGGGGGATGCGCTCGTGGCGGCCCGCCACCTCGCCGAAATGGGGTGGCGCATCCGGATCGAAGCCGCCTACCCGCCCGCCGCCTGGTCGCCCCTGCTCGACAAGAAGTTCGAGGAACTCACACCGCTGCTGGAACTCAACCCGCCGCATGACGAGCTTCCCCTCGCCGTCATCCTTGACGGCCTGCTCGGGACCGGCGCTTCCACGGGCCCGTTGCGCGAGCCGCTGCGGGGGGCGGTCGAGCGGATCGACCAACTGCGTGAAAGCTCCGGGGCGTCCGTCTTCGCCATCGACCTGCCGACCGGGCTCGACAGCGAAACCGGCGCGCCGGGCGAGGTGACCGTCACTGCCGATGTCACACTGGCAATCGGCCATGCCAAGACCTGCCTGCTGGCAGACGCCGCCCTGCCTCACGTCGGGCGGCTCGCCGTGCTGCCGTTGAGCGGACTGGAAATCACCCCCGGGCGATTCCGGCCGCTGGAAAGCGTCGCCACGCCGCAGCATCTCGCCCGGTTCCACCGCCCCCGCAGCTTCAACCTGCACAAAGGCGATTGCGGGCGGGTCGGGATCGTCGCCGGTTCGCCCGGCATGACCGGTGCGGCGGTCATGGCAGCCCATGCCGCCGTCCGCGGTGGAGCGGGGCTGGTGACCCTCTTTGTCTCGCCGGATGCGGCGCAGCGGATTGTCCCCCAGCTTATGCCGGAAGTGATGATGGCCACGCTGGAGGATTTCAACCGGCTCCGCGACCACTCCCTCGACGTCCTTGGCATCGGCCCCGGGCTCGGACCGCTCGCGGGGACGCCCAAGGGGGAGGTGCTCGCCGACCTCCTCGCCACCTTTCCGGGGACCGTCGTCGCGGATGCCGACGCGCTCAACCTCCTCGCCGCCGACGGGCAGGCGCGCCGCTCCGTTTTAAGCCGACGCGCCGGGCCGCGCCTGCTGACCCCCCACCCGGGCGAAATGGCCCGGCTTTTTCCGCCTTCCTCCGATCTCGACCGCCGGGAAACCGCCGCCGCGTTTCTGGCGCATCCGGAGGTTCTCGGTCCCCCGGGTGCGCCTCCCCTTGCCCTCCTGCTCAAAGGGGCGCGTACCCTGGTTGCCGAACATCCCGACGCCGCCCACCTTCACCTTTCGTGGAACACGACCGGCAACCCCGGCATGGCAACCGGCGGGATGGGCGACATCCTCACCGGACTGACCGCCGCGCTGGCGGCGCAGGGTCATCCTCCCTTCGACGCAGCCCGCATCGGCGCATGGATCGCCGGTCGCGCCGCCGAGCTGACGGTCGCGCAAGGGTGGCGCAGCCATGAATCGCTGAGCGCCACCGATCTGCTCGAATTTTTCGGCCCGGCCTTCCACCTCCTCAAAAGCGACGGGCAGGGGTATTAGGGTGCTCTAAAGCTATCCTTGTGCGAAATCCGTTTCTGATTAAAACTCCCTCCCTCTTATGAGCACAAAAAAGTCCGGCTGTCTCTGGGTCTTCCTCGGCGTTGCATTGGCGATCAGCCTTTTATTCAACCTGATCTTTGCCGCAGCCCGGGTGAAGGATGCCAGCGGCGTCACCCGCTCGCTGACCCATTCGCACCCCGAAGCGCGCGAACGGCTGACGGAACGGATCATCGACCCCGGTTCGGGCGACTGGCGCATCGTCGTCATCCGGGTCAACGGGTTGATCAGTTCCGGGGTCGATGGACAGATCGGCGATTCAATGGTCGACGATGTCAAGATCCAGCTCAAGCAGGCGGCGGACGACGAAAAAATCCGCGCCATCATCCTCTCCATCGACTCGCCCGGCGGTGAAGTGACCGCTTCGGACATCCTTTACAATGCCGTCGTCCGCGCACGGGAAAAGAAACCGGTCGTCATCTCGATGGGATCGATGGCGGCTTCCGGCGGCTACTACATTGCGTGCGGCGGAAGCTGGCTGATCGCCAATGAAACGACGTTCACCGGTTCGATCGGGGTGATCATCCAGAGCTTCCGCTACGATGAACTGCTGGGAAAAATCGGGGTCGCACCGCTAACCTTCAAGAGCGGCGCCTTCAAGGATATGCTCAGCGGCACACGCGAAATGACCGAGGCGGAACGGGCCTACGTGCAGCAACTGGTCATGGAGACCTACGGGAAGTTTGTCGGCATCGTCGCCAAGGAACGCCAGCTTGATGAAGCAACGCTGCGTGCCGGAGTCGCCGACGGGCGGGTCGTTACCGGTAAGGAGGCGCTGGCGCAGAAGCTCGTCAACCAGAATGGCGAGATCGAAGATGCCTACGCCAAGGCGCGCGAACTCGGCAACGCACCCGACGCAGCCATCGTCAGCTACGAAAGCCGTTTCCGGCTCGGCCGCCTCTTCCGCCTTTTCAGCAGCGAATCGAAGGCCGGAAAGGTCGAGGTCAGCCTGACCCCGCAACTCCTTCCCGCGCTGGAACCGGGCAAGGCGTACCTGCTTCCCTCGATCTGCGTTCCATAGCATGATGTCGGCGCAACTCCTTTCCCCGGAGTGGATCGTGGCGGGGCTCGTCTGGCTCGGGCTGCTGGGCGTATCGCTCTGGGCCTATGGCGCGCTGGCGTTGCGCGTCCGCCGCAAGGAAGGGCAGGTCGCCGACCGCTCCTTCGCCCTGGCCGACCTGCTCGTCGTCATCGTTTTAAGCTTCTGGCTCGGCCTCGCCGCGTTTTCCGGGCTGATGGCCGCCGGCGGGGAGGGACGGGAGGTGATCGGCTCCGACCTGGTGGAAGGGGCTCTCTTCTTCGGGGTGCTGGTGACCGCGATCGGCGGCTTCCTGCAATGGCGTAAAATTCCGCCGGTCGAGCTTTTCGGACTCACCCGGCTCCCGTTTTTCCAGGCGGTCGGCAAGGGCCTCGGCTACCTGCTGCTGGCGTACCCGACGATCCTCCTCTCCTCCTTCGTGATGATCCGGATCCTCGGGGAAGAGGCCCGACCGCAGGAGGTTCTGGAGTTTTTCCGCCATGCGTTGGCGGAGTCCAACCTCCGCGACCTCCTGCTGGCGACGTTTACGAGCGTCATCGTCGCGCCGATCTGTGAAGAATTTCTCTTTCGCGGTTACATCTACGGAACGCTGCGCCGGTTTCTCGGGCCGGGGCTTGCCATCGGGCTCAGTTCGCTCCTCTTTGCGGCGATCCACGTCAACCTGCTGGCGCTGCCGATCCTCTTCCTGCTCGCCATCTGCCTGGCGCTGGCGTACGAGGCGACCGGCTCGATCGTGGTGCCGATCGTGATGCACCTCGGCTTCAACAGCATCACGCTGATCAGCACGCTTTACCTCTATCAGGCGGCCCCCGTCCCATGACGCGGCTCGACCAGATCGGCGAAGACCGGCTCGTCGCCCGCCTGACCGCCCGCCTCCCCAGGCATCCGCAACTGCGGGTCGGCCCCGGGGATGACTGCGCGGTCCTAGGGAACGCCGCCGACCGCCGCTGGAGCCTTCTTAAAACCGACGCCGTGGTCGAAGGGGTCCATTTCACGAAGGAGACCGACCTCCGGCGCGTCGGCTGGAAGGCACTCGCCCGCGCGGTCAGCGACATCGCTGCGATGGGCGGCATCCCGGAACATGCGCTGATCACCGTGGCCCTTCCGCCGTCGATGGCGGTGGCGGAGGTGGAGGCGCTTTATGCCGGGTTGACCCGTTGCGCCGAAGCGTTCGGCATCTCGATTGCCGGGGGAGAGACGACCCGTTCGCCCGCGCAGCATGGCGGGCCGGGGCCGCTTTTTGTCTCGATCACCCTGACCGGAAGCGTCGAGGCGTCGCGCTGTATTCTGCGCTCGGGCGGTCGGCCGGGGGATCTCCTGCTGGTCACCGGCACCCTCGGCGGGTCGCTCGCGGGCAAACACCTCGACTTTCACCCGCGCCTGGCCGAAGCCCGCTGGCTCACCCGGCATTTCCGCCTCCGGGCGATGATGGATTTAAGCGACGGCCTCGCCTCCGACCTCCCCCGGCTGGCTGCGGCGAGCCGGTGCGGCTACGAGATCACCGCCCCTCTTCCAACCCTTCCCGGCACCTCGCAGGAAGCGGCGTGGCAGGATGGGGAGGACTTCGAACTGCTCTTCGCCCTTGCCCCGGGCGAGGCCCGGCGGCTCCTGAAAACGTGGCCGTTTGCCTCGCTGGCGCTGACTGAGATTGGACGTTTGACTCCGCCCCCCTCGCCGACGCATGGTAGGGACGACCGACCTTTGTTGCATGGCTTCGATCCTTTCTCACCACCGTGACCAGACCGCCGCGCTCGGGCGCGTGCTCGCGCCGACCCTTGCGCGCGGCACCGTGCTGGCGTTGAGCGGCGACCTCGGCGCGGGGAAAACCTGTTTTACCAAAGGGCTCGCCGAAGGGCTCGGGATCGAAGGCGACGTTACCAGCCCGACCTTTACGCTCGTCCACGAACACCCCGGCGGGCGGCTGCCGCTCTACCATATCGACCTCTACCGGCTCGAAGACGAGAGCGAGCTGGAGTCGATCGACCTCGACGGCTACCTCCATTGCGACGGGGTGACCGTGGTGGAATGGGCCGACAAATTCGCCGACCGGATGCCGACGGGAGTCCGCTGGGTGAAGTTCCGCATCCTCGAAGGCGACGACCGGGAGATCACCCTATGAACGAGCGGACGCTGGTGATCGAAACCTCCACCTCCCAGGGGAGCCTCGCCCTTTTTGATGGGGAAAATCTCGTCCGCAGCGAGAGCTTTGCCGCCACCCGCAGCCACAGTGCGCGCCTTTTCGTCCTTCTGGAGCAGTTTCTCGCAGATGAACCCAGGCGGCCCGGTACGATCGTCGTCGGCCTCGGCCCCGGTTCGTACGCAGGGGTGCGGATTGCGATTGCCGCTGCGATCGGCCTCGGGCTGGCCACAGGAGCGCGGCTGGTCGGACTCTCCTCACTCGCGGGCCTGGGCGACGGTTCCTACCTCGCACTCGGCGACGCACGCCGCGATACCTTTTACTTCGCCACCGTCCGCGAGGGGGCCGGGATCGCTCAAGAGGATGGGCCGCGCCTGCTCGATGCCGAAACGCTCGCCGCCACCCTCGCCTCGGAAACATGGCGCGGCTGGCCGATCCGCGCCAGCGAACCGCTCGCCATCGCTCCGGGCGCGGAAATCGTGTTTCCGTGTGCGCAGCGGCTCGGCCGCCTCGCGCTTGCCGGAAAGGGGCAGCTCTTTTTCGATCAGTTGGAGCCGATTTATCTGCGCGAGGCGCATATCACGCGGCCGAAGAAACCATCAAAATGACCTTTCTACAGCCGCACTTGCCGACAATTCCTCACTTTAGAATCACGCCCCGTTGGGGCGTAGGACGTGTGTCATGACCGTGACCCAGCCCGTTGGGCTGGGCTGAGGGATTTTGGGCCGTTGGCCCAAGATGATCATTCACCTGAGAGTCAAAATCAGGGCAACGTAAGGGTCTCTCAAAAAGACTCCGCTACAGGACCGCCTACGCCTTCGGTTGCTGCTGGGTGAGGCAATGAAATGCGCCGAGCCCCCAGATCAGTTCGCGGCAGTCGATGCCGACCACCTTCCGGTCCGGGAAAACGTTCTGGAGGACCGAAGTCGCCCAGCCGTCGGCATTGTCGTTGAAGGTCGGCAGGAGGACCACCTTGTTGGCGATGTAGAAGTTCGCGTAGCTGGCCGGGAGGCGTTCGCCTTCGCGCACGACCTTGCCCGGCATCGGCAGGGTGTGGACCTCCAGCGGGGAGCCATCCTCCAGGTTCATCTCGCGCAGTTTGATCAGGTTCTCCTGCAACGGTTCGTAGTTGGGATCGTCCTGTTCATCCTCGACGCAGGTGACGACGCTGGTCGGCGTGACAAAACGGGTGATGTCGTCGATATGCCCGTCGGTATCGTCCCCCTCGATCCCCTCCCCGAGCCAGAGGATGTTCGAAACATTGAGGTACTTCGAGAGCATCCGCTCAATGTCGGTCTTGGTCAGGTCGGGGTTGCGGTTGAGGTTGAGCAGGCAGGAACGGGTCGTCAGGAGACTGCCGCGGCCGTTGACATCAATCGAGCCCCCCTCCATCACGATTCCCGGCTTGAAACGGGGCAGCCCGAGCCGGGTGGCGATCGCTTCGGGCACGGCGTCGTCGTGGTCAAAGGGCGGGTATTTCCACCCCCACGCGTTGTAATCCCAATCGACCACGGCGAGCTTCGGTTCCCGATCCCGCTTGACGAAGATCGGCCCATGATCGCGGCACCACGGTTCGTTGATCGGGATGCGGTGGAAGCTCACGTGAGCCGTGCGGGCGCGCGCCCGGCGCAATGCCTCGCGCACTTCGTTTTCATGATCGGCATCGCAGACATTGATGCAGACGTGCTCCGACTCCGAGAGCGCATCGACCATTTTCGCCAGGATGGGCGGAATCCGGTCGAACGAACCGGGAAAGCTGATCCCGTCGCGGCGCGGCCACGAAAGCCAGGTCGCCTCGTGGGGTTCCCATTCAGCAGGCATCCGGTAGCCGAGGTCCGCCGGAAAGCCGGACTGGAGCGAAGATGCCTGCGCCTCGGAAGAGAGCGGAGCGTCGGATGAATCGGCGGGAGAAATCATGGAAACAAAAGGGGATTTTTTTGCAACTGACAGGAAAGCTAGTCGATCAGGCGCTGGTTCAGGTGGTGGTAGGCGTCGATCCGGCGGTCTCGTAAAAATGGCCAGTGCGTACGTTGTTCATCCAGGGCGCGGAGGTCAACCTCGACGATCAGAATTTCCTCTTCGCCCGTCGAAGCCTTTGCCATGACGCGCCCGCTCGGGTCGGCCACGAAGCTCTGCCCCCAGAACTCGATGCCCGGCCCGCCAAACGGGGCTTCATGCCCGACGCGGTTGGGAACGGCGACAAAACAGCCGTTGGCAATGGCGTGGGAACGCTGGATCGTCTCCCAGGAACTGTGCTGGCGTTCGCCATACTCCTCCTTTTCGGCGGGATGCCAGCCGATGGCCGTCGGATAAAACAGGATTTCAGCGCCGCTGAGCGCGGTCAGGCGGGCTGCTTCCGGGTACCACTGGTCCCAGCAGATGCAGACGCCGATCTTTCCGAAGCGCGTCTCCCAGGTTTTGAAACCGAGGTCGCCCGGCGTGAAGTAAAACTTCTCGAGAAAAAGCGGGTCATCAGGAATGTGCATCTTGCGGTATTTCCCGAGGTAGGTCCCGTCGGCGTCGATGATGGCCGCCGTGTTGTGGTAAACCCCGGGGGCGCGTTTTTCAAAGAGCGAGGCGATGATCACCACGCCGTGCTCCTTCGCCGCGCGGCAAAAGGCATCGGTGGCCGGGCCGGGAATCGGCTCCGCCAGTTTGAAGTTGTCATGGTCTTCCACCTGGCAGAAATAGACCGAGCCGAAAAGTTCCTGAAGGCAGATGATATTGGCCCCCTGTTTTGCGGCGTCGGCGATTTTCTCCAAAGCCTTCGAAAAATTTTCAGCCGGATCGGTGGAACACCGCATCTGGATGAGACCGATTTTGACGTTTTTGGGTGAAATAGCCATGAATGGGGCGCATTAGTGATCCAGAAAGCTGCCGGAGACAACTTCTTTGGAGAAGAAAATGAATCGAAGTCGGTTTTGAAAACGTTTCGGGCAGGCGGACCGGTCCCCCCCCGGTTCCCGGTGCAAGGCGACCCTTTTCCCGGTTTTTCCAAGAGGTTTCCCGTTCCTGCCCTTCCTTGGCGACGGTGGTAACTATGTTGGCCTGAAAAGAGGGGAAGCGCAAGTCACCCCCCGCTTTCCGCCTTTGGAGCGCAGGGAGTTACCACCCATTGCGGGAGGCATCAAGCAACTTGTCGCACTTTTTCAATGATTTTTAGGACGACATTTGCCCGCGGCTCCGGCAGATTGTCCAACCCGCTTTCTCCAACCGATGTCCAAACCGATCTCCGCAACCCGGCTGGCCCTTCTGGGAGTCGCCGTCAATGCCGTCCTCGCCGTGATCAAGATCACCGCCGGGGTATTGGGGCATGCCTACGCGCTGATTGCGGACGGGGTGGAATCGATGCTCGACATCGGCGGCTCGCTCGTCATCTGGAGCGGCCTCAAGCTCGCCGCCAAACCGCCCGATGCCTCCCACCCCTACGGCCACGGCAAGGCGGAACCGCTGGCGGCGGCGCTGGTCGCCCTCGGCGTGCTCGCGGCGGCGGCCTTTCTCGCGGTGGAAAGCGTGCGGGAAATCCTGACGCCCCATCATGCCCCCAAACCGTTCACGCTGGTGGTGCTGGTCGGGGTGATCGTCATCAAGGAGACCCTTTTTCGCCTCGTCATCAACAAGGCCGAGGGGAGCACCGCGCTGGAAACCGACGCCTGGCACCACCGGGCCGACGCGATCACCTCGCTGGCTGCCTTTGTCGGGATTTCGATCGCGCTCATCGGCGGGCCGGGCTATGAAACCGCCGACGACTACGCCGCGCTGGTCGCCTGCGCCATCATCGCCTTCAACGGCGTCCGCCTCCTGCTCCCGGCCGTCCACGAAGTGATGGACAGCGCCCCGCCGCGGTCGATCATCCAGCGCATCCGCCACGAAGCGGGAGAAGTCCCCGGAGTGGAGGAGATCGACCTCTGCCATGTGCGCAAGATGGGGGTCGATTTTTATGTCGATCTCCACGTGAAGGTCAACGGCGACCTGAGCGTGCGCGAAGGCCACGCCATTGCCCACGCGGTAAAGGATCGCCTCCGGCACAACAACCCGGCGATCCGCGATGCGCTCGTCCATGTCGAGCCGATTTGAGCTTCCCGGGGAAAGCGAAGTGGACAAACGCGAAAGAGGCTTTTATTTTCCCCACCGTATATGAATCTTCGCAACCTTGTTCGACTCCTTGTGGCAACGCTCGCCGTGGCTCTGCCGTTCGCCTCGTTCGCGCAGGCGAGCGATCAACCCACCACCCAATCCACCATGAAAGATATCCGGATCATTCTCAAAACCACCAAGGGCGACATCGACCTGACCCTCTTCCCCTCCAAAGCGCCCGTCACCGTGGCCAGTTTCCTCAACCTCGCCAAAAAAGGGAAGTATGACGACGTTGTCTTCCACCGCGTCATCAAGGGCTTCATGATCCAGGGCGGCGACCCGACCGGGACCGGCATGGGCGATCGCGGCTACAAGTTTGAAGACGAGTGCGTGCCGGAACTCAAATTTGACCGCGCGGGGCTCCTCGCCATGGCCAACGCCGGCCCGGGCACCAACGGTTCGCAGTTCTTCATCACCCACGTGCCGACCCCCCATCTCAACGGCAGGCACACGATCTTCGGCGCTGTCACCAAGGGGCAGGATATCGTCGATGCCATCAACCAGGGCGACAAGATCACCGGCGTCGAGATCCTCGACTCCACCGACGAACTCTTCGCCGCCAAGGCCGACCGCATCGCCGAGTTCAACGCCAAGATGAAGTAAGGTTTTTTCGTCTCCCTTTCCAAAAGCGGTGTGTTTCCCCGGTGGCGGCACACCGCTTTTTTCCGTTCCACGGCTCTTGACTCTCCCGCGCGGGAACTTCAACCTTCCCACCGACCTATGGAAACCCCGCAACAGCAAGCCGTCATCCAAGCCGCCCTCGCCCGTTTCGAATCGAAGGAAAAGACCCGCATCCTCGCGTTTGGCTCCTCCAACACCGAGCACCGCATCCTGGGCACGCACTGGTTTGATGTCTTTGACCTGGCGCTCAAGAAAAAGTACGGGCGTTTCCATCACTGCATCAATACCGGCATCGGCGGCGATACCACGGCCCATCTCCTCGCGCGGTTTGAAGAAGATGCCGCCTTTTACCGGCCGCACCTCGTCTTCCTGACGGTCGGGGGCAACGATTTCCGCAAGATTGATTCGGTGGAGCAAATCCGCGACAACTACCGGGAGCTTCACCGCCGGTTCGCCGCGCTGGGCACCCCCGTCATTTTCCAGACCTACTACTCCCCCGATCCCGAGCGGACCGGGCCGCTGGAACGTTTTTTTGAAGTGATGGAGATCATGCGCGAAGTCGCGGCGGAGACCGGTTCGGGCCTGATCGACCAGTTGCGGCGCTGGGAGCTTTTCCGCAACGCCGCCCCGCAACAATATGCCCCCCTGATGATGGACGGCTTCCACGTCAACGAACGCGGCAACCGGCTCATGGGGCTGGAACTGACCGCCGCCTTCGGGATCGGGGAGGTCTTGTGCGAACAGGAAGAGCTTGCCGAAGCACGGGAGATCCAGGCGCTGATCAACCGGCTTGATCCGCGGAAACGATAACGCGCTCCCTCCCCTTGCCATGCCGTGATCTCCCCTCCCCTGCATGCGCGGCTTACCCGGAGCCTGCTCCATGAAATCTCCTCCGGGAACCATCCCGAGGGCGGGCGGTTTCTTTCCAACCGCGCCATTGCCCGGGAGTGGGGCGTCAACCAATGGACCGTCGATCGCAGCCTTCGTTATCTGGTGGAAAACGAGGTGGTGGCGGCGTTCCCCCGTTCGGGATACCGGGTGGCCGGGGGCGGAGTGGTCCGGGCCATGGTGCTCGGACAGCTTCACAAAATCCCGGCCTTGCCAAAAGTGGGCGGCCGGTCGCAAACCGTGACCGAATGGCTCACCGCCACCCGGAAACGGAGGCGTCTCGCCGTGCTGGTCGATTCACCCCGGCTCTGGCTGCACCGGCAGGAGCGTTTTGAGACGAAGGAAGCGATCGCGTCGCCTTCGGTCGCCGCCTTGTGGAACCGTTTCTGCCGGGAAGCAGCGCAAAGGGGCGATCAGCTCGAATGCCTGGAAGTGCCCGCACAACAACTCCGCCGCGCCACCCTGGAACGTTATCTTGATCTGCGCCGGTGGGACGGGGCGATCTTCATCCGCAGAACCTGCTACCCGGAGGCGTTTCAGGCCGCCATGGGGTTCTTCAAGGAAATTTCGCTGCCGTGTGTCACCATCTTCGAACAGGCCCGGGAAGGGATGCACCCGTGCGTCAATGTCAACTATGCAGGGCTCGGGTACGAAGCCGTGCTGGCGCTGGCCCGGTCTGGCGTCGGGCGGATCGTGATCCTCGACAACCTCAAGGGACAATCCGACTCCCGGGAACTTCGCCTCCAGGGGAGCGCCCTCGCCCTGGCGGAGAACGGGGCGGCTCCGGTCCAGGGGTTTGCCTTCCGGATGTCCCACGAAGCCGCCGATCCGGTCCCGCCTGAAGTGCTCGACGTGCTGGAGGAGTCGCGCCGCCTGCCGACGGGCATCGTCATCTTCAACCGTCAGTTGTTTGCCAAAATCGAAACGGAACTCTCCGGCCGCCACCGTGACCTGCGCCCGCACCTCTCGGTCGTCTGCAACGAACGCCCCCTCCACCCCTCAACGCTCGTCGGTGAAAGCCGTGTCATGCAGTTCGACTACGAGGCGATTGCGGGCGCGGCTTACGAAAGCGCAGGCCTTGCGATGGAGGGGAGGAAACCGCCGCACAAGCTTCTGAACGCCACCCTCAGGTGAGGTGATGTGACCGCGCCCGATGTGGCGGCACCGCGCCGCTACTTTTTCAGGACCGCCCAGGTCCAGGGGACCGTCCCCTCTCCTTCCATCCCGGGGCGACGCTCGGTCTCCAGTTCCAGGAGGCCTTCCTTCATCAGGGAGGCCAGCAGGTCAAACGCCACGGTCTCTTTTTCGACCAGCGTTCCCTCCGGCCAGAGAGAAAGGGCGGTGGCAAAAAATTGCTCCATGTTGACGCGGCCATGTTCCCGGAGAGACCCGAAGAGCACCTGTTCCACTGCCACCGGAGATGGGTAGCGACCGACCGGGAGCAGCTCCTTTTTTGTAAAGGGCGCGATCGCGATGGAGCCATCCCTGCGGAAGGTCGCCCCGGCATTGGCGGGCATCCGCATCTGCCAGGTGATGTCGTCGGGAAAGGCGATCCGGGTCGAAGCGAGGAAGACTTCCCCCTGCCTGTTTCGCCCGATCTCCAGCGGCTTGTTGTGACGAACGGCCACGATCTCGTCCGGGTGCCGCGCGTGAAGGCAGAGGCCGACCAGTTCGCCGGGCAAGGCTTCATAAGCTTCGATCGCCGCCCGCAGCAACCGGTCCGACTTCCCGGCCAGCGGTTCGTATGCTTCCGCAATGGCGTGGCAGAGGATCTCGCTGAAGTGAATCCATCGCCCGCCGCTGGAGGGATAGGTTTCCACCGGTTCCGACTGCGCACTTTTGAAGGAATGCCCCGCCGCTTCCAGCCTCCGGCTCGCTTCGGCGAGGGCCGGCAGGTTGTCATACTTGCCGACCGCCCCGTTGGCGATATAGGCAAGCTCTCCTTTGACATCGACGAAAGGGTGCGCCCATTCACGCCCGCCCCCGCTCGGGGTGCGCGTATGGATCAACCCGATCGTCCCCGGCAGTTCCAGCGCCGGCGTTTCCTTCAGGAGGGTGGCGCTGTCTCCCACGACTTTTTCGTAATAGAGACAACCTTCATGGAGGGTGGCGATCCCCGTATAAAAACCTCCGGCCAGCCCCTCCTGCCTCGCGAGCATTTCAAGAAGAACAGGAGCGGCGGGTCGGCTTCCGATAAATCCGGCAAGTGTACACATGATCCACCGAGTTTACGGATGAAACGCCCGCAGCCAACGCGCCAACGCGGTCAGCGAACGAAAACTGTACTGGTCAGCACAAAAAAAAGAGCGAACGAATGACCGCTCCAGGCACCAGGTCAGGGGGGGGAAGGAAAAGCGTGCGCCCGGCGGGGATCGAACCCACAACCTTCGGCTTCGGAGACCGACGCTCTATCCAATTGAGCTACAGGCGCGCTTTTTCCGCTAAAAAAATCAAACGGCTTGGTCCCGTCGAAAAAACGGGGCGGCGTTGATCGGTACGAACGTACACGGTTCCGCCGCTCCGTCACGCAAAATCGAACGTGATTTTCGCCTCCGCGTTTACGATGACGCGGTTTCGGGCCCGACCAGCGGCACCGTCTCGCCGTCCTCCCCTTCCTCGTCGGCCGGGGTGTTGAGCGTTTTGGTCGAGCGGAGACGGCTGGCGACCGTTTTCGGGTCGGGCGTGCGGACATCGGAGACGAGCCGGAGCTTTTCCATGATCCGGATCAGGATATAGACCATATCGAGCTGGTACCAGTGGAGACCGTGGCGGGCCGAAGTAGGGAAGGCGTGGTGATTGTTGTGCCACCCTTCGCCAAAGGTGAGGAGCGCGCACGCGAGGTTGTTGCGGCTCTCGTCCTCGCTTTCGTAAGGGGCCGCGCCGAACATGTGGCAGACCGAGTTGATGCTCCACGTCGTGTGGTGGACGAAGAAGATGCGGACGAGCCCGCCCCAGAGCATCCCGGTCAGGAGCCCGCTCCACGACTGCGTCACCAGCGCGCTCACCACGCCCGGAAGGACGATCCCCAGGACGACCCAAGTAAAGTAGCGCCGGGTCACCCCCATCACCACCGGGTCGCGCAACAGGTCGGGCGCGAGCCGGAAGTAGTTGATCGGCTCGTTGTCAAACATCCAGCCGACGTGCGAATGCCACCAGCCGAGCACGATCCCCTTGACCCCTCCCCCGGCGAAGTGCGGGGAGTGCGGATCGTCCTCTTCGTCGCTGTGCATATGGTGCTTGCGATGATGGGCGACCCAGAAAACCGCTGACCCCTGCGCTGCCATGCTCCCGGCGACGCAAAGCGCCCACCGGACCGGTTTGATGCACTTGAAGCTCTTGTGCGTAAAGAGCCGGTGATAGCCCATCGTCAACCCGTAGGTCGTGATGACGTAAAGGATGAAAAAGCCCCAGAAATCGACCGGGCGAAGGTATTGGCCACCGAAAAGAAGGGAGATCGCCACGATGACGCCGATGAACGGCGTGATGATCGTGACAATGGCGACGATTTTCTCAAACCGTTGAACCGCAGCGAGTTCCTGTGCTTTAGTTTTGACGGGCGGGGCGGATGGATCACTCATTTTCTTGAAATTCCAACCCTCTCCTGTATCCGGCGGCAAGGCAAACGGAGATCTTCAACATCGGGGATGGGCGGTGGTGGGATGAGAGGGGAAATCGACACTAAAACAAGACCGGGCCCTCTCCGTTAAAAACATCAAATCACGCAAAAACATTCAGGGGAGCAGCAGCGGCGGGGCGGCTCCCTTTTCACTCCCTATTAGAATGGCATTGCAGGCCGCTGTCAACCGCTTGTCTCGTTTTCCTCACCCCCCATGGGAGGCCGCGCCGCGAAGTGAACAAAAGGCGATTTTCGGGATTGAACTTTCACCCGCCGCTCCTAATGTTAAGGCTTTTCTATGAAAGCCCGAGTCACCGTCATGCCCAAGAAAAGTGTCCTTGATCCGCAGGGGGTTGCGGTGCGCGATGCCGTCGCTCAGCACGGGTTGCCTCAGGTCCGCTCAATCCGGATCGGCAAGTGGATGGAAATCGAAATCGACGATGCCGCCGCCAAAGCCGATGACCTGCACGAAAGGCTCCACGAAATCTGCAAAGATCTCCTTTCCAACCCGGTCATCGAAGACTACGAGCTGACCCTCGAACACTGATGGCCTTTTTTGGATCGACGATCGACCGTATCCGGTTCATCTTCGGTGGCCGACCACGCCTGCCGAATCCACCTCTTGGAAATTTCCCATCGCATCCCCTTTTCCGCCCCGCACGGGCCGGGAGAAGGCGACGCCCCACCAACCATTCATGAAAGCCGCTGTTCTTCGTTTTCCGGGGTCCAATTGTGACCAGGATTGCTACCACGTCCTCTCGGAACATTACCGGGTCCCGACCGATTACGTCTGGCACAAGGAGTGTTCCCTCTCGGGTTACGACCTCGTCGTCCTTCCCGGCGGGTTCTCCTATGGGGATTACCTGCGCACCGGCGCGATCGCCCGGTTTTCGCCGATCATGAAGGCTGTCGCCGACCATGCGGCGGCGGGCGGCCTGCTCCTGGGGATCTGCAACGGGTTCCAGATTTTGACCGAATCGCGCCTGCTGCCGGGGGTGCTGATCCGCAACCGCAGCTTGAGCTTCATCTGCGAACACCGCTGGCTGCGCGTGGAGAACAACAACTCCCCCTTCCTGAGTGAAGCCCGCAACGGCCAGTTGCTCAACATCCCGATCGCCCACGGCGAAGGCAACTACATGGCGAGCCCCGAAACGCTGGCGGAACTGGAGGCCAACGGGCAGATCCTGCTGCGCTACAGCGACGCGGAAGGGAACGTTTCCGACGCGACCAATCCGAACGGCTCGACGGCGAACATCGCCGGGATCTGCAACGCGAAACGCAACGTCTTCGGCCTGATGCCGCACCCCGAACGGGCGGCCGATCCCCGCCTCGGCAGCGCCGACGGCTCCGTCATCTTCCAATCCATCTTCAAAACCCTGGGCGTGAGTGCCGCTGCATGAATACCGCTGTTTATCTCCCGAAAGACCCCGAAATCACCCCCGAAGTGATCGCCGCCCACGGCATCACCCCGGAGGAGTACGACCGGATCGTCAAAATCCTCAAGCGCGAGCCGAACTACACCGAACTCGGGATTTTTTCCGTCATGTGGAGCGAACACTGCTCCTACAAGAACTCCCGGCCCGAGCTGAAGAAATTCCCGGTGACCGGCCCGACCGTGCTCGTCAAGGCGGGCGAGGAAAACGCGGGGGTGATCGACATCGGCGACGGCTGGGGAATCGCCTTCAAGATGGAGAGCCACAACCACCCGAGCGCGATCGAACCGTTCCAGGGAGCGGCGACCGGCGTCGGCGGCATCATCCGCGATATTTTCACGATGGGCGCGCGGCCCGTCTTCGGCCTCAACTCGCTCCGCTTCGGGCCGATCTCCGGCACGGACGAAAAGGGGGAGACCCCCGCCAATGTCCGGCACAACCGGAGGCTTTTCCGGGGGGTCGTCGAAGGCATTGCCCACTATGGCAACTGCATCGGCGTCCCGACCATCGGCGGCGAAGTCTATTTTGACGAAACCTACGAAGGCAACCCGCTCGTCAACGTTTTCTGCCTCGGCATCCTCAAACACGAACAGATCGCGCGCGGCGCGGCCAGCGGGATCGGCAACCCGGTCTTTTACGTCGGAGCGGAAACCGGTCGCGACGGGCTGGCGGGCGCGGCGTTCGCCTCCCGGGAACTGACCGAAGAGTCGAAGGAAGACCGCCCCGCCGTGCAGGTGGGCGATCCGTTCAAGGAAAAACTCCTCCTCGAAGCGTGCCTGGAACTGCTGACCACCGATGCCGTGGCCGGGATTCAGGACATGGGGGCGGCGGGGTTGACCTGCTCGACCTGCGAAACCGCCAGCCGCGGCGGCACGGGGGTGGAGATCGACCTCGAAAAAGTGCCCAAGCGCGAGCCGGGCATGACCCCGTACGAAATCCTGCTCAGCGAATCGCAGGAGCGGATGCTGATCATCGTTCACAAGGGGAAGGAAGATATCGTTCGCGCCATTTTCGAAAAGTGGGACCTCCCCCATGCCGAAGTCGGCGTGGTCAAGGACGACGGGTTGATGCGCGTGAAGGTCGGCGACGTGACCGTCGCGGAAATTCCGGCGCGCGATCTGGCCGATGAAGCCCCGGTCTACCACCGGGAGGCGGCGCCCCAGCCTGCGCCCGCGCCGTTGACGCTGATCCCCTCGGGCGATCTCGAAGCAGCGCTCCCGACGCTCCTGGCCGATCCGACCCTCGCTTCCAAACAGTGGATCTACCGCCAGTTCGACCACATGGTGCGGATCGGCACGACCGTCCTGCCCGGTTCGGACTCCGCCGTTTTCCTCGTGCGCGAAGCCGACAAGATCCTCGCCGCCACGAGCGACTGCAACGCGACCTACTGCGTGCTCGACCCGAGGGAAGGGGCGCGCGCCGCGATCGCCGAAGCCGCGCGCAACCTCGCCTGTTCCGGGGCGATTCCGCTCGCCGTCACCGACAACCTCAACTTCGGCAACCCGCACAAGCCCGAAAACTTCTGGCAGCTTCGCGAAGCGGTCGAAGGGCTTGCCGAAGGGTGCCGGGCGTTTGAGGTCCCGGTCACCGGCGGGAACGTCAGCCTGTACAACGAAAGCCCCGCCGGGGCGATCGACCCGACGCCGACCGTCGGCATGGTCGGCCTGATCGAAGAACAGGCGCACGTGACCCAGAGCTTTTTCCGCCGTGCGGGCGATGCCATTCTCCTTTTGGGCGAGCTGGGCGACGAGATGGGCGGTTCGCACTACCTCAAGGTGCTCCACGGGCTCAAGCAGGGGGTGCCGCCCAAGGTCGACTTCAAGAAGGAACGCGCGCTGCACGATACGTTGCGCGAACTGATCCGCTCGGGCCTCGTCGAAAGCGCTCACGACTGCGCCGAAGGGGGCCTTGCCGTCACGCTGGCCGAAAGCGCCATCGGCGGACAGGAACGCATCGGGGCGGAGATCGACTTTGGCATCACCGGGCTCGCCCCGGAAGTCCTCCTTTTCAACGAATCGCAGGCCCGCGTCGTCATCAGCACCCGCGACGCAGACGCCGTTCTCCGGCTGGCCGCCGAACGCGGCACCCCGGCGCGCGTGATCGGGACGACCACCTCCGGCGAGACGCTGGAGATCACCGCCGACGGCACCACGCGCAAATGGAAGGTTGCCGAGTTGCACCGAACGTGGTCTTGTTCCATCGGGAACCAGATGTCGGCCTAAGTTCTCCAGACGACCAAGACGATGCCCAAACCAACCAAGCCCACTCACGAATGCGGTGTTTTTGCGGTATTCGGTCACCCCAACGCAGCGGTTCTTTCCTACTACGGCCTCTTTGCCCTGCAACATCGCGGACAGGAGAGCGCGGGGATCACCACGGCGACCGGCCCGAATACCCCGTTTGTCACCCACAAGGGCATGGGGCTGGTCGGCCAGGTCTTTACGCCGGCCGACCTGGAACAGTTGAAGGGAAACCGGGCGATCGGCCACGTCCGCTACTCCACCAGCGGCTCCAGCAACCTGAAAAACGCGCAGCCGATGGTCGTCGATTGCGCCAAGGGACAGCTTGCGATCGCCCACAACGGTAATCTCGTCAACGCCGCCGTCCTGCGCGATGAACTCGAACAGACCGGCTCGATCTTTCAGACGACCGTCGATAGCGAGATCATCCTCCATCTGCTGGCGCGCCCGAGCGACAGCAACGGCCCGCTGGCCGCGTTGCGCCGGGTGCACGGGGCGTTTTCGCTCGTCATGATGACCGAGCGGGAGATCATCGGTGTGCGCGACCCCCACGGTTTCCGCCCGCTGGTCCTGGGCAAGCTCGACGGAGCCTACGTCCTCGCCTCGGAAACGTGCGCGTTTGACCTGATCCACGCCGAATTCGTCCG
>Ga0182739_1002139_pt1 | contig 18845 bp, 17 predicted proteins | sample eDN5th30CBELigBY_FD_128873 | JGI IMG/M metagenome (GOLD analysis project Ga0182739, IMG submission 128873) | Enriched backyard soil microbial communities from Emeryville, California, USA - eDNA 5th pass 30_C BE-Lig BY (version 2) (version 2) | ecosystem: Environmental > Terrestrial > Soil >...
CAGCCACGATGGCTTCGCGCCGCGCCAGCACGTCGTGGTCGAGGTCGGGCATTTTCAACTGGGTCATGCGGGTCTCTCGGCGTGGTCGGCGCGGACTTCTAGGCTGTCATCCCGGACGCGCTACCGGCGCGATCCGGGATCCATCTTTCCGCACTCTCAGAACTTGCGGAGCGTTGGGTCCCGGCTCTCGCGTGTTCCACGCTCGGCCGGGATGACAACCGAGACGAGCCGGCGGATTTATTGAACCATCATCATAAGCCATTTTCGCACACGGGACTGCAATTGGCCGCGAGACGCGCACCAATATCCGCGCTCACTGCGAAAACGGGTTCTGCCAGCCTCGCCGCGCACGCTCGGGGAACGCGGCCGACAGGTAATCGAGGACGAGTTCGCGGTCCGCCGCGTCGATCGGCGGCATGTTGTGCCGCTCAATCATGAAGTTGATGGTGTCGTTCCAGCGCTCCCGGCTCATGCCCTGCGCGGCGACGAGCTTGAAGTTGTGGCACGCGATGCAGGAATAGAACGCCTCGTCGCGGCCCTTGCCCTCGGGGAAGTCCTCAGGCTGCTCCTCGCCCGGCGTGTATTCGGCCGCGCCCTGCTGGGCATGGATGCCAGCAGGCAGCATGACAACGAGCGGCAGCGCGGCCGACGCCGCCAGAAGAGCCATCGTGGCCCGCCGCCGGGCGGACCACAGAAGCGAACGGAACATGCGCGTCACCCGACGAGGATCGCGATGCGGTGCATCGGGTTGCCGCCGTAGCCCTGCGGATTCCAGTTGCCGGCGACATGCGGCTGCATGATGTCGTTGGAATCCGTCGCGCGCGACCAGATCTCGAAGTAGCCGTTGCTCGGCAGCTTGAGCGTCGCGGTCCAGCGCTGCCAGTCGTAACGGTTCTTCGGTTGCTGCAGGTCGTTCACGGTCTGCCAGGTGGCGCCGAAGTCGGTCGAGAGATCGACCCGCTTGACGGTGTTGTCGCCCGCCCAGGCCGCGCCGCGCAGCTTGAGTTCGCGCGTGCCGGCCGCGAGCTTGGTGCCGTTGGCCGGGCTGGTGATGATCGAGCGCACCGGCATCGATTCGAGATCGCGGAAGTTCGCCGGGTCCGCCTTGCCGCCGGGGATCATCGGGTTGATGGCGACTCGGTAGGAGGTGCCGCCCATGCCCTGGCCGTCATGCGGCTTGTCGCGCACCCAGATGCGGTTGAGCCACTTCGACGACACCGAGCCCGGCCAGCCGCCGATGACGAGCCGCACCGGCGCGCCGTGGATGTTGGGCAGCGGTGCGCCGTTCATCGCCCAGACGATGAGGTTGCCGTCCTCCATCGCTTTTTTGATCGGCACGCCGCGCGAGATCGCCGCGCGCCCCGCCTCGCCGGAGAGATGCGGGTCGGCGCCATAATGGCCGGTGAACACCGCCGAGGATTTGACGCCTGCGGCCTTGAGCACCTCGGAGAGCTGCACGCCGGTCCACTCGGCGCAGCCCGCGCCGCCATTGGTCCACTGGTTGCCGCGCGCCTCCGGGTTGAAGAACGAGCGGCCGTTGCCGCCGCATTCGAGCACCATGCGGCGCGTCACCGCCGGGAAGCGCGACTTGAGTTCGCCTAGCGTGATCTTGAGCGGCTTGTCGACCTCGCCGTCGATCGTGATCTCCCACTTGTCGGGATCCTTCACCTCGTCCGGCATCTGCCCGTTGTTGCGGATGAAGAACTTGTTGGTCGGCGTCGTGTCGTCGTCGAGCAGGCTCTCGGGAGTTTCCGCGACCAGCGGGCGGTCGCCGAGCACCACGAGGCCCTCATCCTTGCCGGGGAACTTGAGATGCTGCGGGCCTTTCGCAGCGCCGCCCGCGGCCGAGCCTTGCGCCAGCGCTGCGGGGATCATGCCGCCCGGCATGGTTGCGGCGAACGGAATTGCCCCGCCGACAGCGACGCCCATCGCGGCAAGGCCGGAGCCGCCGAGAAACCCGCGCCGGTTCACGTCGGTCTTGCGCCCGAACACGAGCGCATCGGTGCGCTCAGGGTCATCCTTGTGGAGTTCTTCCAGCGACCGCTCGATCTTGCGCGTCATCTTCTTCCTCCTGGATCATTTAAAGGACTGCGCCTGCGGCATTAGACGACGTTGAGGCCACATGATGTCAAGCATCTAAACTCATTGTCATCGAAGCCGGCCATGATCGGGGTGCAACCGCGGGCACGACGGGACACAATGGGCGCATCGCGCGTTGACACAAGCCCGCGGGCGCTCCAATCGTGCGCCGCTTCGGATGTGAACATGGCTTCGCCTGAGCCAACCTGCCAAGGACGATAGACACATGCTGAAAGTATTGTTTCCCGTGTTTGCCCTCACTCTGCCTCTCGGCATTTCCGGCGCGCAGGCGCAGGATCTGGCGGCGGGTGAGCGCTCATTCAGGAAATGCCTGCCGTGCCATGCGGTCGGCGAGGGCGCCAAGCACAAGGTTGGCCCGACGCTGAACGGGCTCGATGGCCGCACGTCGGGGACCATCGAAGGCTATAATTATACCGACGCCAACAAGAACGCGAAAATCGTCTGGAACGAAGCAAGTTTCCGCGAATACATCGCCAATCCGCGCGGGCGGATCCCGGGCACCAAGATGATCTTCGCCGGTATCAAGAACGAGCAGGAAGTCACCGATCTGTGGGCCTTCCTGGCGCAGTTCGGCCCCGACGGGAAGAAGAAGTAGGCAAGCAGCGGCGCTGGCGTAGCGGCAAGAACCGCTGCCGACCGCACCGGAAGACCGGCGAGGGCAGGATCACGCGCTTGACCTCGATCAATGCCGCGCGAGCGGCTAGGTTCTAACCATCTATTTATGTTCCGGAGGAACGGACGATGAAGGACCTGCTTGTCAATCTGTCGGTCGGCACGCCGAGCGATCCCGCGGTCGGCTTCGCGGTATCGCTGGCGGAGGCGTTCGGCGCGCACGTCACCGCCGCCGCCTTTGCCTATGATCCGGTGATCGCCGTTTCGGTGATGGGCGGCATGCCGTCCGATTTCCTCGAGGCGCAGCGCGAGGAGAGCGAGCGCGCGGCGAACGACGCGCGGGTCGCTTTCGACAAGGCGGCGACGCAGGCCGGGGTGCCGTTCGAGTCGCACGTGTTCTCCACCGGGGTCGCCGGCGCGGCGGACCAGTTCGCGCGCATGGCGCGCCGGTTCGACCTCTCGATCGTCCGGCAGGCAGATGCCGATGCGGGCGGGCCGGAAGAGATCATCGCCGAGAGCGCGATGTTCCAGTCCGGCCGGCCGGTGGTGGTCGTGCCCTATATCTATAAGGGCGGGCTCAAGCTCGACCGCGTGATGGTGTGCTGGGACGGCGGACGGCCGGCAGCGCGCGCAATCGCCGACGCCATCCCGCTGCTGGCGCGCGCGAAGGCGGTCGAGATCGTCATCGTCTCCGGCGAAGAGGGCAAGCAGGACGAAGTGCCGGGCGCCGACATGGGCCGCCATCTCGCCCGCCACGACCTCAATGTCGACGTCAAGCGCATCGTCGCCAAGGGCAACGTCCAGGAGACGCTGCTGTCATACGCCGCCGACAGTTCGGCCGACATGATGGTGATGGGCGGCTACGGCCACTCGCGCCTGCGCGAATTCATCCTCGGCGGCGTCACGCGCGGCATGCTCTCGTCGATGACCGTGCCCTGCTTCATCTCGCATTAGCTCGGGACGGCATCCTTCTCGTCCATTGTCGGCCGTCATTCCGGGGCGCGAGCTTTAGCTCGCGAACCCGGAATCTATAACCCCTGTCTGTGTTCATAGATTCCGGGCTCGCCGGCTCGCGGCGCCCCGGAATGACAGCGAAGGACGGCCATTCTCCGTTTCATTCAATCCGCTTCCGGCCACACGGCCTGCACCACGAGGCCGCGGGCGCGCGCATCGACGATGCCGATGGCGCGTAGCGCGGAGAGTGCGAAGGCCTGCACAGCCGCGCGGCCGGCGGCGCTGTCCGCTTCGACGGCAATGGCGAGCGGCCCGATCAAAGCCTCGACCAGTCCGCCGACGATCGCACGCGCCACCAAGGCGGGATTGGCGTCGGCGAGGCGGCCATCCGTTGCCGCCTCCTCGATCCGTTCGGCAAAGGCTGCGATCAGCGTCTGGCGAAACTCACGCTGCATCGGTGCGAGTTCGGCATCGACCGGTTCGCCGATGACGGCCCAGATCAATCGGCGCTGGCGCAAGGCGCGCGCCGCCAACGTCACCAGCGCGGCGGCGAGGGCCGAGAGCGGGCCGGGCGATGCCGCGGCGGCGTCCTGCATCGCCGCGAGTTCGCGCGCGCTGACATCGGCCACCAGCGCCGCGACCAGCGCGCCCTTGGAATCGAAATAGCGATAGACGGTGCCCGCGGCGACGCCCGCCCGCTTGGCGACCGGCGCGACCTGCACCGCATCGAGCCCTTCGGCGGCGGCGATCGCGCGTGCCGCCACAACGAGCGCGGCATGGCGCGCGCGCAGGCGCTCTTCCACCTTCTCGGTGCGGCGATAGGCCATGATTCGCTCCGGTAAGGAGCGAACCATGATTCAGGCCATCGCGGCAAGCCGCCCAGACGGCGGCCGCCTTTCGAAGCGATGCCGTTACTTCTTGTGCCGTTACTTCTTGTCTTGCGCCGCCAGCGCCTTCTCGCGGATCGTGCTCATGGTGGCGGCCGGGGTGATCGCTTCCGGATCGACCTTGACGTGGATGATGGCCGGCTTGCCCTGCCGCTGCGCTTCGGCGAATGCGGCCGGAAAATCCGCCGTCCGCTCGACCACCGCCCCGTAGCCGCCAAAGGCATGGGCATAGGCGGCGAAGTCGGGGTTCTTGAGGCCGGTCGCCGAGACGCGGCCGGGATATTCGCGCTCCTGATGCATGCGGATGGTGCCGAACATGCTGTTGTCGATGACGACGCAGATGATCGGCAGGTCATATTGCACGGCGGTCGCAAACTCCTGCCCGTTCATCAGGAAATCGCCGTCGCCGGAGAAGCACACCACCGGCCGGTCGGGATGCAACCGCTTCGCCGCCACCGCGGCCGGCACGCCATAGCCCATCGAGCCGGAGTTCGGCGCAAGCTGCGTGCCGAAACGGCGGAGACGGTAGAAGCGATGCACCCAGGTCGCGAAGTTGCCGGCGCCGTTGGTGATGATCGCCTCCGGCGGCAGCATCTCGCGCAGCATCACCATCACCTCGCCGAAGTTGACGCCGCCCGGCTGCGGGGTCGCCTTCTCGGTCCAGGCGAGATAGCTCGCATGCAGCGCCTCGGTGTCGCCGCGCCACGGCAGTTCGGCCGGCGGCTGCAGCCCTTCGAGCGCGGCCGCGAAAGCGGTCGGCGAGGCGTGGATTGCGAGGTTCGGCCGGTAGACGCGGCCGAGTTCTTCCGAACCCGGATGCACATGCACGAAGGTGGTCTGCGGCGCCGGGATGTCGAACAGCTTGTAGCCTTGCGACGGGATCTCGCTCAGCCGCCCGCCTACCACCATCACGAGGTCGGAGCCCTTCACATAGTCGAGCAGCTTCGGGTTCGGCCCGATGCCGAAATCGCCGGCATAGCAGTCGTGCAGCGCGTCGAAACGGTCGGCGCGGCGGAACGTGGTCGCAACCGGCATCGCGAAGCGCTCGGCAAAGCGCATCACCGCCGCCGACGCCTTTTCCGACCAGCGGCTGCCGCCGAGCAGCATCACCGGCTTCTTGGCCGCCCAGATCAGCTTCTGCAGCCGCGCCATCTCGTTGAGGCCGGGATAGGTCTCGACCGGTTCCGACGGCAGCGGGTCGGCAACCGACACGCGCTCGGTCAGCATGTCTTCCGGCAGCGCGATCACTACCGGGCCGGGCCGGCCGTTCATCGCGGTATAGAAGGCGCGCGAAACGATTTCGGGGATACGCTCGGGGTCGTCGATCTCGGTCGCCCACTTGGCCATGGTGCCGAACACTGCGCGGTAGTCGAGTTCCTGGAACGCCTCGCGCTCGCGCATGTGGCGGCCGACCTGGCCGACGAACAGGATCATCGGCGAGGAGTCCTGCATCGCGATGTGGACGCCGTGCGAGGCATTGGTGGCGCCGGGCCCGCGGGTGACGAAGGCGATGCCCGGCCGGCCGGTGAGCTTGCCCACCGCCTCGGCCATGATCGCCGCGCCGGCCTCCTGGCGGCAGACCGTCACCGCGATCTCGCGCTCGTAGAAGGCGTCGAGCACGGCGAGATAGCTCTCGCCGGGGATGCAGAACGCATGACGGACGCCATTGGCGATCAACTGGTCGATCAGCACTTCGGCGCCCGAGCGGGTATTGTCCTTGCCGCGCATTTCCTGTCTCCGGCCACAATCTCAAATGTTGGGTCCATCGACCCCTACACAATGAACGGCCGCCGGGCAAACCGGCGGCCGTCCGTGACTTTGCGCGCTCAGCGCTTGATCGGCGCGAAGCCGGCCGGGACCATCAGCGAGGTCTGCTGGTGGACGATGTATTGCGCCTCGCCCATCATCCGCACGTATTCCTGCCACTGCGGGTCGGTCATCATCGCGGCGCGCTTCTGCTCGCGCTCGCCGGCGCTCTCATAGGCCCACAGGTGGGTGAAGGTGTTGAGTTCGCCGGTCTCGGCGACGAGGTAGGCGAGGGGCTGGCCGAGATGGCGGGTCTGCGCGGCGAGGCCGTGCTTCTCATACATCGCAAGCTGCGGGGCGACGCCACCGGCGCGGCAGCGATAGGTGCGGACATCGACGATCATTTTGGGTCTCCTCCTGGGTTGAGACCCGCATGTTGTTTGCCGATGGAGAGGGGCGTCAAGGCCATGCGGCTGACCGGCCTGCTCGTATCCTCGAGAGAAAGATAAAAGTAGCGGTCGTCATTCCGGGACGCCGCAAAGCGGCGGGCCCGGAATCCATGAACACAGACAGGGTTATGGATTCCGGGCTCGCGGGCTTGAAAGCCCGCGCCCCGGAATGACAATCTCAGAACTGTTCGGCCATAGACCACGGCGCTACTTGTCATGGCGTATTACGTATATCTGCTCGCCAGCCGCAAGCATGGGACGCTCTATGTCGGCGTTACCAGCGATCTCGTCCGGCGCATTTACCAGCACAAGACAAAAGCCGTCCCCGGCTTCTCGGCCCGCTACGGCATTGATCGTCTTGTCTGGTTCGAAATCTACGATGATCCGCTGACAGCCATCGCCCGCGAAAAGGAACTCAAGAAGTGGCGGCGCGATTGGAAGATTCGGTTGATCGAGGAGTCCAATCCGGATTGGAACGACCTCTATCCCGAGATCGTCCGGTAGGAAAAAATTTCGAGGCGTCATTCCGGGGCGCCGCGTAGCGGCGAGCCCGGAATCCATGAACACAGACGGGAGTTAGGGATTCCGGGCTCGCGGGCTTGAAAGCCCGCGCCCCGGAATGACATCGCAACGCCTTACGCCGCGCGGCCGAAACGCCTACGGATTCGCCACCGCATGGTTGGCGCGCTGGCGGGCGAGCTTGATCGCGCGGCTGAGATTGGCGGCGGTGTTGACCAGCGCCACATGCGAGAACGCCTGCGGGAAATTGCCGACCAGCCGCTTGCTGCGCGGATCGTACTCCTCGCTCAACAGGCCGACATCGTTGCGCAAGGCCAGCAGGCGCTCGAACATTGCCGCGGCCTCGTCCATGCGGCCCTGCAGCACGTAGTCGTCGGCGAGCCAGAAGCTGCAGGCGAGGAACGCGCCTTCGCCCGGCGGCAGCCCGTCGTCGGTGCGGTGCGTGTCGTAGCGCAGCACGAAACCGTCGGCCATCAGCCGGCGCTCGATCGCCTCCACCGTCCCGCGGATGCGCGGATCGTTGGTGGGGAGGAAGCCAACGGCGGGCAACAGCAGCAGGCTCGCGTCCAGCTGGTTCGAGCCATAGGCCTGCACGAAGCTGCCGAGTTCGGGATTGAACGCATTGGCGCAGACATCGGCATGGATCTGCGCCCGCAGCCGCGCCCAGCGATCGACATCGCCCGGCAGGCCGAATTCGTGCGCGCTCTTGACCATGCGGTCGAAGGCGACCCAGGCCATGACCTTGGAATAGGTGAAGTGCTGCCGCTGGCCGCGCACTTCCCAGATGCCTTCGTCCGGCTCGCGCCACAGCGTCTCGAGGTGGTCGAGCAGCGCGCGCTGCAATTGCCAGCCGAACTGGCTCGGCGGCAGGCCGCCGCGGCGGGCCTGGTGCAGCGCGTCCATCACCTCGCCATAGACGTCGAGCTGAAGCTGGCTATAGGCGGCGTTGCCGATCCGCACCGGCTGCGAATTCTCGTAGCCGGGCAGCCAGGGCACCTCCCATTCGCTGAGGCGGTGCTCGCCCGCGATGCCATACATGATCTGCATCTGCTCCGGGCTGCCGGCGGCCGCGCGCACCAGCCAGTCGCGCCAGGCGACGGCTTCGTCGTAGTAGCCGGAGTCCATCAGCGACAGCAGCGTAAGCGTTGCGTCCCGCAGCCAGCAGAAGCGGTAGTCCCAATTGCGCGGACCGCCGATATGTTCGGGGAGAGAGGTCGTCGGCGCCGCGACGATGCCGCCGGTCGGCGCATAGGTGAGCGCCTTGAGCGTGATCAGCGAGCGCGTGACGGCGTCGCGCCACGGCCCGTCCGCGTTGCATTTCGCGGCCCATTGCAGCCAGTGCCGCTCGGTGCGATCGAGCGCCCAGCGCGCATCGACCGGCTTCGGCGGCGGGTGGTGCGACAGGCCGTAGGTGAGCACGAACGGAACCCGCTCGCCCTCGCGGACGGTGAAATCCGAGATCGTCCTGAAGCCCTCGCCATGCGTCTCCACCGGCGTATCGAGGATCAGCATGTCGGGGCCGGAGATGGCGCTCAGGCCCCCGCCGGACAGCCGGCTCACCCACGGCACGGTCTTGCCGTAGCCGAAGCGGATGACGAGTTCGCTGCGGAACCGCACGGCGCCGCTTTCGCCGACGACGATGCGCACGAGGTTCGAACTGCCGTCGCGCAGCGGCATGAAATCGATCACCCGCGCCACGCCCTCGTCGGTCTCGAAGCGGGTTTCGAGGATCAGCGTGTTGTGTCGGTATTCGCGGGTCGGGCGCGCATGCGGCGCGCAGGGCGCGATCAGCCAGCGGCCATGCGAGGGATCGCCGAGCAGCGCCGCGAAGCAGGCGTCGGAATCGAAACGCGGCCAGCACAGCCAGTCGATGGAGCCGTCGCGGCCGACCAGCGCGGCGCTCTCGCAGTCACCGATGAGGGCGTAATCTTCGATCGGCAGCGGCATCGCAGCTCCCGGTTTCGGCTCAATCCGCCACCGCGGACACCGGCCATACATTCTGCGCCGTCATTCCGGGACGGCTCGTCGAGCCGGGCCCGGAATCCATACGCCGCAGCAGGGGTTATGGTTTCCGGGCTCGCGAGCCAAGGCTCGCGCCCCGGAATGACCACAGAGAGAGCGGCAAAACTGCGGCTGATCAGGGCATCCGGACCGGATAGACCGGCTGCTCGCCCGCGAGCACGCGCGCGACGTCGCCCGCCGCCTTGGACTGCAACTCTTCGAGCGCATCCACCGAATAGAAGGCCGTATGCGGCGTGAGGATGACGTTGTCGCGGCCGGCGAGCGGCAGGTCCGCCGGCGGCGGCTCGACCTCGAGCACGTCGAGCGCGGCGCCGCCGACCTGGCCGGAGTCGAGCGCGGCAGCGAGCGCGGCCTGGTCGATCAGCGGCCCGCGCGCGGTGTTGACGATCATCACGCCCTTCTTGGCCTTGGCGAAAGCCTCGGCATTGAGCAGGCCGCGGGTCTCCGGCAGCAGCGGGGCATGCACCGAGATGAAGTCCGAGCGCGCGAGCAGTTCGTCGAACGAGACGCTCTCGACATTGAGCGCCTTGAGGTGCTCCGGTGAGACATAGGGATCGTAGGTGATGACCTTGAGCCCGAACGCCTGCGCCTTCGGCACCATCGCGCGCGGAATATTGCCGAGCCCGACGAGGCCGAGCACGCGGCCCTCGAGCCGGAAGATCGGAACCACCGCCGGCATCTCCCAACGGCCGGCCTGCACCAGCTTGTTGGAGAGCGGGATCTTGCGCGCGAGCGAAAGCAGCAGCGCCATCGCGTGGTCGGAGACTTCCGCGAGGCAGTAGTCCGGCACGTAGGTGACGGTGATGCCCTTTTCCTTCGCGGTCGGCAGGTCGATATTGTCGACGCCGAGGCCGGTGCGTCCGATCACCTTGCAGCGCGTAAGCTGGCGCAGGAACTCCGGCGTCAGCTTGGCGTAGCAGACGAGAATCCCGTCGGCGTCGCGCGCGACTTCGAGGATGTCGTCGAGCGACGCGCTCTTCGAAACGCGGATTTCGGCGTTGACGCGCTCGAGCGCCTTCTTCGCCGGATCGAGGGTGGGGAACGGACTGTCGGCAACGGCTACGATCGGGCGGGACATTCGGAACTTCCTTTCGACGATCTCTCAGACTGTCATCCCGGCCGAGCGCGATAGGCGCGAGAGCCGGGATCCATCCATCCATATCCAAGGGCAGTGGTTCGCTGAACCGTGGGTCCCGGCTCGCGCTCCCGGCCAAGGCCGGATCGCTTGGCCGGGACGACACTCCCATCAGCCTTGCTGCACCTGCGGATTGACACAGTTGGGCATCGGCTTGCCGGCGAGCAGCGCCTCGATGTTGTCGATCACGACATTGGCCATCTGATCGCGCACTTCCAGCACCGCGCTGCCGAGATGCGGCGTCATAACGACGTTCGGCATCGTAAGCAATTCGGGCTCGATATAGGGCTCGCGCTCGAACACGTCGAGGCCGGCGCCGGCGATCTCTCCGCTCTGCAGCGCCTTGACCAGCGCCTTCTCGTCGATCACCGGACCGCGCGAGGTATTGATGATGTAGGCGGTCCGCTTCATCAGACCGAACTCGCGCTCGCCGATCAGGTGATGCGTTTCCGGCGTCATGTTCGGATGCAGCGACACGAAGTCCGACTGCTGGAGAAGTTCGTCGAGCGACACATAGGTCGCGTTGAGTTCCTGCTCCTGCTCCGGCGTCATGCGCTGGCGGCTCTGGTAGAGCACCTTCATGTCGAAGCCGCGCGCGCGCCGCCCAACAGCCCGCGCGATGCGGCCACGGCCGCCGACGAGACCGAGCGTCTTGCTCCACACGAAGCCGCCGGCGAGGTGGTTCGACTGCGCGCCCGGAAAGCCGCCGGCGCGCAGCATGTTGTCGCCCTCGACCACGCGGCGCGCGACCGACATCATCAGCGCCCAGCAGATGTCCGCGGTGGTTTCCACCGCCATCGCCGGCACCACCGTGACCGGGAGTTTCCGGCGCGTCGCCTCCTCGACGTCGATGCGGTCCGGCGTGATCGACATCGAGGTGATCGCGCGCAAGCTCGGGTTCGCGTCCATCACTTCCTTGTCGACGATGTCGTGCAGCAGCGCGAGCAGGATGTCGCAGCCGCGCACGCCCTCGATCATGCGCTCCTTGCTGATGATCTTGCTGGAATCCTCCACCATCTCGACATCGGCAATCGCCTTCAGGCGGGCGAGCGCGGTGGGGCCGATCGGCTGAGACACGAATACTTTCGGGCGCATCATCGCATCCATCATACGGTGCCCGCGATCCCGGCGGCGCGCTGTGCGCCGTCCGGAACCCGGACGGTTGAATCAATAGTGCCGAGCACCATAGGGATGCCTCGCCCTTGTGCAAGCGAGGCACGGCCCCAACGGCATCCCGGTATGCTTCAGCCCTCATTCCGAGGCGCCGCGCAAAGCGCCGCGTCTCGAAGGATGGGGTTTTCGGGCGGGCACACTGGCGGGTCGCGGCGCGAACCCGCCGACGCCAGCGCCTCGAGCCACGGTCACGAAAATGTAGCTGCACGGAGCATTCAATTGAAATAATATGTTTGCCGCGCGCGCATAAGGATTTTTGATGTCGGGCATCACGCTGAGACAGATCCGGGCCGTCATCGCCGTCTGCGAGGAGGGATCGTTCACGCGCGCCGCGGAGCGCGAGGCGGCGACCCAGTCCGGCATTTCGCAGCACATCGCCGCCCTGGAACGGACGCTGGGCGTCAAACTGTTCGAGCGCTCCAATGCCGGCGTGCGGCCGACGCCGGCCGGCATGCGCTACTACCGCCGCTGCATCGAAGCGGTCGGGACCCTCAAAGCCGGCTCCGAGGAGATGCGGGCGCTCGCAAGCCGCGTCACCGGCAACCTGCGCATCGGCCTGATGCCGACCTTCACCCGCGCCGCCCTCGCCCCCACCCTGAAACGGTATGTGCACGAGTTCCCCGACGTGACGATCAAGATCGTCGAGGGCTATTCCAACGTGCTCACCGACCGGGTGCTGGCCGAGGACCTCGACTTCGCGGTGGTGCCGACCTTCGAGGGCCGCGTCGGCCTGCGCTCGCGGCTGCTCGCCCGCGACCGCGAGGTGCTGATTTCCGGCCCGGCGCGCGGGCTGGTGCCGATGCAGCCGGTGCGCTTACGCGAGATCACGCCGCTGAAGATGGTCGCGCCCGGACTGCCCAACATCCGCCGCCGCAACCTCGACACCTATTTCCAGACCAACGGCGTGCCGGTCTCGGAACTGATCGAGATGGACGCGATGATCGGCACGCTCGAATTCGTCGCCGCGACCGACTGGGTGGCGGTGCTGCCGAGCGTGATCTGCGTCAACGACGTCGAGCGCGGCGAACTCGTGGTCAATCCGATCGACGATCCGCCTCTCTATGCCGAGTTCGTGGTGATCGAGCCGGCGCGGCATACGCTGAGCGTGCAGGCTCAACTGTTCCTCGAACGGCTGGAAGAGGAAGTGAAGCTGATCCAGAGCCGGCTCGCCAACGCCACCCCGACGCTGCAGCCGGCGGAATAGGCTCCGGTACAACACACGGACTTTGTCATTCCGGGGCGCGAGCATTGCTCGCGAGCCCGGAATCCATGAACACAGACCGGGGTTATGGATTCCGGGCCCACGCGCTTGCAGCGCGCGTCCCGGAATGACGAGTCAGCGTTCGGGAAAAGCGAAACACCGCATCCGAACCGATGGCTTGCGGCCGGCGACTGAACAGCCCAAAGTCTTGGCGCCCACCGGGAGTGCAAGACCGCCCATGACATCATCATCCAACCAGGCTGCGCGCGTGCTCGGCATGCTGCGCACCATGCACACCATCCGCGCCTTCGAGGAGGCCGCCGCGCAGGCCTGGCGCGACGGCCATGTGCGCGGCTCCGTCCATCAATATGTCGGGCAGGAGGCGATCGCCGTTGGCATCAGCGCCAATCTGCGGCCGACCGACTATGTCAGCAGCAACCACCGCGGCCACGGCCATGCGATCGCCAAGGGCGCCGACCCGGTCGCGATGATGAAGGAGTTGTTCGGCCGCACCGGCGGCACCTGCGGCGGCAAGGGCGGCTCGATGCACGTCGCCGACTTCTCGGTCGGCATGCTGGGCGCGAACGGCGTGGTGGCGGACGGCGCGACCATCGCGGTCGGCGCGGGCCATGCGATCAAGGTGATGGGCGAGGACCGCGTCGCGGTGCCCTATTTCGGCGACGGCGCGATCAATCGCGGGCCGCTGATGGAAGCCTTCAACTGGGCGAAGGTCTACCGGTTGCCGGTGCTGTTCGTGTGCGAGAACAACGCCTATGCGGCGACGACGCGCACCGCCGACGTCACCGCCGGCGAGGGTTTTATCGCGCGCGCAAAGAGCTTCGGCATTGAAGGCGAAGCTGTGGACGGCAACGACGTGCTCGCGGTCGATGCCGCAGCCGAGCACCTGATCGCACGCCTGCGCCGCGGCAACGGCCCGGCCTATCTCCACGCCACCACCTATCGCCACCACGGCCACTACGCGCATGACAAGGGCGCGTATCGCGACCCGGCGGAAGTCGCGCGCTGGCGCGAGAGCGATCCGATCGCGCGCTGTGCGGCATGGCTGGTCTCGCAGGGCGTCGGACAAAGCGACATCGACGCGGCGGAAAGCGAGGCGCAGGCGCTGATCGCGCGCGCGGTGTCGGAATCGAATGCCGCGCCGTGGCCGGCCGTCGCGACGATATATGCCGAGGTGCAGGATCTCGACATGGAAGTTGTGGGGGCGCCGCGATGACGGTGGAGATGACCTACGGCGAGGCGGCGCTCGTCGCGCTGCGGCAGGAGATGGCGCGCGACGCCCGCGTCTGGGCGCTCGGCGAAGATCTCGGACCCGAAGGCGGATTGGCGGGACAATATCGCGGGCTGCAGGAGGAGTTCGGCCCCGACCGCATCGTCGATACGCCGATCTCCGAATCGATGATCATGGCCGCCGGCGTCGGCGCGGCGGTCGCCGGCACGCGGCCGGTGGTCGAACTGCGCTTCGCCGATTTCGCGATGTGCGCGGCCGACGAGATCGTCAACCAGGCTGCCAAGATCCGCTACATGTTCAACGGGCAGGCGCGCGTGCCGCTGGTCGCGCGCAACGCGATGGGCCTGCGCGGCGGCATCGCCGCCCAGCATTCGCAGTCGCTGGAAGCCTGGTGGGTGCATATCCCCGGCCTCGTGGTGATCGCGCCGGCGACGCCGGCCGACAATCACGCGCTGCTCAAGGCCGCGATCCGCTGCGACGATCCGGTGATCTATCTCGAACACAAGGGGCTGTGGGGCGTGAAGGGTCCGGTCGATCCGGACGCCGCACCGGCCGAGATCGGCAAGGCCGAGGTGGTGCGCGAGGGCGGCGACCTCACGATCGTCACCTGGTCGGCGATGCGGGGCGTCTGCCTGCAGGCGGCGGATACGCTCGCGGCACGCGGCATCGCGGCCGAGGTCATCGACTTGCGCACGCTGTGGCCGTGGGACCGCGACGCGGTGATCGCCTCGGTCGAGAAGACCGGCCGCCTGCTGGTGGCGCATGAGGCCGTGCGCGCCGGCGGCTTCGGCGGCGAAGTCGTCGCCGAGATCGCGGAATGTTGCTGGGGCTCGCTGCGCGCGCCCGTGCGCCGGCTTGGCGCGCCGCGCGTGCCGGTACCCTATTCGGTGCCGCTCGAAGACGCCATCCGCGTAACGCCGGCGCATGTCGCAGAAGCGGCGGTGGGGATGATGGAAGGCGCAGGCAGCCGTTGAGCCTCAGCCGCGGGCGGCGGCCTGCAGCATCGTGATCGCGCCGGCCATCGCGTCCCACCCCGAGGTGTGACCTATGGTGGCGAGCGTGGCGACGCGAGGCGGTATCGCATCCGCGTCGCCGGCCATCACCGCATCGAGCAGAGCGTGCAGCGCGGCGCTGCCGAACCCTTCGGCGGCGGCGGCGAGATGCGCGCGGCTGATGTCGGTGGTACGCGTGACGGCGAGCGGCGCGAGGACGTCCCACAGTGCGTCGCGCAGGGTAATCATGTCGAGGCAGGCGAGCGCCACCATCGCGCCGCCGAGAAAATCGTCGCCGGAAGGCGTGAGGCCGGGACCAAGTCCGAGGAGTGATTGCAGGCTTGATAGCGCTTCGCCATCTCTCGGCCGCTCATCCCCGCGCAAGCGGGGACCCGGTGCGTCGCCCGATGACCGCTCAGTATGCCGCCGCACGATCCCCGGGTGCGAAGCCTCTGCGAAGCTCTCAGTGGTCATTCCGGGGCGGCGCGTAAGCGCCGAACCCGGAATCCATAATCCCTGTCCGTGGTTATGGATTCCGGCCCTCGCTTCGCTCGGCCGGAATGACGGCCGAGGTTTTTGCTGAGGCCTCTCTCTCGCGCGCACAAGCGAAGAAAGATTCATCGCAGGCCCGAGCGCCGCGCGCGCAACGGGAGGAAGCGTATTCTCTGAAGGCGGGCGCAGCAGCAGCGCCAGACCTTCGCACGACAGTTCTGCCGGCAGTGCCGCATCAAAAGCCGCGAGGCCGTGCGCGAGATTTTTCGCACGGAGGACACGCGGCGGCGATGGCCGCCAGATTGTGGCGTCGCCGAGGACAACGGTCAGCGCATCGCCGATACGCAACACATCGCCATTCACAGACGCCGCATCGCCTTCGTGCAGAAGCTGCCGGATTGCTTCAAACAGAGTTTCCTTCCGCTCGTCCCCGCGCAAGCGGGGACCCAGGGGCGGCAGAGAAAGAGTCTGGATCCCCGCTTGCGCGGGGATGAGCGGCGGATGTTGGGTTGGCGCACACAGCAGGTTCAGCGGCCCCTCGCCGAGACCGGGCGGGCCAACGCAGATCCAGGTTTCGCCGAGTGTCACATAGAAACTGCGTTCGAACACGCTGCGCACCGCGCCGCGCACGCCGTCGCGCAGGGCACGCGACGCCACGATGCCGATCGAGTTTGCCCGGATGCTCAACGTGCTCGAACCGATCGTGTCCCCGCTTGGCTCTCGGGATCACCCATCGTCGCTGACGATATGCGTGCCGGTCTCGCCGCGCAGCGCCGGCAGCGCCTCTTCGAGATGCGCGATGACGACGCGCTCGCCGCCGCCTTCGAGAAAACGGATCGCGGCCTCGATCTTGGGGCCCATGCTGCCGGGCGGAAACTGGCCCTCGGCGTAATAGGCCTTGATGTCGCGCAGCGACACGCGGTCGAGCGTGCGTTGCGTGGCTTTGCGAAAATCGATCGCCACTTTCGACACCGCGGTGAGGATCATCAGCGTGTCGATGCCGAGCACATTGGCCATATGCGCGGAGGTGAGGTCCTTGTCGATCACCGCCGGCACGCCGGTGCGCACGCCCTTCGGACCGCGCACGACCGGGATGCCGCCGCCACCGCCCGCGATCACGATCGTGCCGCGCTTGGCCAGCACGCGCACCAGCGAGATGTCGACGATATGGCGCGGCTTCGGCGACGGCACGACATGCCGCCAGCCGCGCCCGGAATCCTCCTTCATCAGCCAGCCGAATTCCGCCGCCACCGCTTTCGCCTCATCGGCGGTGAAGAACGGGCCGATCGGCTTGGTCGGATTCTTGAACGCCGGGTCGTCGGGGTCAACTTCGACCTGGGTCAGCAGGCAGGCGACGTGGCGCGCATTGTCGGCCTCGCGCAGCGCATTCTCGAGCGCCTGCATCAACAGATAGGCGATGCCGCCCTGGCTGTGCGCGACGCAGATGTCGAGCGACATTGGCGGCACGCGGTCGGCGGTCAGCACCTGCCGCATCAGGATCTTGCCGACCACCGGGCCGTTGCCGTGGGTGATGATGAGTTCGTTGTCGCATTGCGCGAGCGGCAGCAGCGACTGCGCGGTGCGCGCCGCGATGATCTTCTGCTCGTCGGAGGTGCCGCGGATCTCCTCCGGGTGCGTGGCGTTTCCGCCGATGGCGACCACCAGACGCGAAGGCAGCGCTGCGTCCTGCGGCATGCTTTTCGACCCCTAGCTGCTGAGCCTCAACGCAAGTTCGGCGGCGTGCGCGTTCGACGCGGCGACGATGACGCCGGCCTTTTCGAGCGCCGCCACCTGACGCGAACGAATCTGCGGATCGGATTCTGTCCCGGTTACCGACGCGACGACATGCGGCCCCGCGTCGCGCGTCGCCTGCATGGCAGCGACGATCGCGGCCGCCGGATCGGGATGCGCGCCATGGCCGATCACGAGGTCGAGCAGCACGACGGAGACGTTTGCGTCGGCGAGCGCGGGCGGCAGCATGTCCGCGCGCACCGCCGGCTCGATCATCGGATGCGGCCGACCGCGCGTGAACTCGTCGGCGCCGAGATCGAGGATGCGGTCGGCAGGCGTGCCATCTGCGGTCAGGGGGCCGGCGCCCGGCACAGGCGCATTGGAGGCGACGGCGCGGCCGCCCTGCAGCAGGATGAGCTGCGCTTCCGCCGCCAGCGTACCGCCGGAGAACAGCCCGACAATCGCGCCGTGGCGCGGCGCAGGCAGCGCGCCTGCGGATGCGGGTACGTCCGCCCCGATCAGCACGCCGCCGAGTACATCTTCGGCGGCGGCCCGCAGGGTCGCGACGATGGTGACATTCGCGGGCGCGTCCATGCCGGTCGCGCCGAGGAAGCAGACGGTGAAGCGCTTGGCACTCCGGCCCGCACGCGTCAGCACCGCGCGCGCGACATCCGCATGCGGCGGCTTCGAGATCAGCACGATATGCCGCGTCGCCGGATGGGCATCGAGCCGGTCGATCGCCGTCAGCGTCGAGATCGCGCCGACCTCGCGCGAAAGGTCGCGGCCACCGACGCCGAGCGCCTGCGAGATCCCGCGGCCGCCCTGCGCAAGCAGGCACGAGACCTCCTGCATGCCGGTGCCGGAGGCGCCGACGATGCCGACATCGCCGCGCGGCACGCGATTGGCGAAGGCGATCGGCACGCCGTTGATGATCGCGGTGCCGCAGTCCGGCCCCATCACCAACCGGCCGAGCGTGCGTGCTTCCTCTTTCAGCGTGACTTCCTCGCCAAGCGGCACATTGTCGCTGAACACCATCACGTCGAGGCCGGCGCGTAGCGCAGCACGCGCCTCGCCGGTCGCAAAGTCGCCCGGCACGGAGATCAAAGCCAGCGTCGCATCCGGCATCGCGCGGAGCGCGCCGCGCAGCGTGCGGGGAGCGACGGCGCTGGCGCCTTCGACGCGCGGGCGCGGCCGGTCGAGCGCGGCCTCGGCGGCGGCGAGCGCATCGTCCGCCGCCTGCGCAGTCGACGCGCGCACGGCGAGCACGAGATCGTTCGCGGCAGCACCCTCGCCTTCGCCGGCAAGCAGGCCGGCATCCTTGAGGATCGCCTTGTTGGCCGGCGTGCCCATCATCAGCGCCGCCTCTACGACGCCCGCCCTCTCGGCGATGCCGCGGGAGAGGCGCATGAGCGCGACCGAGTCGAGATAGGATCCGCGCCGGACCCGGTTGACCGTCACCGTATCGGCCACCGCCATCATGCGCGCTCCGTCTGCGAGTCAAGCGCGCGCATGGCTTCGACGAAGCAAGCGAGCGGCGCTTTGACGATACCCGCGCCGACCTGACCGATGCCCGGTTCGCGATG
>Ga0182739_1002142_pt1 | contig 18841 bp, 23 predicted proteins | sample eDN5th30CBELigBY_FD_128873 | JGI IMG/M metagenome (GOLD analysis project Ga0182739, IMG submission 128873) | Enriched backyard soil microbial communities from Emeryville, California, USA - eDNA 5th pass 30_C BE-Lig BY (version 2) (version 2) | ecosystem: Environmental > Terrestrial > Soil >...
CACATCGTGATAGTTGTGCATGGCCAGTCCGATCTGCTTCAGATTGTTTCGGCACTGAGATCTTCTGGCCGCCTCCCGGGCCTGTTGCACCGCTGGCAGCAGGAGTGCGATCAAAACGGCAATGATCGCGATCACGACCAGCAGTTCAATAAGAGTAAAAGCGCGTCGTTGCGGATAACGTAGAAACATCTTCTTCCCCTGAATCATCATGAAACTGCAATATGTTCCCATGAGTCTATTAAACGACGACACATACAATCAATCTACTGGAATTTTAATTTTTTCCGTGGGAATTCCATCCGTTATCACTGACGCAGGTTGACTGTATATTTGTTCAAGTAATTTTCGGGGGTTTTGAGCTGTGACGAGTTCGATCTGAGCAACAGTGAATTGCAGTTCAGTATGGAGCCGCTCCGCCATTTGCTGCATCGTGGTCCCGGAACCAACCAGATGTGTTCCAGTTTCCGAGCGGGGAACTCCATCCTCACCCACCAGGACTGTCTGATTTCCAATCTGGTATTCCCCCGGTCGGGCAGCAGCCGCAGCAATGGCATCGGTCACAATCACCACTCGCTGCAGCCCCGTGATCCGCAGATAATTTTGCAGCACAAAGAAAGGGATATGTGCGCCATCCGCAATGAAGCTGATCCATAACTGATCGGCCAGACTCAGCACCCGGGAGATAATATTATCGTGCCGATTCATTAGCATCGGGCACCCGTTCCCCAGGTGCGTAAACATCACCAGCCCGGAATCAATGGCAGCCTGCAACTGATCTCGCGAAGCATCCGTATGCCCTGCGGAAACAATCACTCCAGTTTCCGACAGATAGCGAACGACTTGCAGCCCAGGGTCCATTTCCGGTGCGAGAGTGACCAGTTGAATCAGCCCCTGCCCTGCCTCCAGCAGAATGTCCATGTTTTGCAGAGTGGCCGGCTGGGCGTGCACTGCAGGATGAGCTCCGACAAAACCCGGCACAGGACTAATGAACGGTCCTTCAATATGCAGCCCTCGAACCATGCTCTTAATAAGTGGATCCTGCTCACGCATCTGAACCACATTGGCAATCTTCGCCCGCAAGCTGGCCACGGCATCCGTAATCAGAGTCAACAGAATGCCCTCGACTCCATCCTCTTGAAGTCGCGCGCAGGCGTTCCGCAAGTCATTGATCGACAACGATGCCGAGTTGAAGTCAACACCGGCATATCCATTAATTTGTAGATCAAAAAAAACATTCATGGGCGAATCCCTGGTCGACAGCACAAAGACCTTGCCGAGACAGGTTATGTCTTGCTTCAAATTGCTATTTATTTGGTCGAAATGTGTGTGACGTATTATGACGGGCGTTGTCGGAAACCCTCTGTTCCAGTATTTCAGGTACGCTCCGCTGGCGATGAACCGGAACTTTCTTGCAGCCTACTGGCAGCTGGAGCATCCAGGAATAGAGTGCAACCCGCATGGCTTTGCAAAATTGAAGCGGGGACTTGTGGAGTAATGGGGCCTTCCACGCTTTTCTGAACAGCCACGGCTTTGCGTTGATCTGGAACGCTGCAGATGATGCGTTTGGCTTTTAGAATTTGCGACACCGACATACTGATGGCCGTTGTGGGAACCGCTTCCAAGCTGGGAAACCAGCCTTCCCCAAATTGTTGTTCCCGGCAGGCTTTGTCCAGCGTCACCACAAGATAAGATTGGGGCGTTTCGAAATCAGCAGGCGGGTCATTGAACGCCAGATGACCATTTTCACCAATCCCGATCAGTGCGACATCGATTTCGCGCTGACGGATGAGTTGTTCCAGCCGTTTGCATTCCTGTTGCGGGTCTTCTGCTTCGCCATCGACGAGATGAAATTGCCGCAAGGGAACCTGGCTGATGAAGCGTTCCTGCAAGTAGCGCCGGAAAGAAGCGGGATGGTCGATCGACAGCCCGAGGTACTCATCCAGATGAAATCCAGTGACGCGGGACCAGTCGATTTCCGGAGATTGAACCAGCTCCTGCAGGGTGGCGAACTGTGATGCTCCCGTGGCCACCAGAATGGTCACCTCTTCTTTTTCCGCCAGTGCCTGCCGTAGGCTGGCAGCCGCAGCACGAGCAGCCTGAATCCCCAGATCCGGCACATCACGACAAATCACAACGTTCATGAATGATCTTCCTCACAAAATCCCATCACCAATATCAAAGGGCGGTGGATAGTCTCGGAAAGATGTCTCATGAAATCAATCGGTCAATAAAAAAAGCCTTTCGCCCCGCGCCGCATCCGTGCCGCGCTCATGGGGCGAAAGGCTGGCAGTCAGGCTTTGGAAGGAGCCAAAAAAGCCGACTGCCCGAAACGAGGCGAACCATCATGGTTGCCATATCCGCGAGCCCGGTAGCAAGCGGAATCCCTGAAAATCCTGGTGAAACTGAAATGGAACGAAGTCGAGAGCGCATTCACGCCATATGGTCCGGGGACTTGCCTCACGGTATTCAGCTTTTCATCAATCAAAATCCCTTTCCCGCGAGCCCAGGCCAGAGCAACTTGCTCTAGACCAGTTTGGTCTATCATGTGCCCGCGTCAAAAAGTTTCACTTGATGAAAGACTGAATGCCGCGAGGCAAGTACGCCACAAGATTTACAAAAACGCTCTCAACGATCTTCAGCTGCTGATGCTGCGCAATCGGGTCGCCTCTCAACTCTGCCGGAGCCACTTTCTGCCTGTGAAAAATATCGGCGCAGCAGCACACAACAGCTTTGATTTGTTCTTTGTTTCGTTACGAACTTCTTCCATTCGCAACTGAAACCAAGCCCCCGAAAACAACGCGAGCACTTGCTCCGTTTCCGGGGCAATGACGACTGTCGCCATCGTGGCAGCATCCGTACAGAATACTTTCCGAATCGAATTCGGAACTGCTCGACGACATCTGTTGCCGAACGTACGGACGTAAGTCCTCTCAAGACCATGCCGAGAATCCGGAAGTCAAGGGCGCATCTCTCACGCCAGTGTGAAATGGTCACATCCTCATCGCACCATCAAAGGCAGCTTAAAAGGAGAGCACCTCCTCAAAACGACCACTGGCGCAACGCAGGAAAAAAACCTTCTCATTTACTCCCTGATGATCCCCACACGGCTCCAAAAGTTATTCATATTCCGCGTTTCGTCAAGCGCGACTCTGCCCCCTTTTTATTCCGGCAGGGCTGCGAATGACGTAGCCTGTGATGGCGCTTGGAATTGAAAGTTTTCAAATTTTTATCCCCATTTCGTGGCCATTTGGCACTCAAACAAGCCTCTCTGCGGTTTTCTCCCATTTTTATCCAGGCTGGTCGTACGTGAAGGACTCTCCGAGCAGGCGGGAGAACAGTTCTTCATAGTCACGAGTACATCGACTCCACGTAAGGTACTTATTTGCATAATCTTGCAGCACATGTCCAAGTTTCGATCTTAACTCCGGGTTTCGTAAAATCAACTCCACTTGATCAGCGAATCCACCCGTGTCTCCAGAGCTTACGACAATTCCACGTCCTTCTCCCAGCAGCTCCGCGACCCCTTCAACCTCCATGGCGATCACCGGCAGCCCCACAGCCATCGCCTCAAGCATCGAGTTTGCCATACCCTCCCATTTTGACGTCATGGCCAGCAATTGAGACTGCTTCATGATCTCCAGAACATCCGTGCGATATCCTACGAGTCGAGCGGCCTCTTGCAGACCGAGAGACTCGATCTGAGCCTGCAATAGACCTCGCTGAGCCCCTTCACCAGCAATGACCAGTCGACTTTCCGGAACATTGGCATGCACCTGCTGGAAAATTGTGAGAAGGTCGTCGAATCCTTTTTGGGGATGCAGCCGACCGACTCCCAGCACAATCAACGCATCATCCGGAAAACCGAGATCCTTGCGTAGATTCAGCAGATTCGACTGTTGGCCCGACACGAAGGGAATCTCTACACCATTGGGAATTACGGTGATCTGCCGGGGTGAGACGCCCAGGTGCTGCTTGATGTGACGAGCCACTCCCTGACTCACGCAAACGTGATGGTCCACCCAGCCACGGGTCCAGCGATCCAGCCAAAGGTGCCAGCGCTTTCCCCGTTCTGCGACGCGATGGCCAGCCAGAATCACCGGGACACCGGACCAGCGGCCCGCCATGCGGCCCACCAGATTCGCGTGAAATAAAAAGCATTGCAGCAACTCGGGACGCAGTCGGCGGAGATGTCTGGTTAACCAAAGCAGGACGCCGAAATTTCGCCAACTTCTGGCGCCATAGCAGAACACGCAAATCCCCTGTTCCCGCAGCCTGGGTGCCAGTATTGCCTCGGGCCCCAGACAAAATACGGTCGGTTCCCAATGTTTGCGATCGAGTCGGGTGACCAGTTGCAGCAGCGCCTTTTCTGCTCCACCGGCATCCAGATCGGTGATGCAGAATGCGATCCGTCGCGGACTGGGCTCTTTTACCTCAGGAAAAGACTCGCACTTTACCTCAGGAAAAGACTCGCACGGTGGAACACTGCCTTGATTTGTCATGGGCCTTCTGTCAATTGTGTTGAGAGTCTGTCCGGAAAGGTGCTTTGTCAGGCGAGATCGAGCGATTTGCGTTCTGACAAGGAAGCTGAAGCAGACGAATCCCCAGGATTCGTCGATGCAGGCTGACGAAGTTCAGAACGCAAATGAGCCGATCGCAGCACAAATTGACCTTTCCGGACAGACTCTGAGTCCCAACAAGCCTTAATTCCTCTCTCCAACCGAAAGCTGGCACCATGATTCTGGCGGGAATATCTGCAATTGTCACCGGTGGGGCGGTTCGAATTGGTCGGAGCCTTGGACGTCAACTGGCCGAACAGGGAGTGAATCTCTGTGTTCACTATGGAAAATCTCAACACGAAGCGGACGATGCGGTCCGGGAGTTTGAATCTCTGGGAGTCCGTGCGGTCGCAGTTTCCGCAGACCTGTCCCAGCCTGCCACTGCAGCCAGAACGATCTTTGAACAGGCCAACGCTTCATTGGGAACAATTCAAATTCTGATTAACAGTGCCTCGATTTTTGAAAAAGGAAGCTTGCAGCAGACAGACGAAGCCCATTGGGATCGACACCTGGCGATCAACCTGAAGGCTCCATTCTTTTTGACACAGGCGTTTTCTCGGCAACTCCCGGAAGGGGTCGAAGGAAGCATCGTGAATATTGTGGACTGGCGCGGCGAACGCCCTTTACCCGGTCATGCGGCTTATACCATTTCCAAGGCGGGGCTGATTGCTCAAACGCGACTTTTGGCACAGGAACTGGGACCGGCAATCCGGGTGAACGCGATTGCTCCCGGAGCCATTCTGCCCCCTCCCGGAGAGACGCAGGCCGCTTTCGAACAACGTGCAAATCGGAATCCGCTTCGCAAAACAAGCTCGCCTGAAGAAATTGGCCGGGGCATGCAATACCTGCTCACTGCGCCATTTGTCACGGGGGAAGTCCTGCACATTACCGGGGGCGAAGAATTGTAAGAGTTGATTTTCAATTTTGCGGCCGGTGAGTTTGACGGTCGGGAGGGGTTTTCCCAGGCAGTGACCGCAATTTCCGGAATGAACACCATTTGAATTGAATTTCCCTGCACATCACGCCGCTGCGCTGGCACACTTAGGTGACTCTTCTTCCCGGAAGGTGAAAGGGCACGGCAACCTCGTTGGGGGCCGTGCCTTTTATTTTGTCAACATTAAAATCCTCTCTGCATGCAAGACTGTTGTGCAGTGTGAATCATTTTGATTGTGGCCCTTCCCGTGATCCATCTGTGATGAACACCATTCCTCTGCAACGGCTCCTCTCGGAAACTTTCCTGAAACAGGCATCCTGGTTGGAGCAGACGAGTTCGACGAATACGGTTGCCACGGAACTTGCCCGCCAACCGGGAGCGCTACCAGCCTTGATCGGGGCAGACCAACAGTTGCAAGGACGGGGACGGAAGAATCATCAATGGTGGGCTGGTTCCGGGGCACTGACATTTTCCATTTTGCTCCGTCCCAAAGAACTGGGGATACATCCCCAGCAATGGCCCCTGCTCTCCATGGCCACCGGCCTGGCGGTCTGCCGGATGCTGGAAGTATGCCTGCCCCAATCCCAGCATCACGTCAAATGGCCCAACGATGTCTATACGAACTCTCGAAAGATTTGCGGGATTCTGCTGGAGACCATTGCTGATTTCCCGGATCTGCTTGTCGTCGGCATCGGGGTGAATGTCAACAATTCATTAGCCATGGCGCCAGCAGAGTTACCACACACCGCAACATCCATGGTGGATGTCGCCGGCCATCCCTTTCAACGGCACGTCGTTCTGATCAACCTGTTAAATCAGTTTGCGGAAGAACTGCGCACGCTCAGCCAGGACGAGGGGAAAGTCATCCGGGGCTGCCGCGAGCGTTGTTATCTGACCGGTCGGCTGCTGACCGTGCGCGACGTCAAATCTCAACTGACCGGAATGTGCCTGGGGATCGACGATGATGGAGCACTCCGACTCATGACCGAAAGCGGCCCCCGCCGCCTGTTCACCGGAGAAATCAAGCGGATTGAGTAAGGCGTTTTTGTAAATCTTGTGGCGAACTTGCCTCACGGTATTCAGCTTTTCATCACTTAAAATGTCTTTCCCGCAAAATACCTTTCCCGCGGGCTCAGGTCAGAGCAACTTTCTCTGAGCCGCGTCCCAGATCACGCTTCCCCTGATTTGCAGCCAGGTCCGAACCTCGTCCTTCCCATGCCAAAACCAAAAAACGAAAGCCCTGCGAGAAAACCGGCCCAAACCCCAAACCCGCGGGGCTGCCTCAGCAAAGCAGGACAGTCTCAGCAAAATAGAGAGCCCAGGAAGACTTTTCGGATTTGGTTGAGTCTGAATGTTCTCACGGTCTGCATGACCGCAGGTGTGTGATCAGCGAAAATCCGTTGTGCTGAACGACTGTTTCTCAAGCTGACTGAATTCTGTGTGATAGCGTTGCAGACACAATTCTTCAGGCACAGAATCGATGATGCGCCCGGACGAAGTAAGGAATAGTTTCATGGTCAAATCGCTGCTTGTCGGCCTGACGATTGGAGGCGTCAGCACATTGCTCGCAATGCAATACCACCTGATCCGTACCGATGAACGTCTCGTCATTGTCTCACGAGCTCATCAGCCTCCTTTACGCAGCGCATATGTCGATATTCGCGATTGGAATCCTGCGATGTGGGAGCATTTCCCAGAATTGCAGGAAGCTGTCGTGAAAGCGGGTCGACAGGATCTCATGGTGGAACGAGCCCATCCACCGCGGACTGGCCGGTTGACTGTTCCAGTCGATGACGCGCTTCCCTTCCACGATGTCAGCAAAACCGGACCGACTCCGATCTTTACAGCCAGTGAAGCCCGCAACCAGCAGCCAGACCCCAGGACAACTCCCAATTCCGCGAAGATGATCGGAAGCGACGTCCTCGCGCCCCATATTGCTCTCGGCCCGCCGCAGCCCAGCCCAGTACCGTCCAGCCCAGTCGTTTCCTCTCCCTATTCAGAAACGAATTCGATCTTTCCGCAACAGGCCGATTCCATCTTACATAGAATGGAAAAACAGGGGCTGGAACGGACAGTCCCCAATCCAGTCGAATTCCAACAACCGTTCAGTTCTTCGGTGATGGGTGAAAGAGCAGCACCAACATTGACCGATCAGGCACCCACTGACCAGAAACGAAGCTGGGTGCAGAGCCTGCTGCGCACCATTGTCCCCGGCACGGAATCAGTTTCAACACAAAACAGCACGCCCCCGCTCTCACCGCCGCTTTCGCGTCCCTCCGAATCTGTTCCAGGAACTCTCAACCAGTCGTTTCCGTTTTCGCCTGCCCCATCACCGTCTATGGCTCAGCCAGCAGCACCGCAACAATTCCTGCCTGAAGTAAAGGCCATTCGAGAAGCAGCCGAAAGCAGCTTTCCGTTCAGTCCCCGCCGACTTCCATTGTCCGGAGCCCAGGATCTTTAATTTGCAACGAGTACCCTGCCAGGGCTTGGATTTCGGGTACGCGATCGCGAAACGTCCTCCGTTGTCGGACTTTGCGTGAAGCCCTACCCGAATTTTTTAAATTGACGAAGCAATAGGTCTAGTTTTGCTCCAATCTCGCCAAAAACTGCCGGCCGGTCACCGGCATAGGAAGCGATTGTAATTCGGCAGAGGTGACCCAGCGGCAGTTTTCAGAAACGGCTGCCAGTTTTCTGTTCGTGACCAATTCCCCCCGAAAGCAGATGAGACGAATACGATAACGGGTCACGCTATGACGAATCTGCATGACCTCTTGCAGTTCCATCACCGCCAGTCCGCATTGCTCTCGCAACTGAACTGCCGCTTCATGCTGAATGGCCTTTCGTGCATTTTTCGTCAGGTGTTCTGTGGCGGTAATGGTGGTTAATGGAAAACGTAGAAAATCCCACATGCCTGCCCAGCGTTCATTTGAAGTCCGCTGGCGGACCAGCCATTTTGTCCCCTGTTGAACGGCAATGGTTCCTTCCACCAGTTGCGTGATTTGCGGACGAACTTTCGGCGCCGGGATGAAAGCCTGCTGGCCGGATCGAAACGCCTGGCAAAATCGCACGACTGGACAGGCATCACACTTTGGACCAGCGGGAGTGCAAATGATCGCTCCCAGTTCCATGAGTGCCTGATTGAGATGGCCTGCGCGTTGCCGTGGCTGAAGACGTTCAGCGAAATCCCAGAGCAAGTTTTCCCCGGCACGACTGCGCGGGTCCGCGGCATAACCCAGCAAACGACAATACAATCGCAGTGTGTTCGCTTCCACGATCGGAGCGGGCAGATCGAATCCAAAAGATCGAATCGCCCCGGCAGTATACCGTCCAATGCCCGGCAGCGCCCGCAATTCCGCGAGCCCGGACGGAAACTCCCCGCCATGAATTTCACAGATTTTTTGAGCAGCCCGCCGCAAATTGCGACCCCGACTGTAGTATCCCAGCCCTTCCCAGCATTGCAGTACTTCCTCTTCCGCAGCAGCGGCCAGATCCTGAACAGTCGGGAATCGATTCAAAAACCGTTCATAATAGGGGATTACCGCTTTGACGGTTGTCTGCTGCAGCATGATTTCACTGATCCAGATGGCATAGGGATCAGCCGTCTTCCGCCATGGGAGCTCTCGGGCATTCCGGGCGTACCAGCGCTCCAGCGCCGAACGCAGGGAGCGGCAGGTCTTCGGATCAAACAATTCCAGCAGACGCTCATTCATCGCAGATTGTTCAGACTTGAGCGCATTAACGCCGTAGTGTCCGGGTTCTGCCTCGCGGTATTCAGCTTTTCATCAATCAAAATACCTTTCCCGCGGGCACAGTCGAGAGCAACTTGCTCTTGTTCTCGGGCAAGCACACATTTTAACTGCTCTCTCCCCCGGACTCTCCCTCCGATGTCGATTCTGGAAGGTCCGGGATCTGATGCGAAAGAGGTTCGCGCAGAAAAAAAGCGATCGACGTCGATCGACCGCTTTGAACTCTCTGCCGCAGTATCTGGAAGCCTGCGTCTGAACTAGCGAGACAGGAAGGCGACCACTGCTCCCACATCCACCGGCAGGCTGCAATCGTCAGCGGTGGGTAGAGAAGTGACAATTGCTTTCAGGTCTTCTTTATCGAAATTGATCCAGCTGGCGCTCTGATCCGCTCCGTTGCCCATTTCGGCATAGAGTTTCTTCAGATTAGTACGGTTTTTCACGGTGATGACATCACCCGCGCTGCACTGAAAAGAGGGCCGGTCGACACGTCGACCGTTGACGAGAAAGTGTCCATGCACAATCCCCTGCCGTGCCTGCGGACGGGTGAGGGTGAATCCAGCACGACGCACGACGTTGTCCAGCCGGCGTTCGCAGAGCACCATCAGGTTTTCCCCGGTGTTCCCTTTGATCCGCTTGGATTTGTCGAAATACTTACGCAGGTGCTTTTCACGCAGTCCGTAATAGTACTTGATCTTTTGCTTTTCGTTCAGGGCTTCGCCGTAAATACTTGTCTTACGGCGTTTCTGTGCCATTCCAGGAGGATAGGCCTTCTTATCCAGCGCGCGAATTGCTCCCGCGTTTTCAAAAATCTGAAACCCGAGTCGGCGATTGATCCGCGCTTTCGGTCCGGTATAACGACCCATCGACAATGCTTCCTGATGACGTCCAGAAATTGATTGCACACAATGCGCAAACTCCCCCACCTTGAGGGGGAACGCGAGATGATGACGAGTGCCCGCGACAGCGTCAAGGCTCCCGGACACTACAGAACAAACGACACATCAAATTTTCTCGGCAGGGCCGTTTCAGCTCTCTCCCTCCTCGATTCTCCCTGTCTCTTTCTCCTTGCTCCCGGAAGCAAATTTGGCCGAAACACCCCGGCAATCCGGCTAATATTGCCGAACTCGTCTGCCCCCCCTTCAAACATACAACAGCCACTAACTCCAGCGTGTAAATTACTGTGTATAAATCACTTAAGAAAATTACTCAGAAACAAAAAAATGATTCAAGTTGCGTTTTGCGGCTACTTCTGTTCAGAACTTGAGCAAAAGAGCTATCCACTTCAGAAAATTCCGCATAGAAACAGGCTCAGCCAACGGCCGCATTCGCCGGTTGCTGGCTCCCACCTTTCACACAATCCCATTCAGGCCCATTCAGGAACCTCCATCCTTACCATTTTGAACAGATCTCCCGTCTGGACCATGTTTCCTCGGAAGCTTCAAAATCAAAGTGGAACCTGCCCAAGTTGACCGTTCCCTGCATTGAACAATTCAGGCTTGGATCTGCGTCTTCAATCCCATCCTTATTGACTCACCTTTTATCAGGAGCTCTTCGATGTCTAAGGACATGCGAAAGCTGTTTGCCATTCTCATGCTGGGAAGTTTGACCGGCTGCTGCCATCGCTTCGTTCCGAAATGGCAGATGCGGCAGACTCAACTTCGCAGCTACCAGTTCTATCAGCAGAGTCAAGTACTTTCCGGGCAATTGGCTCAAAGCGAAAGCATGGCTTCCCAGCTGGCGATGGAAAAACAGCAGGCGGAATCACGGGCGGCCCAACTCGATAGTGAGTTGCGAATTGCCAACAGCCGGCTGGCCAACCTGGCTGATGAGCGGTCGAAGTTGAACGATGAATACCGGAATCTGTTGACCTCGTTGCCAGCCCCCGGGGCAGGCAGCGGATTCGGGACCAGTCAACTCTTCGAAGACTTGTGCAGAAAACATCCGGAATTTGAATATGATCCACTGAGTGGAATTGCCCGGTTCAATACAAACCTGGAATTCAATTCCGGCAGTAATGAACTCAGCCCCGAAAGCCTGCGTGTGCTGCAGAAGTTTGCGGGAATCATGAATGAAGGAGATTCCAGCCAGTTCAACGTGCTGATTGTTGGCCATACGGATGACGAAGCAATCGTCCGGCCCGCCACACGTGCCAAACATGAAACCAACTGGGAACTCTCCGCCCACCGGGCCACGGCCGTGGTCCGACAACTGGCAAAATACGGACTTGCGGAACCACGCATGGGAGTGGCGGGCTATAATAAGTTTCAACCACTCATGCCCAACGCCAGTGATGCCAATAAACAGAAGAATCGGCGAGTGGAACTCTTCGTGCTGGCCTCCGATCTGGCCATTGCCGGTCGCGATGCGAGCCCGAAACGTTGAAGTCGGGTTGCCGCTTCATCCTCTTGGATGAAATGGTGATCTTGTTGAGGAGCGTGTTGAGAGCGAGAGATTGCGGATGGCCAGGTCTGCCCTGTGGGACGACTCGGCCATCCGTCTTCTATTTCAACGGTCCTGCCCGCATGCCTGGTGAAACCTTGCCAGATCATCAATTTTACTGGCCACAAGTGACGAGAGACGGGACTGAGAGTCTGTCCGGAAAGGTCAATTTGGGCTGCGATCGGCTCTTTTGCGTTCTGAACTTCGTCAGCCTGCATCGGCGAATCCTGGGGATTCGCCTGCTTCGGCTTCCTTGTCAGAACACAAATCGTCAGAACACAAATCGCTCGATCTCGACTGACAAAGCACCTTTCCGGATCGACTCTTACAGGGTGAGTGTATTTTTCATAAAGGCTGTCTGCTTCAATGTTGAATGATTTTTTTCAATCACTGAATTTTGAATTTCCGTGGGAGCGTTTTGTCACCCTGCCCCGGCATCCCGCCTATCGTTACCAGTATCGGGACGGACAGGCCAGTATTTCCGGAAACCCCAGATATCTTCAGTGTCTCCTGCCACTCACCGATGCTGCCCTTTCTATCCCCGAACCGGCCGGCAAAGCGGTCTCCTGTTTCTATTCCGAATTCGAACTGCGACGACTCCACGAATCAGATTGGAAAGATTTTCCGCCGCTCTTCGCAGCAGCCTTTCAACGCCCTCCCCCACTCTTACAGCTGACAGATACCCAACGCCTGACCGCTTCCCAGGCACTGCTCGATCGAACCCATACTGGTGGTGATGGCCCCGTTGTTTCCTCAGCTTCATTTGTGTTTGGCGACCGCGAGACCGGCGAACTCCTGGCAGCAATTCTGATTACTTTGATTCCTGTTGGCGATCTTCAGGACTTCACTCATCACAACTGGTCCAATGTGGCGCCGCCGGATGCGTTAACGGCCGGTTGGGGCCAGCCGCACCTCACCTGGTTATTTGTCTCACCGCAGAAACAACGACGCCGGCTGGGCTCCCTGCTTTTGCGAGAATCTGCTTCCGCATTGAAACGAATGGGATACCCGCAACTGGTCAGCACCTTCCTGCTGGGCGATCATGCCAGTATGCTGTGGCACTGGCGGGCTGGCTTCCAGCTGGTTGGACGAGGGTAGAAGACAAGGGGCAGGAAGCAGGAAGCGTAACATTTTCGCCAAATGCAGTTGCGGGGAGGTGAATGCGCTCTGGAGGTAAATGCGCTCTAAAGAGCAACCGGGAACCTTGGTACTTGACTTTCGATCCTCACTTCACAGTCCACTGTCCACTCTTGGCAATCGTGTTGGTCACTCTCGAAGTCCTTGGGGAACTCTGCTAAAAAATCGTCTGGTGCTGTGTCATCGCTGAACATTTTGTCTGGCACTGGCGAAAACATCCCGATGTGGGTGAAGTTGCCGTTTGAGAAGACCTCCATTTTGCAGGATGGCAAAGCACTGATGACATTTTCCAGAATTCCAGCAGGGTGAAGTAATGACGAAGCCGATTCGAGTGGCCATCACAGGTGCAGCAGGAAATATTGGATACGCACTGGCATTTCGCATTGCCAGCGGAGAAGTCTTCGGCCCGGATCAGCCTGTTCACCTGAATCTCATCGAGATCCCCCCGGTCATGAAATCGCTCGCCGGTGTCGAAATGGAAATGGATGACTGTGCGTTTCCCACCCTGGCGGGAGTGACCCGGTGCGACAGCGATCATCTGGAAGAGGCGTTTGCAGATTGCAACTGGGTTCTATGCGTGGGCAGCATTCCCCGCAAAGCCGGCATGGAACGGGGCGATCTGATTCGCATTAACGGCCCTATTTTCACCAATACCGGCAAAGCCATTGCCGCCAGTGCCGCTCCGGACGTGCGCATCCTGGTGGTGGGAAACCCCTGCAATACCAACTGCCTGATCGCCATGCACAATGCTCCCAGCATCCCCCGGGAACGCTGGTTCGCCATGACCATGCTGGACGAAAACCGGGCAAAATCTCAATTGGCTCAAAAGGCAGGCCAGCCGGTGAAAGCCGTCAAACACATGGCCATCTGGGGAAATCACTCCGCCACCCAGTTTCCAGATTTCTACCATGCCACGATTGGGGGCGAACCTGCCACGGAAGTTATTCAGGACAGTGAATGGCTGCATAACGAATTCATCCCGATAATCCAGAAACGGGGAGCAGCTGTGATTGCAGCCCGCGGAGCCAGCAGTGCTGCCAGTGCCGCCAACGGAATTGTGGATACTCTGACGAGTATTGTACGTCCAACTGCCGCGGATGACTGCTTCAGCGCAGCCATTTGCAGCAACGGCAGCTACGGCATCGATGAAGGTCTGATCTTCGGACTGCCCCTCACCACCGATGGCCAGACCGTTCAGATCATTCAGGGTCAAGAACACAACGAATTTGCTCAGTCCCAGATCCAGATCACGCTGAACGAACTGCGTACGGAACGAGACACCGTCAAAGACCTGTTGAAGTAGAATCTCATTAAAACGGTCCCCGTACCCATAAACCACTGCACCACCGATGAGCCGCCCCTCGAAGTGGGCGGCTCATGATGCACTGGGAGGCAGTCCCTTACACCATAAGAGCAGAATCGAACACGAAAAAGTCTTCGCACACCATTGACAACCCAGCATTAACGATGAATGATGCATGGTGACCCTCGGAAAGCTGTATTGCGACAGAGTTGCAACTGCTTGCCGTGCGATCTTGTTTTTATTGTCCTACAATTTTGTCAGAGTCAACTCACCCAAGTGACAGAGAGACAGTCCATGAGATATCCCCCCCACGCACACAACCCTAAATTGACGGGGCGACGCGGCTGTTCACAATCCGGGTTTACTCTCATCGAATTGCTTGTTGTTATTGCGATTATCGCTGTCCTGATCGCACTTCTTCTTCCAGCCGTCCAGCAGGCGCGCGAAGCAGCCCGCCGCAGCCAGTGCAAAAACAACCTGAAACAAATCGGGCTGGCACTGCATAACTATCACGACACGTACAATGCGTTTCCTCCGATGTACGTGATTTCTACAAATGCCAGCGCACAGACCGCCCCTTCTGGCGCCACTTCCGCGGCAGCAGTGGCATGGGGGTGGATGGCATCTCTATTGCCCTATATTGATCAGGCCCCGCTGTACAATCAGGCAGGCATCGGTACGGGAAGCTTGCCGATGAACAATGTGGCCTCGTTTCGAACGCCACTGGCAGCGTATATGTGTCCCTCGGATCCCGGATCGGCTTTAGACAACGACTCGATGTGGAATTACAATGTCAAGAGTACGAACACCGACTATTACGCGGCAAAGTCGAACTATGTGGCTTCCAATGACCATGCAATCATTGCGATGTCCCCTCCGGATCGCAAAGCCACGGGAGTCTTTTACCGGGATAGCCATGTTGGCTTTCGTGACATCACTGATGGCAGCAGCAACACGTTTCTTGTAGGCGAACGAGCTTACCATCCCCAAGACACGAATGCTTCCGGGGCCGTCTGGGCAGGCCCCTATGCCGGCACCCACCATGACGACGCAGGGCATGACGTCGCCGGATCGGGATATGCCCCTATTAACACCGGCACAGGTTGGTCCTGGATTCGCAGTTTCAGTAGTCCACATGTAGGAGGCGCGCATTTCCTCATGGGAGACGGGGCTGTTCGCTTCGTAACACAAAACATCCAGCATTCTCCAGGGGGAGACACTCCGAATAGCCTGTTCGAGTACTTGATCGCCATTCAGGATGGCCAGGTCATCGGCGAGTTTTAAAAATCAGGATCGCAAATCTTCAGGCAATTAGACCAGTTTGGTCTCTCATGTGCCCGCGTTGAAGAGGTTTCACTTGATGAAAGACTGAATGCCGCGAGGCAAGTCCGCCACAAGATTTACAAAAACGCTCTAAAGCAAGTTGCTCTGACCCGGGCTCGCGGGAATGGTATTTGGATTGATGAAAAGCTGGATATCGGAAGGCAGCACCCGGACCATACGGCGTGAATGCGATCTAATTCGAAATGGAATTCAAAGGGCTCTCAGTATGAAGTTTTTTCTCTGGACACTGATCTGTGTCATGCTGACGGGACTCTGTTCCGGATGCGGTGGCAATACTGATGGACCAAAACGTTTTGAAGTTGCCGGAACCGTAACTTTTGACGGAAAACCTGTCTCCTCTGGCAGCATCTCATTTGTCCCGCTGGAAAACAGTGATGTCGGCAGTGGTTTTGCAACCATTACCGACGGGCAGTTCGACACATCCATTGGCGGACGAGGCCATCTTGGTGGACGGCACCTTGTGGAAATCTCCTCGGATGTTCCAGAGGGGGCGAGAAAGCCGCCGTTTGGAACCTATAGCGTGGAAGTAACACTTCCATCCCAATCTTCCACTCAGGACTTCGAAGTCACTCAATAACTCGAAGTCTGATCAACTGAAGACGAAGGGAAAAGAGAGCGTCACGTGGCGCACGATTCTCTGAAACTTGAGCTGCTGAAACCCGGCCAGGGAAAATGTGTCGGGTTTCTTTTTGGGCCACGTTTTTGCTGGCGAGACCAGTTTCACTTGATGAAAGACTGATGCCGCGAGGCAAGTCCGCCACAAGATTGACTAAAACGCTCTCGTGCTTCGTCAATTTTAAAAATTCGGGTAGGGCTTAACGCAAAATCCGACAACAGAGGACGTTTCGCGATTACGTACCCTAAATTCAAGCCCTGACAGCGCACTAGGTCAGCCAAATCCCGGTTTCGTTCGATCGGATTTTCAATGCAATCGAGCCGGTCATGGATCATCCCGACCGGCTCGTTTGGCGGTCTACCAAAATCAACCGACTTCTACCATGACTTCCCGGGCCTTTGCGAAATCAGCTTCCGCATAAACTTCCGTTGTCGACAGGCTGGAATGACCCAGAATCACTTGAGCTGCTTCAATTCCATAAATCTTCCTCAGGTATGTCGCCCGTGAATGCCGCAGTTGTTTTGGGCTCCAGCAGTGCTTCGCTCGCCATTCAGAAGCTTCCTGCTGCATGCGTTCCTTCTCAGCTGCTTTCTGGCCTTCTGAGAGATCCGTCCGCTTTGCCAAACTACGTCGGATGTCTCGCAGTTCCGCCCGCATCCCCAATGCAGCCTCACAAGCTCTGTTGACCGCTCACCGGTACGTGTCTTTGTTGTAGCTGCAGTGCAAAACATACTTCGGCTTAACTCTCTGTCCCTTTGCAGGCTTTCGCTTGCAAGCCGGTGACTTCTGCTGAACAGCCAGTTCTATCCCACGATAAAACTGGAACTCCAGGGAGAGTCGGCGTCCGGCTTATCGGAAAGACCGTCGGTCATCCCCAGGCGTTGATGTTCCTCTCGCTCGGCGACGAAACGTCTGCTGGATTCCTCCCATCCGCGCTGCTCTTCTTCCCACTCCTCACGGGTCTGGTGATGGAGGTCAAAAGCGAAATCGTGGTCCATTTCGCTACCATCCAGATGCCAGAAGACCGGGCTGGGCATGTCGCACATCATCTGACAGCAGGGACAGTCCGGATCGATCATCGCTTCCTCTCCGGAGCCCCCTTCCGGCAATCGCCTCCGCTCGCGATGAATGATCGAGCGCGGCGTGCGCATGTGATATTCCGGGTCAGGGGTATCCAGCCATTCGTCGCGGACTCGTTCCAGTCGAGGCACTTCGGCAGTCAGAAAGTCTCCAGCTGTGAATGACTCCGGCCGGCCGGATTGATCTCGTGTTGTCGATGGATACGATGCAGCTTGAATTTGCCGTCGCGCGGGTGATTGTCCGCATAACTGCTGTAAACAGGGAGAATCAGTGAGTGAATATCAGTATGTCGCGTTTCGCGCGATCGATCATCCGGTGAGTGAAAAAAACCTCGACTACATGCACCGGCAATCCTCGCGTGCCGAGATCACTCCCTGGTCGTTCGAGAACGAATACCATTTCGGAGATTTTCGAGGCAATGCGATCGAGATGCTGCGTCGCGGTTACGATCTGCATCTGCACTACGCGAATTTCGGCATCCGAAATCTGCTGATCCGTCTTCCCCAGGGTTTGCCGGACCCTAAATCCTTTCAATCTTACGCAGTCAAGAACTCGCTGGAATTCTCGAAAGACAAGCAGGGGCAGGGCGGATGCCTGTCCATCGAACCATATTATGAACCCGGCGATCTGGAAGAACTCTGGGAGATTGACACCCTGCTGGATCTGTTGGTTCCCCTGCGGGCGGAAATTCTTGACGGCGACCTGAGGCCGCTGTACCTGGCCCACTTGGCAGTCGTCCGCGACTGCAATCATGATCCAGGCGAGATGGTGCAAGCTCCTGTCCCTGCCGGGCTGGGTGATCTTTCCAAGGCACAACGCGCTCTCGCCGAACTGTACGGCCTCAGCGAGGCCTTGATCGCCGCTGCCGCCCAGGAAAGCCTGCCGGTTCCGGATGGCTCCAGTTCCCAGCCTGACTATGAAGAATGGATTCGCCATCAGTCTGAGGAATCAAAGAACGCTTGGCTCACGTCATTGATGAATGATCCTGCTTCACCCGTGCGTGCGGAACTGGTGGCCAGCTACCGGAACGAACTCTCTTTGCCGAAATGGCCGACATCAAAATCCAATCGAACCATCACCCAACTGGAAACTGCCGCAACGGAAATCGCTCAGAAAACACGGCAGCGGGCCGCTGCAAAGGCCGCTCGACAACGGGAAAGACGGCTCGCCAAGATGGCCGCAAATCCAACCGCCACGTTACGTGAAACGGAACGACTGGTGGCCCAGCGGTCAACGGATGCCTACCGTCAGGTCGCCGAGTTGCTGGCCGAACTCCGTGAAGCGCTGGTGGAAAGCGGCCAATCGGATCTCGCGGAAAAACAGGCCCAAAAGCTCAAGGCGAAGAACCCCAAACTGAACCGGCTGACCAGCGAACTCCGGCGTCAGGGCTTTATGCCGAAGTGATTTTCACAAATAACTCCATTGGAGAGAATGGTGCCCTGCTTGGACACGAAGTCTGTTCTCCTTCGGTGGAAGAGAGCAGCCGAGATTGCAGGAAAGCTCATCTTCCCGGCATGGTGAGCTGTTGATTGAGTGTTTGTAGGTTTGGTAAAATACGATTTGCCGAGGCGCTGGACGTTCCGATCGGAGACGATGTTGAGGACGGCTATCTCATTGAAATCGCCCATAAGGTGATTCAGGGATCGTGATCATACAGCTTGTTTTGGCCATCATGGCGGATCAAAG
>Ga0182739_1002144_pt1 | contig 18835 bp, 18 predicted proteins | sample eDN5th30CBELigBY_FD_128873 | JGI IMG/M metagenome (GOLD analysis project Ga0182739, IMG submission 128873) | Enriched backyard soil microbial communities from Emeryville, California, USA - eDNA 5th pass 30_C BE-Lig BY (version 2) (version 2) | ecosystem: Environmental > Terrestrial > Soil >...
GTGCAGGCGCCCACCTGCAGCGCATGTTCCCGCTGCAGAAGGTGCGCCAGATGTATTTCACCGGCGAGATGATCGACGCCGAGGAAGCCTACCGGCTCAACGCGATCGAGCGCATCGTTCCCCGTGAACAGCTGCGCGACGCGGCCTTCGAGCTGGCGCAGAAGATCGCCGCCAAGAGCCCGACCATGATCAGCCTGGCCAAGGAAGCCCTGAACGGCGTCGAGCATAGCGATGTCGACCGGCACTACCGCTGGGAACAGGGCTTCACCGCGCAAGCCTATCTCACCGCTGAAAGCCAGGAAGCCCGCGATGCCTTCGTGCAGAAGCGCGACGCCGACTTTGCTGCCGCGAACAAGAAATAAGGACCGACAATGAGCGACACTTTCCCCGTTACCGAACCCGTCTACGTTCACGGCCATGGCCTTCTCAAGGGCCGCAGCGTCCTGATCACGGCAGCAGCCGGCGTGGGCATCGGCTTTGCCGCCGCAACCCGCGCGGTGGAAGAAGGCTGCCGGGCAATCTTCATTTCCGACATTCATGAGCGCCGCCTGGGCGAAGCTGCAGAGAAGCTGCGCGCGATCTCTCCGGATGTCGAGATCTATTCCCAGATCTGCAACGTCACCAAGGAAGATGAGGTTCAGGCCCTCATCAATGCGGCCGAAGAGAAGCTCGGCGGCATCGACGTGCTGATCAACAATGCCGGTCTCGGCGGCCTCCGCAATGTTGTTGACATGCCGGACGACGAGTGGGACCGCGTGATCGACGTAACACTCACCAGCGTGATGCGCATGACCCGCGCGACGCTCAAGAAGATGATGCCGCGCCGCAAGGGCGTGATCGTCAACAACGCTTCCGTGCTCGGCTGGCGCGCCCAGAAGGGTCAGTCGCACTATGCCGCCGCCAAGGCCGGCGTGATGGCGTTCACCCGCTGCAGCGCGCTCGAGGCTGCTGAATACGGTATCCGCATCAACGCGGTATCGCCCTCCATCGCAATGCACGAGTTCCTCAAGAAGGCCTCTACGCCGGAAGAGCTGGCCCGTCTCGCAGCAGGTGAAGCTTTCGGTCGTGCCGCCGAGGTTTGGGAAATCGCCAATGTCATGATGTTCCTGGCCAGCGACTATGCCGGCTACATGGTCGGCGAAGTGGTATCGGTCTCCAGCCAGAGGGCATAGCCATGAAACTCGTCTTCTCCTCGCCGCAGGATGTGATCGACAATATCGGGAAGAAACTCGGGCCGACCGAGTGGCTTGAGATCGATCAGGACCGGATCGACATGTTCGCCAAGGCCACTGGCGACTTCCAGTGGATCCACGTGGACCCGGAGAAGGCGAAGGACGGCCCGTTCGGCCGCACCATCGCCCATGGCTATCTCACCATGTCGCTGATCAACATGTTCCTCCCGGACATGTTTGAGGCACAGGGCGCGAAGATGGGCGTGAACTACGGCAGCGACCGGACGCGGTTCCCCGTCCCGGTCCCGGTCGGTTCGCGTGTCCGTGGGGTTGCCGAACTGGTCAACGGCGAGATCATCGGCGAAGGCGCTGTCCAGACCACGGTACGCGTGAGCATCGAGGTGGAAGGCTCGTCCAAGCCCGGCTGCGTATCCGACGTCATCGGCCGCTTCTATTTCTGAGGTGGCCATGTCGGACGAACTTGCCCTGCTGACGGAAATCCGCGACCGGCTCGAGCGACTGGAATCGCGCGACGAAATCCGCCAGCTCATCTCGAAGTATTCCATCGCGCTCGACATGCGCGACATGGATGCGATGGCCAACCTGTTCGAACCGGATGTGAAGGTCGGCAAGAATGCGCGCGGCCGGCAGGCGCTTCGCGACTGGCTGGACGATACGATGCGCAAGCAGTTCGACGGCACATCGCATCATGTCGGCACGACCGTGATCGAGTTCATCGACCGCGACAACGCAGTGGGCATCGTCTACTCCAAGAACGAGCATGAGACCGGCCCGGAGTGGGTCATCATGCAGATGATGTACTACGATCACTACGTGCGGGTTGACGGACGCTGGTGCTTCCGCCGACGCCAGCCGCTCTACTGGTACGCGACGGACCTCAACAAGCCGCCCATCGGCTCGCGGAAGATGCGCTGGCCGGGCCGCGAGCCTTATGAAGGCTCGTTCCATGAGCTCTTCCCATCGTGGAAGGAATTCTGGGCGCGCAACGGCGCTTCCGAAACGCCCATCGCCGAACCCGCACCGCTGGAACAGTTCATCGAAACCATGCGCAGAGGCAACGAGGTGAGCGGGAACAGGGTGCGGTAGCCCAACAATTCCGGAGTTCACAATGGGCGGTCCAACGGACCGCCCCTTGTTTTTGCGCCAAGATAAAAAAAGGCGGCGATCCGAATGGAACGCCGCCAATTTGCTGGGAGGATCTTTTAAAGGGTTACGCCACCTGGCGGGGGGAGCCGAGCATCGCGGCGCTGTTCAGCACAAGGCGGACAAGCTCCGTCTGGCGGGTGATGCCGCTCTTGGAGAAGATCGAGCGGAGGTGGGCGCGTGCGGTGTTGCGCGAGATGGCAAGCGAGGTAGCCGCATCTTCCAGCGACAGGCCGGAGGCGAGACGGCGGGCAAGCGAGGCTTCCGCAGGCGTCAGATCGAAGAGCTGGCGGACCAGGTCATTTTCAACCTCAGCGTTTGCTTCCGGATCGCGGATGTAGATGGCGACCACTGCCGTGCTACCGATTGAACCCTGCTGGCGGCGGATGGGCTGGATCACAAGGCCGAGATTGCGCTGGCCGGAGTTGCGGGAGATGGAGACGCCGCGGGTAATGTTCTCTCCAGAGTTCGCTGCCGCAATCGCATCGCGCAATGCGTCCTGAAGTTCGCGATCCTCGTTGGCGTAGATGGCGCGGAGGCGGCCGAGCTGGTTCTGCAGACCATCGCGGGAAGCGAGATGAGCGGCTGCCATGCTGGAAGTCTTGACGACGTTGCGGTTGGCATCGACCAGGATCACACCAACAGACAGACGATCCATGACGGAGGAATAGAGGACACGTTCAACTTCGCTGGTGCCGAGCTGCGCGGAAAGCTCGAGGCCGCGGCGAAGCTGGGTGACCAGGATCTCGCACAGCGAAGCCTGTTCGGCATCAAAGGCGCTTTCGGCGCGGTCGCGATAGATCTTGAGCGTGTAGCGGGTGCCCTGCGTTTCGTTGACGGCGACGGCGCTCAGCTGCTGACAATCCTCCTGCAGCGCAGCGAGGCGCTCCATGCACAGCTCTGAACAGAGCGAGGCATCCTGCGTGTCGTCGTCCGACTCGACGATAACGACAACCGGACAACCCTGCGAAAGACGGTCTTCAACCTGAATTGAAACGGCAGATGCGGAAAACTGGCGGCGAATGAGTTTAGCCGACTGCGACAGCGGCTTTCCAGACAGCAGGCTCTCCGAAACCTGGCTGAAGAAAAGTCCAAACTCTACAACGGAACGCGAATGAAAAGTCACGGTATCCTCCCGCTAGAACGTCCCCTAGTTCCAACTTACATTGACATTGTTGTCATTAATTCGACGCTTTGTCAAATGTATCTGACGATGCGTTGAAAATTCGCCATTTGTGTCGAAACATCGGAGTTTTCATTTTTTTGTCAGCTACTTAGCTGATCCTTTGCCGGTGGATAAGTCGCGCTTCACATCCGGCATCTGCGACCGATCGCGATTATATTTTCATCGCACTGGTCGAATTATCGGCAATGATGTCCTCAAAATTGACGCCGCGTCAAATCAAAATAAAAGGGCGGGTTCCTCGCTACGCAGGACCCCGCCCTTCTTGATGAACAATCGTTGAAATATACGTCTTTAGACGGTCGCTCCTCTGCGCAAAGTCCCGCCTTTGGGATGATCTACTTGCCGGGTCGCGGCGTGTAGCCATCCGCCACGATGATCGGCAGGTGGGTGAAGCCACCCTCTGGCAGGCGCATCCACGCGCCAGCAGCGAGTGCTCCGCCGTCAACGACGATCGACTGGCCGCTCACCCAGCCCGACAGCCGGTCGGATGCGAGGTAAAGCGCGGCACCAGCCGAGTCTGGGCCCTCGCCGAAGCGTCCGATGGGAAACCAGCGGGAGATGTAGTCACGGTTTTCGGGCGGGACGCGCGGGGTGGCGGTGATCTGGGCGGTGTTGGTCGTCTCGGGCGCAACGGCGTTGACGCGAATACCGTACTGGCCAAGCTCAACGGCAAGACTCTGGGTGAGGCCCGTTACGCCTGCCTTGAAGGCCGCATAGGCAACCGTCAGCGGAATGCCACGGAAGGCTTCCACGGTCGAGACGTTGATGATGCTGCCGCCTTCGCCGCTTCTGCGCATCAACGGAATTGCTGCGCGAGTAACCAGGAACATGTGGCGCAGGTTGATGTGATAGAGCTGGTCCCACTGCTCTTCTGTCGAATCCTCGAACATATCCTTGTAGCCGAGGAAATCACCGACGTTGTTGACGAGCACATCGAGGCGGCCATGGCGTTCATCAACCGCCGCGACAACAGATTTGACGTCTTCTGCCTTGCAGACATCAGCCTGCAGGACCAGATGCTCGCCACCGATCTTCTCAAGTGCGGCCCTTGTGTCTTCCACGCGCGTAGCGTCAATCTCAGCGACGACCACCTTCATCCCGGCCGTTGCGAACAGTTCGGCAGTGGCGCGGCCAATACCGGCTCCGCCACCGGTGATCAGCGCAACCTTGCCTTCAAGCCCTAAAATCGAGCGATCTTCACTCATCTGCCTTATCCTCCCTTGGCGCCAAGTGCCGGCTTTCAACCGAAAATGTATGGGTAGCGTCGAGCTGCAGCTTCCGCTCCGCCAGCAGCCATCCACCGTCCGTGCGCACGAATTGATCGGCGTAGCGGATGGTCATTTCGTAACAGAGCGGCCTGCCTGAACTGTCGCGCATGAAGTGGCGGGCAATGCCGTAGGTTTCGGCACGGGCCGTGTCACCCTTGATGACAGGCACCAGATTGAACACCGCATGCCAGGTTCTGGCGTAGCGTTCAGCGACCCTGCGGGGAGCCTCGGAAAGCGCCTTGCGCCCCACGATGTTGCCCAAGGGAGCGACCAGTACACCGTCTTCGATGAACTGGGCGGCAAAGCGCTCGCCATCAACCTGATCCACGGCGAACGCATAGTTTTCGGCGGTGCGGCGCATAGCCAACGTCGCCAGAAGCTCCTCCCCCAGCGCCGTCATTTTGCTGGCGGCGTCTGGTCGACCATGGCGACAACCTCCGCAATGGTGCGGTCGATGTCATTGCGGGTGTAGCCGAGCCTGCGGGTTTCCTCCGGGTCCGGCTCATAGGCCAGGATGTTGCCGCGCCCGGGAACGATGAACGCGTCAGGCAGGATCGGATGTTCTTCGTCGCGTTCCTCAAGCACGCGGCCTGCACCAACCGCGTCAAAGATCTTCTGGAAAAAATCGCGGAAGGTAAGGTTCTCGTCGCCGATCAGATAAGCCTTGCCGGACTCGGCGTTCTGGAGTGCGCCCCAGATCGCTTCGCAGAGGGAGCGGACCGACATGTAGTTGGTGCCGCCTGCCGGCGCGTAGTCCGGGATTTCGGGACGCTCGCCCCTGCCCCAGGCCACCAGCGATGCGTAGCGCTTGGCCGAGACACCGGGGAATGCGCCGACGATGGACGGCGGGTTCAGCGTAGAAACGTTGAAATCCGGCGTAGCGAGCGCACGCGCGCCCTCGTCGGCCAGCTTGCGGCCACGCACATAAGCGTTGGTGTCGGCCAGATGCGGCATGACGTGGTGGTAGTAGCTGCCTAGCTGGACCAGCCGCTTGACGCCAGCGCGCTTGGCCAACGCCACGAAATTCGGCACCCCCTCGATCTGCATCTTCTGCCAGAAGGCGTTCTCATCCGTGTCGCGGGAAAGATGGCGGATGTCGTTGCCTGCCGCAAAGACAATAGCCTCGAAGGGAGCAAGGTCCGCCTCGGTAAACGTGCCCTCGGCATAGTCGCCAAGGATGACGGGGAAGCCCGCGATGGGCGACGGTCCTGTCACGGGCTTGCGCGCGGCCAGCGTTACGTCATTTCCCTTTTCCTTCAGGAACAGCGCGGCATGCGCTCCGATCATGCCAGTGCCGCCAACGATCAGAATTTTCACGGGCGTCCTCCTCAATCTTTTCGTTAACTTAGCTCGCTACCGGATAGTCGATGTAACCAGCTGGGCCGGGTGTGTAGGTCTTGGCCACATCGTAGCCGGACAGCGGAATGCCCCTGCGCAGGCGGCTCGGCAGATCCGGGTTGCCAATGAACGGACGGCCGAAGGAAACGGCATCCGCATCGCCGTTACGGATGGCTTCAGCAGCCGTTTCGCCGGTCAGTTCGTTGTTCAGGATGAAGTTGCCGCGCCAGCGCTCCTTGACGAGAGCGTAGTTATCGACCTTCGGGAAGCTACGGCGGACGAGATGGAGGTAAGCCAGGCCGAGCTTCGACGCCTCGTCGAAGAGGAGGCCGTAAGTCTCGACCGGGTTCTCGTCGTGGATGTCGTTGTACTCGAAGCCGGGGCAGACGCGCAGGCCAACGCGCTCGAAGCCGATCGCTTCGCCCATCGCCTCAAGAACTTCCATGACGAAGCGGATGCGGTTGCGAGCGCTGCCGCCATACCGGTCAGTGCGCTGGTTCGTGTTGGACGACAGGAACTGCATGGGCAGGTAGCCGCTGGAACAGTGCAGCTCAACGCCATCCATGCCCGCCTCGCGCGCGTTCAAGGCAGCCTGCCGGAACTCGTTGACAACGCCAGGGATCTCGTCTGTGTCCAGGGCCCGAGGCTCATCCATGTCGAGAAGGCCGAAGGTGTCGGTGAAGATCTTCTGATTGCAGCGGATGGCCGACGGAGCGACGATCTCGGAGTCGTCGTCCTTGTTGCTCCGCGAGGCAACACGGCCGCAATGCATGATCTGCAGCACGATCTGGCTGCCTTCGCTGTGGACGGCATCGGCTACCCTGCGCCAGCCCTCGATCTGCGCACGCGAATAGATGCCCGGCGTGCGGCAATAGCCTTTGCCGGCGGGGCTCGGCTGGACACCTTCCGTAACGATCAGGCCGGCCCCGGCACGCTGACGGTAGTACTCGACGTGCAGGTCGGTCGGTGTATCACCCTCGCCCGCACGGCTGCGGGTCATCGCGGACATGACGATGCGATTGCGAAGCTCCAGCGCGCCAAGGCGCACCGGGGTAAACAGGTTTTCCATTACAACCTCAGAGTCTTGCATCAGGCGGACTTGGGCTCGTCGCCCGTGTTCAGTTCGCCAAGGACTGCACCTTCAGAGGTGCGCACGTGCAGGCGGGTGAGCTTGCGATAGCAGAAGCGCCAGCCTTCAGGCGTCTTGCGGTATTTCTCGTGATAGTGGCCGAAGCCGTGCAGCCAGTGATCCTCGTCACCCTGCTTCCAGAAGAGCATGTCTTCCATCGCCCAGATGCCTTCCGCCGTATCTGGCGAGGTGATGGTGATCTCCGGCTGGTGCGCGTGGTGGACGGAGGTGATGTGGGCCAGCACCTTCTTCAGTCGCTCAACGTTTTCCTTCGCTCCAACCGCCGGCTCACCGCCGCCATAGGTTTCAGAAACGTGATCGTGGGTATGCAGAGACTCATATTCGTCCCAGCGCTTTTCATCCATCGCACGGATGCGCTGGCCTTTGAGCTTCTTGATATCCTCGATAGCAATGAGGCGTTCCAGATCCGACAGCATTTTCCCTCCGCTTCCTGATTAAGCAATGCCACCGCGCAGGCGTTGTGGCTTTTGCTATCAGGCAGTTTGAGGGTGCAGCCCGGCTGCGGCATCGTCTGGATCAACTAGGCGAAGAAGGGAGTGCCGTTTACACCTGTTGAGGCGAATAGCGCTGGACGAGGTCGAGGAAGTGAGGCTTTTCACCGCCGCCGTGGATCTGGAGCGTTGCGCCGGAAACGAATTCGGCGAGAGGGCTTGCCAGGAACAGCACGCCGTTTGCGATGTCGTGGCCATTGCCCATTCGCTTCATTGGCGTCGCGTTGGCGATTGCTTCCTGAGCTTCAACCGAACCATAGGTAAGCTCTGCGCTTTCAGTCTCGATCAGGCCGACGATGATGGCATTGACGCGCACCAGCGGGCCCCACTCCTGCGCAAGACTTGTGGTGAGACTGAGCAGTCCAGCCTTGGCCGCGCCATAGGCTGCCGTACCTGGTGAGGGACGGGTAGCCGCGACGCTGGCGATATTGACGATAGAGCCGCGCTCGGGCTGCTTATGCATTACCTGGTACGCTGCCTGAGACATGTGCAATGGCGCGGTAAGGTTCAAGGTGATGATCGATTCTGAAAAGCGGGGCGAAACGGTCGCCGCATCCACGCCGGGCGAGCCGCCAGCGTTGTTGACCAGCAGATCCAGCCGGCCGTGGCGCGCGACAACAGCATCCACAAGCTCCTTGCAGGCGGCAGCCTGACGCACGTCGCAGGCGATGAACTCCGCCTTGCTGCCTTCGACCTCGGGAACGCTTTCCGGCTCGTTGCGGCCACAGACGACAACCTTCGCGCCAGCTTCCAGCAGCCTTGTTGCGATGATACGGCCGATGCCCTTGGTGCCACCGGTGACCAGAGCCACCTTGCCCGCCATGGAAAGACTGTCGTTCGCGTCGATCATCTGCCTGCCATCCTGATACTGAAATTCACCGAAGCATCTATAGTGCCGTCGGCTTAGCGGTCATTCGTCTTTTTGGACGATGCCTGTTCTTTCCGGGAGCGTACAGTCCACGCTCGAAAACTTGCGTATCCCGCAGTTCCCAGATGGCGAAGACAGAGCATCGCATGACAATCCACGATTCCGGTTGGCAATTTTCAACACTGCCTGCGCTGGTGGCGCGGGCCGCCGAAGTTTATGGCAATGACCCAGCGATCGAGGACGGCGACACAAAGCTGAGCTTCGTCGAATTCGACGAGATCCGCCAGAAGATCGCCAAGGCCTTCATGGCGTCCGGCATCGAGAAGGGCGACCGGGTGATGATCTGGTCACCCAACACGTGGAAGTGGTTTGCGGCGGCCATGGGTCTCGTCAGCGCGGGCGGCGTTCTGATTCCGACAAGCACGCGCTTCAAGGGATCCGAGGTGCATGACCTCGCAAGCCGCAGCGGCGCGCGGATGCTGCTCTCCTGTGGCGAATTCCTCGGCAAATACTATCCGGAGATGCTGTCGCCGGAAACACGCGGGCTGCTCAAAGAGATCGTGGTCTTTGACGGCGCGAAAGAGACCGAGACGCCCTGGGACGAGTTCATAGCGCGCGGGAAGACGATTTCGGACGAGGCGCTGGCTGAGCGCGAAGCGTCCATTGGTCCGGACGACATGTGCGACATGCTCTTCACCTCCGGCACCACCGGCTATCCGAAGGGCGTGATGTACCGGCACCTGCAGTGCCTGCGCACCATCGATGCCTGGGCAACGCGCGTGGGCGTGCAGCGCGGCGACCGCCTGCTCGTGATCCCGCCATTCTTCCATGCGTTCGGCTACCGCTCGGGCGCGATCGTCTCGATCATGCGCGGCGCAACGCTCATTCCGCATCTCACCTATGATGCAGACGAAATTCTCAAGCGTGTTGAGAACGAGAAGATCAGCGTCATTCCAGGGCCGCCCACGATCTTCCACGGCATGCTGCAGCATCCGGAGCTGGAAAAGTTTGACCGCTCCAGCCTGCGTCTCGGCGTTACAGGGGGTGCAGTGGTGCCTTCTACGCTCATCCGCCGCATGCGCGAAACGCTCGGCTTCGAAGGTGTGGTCAACGGCTATGGGCTGACGGAATGTGGCGGCTACGGCACCATGTGCAGCGCCGACGATCCGGATGACGTGATTGCCAACACAGCCGGCAAGCCCTTCCCGGACACGGAAGTGCGCATCATGGATGCCGATGGCAACCTGCTGCCGGATGGGGAAGCGGGCGAAGTCGTCATCCGTGGCTATCTGACGATGAACGGCTATTTCAACGATCCGGAAGGCACGGCCAAGACGATCGACAAGAATGGCTGGCTGCATACGGGCGACATCGGTTACTTCGACGAGAACGGCAACCTGCGCATCGAGGACCGCGTCAAGGATCTCTACATCTGCGGCGGTTTCAACTGCTATCCGGCTGAAATCGAACGCCTGATGAGCGCGCATCCGGCTGTCGGCCAGATCGCCGTGATCGGTATTCCGGACGAGCGCATGGGCGAAGTGGGCAAGGCATACGTGGTGCTGCGCCCCGGTACCAGTGCCACCGCCGAAGAGCTGATCGGCTGGGCGCGCGAGAATATCGCGAACTACAAGGTGCCGCGCTATGTGGAGTTCATGGACGCGCTGCCGACCAGCGTGCAGGGCAAGGTCCAGAAGGACGTGCTGCGGGCGATGAACAAGTAGCCTCATGTCTCAACGAGCATTTCAGCCCCCGTGGTTCTGCCGCGGGGGTTTTTGTTCGTGCCGCTCTCGCGACAGGAAGCTTCTCATCCCAGCAATGAAAAAGGCTGCCGCGTTGCCGCGACAGCCCTTGGAGGAGAGAGGCGTATTTTGTTTACTGAGTGCCGTAAACCGGCTTCGGCGCAGGCCGCTCTGCCAGAAGCTCGGTGATCTTTTCACCAAGCTCTTCCGGCTGCCAGCGGCGGCCGATGTCGTATTCCGGACCGTCGTTCCAGCCGAGCGCCAGACGGATCGTGCCGCCGATCAGCTCAAAGATCTGGCCGGTGCAGTGCTTCGACTTTTCGCTCACCAGCCAGGCAACCAGCGGCGCGGTGTTCTCCGGGGCAAAGATGTCGAACTGCCCTTCAACAGGCGTCATGACATCAGCGAAGGCCGTCATGGTCATGCGCGTGCGGGCGTTAGGGGCCAGACCGTTGGCGGTAATGCCATAACGGGCAAGCTCCGCCGCCTGCACCAGCGTCAGCGTGGCGATGCCAGCCTTGGCGGCAGCGTAGGAGCTCTGTCCTACCGAGCCCTGCAGACCAGCGCCCGAGGAGGTGTTGATGATGCGCGCATCGACCGGACGGCCAGCCTTCGCTTCATTGCGCCAGTAGTCCACCGCGTGGCGGGTGACACAGAAGTGACCACGCAGGTGAACGCGGATCACCGCATCCCACTCTTCCGGCGTGCAGGAAACGAACATGCGGTCGCGCACGAATCCGGCGTTGTTCACCACGGCATCCAGACGACCAAAGGCGTCGATCGCGCTCTGGATGATGCGCTGTGCACCTTCCCAGTCAGCCACGTCGTCGAAGTTGGCGACAGCCTCACCGCCAGCAGCGCGGATCTCGGCTACAACCTCATCAGCCGGACGCTCCTGCGTATCGTCACCATGGGTGCCGACGCCCAGATCGTTGACAACAACCTTCGCGCCCTCGGCAGCCAGTCCCAATGCATAGGCGCGTCCAAGCCCGCGGCCTGCGCCGGTCACAACGACTACCCTACCCTCACAAATGCCAGCCATACCTGCTCCTCAGAATTTCGAATGTTGTTTGACGGCCCGAAGGCGCTACCTGGTGTTCAGGCGGACCGCACGGGCCGTGCTGGAAACGCGGCGACGTTCGGGCTCTACCTCGGTCAGCGGCTCGCATTCCGCAAAGTCAGTGAAGGACATGCGGGCCAGGCGCTGGTATTCGCCCTGACCGTCGTTCTTCCACTTGATCGCCTCGGCAGGCATCTCACGGATGATCTTCGCCGGGTTGCCCGCGATGAGGCTGCGCGCAGGTGCGCGCATGTCGGACTTGACCAGGCTCATGGCGCCGATCAGTGACTCCGGGCCAATCTCCGCATCGTCCAGAACAACCGTGTTCATGCCAACCAGCGCGTTCTCGCCAATGGTGGCGCCGTGAACGACTGCACCATGGCCGACCGTTGCGCCACGCTTGATCACACAATCGCTACCCGACCCCGTGTGAAGGGTGCAGTTGTCCTGAATGGACGTGTCGCCTTCCACGATGATGCGTCCGAAATCGCCCCTGAGCGAAGCGCCGGCACCGATGTAGCAACCCGGCCCGACGATGACGTCGCCGATTAGCGACGCCGTCGGATGCAGGAAGCTGGTCGGGTGCACGACGGGGCGGATGCCCTCGAACGAGTAGCACGGCATCGTCAGAGCCTTTCGATGATCGTGACGTTTGCCTGACCACCGCCCTCGCACATGGTCTGCAGGCCGTAACGGCCACCGCGACGCTCCAGCTCGTGAAGCATGGTGGTCATCAGGCGGGCACCAGTTGCGCCAAGCGGATGGCCGAGTGCAATTGCACCGCCGTTGACGTTGACCTTCTCGTGCGGGATTCCGAGTTCCTTCATCCAGGCCATGGTCACGGAAGCGAAGGCTTCGTTGCACTCGAAGAGATCGATGTCCTCGACCTTGAGACCGGTCTTTTCCAGCGCATGGCGGGTTGCAGGGATTGGTGCGGTCAGCATCCAGACCGGATCATCGGCGCGGACCGTCAGGTGATGGATGCGGGCGCGCGGCTTCAGGTTATGCTCCTTCACCGCACGCTCGGAAGCTATCAGCATGGCGGCTGCGGCGTCGGAGTTCTGGCTTGCCACACCTGCAGTGATGGTGCCGCCTTCCAGAAGCGGCTTGAGGGAAGCCATACGCTCCAGCGTCGTGTCGCGGCGCGGCGTCTCGTCCGTCATGAAATCGCCGACCGGAACGATTTCGCGTTCAAAATAGCCATTGTCGATAGCGTGGATGGCGCGAGCGTGCGAAGCATAGGCAAACTGCTCCATCTCCTCGCGCGAGATTTCCCACTTGTCGGCGATCATCTGGGCAGAGCGGAACTGGTTCACTTCCTCCGTTCCGAAGCGGGCCTGCCAGCCGGGTGAGGTGCTGAACGGATCCGGAAAGCCGTACTGCTGACCGGCGATCATCGCGCCAGAGATCGGGATCAGGTTCAGGTTCTGCACGCCACCGGCCACGACCAGATCCTGCGTACCGCTCATCACGCCCTGTGCAGCGAAGTGGATCGCCTGCTGGGAGGACCCGCACTGACGGTCGACCGTCACACCTGGAACGTGAAGCGGCATACCCGCGACAAGCCAGCAAGTGCGGGCAATGTCGCCGGCCTGGGGACCAAGCGTCTCCACGCAGCCGAACACGACGTCTTCAACAGCAGCCGGGTCGATGCCAGTACGCTCCACCAGCGCCTTGATCGGAATTGCACCCAGATCGGCCGAGTGGGTCGTGGCAAAGGAGCCCTTCTTGCGGCCGACCGGAGTTCTCACTGCATCAACGATATATGCCTCTGGCATGATCTATCCCTTCGGAAACGTCTGGTCGGCACCCAACGGGTGCCCAAAAACGCGGGTCGCAACGCGGGCGCGATGGAAGCGCGCATCGCCCCACCAGCTTGCCAGCGCAAGCGCCCGCTTGAGGAAGAAGTGAACGTCGACTTCCCAAGAATAGCCCATCGCACCGTGCACCTGCACGGAGGTGCGGCAGGCGAGATCAGCAGCTTCCGACGCCATGATCTTGGCGTGAGAGATGCGCGAGCGCGAGAAGACGTTGTGGTCCGGCGTAGCAGCCGCCGCAGCGTAGATGACCGGGCGGACGAACTCGATCTTCACCTGAGCAGTCGCCAACAGGTGCTTGACCGCCTGATAGGAGCCTATCGGCTTGCCGAACTGCATGCGTTCCTTCGAGTAGGCGACGCCAAGATCGACGGCACGCTGGGCGATACCAGCCAGCTGGGCGGCAGAGAAGAGCGCACCACGATCAAGGGCTGCATCCAGATAGGCCTGAGCCTCGGGAAGCGGGAGGCTGACGACTGCGGACGAGGGCCTTGCTGCCAGCGTGAACAGTCGGCGGAACGGATCCGAGCTCTGCTGGCGCACAAGCTCCACCGCATCCGGGGTGACCACAAACAGTTCGTCATTCCAGATCGCGATGATGGCGCCCGCCGTGTCGGCATCGGCAATGAAGGCATTGACCGGATGAGCTGCAGCGACGGTAATCTCACCTGCCAGAGCCTGCTCCAGAAGATCAGCACCAGCGCCGGTGGCGCGGACGATGTCAGCCAGCAGCGGGATGGCAACGCCGGCATTGTCGACCAGCGGCTCCGGCAGGCCAGCACGGCCACAGGCTTCGGCAACCAGCACAAAATCGGCAGGCTTCAGGCCAAGGCCGCCTTTTTCCTCGGCAACCAGGGCACCCTGCAGCCCCATCTCCACAAGCGCGGTCCAGCGCTTCTCATCACGGGCATCGCCCGATTCCATCAGACGGCGAAGATCGGAAGCCTGGCAGAGGTCAGCCAGCAGGCCCTCGACCGCCTCTGCGGTCATTTTCTGTTCGTCGGTGAAGCGGAAGTCCATGGCCCTCACCCGCGTGGCAGGCCGAGCATGCGCTCGGCGATAATGTTTTTCTGGATCTCGTTCGAACCGGCGTAGATCGGTCCGGCGAGCGAGAAGAAGTAGCCTTCCAGCCAGCGTGCATCCTCGCCAGCAGCAGGAGCGGCGCGAACCAGCTCGGCGCGGGCGCCAAGGATGGCAAGCGCAGTGCGGTGCATGGCAATGTCCATCTCGGACCAGAAGATCTTGTTGGTGGAGGCTTCGGCACCAATCTTGCCGCCCGCGATCAGACGGGAAGCGGTCGAGTAGATCGACAGCGCGTAGGCTTCCGCATCCATGTGCGCCTGCAGGACCGCATCGCGGATTGCCGGATCGCACTCGGCTTCATGCTTCTGGTAAAGCTCGACCAGACGCTTTGCAGCCATCTGGAAGCGGGCGGGGCTGCGCAGCATCAGGCCGCGCTCGAAGCCGGCTGTCGCCATGCAGATGTGCCAACCCTGCCCTTCATCGCCCAGACGATTGAAGGCGGGGACGCGGACATCCTCGAGGAAGATTTCGGCAAAGCCGGTCTCGCCGTCGATCTGCGGGATGGCCTGAACGCGTACACCCGGCGCATCGAGCGGGAAGAAGATGAGCGAGAGGCCCTTGTGGCGCTCGGAGCCCGGATCGCTACGGAAGAGCCCGAAAGCCCAGTCGGCGAAGACGGCGCGGGACGACCAGATCTTGTGGCCGTTCAGCACGTATTCGCCGCCTTCACGGCGGGCGGTGGAGCGAACGGCCGCGAGGTCACTGCCTGCCTGCGGCTCGGACCAGGCCTGCGCCCAGATCTCCTCGCCGGATGCCATGGCGGTCAGGAAGCGTGCCTTCTGCTCCGGCGTGCCGAATTCCATCAGCGTGGGGCCGAGCAGGAAGATGCCGTTCTGGTTTACGCGCAGCGGTGCGCCAGCGCGCCAGTATTCTTCCTCGAAGATCAGCCACTGGATCAGGTCCAGGGCACGGCCGCCGTATTCCTTCGGCCAGGTGACCATGCCCCAGTTGCCTTCACTGAGCTTGCGCTCCCAATCGCGATGGGCCTCAAAGCCCTCGCGTGACGCATCGAAGGAAGGCAGCGGCGCGGATGGGACATTTGCCTCCAGCCACGCGCGCACTTCCATGCGAAACGCATATTCTTCCGCACTATATGTCAGGTCCACGGTCACATCCCGTAGTTGCTATTGTCAGGACTCGCCTGCCGCCTTCTTGTTGGCGGCGGCCATGCTCTTCGCATCCTGCCCGCCCAGCATGTTGCCGGTGGCCAGGTCGTTCTGCGCATGGGCAAAGTGGTGCATGTGGTAGGCCGCATCCATGGCGGTGCGCTTGCCGCGCAGTTCCTCGACATGGTTGACCGCCTGCTTCGTCAGCCAGAGGCCGAGACGCGGCTTTTCGGCCAGCTTCAGGGCCATTTCCTGAACGGTCTCGTTCAGCTTTTCACGCGTGGTCAGACGGTTGACCATGCCGAAATGATGGGCGCGCTCAGCGCTCATGCGGTCACCGAACAGCAGGAATTCCTTGGCGATGCGCGGTGGCAGCTCGAAAGCATGGGCGAAATACTCGACGCCCGGGATACCCATGCGGATGACGGGGTCCTGGAAGAAGGCGTCCTCGGTGGCGACGATAATATCGCAGACCCACGCCAGCATCAGGCCACCCGCCACGCAAGCACCCTGCACAGCCGCAATGGTCGGCTTCGGGATATCGCGCCAGCGGCGGCACATGCCGAGATAAACTTCATGCTCGCGCGTGTAGAGCATTTCAGCTGCCGGCTTGTTGGTGTGGTCAGCCCACATCAGGCGGCGCTCGAAGGTCTTGTTGACGTCACGGCCCGGGGTGCCGATGTCATGGCCTGCGGAGAAGTGCTTGCCCTCGCCTGCCAGCACGATGACCTTGATCGCGTCGTCGTTGACGGCACGCTGGAACGCATCGTCCAGGGCATAGGTCATCGGGGAGTTCTGGGCATTGTTGAACGTCGGGCGGTTCATGATCACCCAGGCCACCGGCCCGTCGGTCCGATAGATTACCGGTTCATCGGTTTCGTATGTGATGTCCGCGGTGCGGGGGGGAACGAGTCCGTCCATCTGCCTAAGTCCTCTTCTGATGATTGTACGCTAAGCGTGCGATGCTGCACTGCAATCGTCCAAAGAGACTAAAGTACAGGGATCAGATGCGCGATGGCGAGAGGGACGGGCGATACACCCCTTCATGGTGAGCTTGTCGAACCACGAAGGGATGGGTTGGTGCACCGAAGACCCTCGTGCTTCGACAGGCTCAGCATGAGGGCGTTGTGGCGATATCGGCTGCTACTTGCCTTTCAGTTCGTTGAGCTCAGCGAGATCTTCGGCGGTGAGCTTCCATGTCACAGCCTTGGCGTTTGCGGTCACCTGCTCCGGCTTCGTCGCACCGGCGATGACGCTGGAGACGAGCGGGTTGGAGGCAAGCCAGCTCATGGCCAGTTCGAGGATCGTGTGGCCGCGCGCTTCTGCGAAGGCGATCAGCTTTTCCACGGTGTCGAGACGCTCTTCCGTCAGACGTGACTGGAAGTAGGACATGCTCATGCGGGAATCGGCTGGAACTGCCTGCCCCTTGCGATACTTGCCGGTCAGCAGACCGCTTGCCAGCGGGAAGTAAGGCAGCAGCGACATGCCAGTGCGTTCCAAGGCAGGGAACAGGGTCGCTTCCGCGCCTCGTTCGAGCAGGCTGTACTCGGCCTGGGTGGAAAGCAGGCTGTGCAGGTTGTGGTGCTTCGATGTCCACCAGGCGTCAACCAGCTGCCAGGGCGCGAGGTTCGAGCAGGCGATATAGCGCACCTTGCCCTGATGGATCAGATCGTCCAGCGCGCGCAGCGTTTCCTCGATCGGCGTCTGCGGATCCGGGAAGTGGTACTGGTAGAGGTCGATGTAATCTGTCTTCAGGCGGCGCAGGCTGTCTTCGACGGCCTTCATGATGTAGCCGCGCGAGCCGTTGTAGCGTGTGCTCTTCTCGCGGTTCATGGGCGACGCGAACTTGGTGGCCAGCACGATTTCTTCGCGGTTGGACCCGAGGATCTCACCCAGCGTGATTTCGGAGCCGCCGTTGGTCCCATACGAGTCCGACGTGTCGAAAAAGTTCACCCCGGCATCGAGCGCCGCATGAACAACCTTGCGCGCGCCTTCCAGATCGAGCGACTGCTTCAATCCGCCGAAATTGTTGCAGCCAAGACCGACAACTGACACCAGCAAACCGGACTGCCCAAGTCTACGCTTCTCCATTCCAAACTCCTCTTCTCAGGCCGCACGGATGAGATCGGCGGCCTTCTCACCAATTACGAATGCGGTAGCACATGTGTTCGCGTTTATCATTCTAGGCATGATGGACGTGTCTGCCACACGAAGTTTTTCAATACCGCGTACACGAAGCTGCGGATCTACAACCGAGGCCGAGTCTCCACCCATGCGGCAGGTTCCGCAGGCGTGATAGTGATTGGCCGCGTTGGCGACAATGTCGGCCTTGATTTCATCTATCGTGTCGCGAGGCAGCGGGCTCGAAATATCCTGATCGACATGGCTGCCCAGAACAGAGCCATGGATCATGTCGCGCACGCGGGCTGCCCCCTTTGCGAGAATATCCAGATCGCGTGGATCGGAAAAATAGTCAGGGATGATTGCGGCGTGATCTTCCGGGTTCGCCGAATGGAGACGTACCTGCCCTCTGCTGTATGGCACGCCTGCGTTCAGGAGCAACGTAAATCCATGCGAACGCGGCAGGATACCCAGAAGGCCCGGCCCGCGACGGTTTACGATCGCAGGCGCCATGCAGACCTGGATCTCGGTATCGGGATCGTTTTCCTCGGCGTTGATGAAACCCACCGTGGGGAAAAGTCCACGCCCCAACACCCCTCGCTGGCCCGTAGCATATTGCCACCCTGCCATGGTCAGCCCGGCAGGGCGCAGGTGGTTGTAGGCCGATACAGGGGTGCGGGTGCTGTACATGAGCTTGTACATGGTGTGGTTCTGCAGGTTTTCACCGACAGAAGGATTGTCAACCGAAACCTGAATACCTTTTTCCCGCAGATGGTCCGCCGGTCCGATACCGGACAGCATAAGGAGCTGGGGGGAATTTACAGGGCCGCCACAGAGCACCACTTCGCGGCGCGCACGCAGTATCTTCGACTGACCATGGAAGTTGACTTCCACGCCGGCTGCACTGCCGCGTTCGATGAGGATGCGGTTCACCGGTGTCTGGAGGAACAGGTGGATGTTTCCGCGTCGCATGGCAGGGCGCAGATAGGCCGTGGCTGCGCTGCTCCGCCGCCCCTTGCCGATTGTCAGGTCTACATGGCCAAACGCTTCGCCGCGCGGACTGTTCAGGTCGTCCACCACGGGAATGCCAGCCTCAGCTGCGGCTTCCAGGAAAATGTCGCAAACGGGTGCTGTGGAACTGCCTACCGAGACGTCCAGCGGGCCAGAGCCGCCGTGGATCTCGGACGCGCCGCGCTCGTTGGTTTCGCTTCGCTTGAACAGCGGCAGGAGGTCGGCGTAGCTCCAGCCTTCACAGCCCTCCGCTGCCCA
>Ga0182739_1002146_pt1 | contig 18826 bp, 19 predicted proteins | sample eDN5th30CBELigBY_FD_128873 | JGI IMG/M metagenome (GOLD analysis project Ga0182739, IMG submission 128873) | Enriched backyard soil microbial communities from Emeryville, California, USA - eDNA 5th pass 30_C BE-Lig BY (version 2) (version 2) | ecosystem: Environmental > Terrestrial > Soil >...
ATCGGCCACCTGAAGGCGGGCGGCAACACGGCCTGGGTGCCCTCGCCGACTGCCGCGACCCTGCACGCCCTGCACTACCACCAGGTGAATGTGCAGGACGTCCAGCGCAGCATGGAAGGCCAGTCCGAGCCGCTGCTCGACAAGCTCCTGACCATTCCGGTCGCGACCGACACGAACTGGTCGGCCCAGGAAAAACAAGAGGAGCTGGACAACAACGCACAGGGTATATTGGGTTATGTGGTGCGCTGGATCGACCAGGGTATCGGCTGCTCCAAGGTGCCCGACATCCATAACGTCGGGCTCATGGAAGACCGCGCAACGCTGCGCATTTCGAGCCAGCATATGGCCAACTGGCTGCGTCACGGCATCGTGACGAAAGAGCAAGTCGTCGAAACGATGCAGCGGATGGCGGCCGTGGTCGATGGCCAGAATGCCGGCGATCCGCTGTACCGCCCGATGGCGGGCCACTTCGACACGTCGTCAGCCTATCAGGCGGCGTGCGATCTCGTCTTCAAGGGTTTGGAGCAGCCCAACGGCTACACCGAGCCCCTGTTGCACCATTGGCGTCAAGTCGTGAAGGCCGGACGCTAGTCCTCCTCGGACAAGGTGACCCCCGACGCCTCGTGCGTCGGGGGATTTTTTTGCCTATCCGCGCCGTACGTGGGTAATGACCTCGTCCAGGCGGGCGAGCATCGTGTCGACTTCATCGGCCGTGACGTTGAGCGCGGGCATGAAGCGCAACAGGCTCGGACGCGGCGCATTGAGCAACATGCCCTCGGGCGCCCAATCGCGCGCCGCATCCACGATGGCCGGGCCATCGTCGCGGTCGAGCATCAGTGCGCGCAGCAAACCATTGCCCCGCTCTCCCTTCATGCCCCACTTGCGGGACAGGGCCAGCAAGCCCTCGGACAATTGGTCGGCGCGATCGTTGACGGCATCCATGAAGCCTGGCGCCGTCAGAGCATCGAACACCGCCACGCCGGCGGCGGTCATGAGGGGGTTGCCGTTATAGGTGCCGCCCTGGTCGCCATGATCGAACACCGACACCTCTTCACGTGCACACAGCGCGGCCAGCGGGACCCCGCCGCCTATGCCTTTGCCCAGCGTCATGATGTCGGGCGTCACCTCCGACAGCTCGTAAGCGAACAGCTTGCCGCAACGCCCCATGCCGGTCTGCACTTCGTCCACGATCAGGAGCAAGCCATGCTCGTCCGCCAGCTTGCGCAGGGCCTGCATGAACTCGACGGTGGCGGGAATGACACCGGCCTCGCCCTGCACCGGTTCGAGCATGATCGCGACGGTCTGCGCATCGATCAGCGCACGAACCGAATCGATGTCGTTCAGGTCGGCCTTGGGGAAACCCTCGACCTGCGGCGCGAATATCGTGTCCCAGCCCGGCTTGCCCGACGCCGACATCGTGGCCAGCGTCCGGCCATGGAAGCTGTGGTCGAACGTGATGATCTTGTAGGCGCCGTTGCGCCGCACGCGCCCGAACTTGCGTGCGAGCTTGATCGCGCCCTCGTTGGCCTCGGCGCCGCTATTGGCGAAGAAGATGCGGTCGAAGCATGATGCACCCGTCAGGCGCTTGGCGAGTTCCATCGAAGGCCGGTTGTAGAAGGCCGGCGACGGATTGATCAATTGGCCGGCCTGCTCGTCGATGGCCTTGACGACTTCGGGGGGGCAGTGCCCCAGGCTGTTCACGGCCCATCCCTGTATGAAGTCCAGATAGCGCTTGCCATTGTGGTCTTCGAGCCATGAGCCCTGGCCATGGACAAACACTAGCTCGGGGCGCTTGGTAATTTCCATCAGCGCGTCCACACCCGACCGATCAAAGTTCATTCCGACATTCCTGTAGTGAATAGATGAAGTGACAGCAAGCCCTGCGAGCCCCGATTTTAGCGCAGCGACCGCTACACGCCGGCCCGCTTGCGCAGCAGGCGAGGCCCGAACACATTGATGGTCAACCCCAGCATCACCACCGCGCCGCCGATCCACTGAACCCATTCCATGCGTTCGTCCAGCAACCAGGCCGACGACACGAGGCCGATGACCGGCACCAGCAGGCTCAGCGGAGCAACCTGGCTGACGGGATGCCGGACCAGCAGGCGGCCCCATAATACGTAGCCGATGATGGTCGCGACCAGCGCCAGGTAGAGCACGGCCGACACGCCGACGAGCGTCATGCCCGCGAGCGAAGACCGTATCGTTGCGGGGCCCTCGATCATCGCAGACAAGGCAAGAAAAGGCAGCGGCGGTATCAATGCGCCCCAGACCACCAGCCCGAGCATGTCCTGCTTGCCGGCGCCCTTGGCCACGATATTGCCAGTGGCCCAGCTAAGGGCCGCCACCAGGGTCAGGAAGAAAGCCAGCAGCGGCACGCTGCCTGCCGGTGCCCCCTCGGCGATCAGCACAAGACCGACAATGGCGACCACCATGCCGATCACGTTATGGCGCCGCACGCGCTCGCGCAACACAAGCGCGGCGATGAGCACGGTAAAGAACGCCTGCGACTGCAGGACGAGTGATGCAAGGCCGGCCGGCATGCCCGTCGCCATCGCGGTGAACAGGAACACAAACTGACCCAGGCTGATGGTGAGGCCATACAGGACTATGGTGCGCCATGGCATCCGGGGGCGCGCGACGAACAAGATGGCCGGGAACGCGACGACGCTGAAACGCAAGGCGCCCAGCAGCAAGGGCGGCAGCTCGCCCAGCGCAATTTTGATGACCACGAAGTTGACACCCCAGGCCGTGATGACGATCAAGGCAGCCAGCCAATCCTTCAGGGGCATGCAAAACTCCACTCAGCGTTCAAGGTAGCGGGTATTATGCGACTGGGTACACCGCCCTTTCCTCGGTGCAACGCGTTCGCGATCCTTTGTACCATGACCGTCACCATCCTGAGTCTGCACAGTTATCCCGTCAAGTCTTGCGCCGGCATCGATCACCGCAGCGTCGCCCTCACGTCCGCGGGCCTGCACAAGGACCGTCACTGGGTGCTCGTCGACCGGCATGGCGTTTTCATGACGCAGCGGCAGCACGCCCGGATGGCGCTCATACAACCGTCCCTCGACGACCGCGGCCTGACGCTGCGAGCGCCCGGCATGTCGCCGTTTCCTGTTGCGAACGACTCCAGGGAACCAGAGCCGGCCCGCGTTGCGCTGCACATATTCAGATCACGCACGTTGGGGGCCGACGAAGGCGATGAAGTCTCCGGCTGGCTCAGCGAATTCCTGCAGCTGCCCTGCCGCCTGCTGCGCGTTCATCCCCAGGCGGACCGTGTGGCGAGCCTGACACACGTGGAGGCCTGGCGGGACAAAGCGCACACCTGGGCGCCCGATTTTCCAGCCCGGCACCGCTTCGGTTTCGCGGACGGGTTCCCCCTGCTGGTGGCGAACCAGGCTTCGCTCGACGAACTCAACGGACAACTGGCGTCCCAAGGGATGCCTGCCGTCGGCATGAACCGGTTTCGGCCCAACATCGTCCTGCAGGGCTTGCCCGCCTACGACGAAGACTATCTGGCTGGCTGGCACACGCAAGGCCTGCGGTTTGCCTTCGTCAAGCCTTGCGCCCGCTGCCCCATCCCCAATATCGACCCCGCGACAGCCGTGTCGGGCACAGAGCCGGGCCTGACGCTGGCACGGCATCGTCAACGTCCGGAAGGCGTCCTGTTCGGCGTGAATGCGGTCGTGGCCGGCGCCGAAAACGGCGCGGTGCTGACGGCAGGCCAGGAAGTGACCGTCGAATACGACCTGTAGGCGCGGCCGCTCAAGGATGGGGCGTGCGCTGGCCGCCCTTCACGCGCGCGGCACGGCGCCGGGGCGGTTCATGCATGACGGGCGCTGCGGCCAAAATATCGTTCCAGCCGTCCCTGCACATGCTCGAGACAGAGGCTAAGTATCCAGTAGATGCCCGCCGCAGCCAGATACAGCGGCAGGGGCTGGAATGTGGTCGCGATTACATCCTTCGTCGCGAGCAACAGCTCGGTAACGGTGATGACCGACACCAGCGACGTATCCTTGATCAGGCTGATGAGCGTATTGCTCATCGACGGGACGGCCAGGCGCAGTGCCTGGGGCAGCACGACATAGCGCAGATTCTGCCTGTAGTTCAGGCCGAGGCTGTATCCCGCCGACCATTGCCCGCGGGCAATCCCGATAATGGCGCCGCGCAGGCTCTCCGAGATATAGGCGCCGGCATTCAGGCTCAGCGCCAGGACGCCGGCCGTCAGCGGTTCAAACGAGATGCCGATGCTGGGCAGGCCGTAATAAATGATGAAGACTTGCACCAGCAATGGTGTGCCACGCATCATGCTGACATACACGGTCGCCGGAACCTGGCTCCAGCGGCTGGGCACGATACGCGCCACGGCCAGGATGAAGCCGATGACGAGACCCCCGAACATCGCGGCAAAGGCGAAGATCAGCGTGTAGCCCGTTCCCTTCAGCAGAATAGGCGCCGCCAATGCCATGAGTTCGGGAAAATCCATGGCTTAGTCGGGCTTTCTGACCTTACTCACGTCGATGCCGAACCACTTGTTGGAAATGGTCGCGAACTCGCCGCTTTTGAAGGAATCTTCAAGTGCCTGATTCAAGGCTGCCTCGAACTTTGGATTGCCCTTGCGGAAAGGAATACCGTTGAACTTCGGCTCGCCGACAATCGCGCCGCCCTGGATGGGCACGTTGGACGTCTTGACCAGGTAGGCCGTCATCAATTGATCGTTCAGCGCAGCGTCGACCCGCTTGTTGACCAGGTCCGACAGGTACTCCGGTGCACCCGGATAGCTCTTTACATCCACGCCTTCCTGGGACTTCGCCAGCGCTTCGTAGTTGCTGCCCTGCGATACGCCCAGTTTCTTGCCTTTCAGGTCGGCAAAGCTTTTATAGTCGCTGTCGTCGCCCTTGCGCAGTATGAGTTGCGGACTGGAGGCGACATAGGGCACGGAAAAGTCGAACGTCTTTTGACGCTCGGGCGTGATGCCAACCTGGTTGATGATGACGTCGAATTTGCCCGAGGCCAGCCCGGCAAGGATGGCGCTCCATTCCGTCTTGACGAACTCGGCCTTGACGCCAAGCTTGGCCGCGATCATCTTGGCCACATCGATGTCGAATCCATCGAGCTGCCCGGTCTTCGCATCCACAAAGTTGAACGGAGGATAAGTTCCCTCGACCCCGACGATCAGCGCGCCGCGCTCCTTCACCGTGTCGAGCAAATCGGCCGCGTGCGCACTGCCCGCCGCCATCATCGAGAACGCCACCATACCCGCGGCAAACAAGCCGCCTACAAAACGTGAGACTTTCATTTTCAGTTCCTGCTGGAGTCAATGAAGGCGGGCAATGGGTGAACGCCGCTGGACCTGGCGCGTGTCCGCCTGAAGCGCCATGCTAGCAGGGCCAGGAGGCGTTGATAACGACCGATTCCTTGTTTGCATATAAGTCAAAACAATATATACCAAAAATCCGCGCCGAATTTGTTATAAAACGCTGCGGGTGCAACGGGCCCTTGAAGTCGCGAAATTGCCCTCGCGCCCATGACATCAGTACAAACTCAATTGCCTCGGCGGCTCCGGCGACCCGCCATGCGGCGACTGACCATCCCCGTTATCGGCACTGGTGCCAGCCGCATTCGACCCCTTGTCGACCGCTGCACCACCCGCCGGCGTATGCGCGCCCCGCCCGTCGGCGGCCGACGTGCCGGCGCCCGGCGCGTTGATTGCGCGCTCATCATGTATCGCCTGCAGGGCACTGACCCGTACACCCAGCAACCGGATCGGACGCTCCATGGCGATGCGCTTCAGGCAAAGGCCTGCAGCGCGATGTATGGCCGCCGCATCGGACACCGCCAGCGGAAGGGTCGCATCCCGGGTGACGGTACGGAAGTCGTTGAAGCGCAGCTTGACCCCGACCGTCCGGCCTGCATAGCCCTTACGCACAAGGTCGGACTCCAGCTTCTTGCACAGGTTCAGAAATATTTCTGACAAGGCGGCGCGGTCGCGGACGACATGCAGATCGCGCTCGAAGGTGGTTTCCCGGCTGATGGACTTGGGTTCTGAATAGGTCACGACCGGCCGCTCGTCGATGCCGTGCGCCACGTCGACCAGCCAGCGGGCGTAGCTCAGGCCGAAACGGCTCTGCAGCAGGTCGGGCGCCGCCTGCGCCAGTTCGGCGATCGTCGTGATACCGAGATCGGCCAGGCGGGCCGTGGCCTTGGGTCCGATACCGTTGACTTTGCTGACCGGGAGGGGCCAGATGCGCCGCTGCAAATCGCCCGGCCCGATCACCGTGATGCCGTCCGGCTTGTCCAGGTCCGAGGCGATTTTGGACAGCAGCTTGTTGGGTGAAATGCCAATGGAACAGGACAGCCCCGTGGCCGCGCGGACGGCGGCCTTGATGCGCGGCGCGAGTGTATCGGTCGGTTCGGGATGGTCGGTCAGGTCGATGTAGATTTCGTCGATGCCGCGGTCTTCGATGCACGTCGCCACGGTGGCGACTGCCGCCTTGAACAAACGGGAGTAATGGCGATACGACGCAAAATCCACAGGCAGCAGGATGGCTTCGGGGGCCAGTTGTGCCGCCTTCATCATGCCCATGGCCGAGAACACGCCCAGCGCCCGGGCTTCGTAGGTGGCTGTCGTGACTACGCCCCGCCCGACGTAGCCACGCAGGCGGGAGAAAACGCGGGTTCCATCCTCGCGCACGCGCGGTTGCGAATCCTGGCTGCCGCCGATGACGACCGGCAAGCCCTTGAGCTCGGGGTAGCGCAGCAACTCGACGGATGCGTAGAAGGCATCCATGTCCAAGTGCGCAATACGGCGCCGGGCGGGAAGCGAAGACGGTAACGAAGGGTCCATGAATGCCGCGACTGGATGGATACACAGTGATTATAAGCGACGCCAGTAAGATTACCTTCGCGTTTTCCAGTGTGACCGAGAGACCCCGCACGGACGGCGAGACGGGTGACATCTGCTAAATTATCGATGCAGAGCCTGCAAGCCGGCCGGCTCCATTACACCGGGAAATGGCATGAATTCCAGCATGATCCTGTACAGCAACTCCCTGTATTCCAGTCCCTATGCCCTGTCGGCCTACGCGACGCTCGTCGAAAAAGGACTCCCTTTCGAACTCGTCACCATCGACCTGTCCAGCGGTGAACATCGCGAGGCCCGCTACACCGCCCTGTCCCTGACGTCGCGCATTCCCACCCTGGTCTCCGGCGACTTTTCCCTGTCGGAATCGTCCGCCATCATCGAATACCTGGAAGACACCTACACAGCGCCGGACTTCAAGTCGGTCTTTCCCCACGACGTCCAGCAGCGCGCACGAGCCCGCCAGATCCAGGCATGGGTCCGCAGCGACCTCGGCGCCTTGCGCGAAGAGCGCCAGACCACCGTCATCTACGGCGACAAGAATCCCGCGCCGCTCTCGCAACAAGGGCGTCTCGCGGCCGATCGCCTGTTGTCCGTCGCCGATCGCCTCATCGACGACCAGGGCGGCCCGCTGTTCGGCGAATGGTCCATCGCCGATGTGGACTTCTCCGTGATGCTGAACCGGCTCCATGCCAACGGCGACCCTGTACCGGACAAGGTCAAACGCTATGTCGACCAGCAGTCCAGCCGGCCCTGCGTCGAAAGCTGGTGGCGTATGGCGCGCGGCGCACGCTAGGGCAGCACCATGCCTGCCCAACAGCGTGCCGCGCACGCCTTGACCTCCGCGCCCCTCGCCCGGTGCCACTGGTGCACCGACGACCCCGACTACATCCGCTATCACGATACCGAATGGGGCGTACCATCACGCGACCCTCGCCATCTGTTCGAGATGTTGGTCCTGGAAGGCTTCCAGGCCGGGCTGTCCTGGATCACCGTCCTGCGCAAGCGGCCGCGCTTTCGCGAGCTCCTGTTCAATTTCGACGTCCGGCAAGTCGCCGGAATGAGCGATGACTACATTGACGCCTTGATGCAAGAGCCCGGCATCATTCGCAACCGGCTCAAGCTGAAGTCGGCGCGGCAAAACGCACAGGCCTGGCTCAAGCTCGACGACCCGGTCGCATTCATATGGTCCTTCGTAGGCGGCACGCCGCGCATCAATCATTACCCGCAGCACCGCGATATCCCCGTCAGCACGCCCGAAGCCGAACACATGAGCCGAGCGCTCAAGAAAGCCGGATTCAACTTCGTCGGCCCGACGATCTGCTATTCGTATATGCAGGCCATCGGCTGCGTCATGGATCACACCAGCGACTGCCATCGCTATCAGGCATTGTCGACCCCCGAATAGTCCTCGTCCGGCAGCGTCCGGCGCTCGTGACGCCCGTCCATGTCGCCCCCCATATCGGGCACAGCTCCTGCTGGCTACATGCGTCAACGAAAAGCGCAATCACGGAGTTTGCCCATGCCTTTCGATGCGCAGTATTTCGACGAGGTCTATCGCCAGAACGACGATCCATGGGGGCTGCATACGCATTTCTACGAGGCCCGAAAGCGGTCGATACTATTGGCCTCGCTCCCGCAACCCCAATACCGCAGCGCCTTCGAGCCCGCCTGCGCGACGGGCGCCCTCACCGCCGAATTGGCCAGACGCTGCGACGCGCTGCTGGCTTCGGACATGAACGCGAGCGCCGTCGAACGCACGCGCGGGCTCATCGCGCATCTGCCCCACGTCACGGTGCAAAGGCTGACCGTGCCCGTCCAATGGCCCGAACAGCTGTTCGATCTCATCGTTATCAGCGAATTTCTGTATTACCTGACGGAGGACCACGTCGATCAGCTGTGCGCCCGCATACGAGCCAGTCTGACGGCCGACGGAACCGTCGCCGCATGCCATTGGAAACGGCCTATCGATGCAGCCATCCCTCGCGGCGAACGTTTGCACGAGTTTGTCGGTGCCCAGCTGGGGATGCACAGCGTGGTGCACCATGACGAGGCCGACTTCGTGCTCGATGTATGGAGCAGGCAGAGCCGCTCCGTCGCGCAAGCCGAGGGGCTTGCGCCTTAGGGGTGAGGTTCTCAGCCGGCCTCATCGATCTCGCGCAGCACGCGACAGGGATTACCTGCCGCCAGCACACCTCCGGGAATGGCGGTGGTGACGACGCTGCCCGCGCCGATGACCGAACCGGCGCCAATGCGTACTCCGGGACAAATGATGGCGCCGCCGCCTACCCATACATCGTCGCCGATCTCCACCTCGCGCCCCAGTTCCAGTCCCGTCCGGCGCGCCTTCGCGCCAAGGGGATGGGTCGCCGCGTACACCTGTACGGCCGGCCCGAACATGACGCGCGATCCGATACGGACCGGCGCCACGTCGAGAATGACACAATTGAAATTGAAGAACACGTCGTCGCCCAGCGTAATGTGGACGCCGTAGTCGCAAAAGAACGGCGGCTCTATCCATACATTCGTGCCTGACGAAGGAATCAGCCGCGCCAGCAGCCGCAAGCGCTCTTCGCGCTGACCATCGGGTGCCTCGTTGAATTGCCGCATCAGGAGGCGGGCACGGGTACGTTCGGCAGACAGCTCGGCATCCATCGCGTCATACAGCTCGCCCGCCAGCATTTTTTGCTTCTCGGTCTTCATCGTGGCTCTCCGCGCCGAAAATGCGCCGTCCCCGCAACCTTAAACCGGGTCGGCGCCCGGGTAAACCTCGTCATCGTTACGCTTCCAGGCGAGCGTCCAGTTGCCGGCAAGCACATTCTGCAGCCACAGGGCGCAGGTCAGGCTTTTGGCATCGGTGATGGCGCCATCGTGGCAGGCCTGGAGGAATTCGTCGATCGCTACGGTAACCACTTCCAGAAACTCGTCGCTATCCAGTTGCGCCGAGCCCTGGACCAGGCCCTTCGCGAAGAAAATATGGATGACCTCGGTCGAGTACGCGATCGCCAGGTGCATCGCCCCCGCATACGCCCACTCGTCGGCCACATAGCCCGTCTCTTCCAGTAATTCGCGCTTCGCGCAGACCAGCGGGTCCTCGCCCTCATCGAGCTTGCCTGCCGGAAACTCCGTCATGACGCGACCCACCGGGTAACGGAACTGCCGCTCGAGCACCAGGCGCCCGCCTTCGAGCATGGGGATGATGACGACCGCGCCCGGGTGGACGATGTACTCGCGTGTGGCGCTGTGCCCGTCCGGCAAGCGCACCGTGTCACGCCGCGCCTTCAGGAAGCTCCCGTCAAAGAGGGTCTCGGTATCGACTCGGGTTTCGACCAGATGTGCATCGTCGGGTTCGGTCATTGCGTCTCCTGAAAAACCCCATGATGCATGAATTCACGGAAAAAGGGCAGAAAGCGCCGGATGTGGCGCTTTCTGCCCTTCACGACCGGGGCATTAATCCCCGGGTCTTCAGGCTGCTTGTGAACCCAATGACGTGTCGCGAGCCGTATTACGCGACGCACCCCGTGCGTCCAGGGCCCAGGCGCCGGCGCCATGCGCTGCCAGGATCAACAAGCCGCCCACGATGGCGATGTTCTTGAAGAACAAGAGTTCTGCGACCATGGCCTGGTCGGCGGGGGCAGCCCAATAAGCGTGGAAGAAGACGCTGGCAAACAATGTGAACACGGCAAGGATGATGGCTGTGGCACGCGTGCGGTATCCCGCCAGCAACGCCAGGCCGCCGCCGATTTCCACCACCAACGCGATGATGGCGCCGAGGGTTGCCAAAGGCAGCCCGACCGACGCGATATAGCCAACCGTGCCGGCGAAACCCGTCAGCTTGGCGATGCCGGCGGGCAGGAACAATGCGGCCAACAAGACGCGGCCGGCCAGGGAAAAACTATTTTGAAGTGACGTAGACATGATGACTGGACTCCTGGATAAATTGATAATGAAACCGTTAAGGGGTTGTTCGGTTATCGCAACGCTTCAACGCTTGCGATGCATGACGACACTTTATTGGTTTCGCGTCACCAGATAAACGCTGTATCCTTGAATTAATTGTTCCTGAAACAGAGACTATGGACCGTTTTCTAGAAATGCAGACGTTCGCCGCCGTCGTGGACGCCGGCAGTTTCGTGGGCGCGGCCGAGGCAATGGGCGTGTCCAAGGCGGCCACCTCCCGGTACGTCGGCGAACTCGAGACGCGGCTGGGCGTGCGCCTGCTTCATCGCACCACGCGGCGCCTTTCACTGACCGAAGAAGGCAAGATCTTCTTCGCCCGCAGCAAGGAGCTGCTCGCAGAGCTGGAAGAAGCCGAAGCCGAGGTCACCGCCAGCAGCGATGCCGCTACGGGCCTGCTGCGCATCAATGCGCCCTTTACCTTCGGCATCCTGCACCTCGCGCCGCTATGGGGAGCCTTCCGGGCGCTGCATCCCAAGGTCACGCTGGAGATCACCCTGGCGGACCGGGTCATCGATCTGGTGGACGAAGGCTTCGATGTCGCCATACGCATCGCCATCCTTGAAAACTCCACACTGGTGAGCAAGCGCCTGGCGACCACCCGCATGGTCCTGTGCGCCTCGCCGCAATACCTGGCGCGGCGCGGTGCGCCGCGCCATCCCGAAGAACTGGCCCATCACGACGTGATTGCCTACAGCTATTGGTCGACTCGCGATGAATGGCGCTTCACCGGTCCGGACGGCGCCGTCAGCGTACAGACACGGCCCTGCATCTATTCGAACAATGGCGAGACCTGCCTTGCCGCGGCCCTTGGACACCAGGGCATCATCCTGCAACCCAGCTTCCTGGTCGACCGTGACCTGGCAACGGGTGCACTGGTCGAGGTGATGCCCGAGTACAAGTCCATCGAACTGGGCATCTACGCGGTGTACCCGACGCGCAAGCACGTGTCGGCCAAGGTCCGCGCCCTGATCGCCTTCCTGTCCGAACACTTCGCCGACCACCTGGCCTCGCGCCGCCCTCGGCAAAACGCGGAGGCTTGAATTGGCATCGGGATCACGCATCTTATGGCTGTTGTGGCCGACCTTGCTGTGCCTTGTGTCCGTACTCGTCTACGTGTTTCATGCGCCGCTCTTTGAAAACTACTTCTCGGATGCCGACCCCCGGATCATCGAGCGCATCAGCGCCATCGTCGCCATCTACGGCACGGGCTGGCTCCTGGCCCGCATCGCCGCCCTTGCGCTGACCCGCCAGGCAAAACGGAAACGCAAGACGCCCAAGCTGCTGCGCGAGCTGATCTCGGCCACCTTGTTCACCATCGCCACGGTGGCGTCCATTGGCCTGTTCCTCGGGCAATCCGCCGGCGGCATTCTGGCCAGTTCCGGCCTGATCATCGCCATCCTGGGCTTCGCCATCCGCAACGTGCTGGCCGACGTGCTGTCGGGTATCGCCATCGGCCTGGAAGCGCCGTTCCGGATCGGCGACTGGGTCCAGTTCGATCCCGAAATCAAGGGCCGCGTCACTGAAATAGGATGGCGCACCACCCGGATACGGACGCCCAACGACACTTACATGATTCTGCCCAACAGCCAGATCTCGCGGCAGATGCTCACCAACTACAGTGCACCGCGCAAGCAGTACCAAGCCGAAATCGAGATCACGCTGGGCCAGCAGATCTCCGTCGCGGAAGGCAAGGAACTGCTCTACGAGGCGGCCCTGTCGACCTCGCCGACCGAGCTGCTCGCGCCCGGCCAAAAACCGGTGGTGCGTGCCACGGCCTATGCCGCCGATGGGGTCACCTACATGATCAAATATTGGGTGCCGCAATTTTCCGACGACCTGGATTGCAAGGACGCCATCCTGGTCGCGATCGACGAGGCCATACGCAAGCGCGGCCTGCCCCCGCCGTTCAACCGCATCAAGATCATGACCGTGAACGAAGACAAGGGATCACTCGAGAATAGGATGCGGCCGTAGCACGGCCGCGATGGGCGCGCGGCCTATCGCCATTCGTCCCGGTACACGAACTTGGGCATCTGCCAGTTGAACCGGATCGCCAGCATGCGCATCGCCAAGCCCAACGACATCGACACGAACATGGCGACGTTCAAGTGGAATCCATATGACCAGGCGCCGATAAAAAGCAGTCCTGTGATCACGGATACGCTGGCATACAGTTCCTTGCGCAACAACAAGGGAATGTCGTTGCACAGCACGTCGCGCAGCACGCCTCCGGCGCAACCGGTAATCATGCCGCTGACCAGCACGATGGTCGTCGGCAACTCCATATCCATCGCCACGCGACAGCCGATCACCGTAAACACCACCAGGCCCATGGCGTCGAGCACCAGGAAAAGGCTATGTAACCGTTTCATGACGGGCGCGATCAGCGCAGTCACGATGGCTGCGCCGGCGGTAATCCACAAATATTCCGGATTCGCGACCCACGTCAACGGATAATGTCCGAGCAAGACGTCGCGCACGGATCCTCCGCCCAAGGCGGTCAGGCACGCAATGATGCATACACCCACCCAGTCCATGTCCCGGCGGCCCGCCGCCAGCGCCGCCGTCATGGCTTCGGCGGTAATCGCCACTATGTACAGTATGAGCAGGACCATCGAGTTTTCAGAAGTGGGGGTTGTCCGGAAGCCGGTTGTCACGGAAAGCGGCCTGGGCGTTTGCGCGAGCGTATTGCCTGTGGCGCCCTGTTTCGATTAACGTAAGAGCGCCCGTTGCGCCATTTTCCCATCAAATGAAGGAAACCGCTCAGGCGCGCTGGCCGGTGGCCGGGCCGCTCGCACAGCACGAGCACGACTGATTGCAAAGGAGCATCACCATGAGCAAAATGCCGGCCTTGTTCGTCGGACACGGCAGTCCCATGAACACCCTGGAAGACAATGGCTACACGGACGCCTGGAAGCGTTTCGGGCAAGCGCTGCCCCGGCCCAAGGCATTGCTGGTCATTTCCGCGCACTGGTACTTCGGCGCCACAGCCGTCACGGCCATGTCCCAGCCCCGGACCATCCACGACTTCTACGGCTTCCCCAAGCCTCTGTTCGACTTCGAATACCCGGCGCCAGGCGATCCCGATCTGGCGAACGAAATCAAGGAACTCGTCAAGCCACGCTGGCTGGGCCTGGACCAGGATCAATGGGGCCTCGACCACGGCACATGGTCGGTACTGGCGCATCTCTACCCCAATGCCGACATTCCGGTCGTGCAGCTTTCCATCAACGCGCTCAAGCCTTTGGACTATCACCTGGACCTCGCCGCCAGCCTGGCTCCGCTACGCGAGCGCGGGGTCATGATCCTCGCCAGCGGCAACGTCGTTCACAACCTTCAGCAAATTCAATGGCGGCAGCCCGACCTGGCCTTCGACTGGGCCGAACGCTTCGATGATGCCGTCGTCGAGCAAATGGAACGCGATCCTGCCGACATCCTTCGGCTGCTCGACCATCCGGACTATGCATCGGCGGTACCCACGCCCGATCACTTTGTCCCGCTGCTGTATGTGGCCGGACTGGCTGCTGCCGACAACAGCAAGCCTGATCCTTTGCTCAGGGGTTACTCCATGGGTTCGATCTCGATGACCTGCTATGGCGTCGGGGCGCAACTGGACCAACAAACAAACGCCGACGCCGCGGGCGGGAACGCGGCCGCAGCCCTGCCCGGCGCAGTGCCCCCTGACCAAACCAACATGTAGGAACTCATGAAGACTTGGCACAGCGGCCTCACGTCGCTCACCCGCGCACTCGCGCCCGTTTTCGACGAACGGGACGATTACGACTTGCACATCGAAGGCGAACTTCCTGCGGGCCTGCAGGGCGTGTTCATGCGCAACGGCCCGAATCCGCAGTTCGAGCCCGACGACCACTACCTCTACCCGTTCGACGGCACCGGCATGATCCATGCCGTGTATCTCGACAATGGCCGGGCGCGTTATCGCAACCGATGGGTGCTTACACGGGAATTGGCCGAGGAGCGCGCGGCCGATCGAAGGCTCTACAACTCCGGCTTCGCCGGGCCGCCCAACGCCAATCTGGCCAACACCAACATCGTCCACCATGGCGGTCGCTATCTTGCCTTGTTCGAAGCCGGCAAGCCCTACGAGATGGACCGCGAACTCAACACCCTTGGACCGTTCAACTACGACGGAAAACTGCCCGGCGTCATGTCGGCTCATCCCAAGATCGACGCCATCACGGGCGAACTCCTGGCCGTCCAATACGACCTTCAGACGGGCGCCTTGCTCTATACGCGGGCCAACAAGTCAGGAATTATGGATCGGGCCGTTCCGTTCCAATCACCTTGGCCCGCCATGGTGCACGACATCGCTCTTACCGAACGCCATGTGGTCGCTTTCATCTGCCCCCTCGTCTTCGGCGCATCCGACGACGGCGCGCCTGCGGCCTGGCAACCCGACCGAGGCACCATGATCGCCCTGATCCCGCGCAACGCCACCACGGCCGACGAGGTCACATGGATACAGGGCCCGCCCTTCTTCCACTGGCACGTTGCTGCCGCATTCGAGCAAGGCCATCGCATCGAGATCGTGATTCCGTGGTTCGATGCCTTCTCGTTCACCACCGCGCTGACAAGCAGGCTCGAACTTCATCGTATTGTCATTCGCACCGACACGAATTCGGTCGAAGACCAGACGATCGACGACAGGGCGTGCGAGTTCGGCCGAATCAACGACGGCTGGCTGGGACGCAAGGCCAACTACTGCTATCTGGCGCTACGCAGTCCACGACCCGGTGAAACGCCACAAAAAGGCGCGTTCGAGGCGCTGGCACGCTATGACCTCGCTTCCGGTCAGAAGACGGTCTACCAGTTTCCGCCCGGCGTCACGGCAGGAGAGCCGGTGTTCGTACCCGACCCTCGCGGCACGCTGGAGCAGGACGGATTCATCTTCACGTTCGCCCACGAGGAAGGCAGTGCGCAGGGCAGCCTCGCCATCCTGGATGCCCGCGACATGGCCCGCGGCCCCATCGCGCAAATACGCCTGCCCCGCCGCGTCCCCGCAGGACTGCACGGCAACTGGATGCCGGCGTAGCCGCCATGCCGGCCGCCGCGTGCCGGGTTACGAGTTCTGGATATTCACTTCGCTGGCGACCTTGTTCCAGCGATCGTATTCCGAATTCAGGCGTGCCTTCATCTTGTCGGCCGGCTCGTAAGTAGCCAGGGCGCCGACCTGCATCATTTGCTTCTGCAGTTCGGGGTCGACTAACAGTTCGCTGAGTTCCTTGTTGAGGCGATCCGACACTTCCTGGGGCGTATCGTTGGGAACAATCAGGCCGCTCCAGGAACTCGCGTCGAAACCGTCAAAGCCTTGCTCTGCGATGGTCTTTACTTCAGGCAGGAAGGGCTTGCCCGTTTCCGACCCCAGGGCGATCGCCTTGAGCGTGCCGTTCTGGATATGCGGCATGGCTGCGATCATGTCCGCCATCATGACGGAGATATGGCCGCCAATCAGGTCGGTCATGGCCGGCGCGCTGCCGTTGTAGGCAATGTGCAGCATGTTGAAGCCGCCCAGGCCCTTCAGCTGCTCCATGGCCAGATGGGCAATGCTCCCGGCGCCCGGCGTCGCGTAGTTGATTTCCTCGGTCTTGCTCTTGGCAATGAGCTTCTGCAGATCGGTCACGTCCGGCAACAGCTTCGGGTTGACCACGATCACGTAGGGCAGGTCATACACCGTCGCCACACAGGTGAAGTCCTTGCGCACGTCATACAGATTGTTGCGGTGAACGATGGGGGCGATCAGTGCGGGCATACCGAACATGGAAATCGTGTAGCCATCGGGACGGGAACGGATGAACTGCGACGTCCCGACGGAACCCGAGGCGCCCGGGCGGTTGTCGACGATGATGGTCTGGTCCAGGCGCTCCGACAGCTTGTGCGCAATCAGGCGCGCAATGGTGTCGGTCGGGCCGCCGACCGGGAAGGCGACGACCATCTTGACCGGCTTGCTGGGCCAGGATGCGGCCAGGGACGGCAACGGCAGCGTGGCGGCCGACAGCGCGGACAGGGCGGATACCTTCATGAAGGTACGGCGCGTGAAAGGAGTTTGGTTAGCCATGTTGATTTTCCTAATAGGGATGTCTTGGTGGCAGCGACTCAGATGATCTGCCGGGCCTTCAGGGATTGCAGGGTATCTGCGTCGATGTCGAGCAGTTCCTGCAGCACTTCAGCGGTGTGTTGACCAAAATGGGGCGGATTGCGCCGCACGGGGACACGCGCATCATCGATGACGTAGGTGGGGGCATGGATGGCCTGTTCGCCGGCCTCGGCGTCCTCGTAGCGATGCAGCATCTGCGCGGCTTCCGTGCGCGGTGACTGCAGGGCCTCGTACAAACCATGGACTTCGCCGCACGGGATCCCCGCGTCCTGCATGCGAGCGATCAGGTCTGCGCGGCGATGGCTGCGAATGCACTCCTCCAGGATCGGCAGCAGGATGCTGCGGTGCTTGGATCGGTCGGTGTTCTTGGCAAAGCGAGGGTCGACGGCAAGGTCGGGCCGCATGATGATCTGTTCGCAGAACTGACGGAACTGGCCGTTGTTGCCGACTGCAATGACCAACGGACCATCCAGTGCTTCGAACACGCCGTAAGGCACGATGGCCGGATGCGAGTTCCCGAATTTCGGGGGGTCTTCGTGGGTCAGCCAGGCAGCCAGTCCGTAGTAGGACGTCATGGCCAGTCCATGGTCGTATAGCGCCATCTGGATATGACGGCCGCGGCCCGTGGTCACCCGCTCGTACAGGACGGCAAGGATGACCTGCACGGCGTGCATGCCCGTAAACATGTCCACGGCAGCCACGCCGAACTTAAGCGGGCCCTGGCCTTCCTCGCCGTTCATCGCCATGATGCCCGACTCGCCCTGGATCACCAGGTCATAGCCAGGGCGGCCACGTTCGGGACTCAGCGCGGAATAGCCCGAGATCGAACAATAGATAAGGCGCGGATTCACCTCACGAAGCTGTTCGTAGCCCAAGTTCAGTTTCTCGGCGCCACCATGTTTGAAGTTCTGGATCACGATGTCGGCTTTCGCCGCCAGGCGGCGTGCCAGTTCCTGCCCTTCCCCGGTCTGCAAGTCCAGGCATATGGATCGCTTGTTACGATTGGCGCTGTTGAAATAAGACGTATTGCGGCTGCCCACGCGGATGCCCCAGTCGCGCGTATCGTCGCCGCGCACGGGATGCTCGACCTTGATGACGTCAGCCCCCAAGTCGCCCAGAGCCATGGCTGACAACGGTCCGGCCAGTACCCGGGACAGATCGAGCACGCGCACCCCCGCCAGCGGTTGGTGATTCTGCACTACAAGTTTCTCCACACACTTTTCGTCGATGATTTGTTTATTATCTATGCCACGGGCGCTTCGGCAATCCCCATACCCATTGACATCATGTCAAAAGTATTTGACTATGTGCCATGGATCTCGTGTCCCTCACCATCTTTGTCGAGATCGTCGACAGCGGCAATCTCAGTCAGGCGGCACGCGCACTGAATATGTCGCGCGCCAATGTCAGCTATCACCTTTCCAACCTCGAAAAATCGCTGGGCGCTGAACTCCTGCGCCGCACGCCGCAAGGCAACGAACTGACCAGTGCCGGCGAGCATATCTACCAGCATGCCCGCAACATCGTGAACGAATCGTCGTTGCTGAAGGAAGCCATCAAGCGGGATGTGGACGAGCTCACCGGCAGGGTGGGCCTCAGTATCCCCACGGGCTATGGCCAACTCGTCATGGGTGGCTGGCTGATCGACTTCAAAAGGCGCTATCCGGGCATCGTCCTCGACGTCCGCTTGGAAAACGTGGTCGAGAACCTGGTTCGCGATGGGGTCGACGTCGCCATCAGCGTGCTGTCCAAACCGCCCCCCTTGCTGGTGGGGCGAGACCTTGGGCCACTACGCTACGTCGTCTGCGCGTCTGCCGACTGGGCGCGCACCCATACCTTGCCCCGCACCCTGCGCGCGCTCGGCGGCGCCCCCGTCATCACGACCG
>Ga0182739_1002148_pt1 | contig 18820 bp, 18 predicted proteins | sample eDN5th30CBELigBY_FD_128873 | JGI IMG/M metagenome (GOLD analysis project Ga0182739, IMG submission 128873) | Enriched backyard soil microbial communities from Emeryville, California, USA - eDNA 5th pass 30_C BE-Lig BY (version 2) (version 2) | ecosystem: Environmental > Terrestrial > Soil >...
CGGGCTCCGCACCGGACACCGCCTGGAACCGGGCATCGCCGAGCGCCTCCTCGAGCCCGGCGTCCGTCACCTTGTGGCTCAGCGGGCGCACGACCGAGTGCGCGACCCACTGCAGCTCCGACGCGAGCTCCGCGTCCGAGAGGTCGCGCGCGACGAGCGAGCCGAGCGCATCGAGGACGGGCCCTCGCACCTCCTGCTGGAAGTCGGCCGCGACCCGGTCCGCTGTCGACTCGACTCGCTCCGCCTGCGATTCGAGCTGCTCCGTCACGACGAGCAGGCGTCGCCGTCCGTCGACGTTGCGCTGCGCCACCTCGAGGAGGACGTACATCAGGAGCGTCCCGACGCCGATGACGACCCCGTTGAGGATGATGCGCGCGAGGCCGTACCTGGTCGGCACGAGGTCGACGCCGAGGAGGTGCTGGGTCACGCTGATGAGGGCGGGGCGGCCGATGGCGATCAGAGCCAGTGCGACGGCGACGATCGTCCAGCGCAGCGCCGGTCGGGCCGCGACGGCGACCTCGATCGCCCCGACGCCGAGATACACGGCGAGCAGCACGAGGTGCACGACGACGGACGCGATCGCGCCGAGCAGCCACTCGCGCGCGGTCGCCGCGTCATCGACCCCGCCGAGCGCGATCAGCAGATAGGGGGAGAGGACCAGCCATGCCCAGATCGAGAAGACCGGGCGCGTGCGGGTCTCCCGGCTCACCTTCGTGCGATCGCGATGAGGCGGAGGATCTCCAGGTACAGCCAGACGACGGTCACCATGATGCCGAAGGCGGCGGTCCAGCCGTAGCGCTTCGGCGCACCGCTGCGCACCCCGCGCTGGATGAAGTCGAAGTCGAGGACGAGCGAGTACGCGCCCAGGAGGACCGCGAGGAGGCCGAGCACGACGCCGAGCGGGATGCCGAAGATCGTGACCGATCCGCGCAGCCCCCACGGGTCGTCGACCGCGCCGGTCAGCATGAGCACGACGTTGATGAGGGAGAACGCGAGGTACGCGACCATGACGATGAGGAAGATCTTCGTCGCCTTCTTCGACGCGCGGATCTTGCCGCTCGCGAAGAGCGCGAGGGTCACGCCGACGACGACGAGCGTCGCGAGGACCGCCTGGAAGACGATGCCGGGCTCCATGATCTCGTAGAACATCGAGATCCCGCCGACGAGGACGCCCTGGGCCGCCGCGAAGAGCAGGATGAGCGCGGGCGACGGCTCGCGCTTGAAGACGTTGACGAAGCCGAGCACGAGCGCGACGAGCCCCGCACCGATGAAGATGCCCATCGCCGGGGCGGTCGTCGTCGCGTTCTGCAGCGCGGCCGAGACCGCGATCCAGCCCACCACCGCGCCGGCGATGAGGATCGTGAACGCGAGGGTCGACTTCAGGAGCGAGTCCTGGATCGTCATCGGCTCGGTCTCCGGCCGTTGGTACGCCGGCTGCTCGTACATCTCCTGCAGGCGCTCGGCGCTCACCGCCGTGTTCGTGCCCTGGGCACCATTCTGGAAGGCGGCGTTGCGGAAGGCGGGATTCTGCATGTCAACAGGCTAGATGAGCGACCTGACAAGAACGAAGACCCCGGCGGCGATCGCGGCGCAGATCGCCGCGGTCGAGATGGCCACCGTGAGCCCGCTGCCCGTCAGGGTCGAGGTCGCGAACGCCGGGAGCTCGGCCGAGGCGACCCGCGTCCCGCAGATGACGCAGAACTTCGCCCCCTCCTGCAGGGTCGCGCCGCATTGCGCGCAGGTGCCCATGCGGACAGGCTAGTCCCGTCCCGCGACTCGAGTAGTGCCGAAAGCGCGTATCGAGATCCTTGGGTCGAGTAGTGCCGAAAGCGCGTATCGAGACCTAGCCTGGCTGCATGGTCCTGATCATCGGGCACCGCGGCGCGAGCGGCTACCGGCCGGAGCACACGCGATCCGCCTACCGCCTCGCGATCGAGCTCGGCGCCGGTGCGGTCGAGCCGGACCTGGTCCCCACGCTCGACGGCGTGCTCGTCGTGCGGCACGAGCCCGAGATGTCGGGCACGACCGACGTCGCCGACCGTCCCGAGTTCGCCGATCGCCATCGGACCGTCGTGATCGACGGCGCGACGTACGCGGGCTGGTTCACGATCGACTTCACCTGGGATGAGCTCGCGACGCTGCGCGCGCGCGAGCGGCTCCCCACGCTGCGGCCCGAGTCGGCGGCCCATGACGACGAGGAGGGGCTGCTGCGCTTCCGCGACGTGCTCGAGCTGCTCCCGCCCGACGTCGTGCTCGTGGTCGAGCTCAAGCACCCCGCGATCTTCGGGGCGATCGGCTTCGACATGGCGGGAATGCTCATCGCGGAGCTCGGCGATCGGGTTCCCGCAGACCGGCTCGTCGTCGAGTGCTTCGAGCTGCCGGTGCTCGAGGAGCTGCATCGCCGTGGCCTTCGTGCGACCTACGTGTATCTATCGGAGTCCCCCGTCGAGCTCGGCACCCTCCCGTCCGCGATCGACGGGGTGAGCTATGACAAGGAGCTGCTGCTCGCGCCGGGCGGGGCGCAGCTCGTCGAGGACGCGCACGAGGCGGGCCTCGCCGTCTACGTCTGGACGCTGCGGCCGGAGAACGCCTTCCTCGAGGCCGAGTACCGCTCCGGCGACGACCCCGCGGCGCACGGCGACTGGCGGCGCGAGTATGCCGCCATCCTCGCGACGGGCGTCGACGGCGTCTTCGCCGACCACCCCGACCTCGTCACCCTCGCAATTCAGGAGTAGACGAGGGTTCGCGTGCAATATGCACGCCAAGGCCCGCCTACTCCTGAAAACGGTGGGTGACGGGGGTCGCGCGTAGGGTGGTCGGGTGATCGACGCAGCGCTTCTCGGGGGGTTGAACCCCCGCCAGCGCGAGGCGGTCGAGTATCGCGGCCAGGCCCTGCTGATCGTCGCGGGCGCCGGCTCGGGGAAGACGTCGGTGCTCACCCGTCGCATCGCGGGCCTGCTCTCGACCCGGGAGGCCTACCCGAGCCAGATCCTCGCGATCACCTTCACGAACAAGGCGGCGGCGGAGATGCGCGAGCGCGTCGAGCAGCTCGTCGGCAAGGATGCCGCGGAAGGCATGTGGATCTCCACGTTCCACTCCGCATGCGTGCGGATCCTGCGCCGGCAGGCCGAGGCGATGGGCTACAAGGCCGGCTTCACGATCTACGACGCCGCGGACTCGAAGGCGCTCGTGAAGCGGCTGATCCGCGAGCTCGATGCCGACTCGCTCGGGTTCACGCCGGGTGGAGTGCTCTCCCGCATATCCCGACTGAAGAATGAGCTGACGGACCTCGAGTCGTTCGCGCGCAACGTGGACGACTCGGACCCGCGCGAGCTCGGCTTCCTCGAGCTCTATCGCCGCTACACCCAGGCGCTCCGGCGGGCGAACGCGCTCGACTTCGACGACATCATCGGCGAGACGGTGTACCTGTTCCGCGCGTTCCCCGAGGTCGCCGCGTTGTATCGCCGGCGCTTCCGCCATGTGCTCGTCGACGAGTACCAGGACACGAACCACGCGCAGTACGCGCTCATCCGCGAGCTCGTCGCGCCCGTCGACGCCGAGACCGCCGACCGGGTGGAGGAGCTCCACGGCTTCCAGCGCGGGCTCCGCGCCCCGGACGGGTCGATCCCGGGCGCGAGCCTCACCGTCGTCGGCGACTCCGACCAGTCGATCTACGCGTTCCGCGGGGCCGACATCCGCAACATCGTCGAGTTCGAGCACGACTTCCCCACCGCGCAGACGATCCTGCTCGAGCAGAACTACCGCTCGACCCAGACGATCCTCGACGCCGCGAACGCCGTGATCGCGAACAACTTCGACCGGAAGGCGAAGAACCTCTTCACCGACATCGGCTCGGGCGAGCGGATCATCGGATACACGGGCTATTCGGGGCACGACGAGGCGCAGTTCGTCGCCGACGAGATCGAGGCCCTGCGCCAGGCGGGCATGAGCTACCCGCAGGTCGCGGTCTTCGTGCGGACGAACGCGCAGACGCGTCCGCTCGAAGAGGTCTTCATCCGCGAGGGGATCCCGTACCGACTCGTCGGCGGCACCCGGTTCTACGAGCGCGCCGAGGTCAAGGACGCGTTCGCGTACCTGACGCTCTCGGTCAACCCCGACGACGACCTCGCGCTGCGCCGGGTCATCAACACGCCGAAGCGCGGCATCGGCGATGCGACCGTCGCGGCGCTCCAGGCGAAGGCGGACCGCGAGGGCATGCCGCTGCGCGAGGTGCTCCGCGCGCCCGAGGAGCTCGGCCTCGGGCCGAAGCTGACCCTCGCCGTCGGCGACCTCTCGAAGCTCATCGACGAGGCGGCGCTCCTCGCGACCGGCATCGTCCCGGACTCCGAGGACCGCATCCCACCGAAGCCGCCCCACGAGGTGCTCGTCCACCTGCTCACGAAGTCGGGTCTGCATGCCGCGCTGTCGGGCTCCGACGATCCGCAGGACCAAGCGCGGGCCGAGAACCTCGACGAGCTCGTCTCGCAGGCGAAGGAGTTCCGGGTGCAGTACCCGGAGGGCACGACGATCGACTACCTGACGAACGTCGCGCTCTATGCCGCAGCAGATGAGCTCGAGGCGGACGGCGGCGGCAAGGTCACGATCATGACGCTCCACACGGCGAAGGGGCTTGAGTACGACGCCGTCTTCATCACGGGCGTCGAGGAGGCGCTCCTGCCGCACCGGATGAGCGTCAACGAGCCGGGTGGTCTCTCGGAGGAACGGCGCCTCTTCTACGTCGGCATCACGCGGGCCCGGAAGCGCCTGTACCTGTCGCTCGCGACGTCGCGCGCCGCCTACGGCGACGTCTCGATCGCGATGCCGAGTCGGTTCCTCACGGAGATCCCGGGCGAGCTGATCGACTGGCGGGACTCGGGCGGGGGCGGCTTCGGTGGGACGCGGGCGATCGGCGAGCCTTCGACTCGGGGGTTCGCCCCTCGCTCAGGGACCGGCCGTGCGCTCGGAAGCCGCTCCCTGAGCGCCCTTCGACAGGCTCAGGAACCGCGCCATAGCGAGTCGAAGGGCCTGCGCGTCAAGACCGAGTGGAAGTCGCCGGTCGGCGCGATCCGCGACAACGGCGACCTCAAGCTCACGGTCGGCGACCGGATCCGGCACGACGACTTCGGCGAGGGACGGGTCGTGAACGTCATCGAGAACGGCCCGCGGACCGTCGCCGAGGTCGAGTTCCAGACCAAGGGCCGCAAGCGCCTCCTGGTCAAGGTCGCCCCGATCCAACGACTCGAATAGCCGGGCCCACGACCTCGGCACGTTCAGATTCCCCGTTTCCACCCAGGGTGCGCGTTGCAACGCGAACTCTGGGTGCGAACGTGCACCGTAAGCGCGAGGATGGGCGCGTGAGCGAGTACGAGCTGATCGTCGCGGACGGGGTGCCCGAGTCGCTCGTGCGCGTCCCCGGTCACCGGCCCGACGGCCCGGTGCTGCGCGTCGGTGTCGTGCAGCACGCCTGGCAGCCCGACGCCGCGGCGCTCGCGGCGGAGCTGCATGGCGCGATCGGGCTCGCGGCGGGCGCGGGGGCTCGCATCGTCTTCCTGCCGGAGATCACCCTCCTGCGCTACCCGGCCGATGGCGTTCCGCCGCCCGGGACGCGCGCCGACGAGCTCGCTGAGTCGCTGGTCGGCGGTCCCACCCACACGCTCGCGGCTCGTGCGGCGGCCGACTACGGCATCCACGTCCACGCCTCGCTCTACGAGCGGACCGGCGCGGAGGACGGCCGCGGGCTCAACACCGCGATCGTCGTGGCCCCCTCCGGCGAGATCGTCGCGCGCACCCGCAAGACGCACATCCCTGTCACGGCGGGGTACTACGAGGACCGGTGGTTCACGGCGGGCCCGGCCGATGACGCATACCCGGTGCACGAGGTGCCGGGGATCGAGGACCTGCGGCTCGGGCTGCCGACCTGCTGGGACGAATGGTTCCCCGAGGTCGCGCGAGCCTACGGACTCGGCGGCGCGAACGTCCTCGCCTACCCGACGGCGATCGGCTCCGAGCCCGACCACCCCGGCGTCGACACGGAGCCGCTCTGGCGCCAGGTGATCGTCGCGCACGGCATCGAGAACGGGCTCTTCATGATCGTCCCGAACCGCACGGGCTCGGAGCTGCGCCCCGACGGATCGCCCGGGAACGAGTTCTACGGATCGAGCTTCGTGAGCGACCCCTACGGCCGGATCCTGGTGCGGGCGCCGCGCGACCGGAAGGCGGTGCTCGTCGCGGACCTCGACCTCGAGCAGGGACGCGACTGGATCGACCTCTTCCCGTTCTTCCGCACCCGCCGCCCCGACACCTACGGCGGTCTCGTGTGAGCGCCTGGCGGATGCCCGCCGAAGGAGACCCGCACGAGCGCACCTGGCTCGCCTGGCCGACCGCGGGCTACACGCTCGGCGATGACGCGGAGAGCGCGGAGGCCGCGCGCCGCACCTGGGCCTCCGTCGCGAACGCGGTGTCCGAGTTCGAGCCGGTCACGGTCGTCGTCGACCCGCGCGACCGGGACCTCGCCCCCGCCTATCTGAGCTCCTCGGTCGACTTCCTCGTGGCGTCCCTCGACGACGCCTGGGTGCGCGACTCCGGCCCGACCTTCGTCATCGGCGATGACGGACGGCTCGGCGCGGTCGACTGGGTGTTCAACGGCTGGGGCGGCCAGGACTGGGCGAGCTGGGAGCACGATGCGGCACTCGCGCCGATCATCGCGAAGCACGCCGGCGCGGAGCTCGTCGTGAGCACGCTCACGAACGAGGGCGGCGGCATTCACGTCGACGGCCGCGGCACCGTGCTGCTGACGGCGACCGTCCAGCTCGATCCGGGTCGCAACCCAGGGTGGAGCCTGGCCGACGTCGAGGCCGAGCTCACCCGCACGATCGGCACCGCGCGCGCGATCTGGCTACCGCGGGGGCTCACCCGCGATTCGGAGCGATTCGGCACCCGCGGCCACATCGACATCGTCGCGACGATGCCGGAGCCCGGACGCGTCCTCGTCCACGCGCAGCGCGACGCCGCCCACCCCGACCACGTCGTGAGCGCGGAGGCGGTGCGGATCCTCGGCGACGAGGGCCTCGAGGTCGTCGCGCTCCCGGCTCCGCGGGCGCTGCGCGACGCGGAGGGCTGGGTCGATTGGAGCTACGTCAACCACTCGCTCGTCAACGGCGGGGTCATCGCCGGCACGTTCGACGATGCGGCCGACGACGAGGCGCTCGACATCCTGCGTGCCGCGTATCCGGGCCGCGAGGTCGTCGGGGTCGACGCTCGCGAGCTCTTCGCCCGTGGTGGCGGCATCCACTGCATCACCCAGCACCAGCCGCGTACTCCTGCGTGAGTCCGGACGCGCCGTCAGCCCGCGGGGTTACCATCGGCGCATGAGCATCGTCGCCATCGCACGTCTGTATCCGAAGCCCGGCCACACGACCGACGTCCTCGCCGCGCTCGCCTATGCGAGCCCCTCGATCCTCGCTGAGCAGGGCTGCGAGCTCTACGCCGGTCACGAGGCGCCGGACGGCACCATCCTCATGATCGAGAAGTGGGCCACGCAGGCCGACCTCGACGCGCATCTCGCCGGCGAGCCCGTCCGCGCCTATCGCGACGCCCGCGCACCGTACGAGGAGCGCACCCCGCAGCTCGAGATCCTCACTCCGATCGAGGGCGCGGACCCGGAGCGGGGCATGATCTGAGCCTGCGCGTCTGCTGACGTTCCACGCATTTGCGGACGCTCGAACGTCAGCAGATCCGACGAACGTCCGCAAGTGCGGGTTGACGGCTACGCGGACTCGGCGACGACCTCGCCGTCGAGGATCGTCGCCACGGTCCGCGTGAGGTGGATGTCCTCCGGCGCCGCGGCGAACGGGTCGCGGTTCGCGATTGCGAGGTCGGCGGGCGCTCCCACCTGTAGAACGCCGTCGCCCGGGATCCCGAGCAGCGTCGCCGACCCGCGCGTGTAGGCGTCGAGCGCGGTCGCGAGCGGCAGAGCCTCGTCGGGTCCGAGCGGCGCGGTCGTCGTGTCGCCCGGGAAGCGCCGGTTCACGGCGATATGGATTCCGAGCCAGGGCTCGTAGGTCGAGACGGGCCAGTCGGAGCCCATCGCGAGCGCGGCCCCGCTCGTATGCAGCGAACGGAATACGAAGAGCCGGCTTGCGCGACCGGCGCCGAGGAGCGGGAGGGTGGTCGAGGCCGTCAACGGCGTCTCGCACGCCCAGAAGGGCTGGAGGTTCGCCGTCACGCCGAGCTGCGCGAAACGCGGGACGTCCGCCGCCTCGATCACCTCGAGGTGCGCGATGTGATTGCGCACGCGAGCGCGGTCGGCGGCCGGGACCGCGTCGAAGCCGTCGAGGGCATCCCGAACCGCGCGGTCCCCGATCGCGTGGACGTGCACGGGGATGCCGGCCGCGTTCAGGGCCGAGACGACGAGTCGGATCTGCTCCGGGGAGAAGTAGGACAGGCCGCGTTCCTCGGGATGCCCTTCATACGGCTCGAGCATCGACGCGGTGCGGGTCTCGACGACCCCGTCGAGCAGCAGCTTGGCCGTCGTCGTGGGGAATCCGCCGGCGCCGTTCAGCCGTGCCCGTTCGAGGCAGTGCGCGACGAAGCCGTCGATCTCGGCCGGTGCGATGTCGCGGGGCACCCAGACGGCGCCGGTCGGCCGCCCGCGGAGGTCGCCTGCGGCGATCGCCCGCAGGTAGGCCTCGCTGAAGTCGGGGAATCCGCCGAAGGCGCCGAGTGCTGCCTCCTGCCAACCGGTGACGCCGGCCGCGAGCAGGAGTCGCGAGGCCGCCGCGATCGCGTTCGCGAGCTCGCCGGTGTCGGGCTCGGGGAGCACGCGGGCCATGAGCTGGAGCGCGCCCTCCGCGAGGAACCCGCTCGGCGATCCGTCGGGAAGACGCGCGATCCGGCCGTCCGCCGGATCCGGCGTCGAGGCGTCGATGCCCGCGAGCTCGAGCGCTCGGGAGTTGACCCAGCCGGAGTGGTGGTCGGCGTCGTGGAAGAGGGCGGGCCGGTCGGGGACGAGCCCGTCGAGCATCCGCGCCGTCGGGCCGTCCGGAGGGAAGAGCGCTCGATCCCAGCCACCGCCGAGGATCCAGGCCGATCGCGAGCGGCCCGCGAAGTCGCGGATCCGCCGGGAGATCTCGTCGAGGTCCGACGCTCCCGCGAGATCGCAGTGCAGCGAGTCGGTCGCGACGACGCCGAGGTGGACGTGGGAGTCGACGAAGCCGGGCGTCACGAGCCCGCCGCGGGCATCGAGTTCTCGCGTCCCCGCCGGCACGGCTTCCCGCACCTCGCCGAGCGGACCGATCGCCGCGACCCGGCCGTCGCGGATCGCGATCGCGTCGCCGCGGAGCGTGCGACCGCCCGACCAGGGGACGGCGTCCCGGATGAGGAGTGCGTTCATCGGGGGATCCTGCCCTTCGACTCGCCTGCGGCTCGCTCAGGGAGCGGTCGGCGGAATGCGGCTCGCTCAGGGAGCAGTGGGCTCAGACCGGGATGAGCGTGTACTTCGTGTCGAGGTACTCGTGAATGCCCTCGAAGGAGCCCTCGCGCCCGACGCCCGACATCTTGACGCCGCCGAACGGCGCGGCGGCATTCGACACGAGGCCCGTGTTGAGGCCCATCATGCCCGTGTCGAGGCGATCGATCATGCGGTGGCCGCGTGCGAGGTCCTCGGTGAAGACGTAGGACACGAGGCCGTACTCGGTGCCGTTCGCGAGCGCGACCGCCTCGTCCTCGGTTGAGAACGTCGTGATCGCGAGCACCGGCCCGAAGATCTCCTCGCGCAGCAGCCGTGCGTCCGGCGTCACGTCCGTCAGCAGGGTCGGGGCGTAGAACGTCCCATCGCCCTCGATGGGCCCGCCGCCGAGGACCGCCTTCGCGCCCTTCCCGATCGCGTCCTGGACGAGCTCGTCGGTCGCGTGCACCTGGTCGTCGTCGACGAGCGGGCCGATCGTGACGCCGTCGTCGGTGCCGCGACCGACCTTGAACGCACTGATGCGCTCCTGCGCCTTCGCAGCGAACGCCGTCGCGACCGACTCGTGGACGATGAACCGGTTCGCGGCCGTGCAGGCCTGGCCGATGTTGCGGAACTTCGCGAGCATCGCGCCGTCGACCGCCTTGTCGAGATCGGCGTCCTCGAAGACGACGAACGGCGCGTTCCCGCCGAGCTCCATCGAGACCCGCAGCACACCCTTCGCGGCCTGCTCCATGAGCCGGACGCCGACCTCGGTCGAGCCGGTGAAGGAGAGCTTGCGCAGCCGCGGGTCGGCGATGATCGGCGCCGACAGCTTCGACGCCGACGACGAGGTGACGACGTTGACGACGCCGGCGGGGACGCCGACCTCCTCGAGCAGGGCGGCGAACGCGAGCGTCGTGAGCGGGGTGAGCGTCGCGGGCTTCACGACGGAGGTGCAGCCGGCGGCAATCGCGGGCGCGAGCTTGCGCGTCGCCATCGCGAGCGGGAAGTTCCAGGGCGTGATGAGGAAGGTCGGGCCGACGGGGCGCTGCGAGACGATCATCCGGCCGGTGCCCTCGGGGTTGAGTCCGTAGCGACCGTGGATGCGCGGCGCCTCCTCGGAGAACCAGCGGAGGAACTCGGCGCCGTAGTTGACCTCGCCGCGCGCCTCGGCAAGCGGCTTGCCCATCTCGAGCGTCATCAGCAGGGCGAACTCCTCGCGCCGTTCGATGAGGAGGTCGAATGCGGTGCGCAGCAGCTCCCCCCGCACCCGCGGCGCGGTCGCCGCCCAGGAGTCCTGCGCCGCGACGGCGGCGTCGAGCGCGCGGATGCCGTCGGCGGGCGTCGCGTCGGCGATCTCCTTGATGAGGGTCCCGTTCGACGGGTCGTGGACGGGGATCGTGCCGCCGTGCTCGCCATCGACCCACTGGCCGCCGATGTACAGCTGGCCGGGCACCTTCGCGAGGAGATCGAGTTCTGCGCTGACGCTCATGGGCAAAGCCTATTCCGATCGTCCGAAGCCCGGTCGGGGCATTCACTCTTCGGGAGTAGGATCTTCTGCGGCCCGTTTCGCGGAATGAGGGAAGCACCCAGTGGATCTGTTCGAGTACCAGGCCCGTGACATCTTCGAGAAGTACGGCGTCCCCGTACTCGCCGGCATCGTCGCGGACACTCCCGAGGAGGTGCGCGCCGCAGCCGAGCAGCTCGGCGGCGTCACCGTCGTCAAGGCCCAGGTCAAGACCGGGGGTCGCGGCAAGGCCGGCGGCGTCAAGGTCGCCAAGACTCCGGACGACGCGTACGAGGCGGCGAAGTCGATCCTCGGTCTCGACATCAAGGGCCACGTCGTCAAGCGGGTCATGGTCGCGGCGGGCGCGGACATCAAGGAGGAGTACTACTTCTCCGTCCTGCTCGACCGGGCCAACCGCTCCTACCTCAGCCTCGCGAGCTACGAGGGCGGCATGGAGATCGAGCAGCTCGCCGAGGAGCGCCCCGAGGCGCTCGCGCGCATCGAGGTCGACCCGGCCGTCGGCATCACGCTCGACAAGGCGAAGGAGATCGCCGTCGCGGCGAAGTTCCCCGCCGAGGTCGTCGACAAGGTCGCGGCCGTCTTCGTCAAGCTCTACGACGTCTACACGGGCGAGGACGCGACGCTCGTCGAGGTCAACCCGCTCATCCTCTCCGGCTCCGGCGACATCATCGCGCTCGACGGCAAGGTCTCGCTCGACGAGAACGCCGGGTTCCGGCACCCGGAGCACGAGGCGCTCGAGGACACCGACGCGACGGACCCGCTCGAGCGGCAGGCCAAGGAGCACGACCTCAACTACGTCAAGCTCGACGGCCAGGTCGGCGTCATCGGCAACGGCGCGGGCCTCGTCATGTCGACGCTCGACGTCGTCGCGTATGCGGGCGAGCGCCACGGCGGCGTCAAGCCCGCGAACTTCCTCGACATCGGCGGCGGCGCCTCGGCCGAGATCATGGCGGCCGGCCTCGACGTGATCCTCGGCGACGCCCAGGTCAAGAGCGTCTTCGTCAACGTCTTCGGCGGCATCACCTCGTGCGTCGCGGTCGCGAACGGCATCGTGCGGGCGCTCGAGATCCTCGGCGACCGCGCGACCAAGCCGCTCGTCGTCCGGCTCGACGGCAACCAGGTCGAGGAGGGCAAGGCCATCCTCGCCGGGGCGAACCACCCGCTCGTCACCATCGCCGAGAACATGGACCAGGGCGCCGACAAGGCCGCCGAGCTGGCTGCTGCGTAAGGACTGAAGAATGTCGATCTACCTCAACAAGGACAGCAAGGTCATCGTCCAGGGCATCACCGGCGGCGAGGGCACCAAGCACACCGCGCTCATGCTCAAGGCGGGCACGAACGTCGTCGGCGGCGTCAACGCGCGCAAGGCGGGCTCGACCGTCACCCACGAGCGGGCCGACGGCACCGAGGTCCAGCTTCCCGTCTTCGCGACCGTCGCCGAGGCGATGGCCGCGACCGGAGCCGACGTCTCCATCGCGTTCGTCCCCCCGGCGTTCTCCAAGGACGCGATGATCGAGGCGATCGACGCCGAGATCCCGCTCCTCGTCGTCATCACCGAGGGCGTCCCGGTGCAGGACACCGCTGAGGCGTGGGCGCACGCCCGCGCGAAGGGCACGACCCGGATCATCGGCCCGAACTGCCCCGGCATCATCACGCCGGGCGAGGCGCTCGTCGGCATCACGCCGGCGAACATCACGGGCAAGGGCCCCATCGGCCTCGTCTCGAAGTCCGGCACCCTGACCTACCAGATGATGTACGAGCTGCGCGACCTCGGGTTCTCGACCGCGATCGGCATCGGCGGTGACCCCATCATCGGCACGACGCACATCGACGCGCTCCGGGCGTTCCAGGACGACCCGGAGACGAAGGCGATCGTGATGATCGGCGAGATCGGCGGCGACGCCGAGGAGCGCGCGGCGGCCTTCATCCAGGAGTACGTCACCAAGCCGGTCGTCGGCTACGTCGCGGGTTTCACCGCGCCGGAGGGCAAGACGATGGGCCACGCCGGCGCGATCGTGTCCGGCTCGGCCGGCACCGCCGCGGCGAAGCAGGTCGCGCTCGAGGCCGCTGGCGTCAAGGTCGGCAAGACGCCGTCCGAGGCCGCGGCGCTCATGCGGGAGATCATCGCCGCCCTGTAGGCAGGTGATGGGTAAGGCGAATCCGCCTTACCCGGTGTACGGTGTCGCCATGACGACGACGCTGACGATCACGGCCAAGGGCCAGGTGACGCTCAAGAAGCAGGTGCTCGAGCACCTCGGCGTCCGTCCCGGTGATCAGGTCGAGGTCGATCTGCTCCCGGGCGGGGCGATCGGGCTGCGACAGAGGCCCACCGGCCTCGCCTGGAGTCAGATCCGCGGTGTCGGCGGCAATCCGCATGGCGTCACCGCCACGATCGCCGAGCTGAATCTCGCGATCGAGCGGGCGTGGACCGGGGCCGATCGGGGAGATCCGGAGTGAGGATCACGGCCGACACGAATGTGCTGCTGCGGATCATCACGAACGACGACCCGTCGCAGTCAGCGCGGGCCGAGGAACTCCTGGAGAGCGCCGAAGAGGTCGCGATCCCGCTCCCCGTGCTGTGCGAGCTCGCCTGGGTGCTGCGGTCGACCTACCGCTACGACCGCGCTCGGATCTCCGCCTCGTTGCGTGCCGTCCTCGGCGGACGCAACGTTCGGGCGATGCGGTGGACGGCGGAGTTCGGGCTCGACGCGCTCGATGACGGCGGTGATTTCGCCGACGCGATCATGGCGTACGACGGCGCCTGGCTCGGTGGCGACGTCTTCGCGAGCTTCGATGAGGACGCGGTCACTCGGCTGACCCGAATGGGCCACCCGGCAAGAGTGCCGTGATTCGCCGGCGCTGTCCTAGGCGCGTCTCGAACCCGCGTCCCGAGCGCCGGGTTACCGTTAGCGGGTGGCCTCGAACGCAATGACATGGGTGCGGGAGCGCTTCGCGACGGCGCCCGCGATCTACGGGCTCGTCGTGTTCCAGGTCCTCGTCGCGGCCGAGAGCGACGACCCGGAGGAGCCGCTCCTCCTGGTGCTGGTGTGGTCGCTGCTCGCGTTCCTGGGGTTCTACGTCGCGCACGTCTTCGCGGAGGTCGTCGCGCGGCACGGCTCCGATTCGCTCGGCGTCTCGGTGCGGAAGGGATTCTCGCACTCCGCGGGCATGCTCTACGCGGCGATCCTGCCGAGCCTCGCGCTGCTGGCGTGCGTCCTCACCCAGACTGACGGCGAGACCGCCTCGGACTGGGTGCTCGGGGTCGGGCTGATCGTGCTCGCGTTCCTCGGCTACCAGGCCACGGCCCTGCGGGGCCGGCCGCTGTGGGCCCGGATCGTCGGCGGCCTGCTGACGGCGCTCGTCGGCTTCGTCGTGATCCTCCTCGAGTACATGGTGCACTGAGCCGTGCCCCGCTGGCTCACCGCGATCTTCGCCGGTGCGGAGACGCTCCTCGTCCTCGCGATCGGCGTCGGCATCCCGCTCGTGACCGCGACGCTCGTGTGGGCCGCGCAGTACGGTTTCGCCGCGGACTACATCGTCATCTGGCGGATTGCCGCCGACACCTGGCTGCTCGGCCACGGCGTCGACGTGACGTTCACGCTCGCACCCGAGACGGCGGACGCGCTGGGGCTCGCCGGCGCGGGCCTGCCGGTCGACATCACGATCGCGCTGCTCGGCTTCGCCCTGCTCACCTTCCTGCTCGCGCTGCGCGCCGGGCGTCGGGTGGCCGAGGCCGGGCACCCGGTCGTCGGCGGCCTCGCCGCGGTCGCGGTGTTCGCCGGCGGGACGATCGCCATCGTCGTGACGGCGCTGCACGTCGATGCGCGCCCGTCGATCGTCCAGGGCATCCTCTATCCCGCGCTCTTCTTCGCCGCCGGTCTCGCGATCGGGATGGCGACCTCGTCGCTGCGGCCGCAGCGGGAGAGCTCCGACCGGTTCGCGCGCGCGGTCGGCCGGATCCGGGATCGCATCCCGGTCGACGTCCGCGTCGGCATCGACGGGGTCGTCCGCGGCTCGATCGCCGCGGTCGCGGGGCTCCTCGCGGTCGCCGCCGTCATCACTGCGCTCTCGATCGGGATCGCGTTCGCGCAGATGATCGCGCTCTACGAGTCCCTCCATGCGGAGATCCTCGGCGGCGCGGTGCTCACGGTCGCGCAGCTCGCGCTGCTGCCCAACGCGGTCATCTGGACGGCGTCCTGGCTCGTCGGCCCGGGCTTCGCGGTCGGGGCCGGATCGAGCGTCAGCCCGTTCGCGACCGCGCTCGGGCCGGTGCCGCCCATTCCGCTCTTCGGCGCGATACCGGCGGAGGCGCCTCCGCTCGCCTGGGTGCTGCTCATCGCGCCGCTCGCCGCGGGCCTCGTCGCCGGCATGCTCACCCACCGTCGGATCAGCCGGGTGCTGCGCGACTGGTGGGCGGTGCTCGTCGGCATCGGCGCGGGCGTCCTCGGCGGCGTCATCATGGGGCTGCTCGCCGCCTGGTCGGCCGGCGCGGGCGGGCCCGGACGGCTCGTCGACCTCGGTCCCGACGGCCTCCAGGTCGGGATCTGGGCGGCGATCGCATTCTGCGTCGCCATCGTCATCGGCATGCTCGTCGACGCCCAGGTCGAGGCCTTCGCGCGGCGCCGACTCCCGCTCTCGCGCTGATCGTCGGACGGTAGTCTGAGGGGGTGCTTCGCGTCGTCGTGCTCATCTCCGGCGGCGGCACCAACCTCAAGGCGCTCCTCGAGGCGGCCGACCACCCGGGCTTCCCCGCGCGGATCGTCGCCGTCGGCGCCGACGTGGAGGCGGACGGGCTCGCGTTCGCGGAGGAGCGGGGCATCCCGACGTTCATCGTCCCCCTCTCCGGCCATCCGGATCGGGCCGCGTGGGGCGAAGCGCTCGTCGAGCAGATCGCCGTCTGGGCGCCGGATCTCACGGTGCTAAGCGGGTTCATGCGACTGCTGCCGCCCGCCGCCGTCGCGGCCCTCTCGCCCGCCCTCATCAACACCCATCCCGCCTATCTCCCCGAGTTCCCCGGCGCGCACGCCGTCCGGGACGCGCTCGCGGCCCGAGTCGCCGAGACCGGCGCGAGCGTCATCGTCGTCGACTCCGGCGTCGACACGGGACCCGTCATCGTCCGCGAGCGGGTGCCGATCCTCGCGGGCGATACCGAGTCGACGCTCCACGAGCGGATCAAGCCGGTCGAGCGCCGACTGCTCGTCCAGGTCGTCCGCGATGTCGCGGAGGGCGCCCTGAGCCTCGAAACCCTCGCTCGCGAATCGCATCCGCGGGCCGCCCCGCCAGACAAGGAGACGCGCTAGATGTCCGGTCCCTCGATCGACCCCTCCGAGTACCGCGAACGCGATGTCGTCCCGATCCGTCGGGCGCTCGTCGCGGTGAGCGACAAGTCGGGCCTCATCGAGCTCGCCCGCGCGCTCACGGAAGCCGGCGTCGAGATCGTCTCGACCGGCGGCACGGGCGCGGCGATCGCCGAGGCCGGCCTGCCGGTCACGCAGGTCCAGGAGGTCACGGGCTACCCCGAGCACCTCGACGGGCGGGTGCGCACGCTGCACCCCGGCGTCCACTCGGGGCTCCTTGCGGACCTGCGCCTCGAGCGCCACGAGCGCGAGCTCGCCGAGTTCGGCATCTCGCCGTTCGAGCTCGTCGTCGTCAACCTCTACCCGTTCGTCGAGACGGTCGCCTCCGGCGCCGCCCCCGCGGCGGTCGTCGAGCAGATCGACATCGGCGGTCCCGCGATGGTCCGGGCGGCCGCGAAGAACCACGCGAACGTCGCCGTCGTGACCGACCCCGCGCGCTACGGCGACATCGTCGCGGCGCTCGGCGCCGGCGGCACGACGCTCCAGCAGCGTCAGGCGCTCGCCCGAGAGGCGTTCCGCCACACCGCCTCCTACGACGTCGCCGTCGCGAGCTGGATCGGCAGCGCCGTGGCGCCGGACGAGGCCGGCACCCCATTCCCCGAGTGGGTCGGCGCGACCTGGACGAAGCAGGCGACCCTGCGCTACGGCGAGAACTCCCACCAGTCGGCAGCCCTCTACGGGCAGAACGCCGGCCGCCCTGGCATCGCTCAGGCCCGCCAGCTCGGTGGCAAGGAGATGAGCTACAACAACTACGTCGACGCGGACGCGGCGGTCCGCGCGGCGTACGACCACGAGGGACCCGCGGTCGCGATCATCAAGCACGCGAATCCCTGCGGCATCGCGACGGCCGAGACGCTCGCCGAGGCGCACCTCCTCGCGCACGAGTGCGACCCGGTCTCCGCGTTCGGCGGCGTGATCGCGGCGAACCGTCCGATCGACCGCGCGACGGCCGAGTCGATCGCGCCGATCTTCACCGAGGTCGTCGCCGCCCCCGGCTTCTCCCCGGAGGCGGTCGAGATCCTCGCGCAGAAGAAGAACCTCCGGCTCATCGAGCTGCCTGCCGGGTTCGATGGCCCGGCCGTCGAGCTGCGACAGGTGTCCGGCGGCCTCCTCATGCAGCAGGCCGACCGGCACTTCGCCCCTGCGGGCGACTGGGAGCTCGTCGCCGGCGAACCCGCCGACGCGGCGACACTCGCCGATCTCGCGTTCGCCTGGCGTGCGGTCCGCGCCGTGAAGTCGAATGCGATCCTCCTCGCCTCCGGCGGCGCGTCCGTCGGCGTCGGCATGGGCCAGGTCAACCGCGTCGACTCGTGCCGCCTCGCCGTCTCGCGGGCCGGCGAGCGAGCGGCCGGCTCGGTCGCCTCGAGCGACGCGTTCTTCCCGTTCGCCGACGGGGTGGAGATCCTGATCGACGCGGGGGTCAAGGCGATCGTCCAGCCCGGCGGCTCCGTGCGCGACGAGGAGGTCATCGCGATCGCGCAGTCACGCGGCGTGACGATGTACTTCACCGGCGAGCGCCACTTCTTCCACTGATGACCATGCGCGCACTCGTCCGGCCCACGTCCTCCCGGCTCGCGGAGGGGGAGATCACCCACATCGATCGCACCCCGGTCGACATCGATCTCGCGCGCGAGCAGTGGGCCGCGTACGTCGGCGTGCTCGCGGCGCACGGGTTCGAGCCGATCGAGCTGCCGCTGACCGACGATCTGCCCGACTCGGTCTTCGTCGAGGACGCGGTCGTCGTCTTCGGGGACCTCGCGGTCGTGACGCGTCCCGGTGCGGACTCGCGCAAGCCCGAGACGGCGATGGCGCGGAACGCGGTCGCGGCGCTCGGACTCGAGGTCGTCGAGATCGCGGAACCCGGGACGCTCGACGGGGGCGACATCCTCAAGGTCGGCTCGACCGTGTACGTCGGCAGGGGCGGGCGCACGAACGCCGAGGGGATCGACCAGCTCCGCGCGATCCTCGCGCCGCGCGGATGGCACGTCGTCGCCGTCCCCATGACGAAGGCGCTGCACCTCAAGTCGGCGGTCACCGCGCTTCCCGACGGCACGGTCATCGGCTGGGCGCCGTTCGTCGACGAGCCGGAGCGCTTCGAGCGCTTCCTCCCCGTGCTCGAGCCGGAGGGCGCTGCGGTCGTCGTCCTCGATCCTGGGACGGTCCTGATGTCCTCGTCCGCGCCGCGCACGGCCGCGCTCATCGCGGGCCTCGGCTACCGCGTCGTGACGACCGATGTGAGCGAGTTCGAGAAGCTCGAGGGGTGCGTGACCTGCCTCTCGGTGCGGGTCCGCGCGTGAACGCCGATCAGGACGAGTGCGGCGACCACCGTGCTCGACGCATGTCGATCGCCGACCCGGCGGCGTTGAGGGGCGTGCCCTCGTCGCGATAGCGGTCGAGCGCCTGGGCCTCGTAGCCGGGCAGCAGGTGGCCGTCGGCGTAGACGACGCGCCACCACGGCAGCTCGCCGCCGCTGTGCGCCATGATGCGCCC
>Ga0182739_1002149_pt1 | contig 18800 bp, 13 predicted proteins | sample eDN5th30CBELigBY_FD_128873 | JGI IMG/M metagenome (GOLD analysis project Ga0182739, IMG submission 128873) | Enriched backyard soil microbial communities from Emeryville, California, USA - eDNA 5th pass 30_C BE-Lig BY (version 2) (version 2) | ecosystem: Environmental > Terrestrial > Soil >...
CACGTCGAGCGGCTCCTCGAAGGGGTGGCCTTTCTGACGGCTCGGATCCGGCACAAGATCGACGATGAGTTCCCGGAGATCACCGACGCGCTGCTGGGCTTGCTTTACCCGCACTTTCAGCGCCCCCTGCCCTCGATGTCGATCGTTCAGTTTCTGCTCAATCGGGAGCAGGCGAACCTGGCGGAAGGGTTCACGATCGAGCGTGGGAGTCGGATCAACTCCAGGCCGGTCGGAGGTGCCCCCTGCCCCTTCCGGACCGCCTATCCGGTCACCCTCTGGCCGCTGGAGGTCCAGGCCGCCAAGCTCGAGCCCGACCGGGTCGTCGTGCCCGGCAAGCCGGCCGGCGCCGTCGCGCTGTTGCAACTGACCCTCGCCGCGACCGGGGGCACCACGATCTCCCAGCTCAAGATCGATCGATTGCGGTTCTACCTCGATGGCTCAGGGCCGCTCCCCTACAGTTTATATGAACTTCTGCTCAACAATGTTTGCCAGGTTCAGATTCGGAGTCCGCTCGAGGACGGCCGCTACGAGTCGGTGGCGTTGCCGCCCCAGGCGATCGAGCCGGTCGGCTTTGGCCGCGACGAGGGGATGTTCGACTATCCCAATCGGTCGTTTGTCGGTTACCGCCTGATCCAGGAATACTTCGCGCTCCCGGAGAAGTTTCTCTTCTTTGACCTCACCGGGCTTCAATCGCTTTTTGGCCGCAAGTTCGGCCGGAGCGTCGAGCTGCTGTTTTTCCTGAATCGATCGCCTCGCCATGAACTGCCGGTCCAGGCCGAGACCTTCCGACTCGGCTGTGCGCCGGTGGTGAACCTGTTTTCCACAGTGGCCGAGCCGATTACGCTGAGCCAGACCCAGTATCAGTACCGCGTGGTTCCCGACGTCCACCGCCCGATGGCCACGGAGGTGTACTCCGTCGATCGGGTGACCAGTGTGAGCGGGTTCCTCGATGAGCCGGTTCAGTTCGAGCCGTTCTACTCGCTACGGCATGCGAAGCCAGGGGAAACGTCGGGCGCCTACTGGTACTCAACCAGGCGGCCGTCTCAGGTCAAGGATGACCCGGGGACTGAAGTCGAGCTCTCGTTCGTCGATCCGGGATTCAACCCGAAGCTGCCGGCCAGTGAGACCGTCACAGTGCATCTGACCTGCACCAATCGCGACTTGCCGAGCCGGCTTCCGTTCGGGGGTGAGCAAGGCGACTTTGAGCTCGAGAGCCAAGGTCCGGTGAGCCGGGTGCGCTGCCTTCGCAAACCGACGCGGCCTCTGCGCCCACCGTTGGGCCGGGGCGCCCACTGGCGGTTGATCTCACTCCTCTCGTTGAACCACCTGTCACTGGCCGACGAACAGGAAGCCCTGGACGCTTTGCATGAAATTCTGATGATCTATAACTTCGCCGATAGTGCGGCGACCCGGCAGCAAATTGCCGGCATCACGGCGGTTTCGAGTCGTCGGGTCCCCGTGCGGACCGGCCGAAAGATTGGTAACGCCGTCTGCCTGGGCGTCGAGGTGACCCTTGAATTCGACGAGTCCCAGTACGTCGGGGGCGGTGTCTTCTTAATGGCCAGCGTCCTCGACCGATTCCTGGGACTCTACACCTCGATCAACTCGTTCACCCGGCTGGTCGCCAAGACGCGCCAGCGCGAAGGAATTCTCAAGCAATGGCCACCCCGAGCCGGCGAACGGACCCTTCTCTAGAGCAAACGCTCCACGAGGAGCCCTATCGATTCGATTTCTTTCAGGCCGTCCGGCTCCTGGCTCGACTGGACCCCACCCGCGCTCCGGTGGGGCACGAGGGGCCGGTCGGTCGCGAGATCGTTCGGCTCGGCTCCCATCTGTCGATGAAGTTCCCGGCCAGCACGATCCAGCGACTTGAACCGAGCCTGGGACCCGAAGCGCCGCCGGCCATGCAGGTCAATTTCCTGGGGCTGACCGGTCCATCGGGCGTGCTCCCGCACGTCTATACCGAACTGCTGCTCGAGCGCACCCGTCAGGGCGACCATTCTCTGGCGGCGTTCCTTGACCTGATCAACCACCGTCTCCTTTCGCTCTTCTACCGAGCCTGGGAAAAACATCACGTCTTTGTCGAACGCGAACGCGGCGGCGACGATCCGTTCGCTCGCCACCTGTTCGACCTGATCGGGCTGGGGACCCCGGCGCTCAAGAACCGTCACGAATTCCCCGACGCCGCGCTGCTGCCCTACTCGGGCTTCTTCTCAAGGCGACATCGTCCCGCTGTCGTCCTGGAGACCCTGCTGCGCGATTACTTCGCTCTCCCGATCGAGGTCGAACAGTTCGTCGGCCGCTGGCTCGTGCTCGAACCCGACGACCGGTCGAGTGTGGGAACCTCGGGCCGGAACAACGGGCTGGGGACGAGCCTGGTCCTGGGGTCACGGGTCTGGGACGCCCAGGGGAAAATCCGGATTCGGATCGGCCCACTCGGTTTCGATCGGTTCCAGGCCCTCCAACCCGATGGCCCGGAGTTCCGGGCGGTGAGTCAGATGGTCCGGCTCTTTGTCGATGTCGAATTCGAGTTCGACATCCAACTCGTCCTGAAAGCCGAGGACGTCCCCGCCTGCCGGCTCTCGTCCGGCGCCGGACAGGGGGCTCGGCTGGGGCGCTATGCCTGGCTTCGGAGCCGGCCCATGGAGAAAGATGTGGACAATGCTGTTTTTGTATCAAAAGTTTAGGCTGCTGGCATGAGAATGACTTTCTCGACGAATTGTCGAGCATGCCCCCATCATGCCGCCTTCGGCCCGCGAGTCGCCCGCTTGGCCTCGAAGGGCTGAGACGAATACGTAGCCCTACCCTGAGTGGGGCCTACGCCCCGTCGTAAGGCACTCGGCCGGGCCGGCCGAGTCCGCCGTTTTGCACGAGGCAAACCGAAGTCGGTGCCAGGAGCAGCGCCGGTCCGGCGTTGTTTCGGAGTTTGGTGGATGACGCCCTTCCGGATCAGTCGCTCTTCTCCTGCTCTTTGACCTTGCCGGTCTTGAAGTCGACCTCGATCAGCTTGCCCATCTCTCCCGGCTCGGTGGTAGGAGCGATTCCTCGGGCGGTCCGGCTCTTGGCGGTTTGCATGTTCGCGAACGTCAGGTTCTGGGCCACGCGCTTGCCGTCGGGGTGTGTCTCGGTCCACTCGACCTTGCGCATGAACGGCCGATCCTCATCGGGAAGGGTGACGTCGGTCACAACGACGTCGATGTCGCTCCCGTTTCGAAGCGCCTCGGCCCAGCTATTCTCGAGGTTCTTGAAGCTCCCGTATCGGTTTGCGATCCAGTTCTGAGTGGAGAGGTTCTCGGCGCCTCCCGGTGCGCCGAAGCGATTGCCGATGAGATGGCCCGCGTCGTCGCCGCTTCCCTCCGAGACCTCGCGCTGGGCGGCCGTGCTGCGGTGGGTCCGGACTCGACCCGGGACGCCGAGTCGGCCACTCCCTTGCTTGTACGTCTTTCCGTCCAGGACGTACTCCCGGAACGTGAAGTCGCGACTGATGTCGGGAAGGAGGTGGCTTGGTGGAATCCTTGGCGCGAGGAGTCCGCTACTGGAGACGTTCGACACCGGCCCGGGGCCGTCGTCGGCCGACTCGGCCCGGAACCGTTCGACCAGCCGTTCGTAGTTGGCCAGAGTCCAGGCTTCAAGTCCCGGACTTTGGCGAAACAGCTTGGATCGACGAGGGACGTTCAGCGCCTCTCTGAGACGCCCCCTGGCCTTGCCCCCCAACTCGTCGGCCAGGTAGGCGATGAGCCCCTGTTGGAGCAGGCTGAAGAAGATTCCCACCGCGTCGGCCAGGATCAGCGCAGCTGCCCGGATCCGGAGCGAGGAGCCGGCCGATTGCCAGGCCTCGTGAACTCCCTGGCGGAACGCGCGATCGACTACCTCCAGATGAGGCACGACCTTGGGGCTGAGAAATCCCGCTTCGAGCCCTTCGAGGAGTCGAATTCCCAGGGAGTATCCGCCGCCCAGGCCAACCCAGGTGCCCGGTAGGCCGTTGGGGCCGACCCCGAGCGCGCTGAAGCCGCCAGCGTTGAGCTCCTCCGACACGTCGATCGGCATCAGGAGTCCGGTGATCACGTTCCGGAGCAGCGAGTGAAGGTCAAGGCTCGTCTGCCTCACGATCGCGGGAGCGATCTCGCGAGTTCGCGCCAATTCCCAGGCGGCTGAGACATCGCCGATGTTTCGTGCGACGAAGGGATCATGCGACCAGCACGTCGGCCCCGCGACCCGAAATCGCTCCGGCCCTCGACCGGGGGCCACGGCCGGAGCGAACGGACTTGGTGATCGGTTCAACCTGGGCATCGAGTTCATGGTCGACCTCGCGGCTCAACGCGAAGGAGGGCGGAGAGACACCCGAACGAGGTGTTGCTCCGCCGTTGGGCACGAGCCTTCTTGAGACTTTGATCCTTTGGGTGGCCCGGGCCTCGTTTTCGAGATCCCAGCGACCCTCGCTTCGCACACTTCGAGAGGATTGCGACCATGGGCTTAGTTGATCAGGACCATGGGATATCCCATGACGATCGTGCCGCCGTGCGCGGTGAGGTCGCCCATCCGGGCGGCGGGCTGGCCGTTGATCAGCACCTTGAAGCTCCCCAACGCGATGACGTCGGGCGGCCCGACACAGACCGCCATGTCTCCCACCCGGGCGGCAGGCTGACCACCGATCAACACCGTGAGGCCGCCCGGGGGCAGAACGGGGCCTCCTACATGAGGGACGATTCCGGTGACGAGGGCACAAACATGCATGTCACCGACGCGAGCTGCGGGTTGTGGCATTGGATCAGTCCCAGTTGATGACCGGTCGAGTCGCCGCGGCGGTCCGTCCCGGGCTCGTCGGCTCCGGCTTGGCTTCGGGCGCGACCACAGCGGCCTCCCGCCATCGCGCTTTTCCTTCGGCGACGGCCACGCCCTGCTCGAAGAACCTCTTGTATTTCTCGGGCGCTTTCTCGGGCTCGGAGCGAACCGCCGCCAGCATCACCGAGCCGGCCACTCCGTGCGCGGTCAGGTCGTCGGCCGGCGGGACCACGGGAAGGTCGGGAGGAGCGAGGCTCCCCCCACTCCAGAACGCCGCCGCCGCGGCACAGCCGCCCGGTGTTCCCAGCTCGGCGGCCTCGGAGGCCGCCATCGCGTTGCGCCGGTTCTCCTCGCTCGGATCGGCACACCACGCTTCCGCCGCCTCGAGGGCCGCCAGTTGAGGCCGCGGCGTCCCCTCGGCCATGGCGCTCCGAGCGCAGAGACAGGCCCACCAGACCGCCTCGCGTTTCGGAAGAGCCCGCGACCAGAACCGCGCAGCGTCGGGGAATTCCTCCTGGGCGACGAGCTGTCCGAGATACTGCCTGAGGGAGAGATCCTCACCGAGCAGCCCGCGTGCAACATCACCGAGGTCCAGGCCCTGGCATAATTCTGCGGGAGTCTTGTCGACCAGGTGGGGCAGCGATTCATCGCGCATTGTCGGATTCGGCCCTTTCATTGATCCCGGGATCAACCGATCATCGTGATCCCGCCTTTGAGCTGGAGCATGGCATTGCCGCTAACCTGAGTCATCATCCCCTTGACCTGGGTCTGAATCTGGCCGTTGATGTCGATCATCATACCTTTGATCGACACCCCGGTCTGGTCGATCTTGATGCTGCTCTGGCCGACCTTGAGCTCGATCGACTGCAAGGCCTCGGTGGTGCTTTTGCCCAGATTGAGCTTCGTCGTCTGGTTGCCCATCTTGATCGTGAGCGCATCGTTGCCCATGTCGATCTGGACCGAGCGATTGCCCATCTTGACGTTATGGGTGTCGTTCCCCTGGCTTACGATGATGTCGCGGTTATTGTCGACGGTGACCTTCTCGTTGTTCTTGACACGCTCGGTTCGGTTGCGGTCGATCGTGATGGTCTGGTCACGTTGGACCTTGAGGTCGTCGTCGTTCTCGACAACCCGGTGGAAATCCTTCTCGGCGTGGAAATAGATATCTTCCTTCCCCTTCTTGTCCTCGAACCGCAGCTCGTTGAAGTTTTCGGGAGAGCCCATGAGCGTGCTCCGTGACTTGATGCCGCTCTGGGTCTTATTGTCGGGCAAGCCGTACGGGGGCATCATCTCGGCGTTGTAGACGCTGCCGATGATGATCGGCTGGTCGGGGTCCCCTTCCTGGAAGTCAACGATCACCTCTTGACCGATCCGAGGGATATGCACCATCCCCCAGTTCTTGCCGGCCCAGGGGGTGCCGACGCGGACCCAGCACGAGCTGCTCCCGTTATTCTTCCCTTGTCGATCCCAGTGGAACTGGACCTTGACCCGGCCATACTTATCAGTGAAGATGTCTTCGCCTGCCGGGCCAACCACCACCGCCGTCTGGGCCCCCTGCACCGCCGGCTTGGGGGTCTTGCGCGAGGGCCGATAGGGAAGATCGACCGGCATGCAAGTGAATGAGTTTCGATAGACGAATTCGGCCGACTCGTCCGACGACCGGTAATTGTAGCGCTGCCTGGCCAGGTGCCGGATACCGGTGATCAAGTATTTGCCGTTGGCGTTGTAGTGGTTGTCGAGGACGACGGTGTGTCCCGAGACGAAGCCCCGGCAGGTCCCCTCCCCTTGAATGACGAGGCTGGCCGCCGCCTCCTCTTGCATCCGGATCTCGACGGTTCGCTTGTTATCCTCGAAGATCTTTTGGAGGTCGCCCGCACGGCCTCCTCCGCCGGGATCGATGCCGTCGAACCGTTGGGCGTACTCGCCGGGCCAGTCATAGAGTTCGAGCTTGTCGTTGTTGCCGATTCGGAGCTTGTGGCTCACCTGCCCGGCCGCAACGCTGTCGACGATTTGTTTGTCTGCTTCCAGATGCTTGTGCGGAATCTCGAACGTGTGATCCCAGAGCGTGTACCGGCCGGAACGCAGTTCCTGAGTCTTCTCCCACGAGAGGACGAGCTCGTCGCCGCTCAGTTCCTCCTCCGACCGGCCCAAGGTCATCCGGGCTCGGTCCGCCAGCTCCGGGAAGCTCTGCTGGGAGTTGGCGACCACCATCGTGTGCCCGTTGGCGTCGTGCTTGAAGAAGTAGAAGATTCCTTCTTCTTCCATGAGGCGACTGGCGAAGTTGAAGTCGGTCTCCCGATACTGCACGCAGTAGTCGCGGGCGTGGAACGTACCCTGGAGCTCGAAGGTGACGTTGAGTCCCTTGAGCACCTGTCCCAGGATCTCGGGGACGGTCAACTGCTGAAAGATTCGGCTCTGGGCACGCTTGGTCAGGAACCAGAACTGCGGTACCACGTCCATCTGGTAGGTGGTGAAGGTATTGTCGCGGGCTCCCTGGCTAATCCGGTTGCAGATCCCGCTGAAATAGCGTCGCTTCTTCGGATCGAGCACGAGACTCACAGTGGCCGTCTTGCCGAGCACCTGCTCGAATGGGATCGGGACGTCGTTGGCGGCAAGGAGCTCGAGCCGATATTCGAAGAGTTGCGAGATCGACTCATGTCCGGAAAACCCGGTCATCAAGAGCGCTTCCCTGGGCAACGGCGTTGTGACCGTCATGATCCGATCGGCTTGCAGGTAGGTCGCCATGCTCGACTCCACTATCCTAAAATCTTACCGGTGCTACGCCGTTCGATCGGCTGATTCTCACACGCGCTGGCGGACCAGGCAAGACGACAAGTCGCGCCCATCCGATTGCCGCCGTTGTCTCTTCAAGGTCAGTGGCTCTTCAATAGCTCTACGGACGGGACGGTGGCTGTGACGGCAGACAGTTGACACCCGGACAGACCTCGCTCGCAACGGGTGCCTCGGACTCTCTTGGTCACAAGAGGCGCGTTGAGAAGTTATCTCAGTGAAGCATCGACCACGCCCTCGAAACACCAACCAGGCCAAAGGCGCTCTTGATCGCGCGACCGACCCAGTCGAGATGCCCTGGCTCGCCTGAGTGGTGCATCCGGCCCATTCCGAACCACGACCGAGCCGGCCGTGGCCCTGACTTCGGTTTTGCCTCGTGCGAAGCGCCTGGCCCGGCGGGCCGGGCCGAGTGTCTGACGACGGGGTGGATGCACCACCGAGTCTTCGAGCGACCGGGACTCGGATGAATCCACAGGTCGAAGAAGCCATCAAATCAATGACGGGTTGTTCGACGTGTTCCGTCGGCCGTTACGGCTTGCGAGCAAACCCGATCGAACGGATCATCAGGGCTGATGTGTGGCCTACGCAAGATCGATGAGGCCCAGAGATGAGGGGAAGGGCGATCCCAAATGATGGCGGATCCAGCGACCACCTACGACGAGATCCCTTACGGCGATCACTTTTTTCCGTACACACATCCCATCCACCTCGCGACTCTGGGGCGGCTCTTCGGGATCGCGACGCCTGAGGTGGAGCATTGCCGGGTCCTGGAGCTCGGCTGTGCCGGCGGCGGCAACCTTCTCCCCATGGCGCTCGAGTTACCGGACGCTCACTTCGTGGGCATTGATCTCTCGGCAAGGCAGGTTGCCGAAGGGCAGAAGGTGATCGAGCGGCTGGGCCTGACCAATGTCGAGCTGCGCGCGGTGAGTATCACCGAGGTCGACGCGTCATTCGGTTCGTTCGACTACATCCTTTGCCATGGCGTGTTCTCCTGGGTACCCGAAGTGGTGCGTGACAAGGTCCTTTCGATCTGCCGGTCGAACCTCCGTCCCAATGGTCTGGCCTACATCAGCTACAACACCTACCCGGGCTGGCATGGGCGAGGGATGGTCCGGGACATGCTCGCATTCCACGCTCGCAGCGGAGGGGCAAGCTCCGGGCTCGATCGGATCCTTCGTTCGCGCACGTTTCTCGAGGACCTGGTGCAGGTCGTTCCCGACAAGGCCAGCTCGTTCGCTCGCATCCTTCGCACCGAGAGCGAGTACCTTCGGAACGTCCCCAACTCCTACTTTTTTCACGAGCACCTCGAGGAAACGAACCACCCATTCTACGTCCACGAGTTCCTCAGCCTGGCCAAGAGCAAGCACCTGAAGTTCGTGGTCGAGGCCCGATCGGCAGGGATGATCGACAACCTTCCTTCCGATGCGCGGAGTGCTCTGGAGGAGTGGGCCGAAGACGAGGTGGGTCGTGAGCAGTACCTGGACTTCCTCTGCAATCGAACCTTCCGGCAAACACTCCTGATGCATGAAGACCAGCCTCGGCTCGACGAGCCGACGGCCGAGGCGATCGATGCGCTTTGGATCGCCACGAATCTGACCCCGGTTTCCGCTCATCCCGACATCGTCTCGACGGAACCGGAAGAGTTCCGTATCGCGGAAGGGGAGACCAATCTTGCCACCAACAATCCGTTGATCAAGGCGGCGCTGGTCGCCCTCTTCGAGATCGCGCCGCGGTCGGTTCGATTTGATACCCTCTGGACCGAGGTTCAAGCCCGGCTTGGATGGCCCGTCGAGCCAGCCGACTCTGAAGGGGCCACTCCACTGAAACAGGCCCTGCTCCGCTGCTTCCTGACGTCCTTGGTCCAGCTTCGCGTGCAGCCTCCCCGCTTTGCGACCGAGGTGAGCGATCGCCCTGTAGCGAGCCCCCTGGCGCGGATTCAGGCCGAGACCGAGGAGGGGGTCGTCAACCTGCGGGGACGCACCGTGAAACTCGACCAGTTCGATCGCCTCGTTCTCCTCAGGCTTGATGGGGCCCACGATCGCTCGGCCGTCCTCAACGCCCTGTTGAACCTGGTCGACGCGGGCGATTTTTCGATGTACGAGGGAGATCGCCCCATCGAAGACCGACGCCGGATCGAGTCGATTCTCGAAGCCGAAATCGATCCCTGTTTCCAGCGTCTGGCCGCTCGAGCCCTTCTCGTGTCCTGATCGCTGAGCTTGGAGGCCACTCCCTGCGAAGATCAGGCGTTGGAGCGGGACTCCAGTGAATGCTCAAAGCGTGTCTCGCGGTGAGACCTGCGCGCGAAGGATCGGACGACCAGGCCAATCCTTCCGACGCGCTCTTCCATTTCTTGCAGGCCGAGGGTACGGTTCTTAACGCTAACTTCAAAAGTTGCAAGCCTCCGATTTCGATCAAGCCACGTCTCAAGGAGGAGTCAGTGCATGGTCACTCAATTGCGTGCATGGTCTCGCCTGGTCCACCCCACTCCTCGATCGGGCTCGTCGGTTCTCCGGATTGTCGTGCTTGGGGCCCTTGTGTTCTCGGCCTTTCAGCTCCATCTGCGGGCGAGCCGGCTCGAAGCGCGTGAACGGTCGCTCCGGCAGCGGACGGACGCATCCGCATATTTGTCGCGGTCGGCGGGCGATGGGGAGAGTTCCCAGGTTGCCGTCGGTGCCGAACGGAAGCGGGCGGCGGCGTCGGAGGACCACGAGGTGCTGCGTGCCGGATTTGAAGTAACGAGGCCCGCCATCGCGATCCGGACCACGGACCGCTAAGAGTCGGTCACGGCCGCTTCCGTCAAGCCTTCCATGGGCCCGGCCATCCGGGGTCGAGGCTCGTCAGAAGAACGCTTCCGAGGCGGACCTATGCCGTGGGATGCGGACTCCTTTGAGATTCCGATCGTTCGAGGGGCTGGAGTCTCGGCTTCGAGACTCCGGTCATCCGGCCCATCCACTGGCGGGCGCAGAGGGGCCTCAGCCCTTCTCTGCCTTCGACCCATGGTCTTCGCAAAGACGAACCGCTGTCAGCTCAGGAGCCGTCGTTCGCCAACTCCAGAAGCGTGATTTCCGGGGGGCAGAGGAAGCGAATTCGAGGAGCTTGCCCGCGTTCGCAGCCGACCCCTCGGCTGACGTAGAGCCTGTTGCCGAATAAGGTATGAAGGCCCCCGGCAGCCACGGTGCGGGGGACACGACTCAGCGTCATCGGAGGGCCGAAACCTGGGATGACGATCTGCCCGCCATGGGTATGGCCCGCGGTGACCAGGTCGACTCGTGAGCGAGCAGAGAGTCGGAACGCCACATCCGGTCGGTGCGCCACGAGAATCCGGATGTCCTCATCACCAGGTTCGGATTCGAGAGCGTCGATGGTCTCCGTGGCCCCCCGCGTCGTCGTATCGAGCTCGACACCGCCGATCGTGATGCGGCGCTCCCCCACGGTGGTGTGCGCCACCTCGTTGACCAGGGGGACGATCCCCGCTGCGCGGATTGTCTGCTCGAGCTCGTAGTGGCCCCGGTCGACGTCGCCATAGACGTAGTAAACACCTCCGGGCGCGGACAGGCGGCCGAGCAACTCGGTCAGATCGTCGCGGTTGGCGGCGAAATCGGCGTCGGACCCCTGGAACAGGTCGCCGGGGAGCAGGATCAGGTCCGGCTTCGTGGCCATCAGGCGATCCACGGCCGACCGCTCATAGTCGGTGATCCGGGAGGTCTGGAGGTCGGCGATCACCCCGACCCGGATTGGGGCCCTTCCCTGGCGGGCGCTGGGCAGCGGCACGCGAGCGGTCTCCAGTTGGAGCCGGAACGGCTCGACCCAGCTCGAAAAGATGCCAATCGGTACCACGGCGAGCGCCAACAGCGACAAGAATCGGGTCGAGGGCGTGAGCCATATTGGTTTCTGCTCTCGAACTCGGGCGGCCGACAGAGCGAAGAGTACGATCGCCGTCGCAGGAGGTAGGATCATGAGGTCGAGATAGACAAGGTTGATCATGCCAAACAGGTTGAGTCCCAGCGCCGTCAGTGGTACGAGCTTGGCGATGAAAGCGAACGACGTGACCAGAACCACGACACTCACTTGCTCGAGTCCGACCTTGAACGACCGGCGATGTTCGTCCCACTGGCGGGCTCCGAGGAAGACGGCCGCGACGACCGCCGTGTCGATGAGCATCGACCCGACGATGATCGAAGGTTGGAGCGTTTCTTCGATTTGCATTGGTCCGATCCATACAGGAAAAGCGACGTGATCCCAGCCGTGCGGACCGAGCCGCGGTGCCGCGTCGGGTCGGCGTGCTTTTGAGCGGCGACGCTCGGACCGACCCACAGGCGTCTTTGAGGATAATCCGCGATCATGGTGGCCGTCGAGGGCGAGAGTTCGCTGTCCGGACACATGGTTCGGTGTGACATCAAGCCGGGTGGCTCCGCTTCCGGCCGGCCGGCTGGGCTTCCCGGTCGGGTGGGGCCGGCGTATGCTTGACAATGGGCAAGACGTGAGAAGAATCGCAACGTTCTCTCCCTGGAACCTTCGGAAACCATTCGCGACCCGGGGGCGGCCCCTCACGGGTCGGGAGGAACGAGCCCAGGTTTCGCCGAGAGCCATTCATGAAAGTTCTGTGGTTCAAGCCCTCGACGACGCATCGTGCCGGGCGCTTGCCTGGTCTTGTGCTGGTCGCCTGGCTGCTGCTGACACTGGGGTTGGACTCGCTGACCGAAGCCGGGGTTCCGACGCCCCCCGCTTCATCGCAAACGCCCGGCCGCCCAGAGAGTCGCGCTCGGGGGCCGGTCGCCATCGCATTCGACCGGGATCGTCGCCGACTCATCGTCGCCAACCGAAAGAGCGGGAGTCTCTCGGTTCTCGATGCCCGGACACGGCGCTGGCTTGGTGAGTTCCATGTGGGCAAGGCGTTGGCCGACCTCACGCCACTGCTCGGCGACGGTGAATGGGCCGTGGTGGACCAGGATGACAACGCGCTGATTCATCTGAGGGAACGAGCCGAGCGATTCGAGGTCGTGGCCCGCCATGAGCTCCGCTCCGACCCGGTGCGACTCGTCCTCAGCCCGGATCAGACCACACTGGTCGTCGCTTCGCGATGGGGGCGTTGCCTTTCGTTCTTCAGCTGGGACCGCATGACGAGAACCTTGAGCCAGTCGCGCACGCTCGAATTGCCATTCAGCCCTCAGGACATGCTGCCGGTGCGGGAAGGGACGGCATTGATCGTTGCCGACGCTTTCGGAGGGAACCTGGCATCGATAGACACGCGGCGAGGGCGAGTCCTTTCGGTCCGGACGTTGCAGGCCCATAACATCCGAGGGCTGGCCGCCTCCTCCGACGGCGGTACCGTGCTTTTGGCCCACCAGGAGCTCAACCCCAAGGCTCGGGCGATCCAGGATGACGTCCAGTGGGGCGCTTTGATGTCGAGCAAGGTGCGTGTCCTTGGCCTTGATGGACTCTTGAAAGAAGGACCTGGAGAATCAACCAGACCGCTCGACGACCACGACCGACGCATTGACCTTGGCCGGATCTCGGGCGATCCGGCGGCCCTCCTGTGCGGGAGAGACGGCCAGGTGGCGCTCGCCCTGGCTGGCGTCGATCAGATCGCCCTGGGGCGTGATGTCGCTCACATCGAGGTTCGGACTGCCACCGGCCGTCGGCCCACCGCCCTGGCCGCCGACTGGGATCGGCATGAACTCTTCGTCGCGGAAGCACTCGACGACACGGTCTCGGTGTACGACCTTCGAGCCGGAAAACGACTGGCGCGAATCGCTCTGGGGCCGGAACGGGAGCCAACGCTCGAAGACCGCGGCGAACGGCTCTACTTTGACGCCCGCCTCTCCCGCGGCGGTTGGATGAGCTGTCAGAGCTGCCACACCGACGGCCATTCGAACGGGCTGAACGTCGACACGATCGGAGACGGTGGCTATGGGGCTCCGAAACGCGTGCCCACGTTGCTCGGCGTTGGCAGCACCGGTCCCTGGAGCTGGAACGGTCGGATGGAGCGGTTGGATGAACAGGTCCATCAGTCGGCCGTGACGACCGTGCAAGGGGTCTGGCCGACCGAGTCGGAAGTTGCGGAGCTCACGGCGTACCTGTTGACTCTCAAGGCCCCGACACCGCCGTTGATTTCTCCCTCGTCCCGGCCCGCCGCGCAGCGTGGCGAGGCGCTCTTCGAGGCCAAGTGCGCCACGTGTCATGCGCCGCCGGAGTACACCACCGCCGGTCGGTTCGACGTGGGCCTCGCCGATGAGGTCGGCGGCCGCTCGTTCAATCCTCCGTCGTTGCGGGGTGTGGGCCGTCGGACTCCGTTGTTACACGATGGCCGCGCCAAGAGCCTGGAAGAGGTCTTCCGCACCCACGGCCATCCGCGCAATACCCACTGGACCGATCAGGAAATCAGCGACCTTCTCCGTTTCCTGGAATCGCTTTGACCGGGATGGTCGAGGTGAGGTTCCCTTGAGAGGATGGAAATATGGGTGTTTTTCGCGATGACCTGTTTCGCGGCCAGGTCGTGCTGATTACGGGGGGAGGAACCGGGATCGGCGAGGGCATCGCCCAGGCGCTCGCGGCACACGGGGCCGACCTCGCGATTCTGAGCCGGAAACAGGAGCACCTGGAGCCTGCCGCCGCGAAGATTATCGAGGCGACGGGCCGGCGCTGCTTGACGCTGGCCGCTGACGTGCGACAGCCCGAGCAAATCGAGGCCGCGACGGCGCAGGTCGTCGGTGAGCTCGGCCGGCTTGACGCCGTGGTCAACGCCGCCGCGGGCAATTTTCTCTGTCCCTCGGCCGACCTGTCGCCCAACGGGTTCGGCACGGTCCTCGACATCGATGCCAAGGGAACCTGGAATGTTTCGAGGGCGGCGTTTCATGCCTGGATGCGCGAGCATGGCGGCCAGATCCTCAACATCAGCGCCACCCTTCATTACGGTGGTACGCCCGGCCAGTTGCACGTGGCCGCCGCGAAGGCGGCCGTCGACGCCCTGACGCGGACCCTGGCCGTGGAGTGGGGGCCGTTGGGAGTCCGGGTCAACGCCATCGCGCCCGGGCCGATCAGTGACACCGAGGGCGCCCGGCGTCTCTTTCCAGAAGCGGTCGCCGAGAGACTCCGCGCCGCGATCCCAACGCGGCGCCTCGGCCGTATTGATGATGTGGTCAACCTTGCACTCTTCGCCCTGAGTGAGGCGGCCGCGAACCTCAATGGGGCCATCCTCGTCACCGACGGTGGACTCTGTCTGACGGGAACCCTCGGCCTTTTGGCCGACGCCGTCCGCTCCAAGCCTTGAAGATGACGCCACGGTCTTGATCAGGATATGGTTGTGGCTGTGGCATAACAAAATTTGAGGTTCGTGGCAGGTTCAACCGCCGTCGAATCGAGTCAAGATCCCCTCGATTGCATCCGTGTGGATCCGCCACGATTCGGCCGAATAGCCGCCAGAGAGGACCATGGCGACGGGGATTCCACGTTCCCGAGCCAACGTCACGACCAGGAGGTCGCGTTCGACCAACTCGTCGATTCGGAGCCGGAGACGCGCCAACGGGTCGTTGACGAACGGGTCGGAACCGGCGTTGTAGATCACCAGATCGGGGCGGACGACATCAAGCGCCGGCGGCAGGTGGTTCTGGAGGAGGGTCAGGTATTCTCCTCCGGTGAGGCCGGAGGGGACCGCCAGCGGAAAGTCCTCAGGCTCCTTGCGGGACGGAAAGAGGTCTTGCTCATAGATATCGAAGATCGAGGCCCAGGGCCATGGTTGAAACGCGGCGGCCGAACCGTTGCCCTGGTGAGCGTCGAGGTCGACCACCATGACGGTGCCCGCCTTTCCCTCGTCGTGAAGCCGCTTGGCCGCAAGCGGGATATCAGCGTAGATGCAGAATCCGCCCCCCCATCCCGGTGCGGCGTGGTGGTAGCCGCCGCCGAGGTTGATCGCGATCCCGGTCTCAAGCGCCAGTCGGCAGGCCAGGATCGTGCCGCCTGTCGCCAGTCGCATGGGACGGAGGATACGCCAGTCGATCACCCAGGCGGGCAGCCGGCGGACGATCGGCACCTCCAGGACGCGCGCCAGGGACTCGGCCCGGCGCAGTGAGCGCAGATAGTCCGCCGAATGAACCGCCAGTAGGTCGGAACGAGTGATAGGGTTGGGGCGGGTGAAGTCCCTGGCCCGGCGCAGTCCGCGGTCGATGAGGGCGTCGTGGATCCGGCGATACTTGCGACTGTCGAAGGGATGCAGCCGTTCCAGACCAAACGCGGTGATGTTGTACCCTGGGTGATACACCAGAGGGATCATCGCCGAGACCTCCAGGTTGACGCCAACGAATGGACCACCGGTCAGCCTGTTGTCGGTTCACTGCCCACGGCCGTCCTCAGGCGGACGGCAGTTTGGTCGAGTCACGGACGCAGCGAGATGCCCGGCGTTCGGAGCGTGCGTTGGCGGGGTCAGGCCCCCTGCCCTGGTCCCGGAGCAAGTCGTGGGCAACCACAACGAAGAGTCCAAGGGCCAGGAGCATGTGAGCGCCGAGGCCACGGGCGGTCGGAATTGCGGTGGCGGCCAGGGATAGGCTTCCGCAGGTCCAGAGCATGCGATGCCGGTGGGCCAGAAAGAGGACAGCCGGGGACAACCAGAGGAAATAGTGATGCCAGCAAATCGGTGTGCAGGCGAGCATCAGGATCGAGGTTAGGGCCGCCATGCCCAGAATGGCCCGACGCGGTTCGGCCGATCGCGTCTTCACGGCACAGAGGATCCAGATCAGGCCAAGGGCGGAGAGGATCAAGCCCCAGATCAGCCAGACCGTGGGCAGTGAAAGCAGGCCAAGCGAAAGCGAATGAACCGGTCGGTCACGACCGAGATCGCCGAACGTCCGGGCCAGCACGATTGGCAGACTCTCGTTGTTGACGCGCAGATCGGAGCCGCGGGCGACCAGGTGCCAGGGCTTTTCCGCATGGCTGATCCAGTGAGACTGCTCTCGAATGGCCGAGAACGCCGGCGTCCAGCCCACGGCGGCCACGATGGTCCCAAGACCGATGGCCGTCGTCAGCGCCATGCCCCACCACACGCTCGGAGCGCGAGACCGGGCCACGATCGTACCCCAGTGAAAAATTGGCAAGAACTTGATCATGCCCGCCGTGCCGACCAGCACCACGCTCCAGAACGGATGGCCATCGACCAGGAACCGGACGCCCCAGGCAACCAGTCCGAGGTTGATCGGATCACTCTGACCGAGCACCAACGCGTCGATGAAGAAGGGGAGCACGACGAACCAGGCGACAACCTGCTGACGGGGCCGAAGTCCCGTCAGCGACTCAAACACCCGGGGCAGCGTGCCGACCACGGCGAAGGAGAGTGTCGCCCAGACCGTCGACGCCAGGCCGATCGGTAGCGCCGCGAGTGGTGACAGCAGGACGTGGAACGAGATCGGATACCGGGGCTGGGCCGCCACATGGAGTCGACTCGTTCGCCAGAGCGCCTGGGCGGCGAGATAGGGGTATTTGAAGTCGTTACCACGCTGGGCGCTGCGTAGGACGACGTAGACGAAGAATGCGGCCAGGCCAAGACTTGCCAAGCAGCGTCGACGGTTCACCTCGACCCATCCTGTAGCAGCAGACTTTGAACGATCGACGCCGTCGAAATCGGTGGGACAGGGCGCCGTCCCCTGCGCGGAGTCCAATCCAGCGGCGCCGCTTCGTCGCGTGGGGTTGGGCCGTTCACGAAATCGAGGACAGTTCCGGCTTCGCCTCTCGCTGGGTCGCGAGATGCGTCTCTTCCGCCAGGGGGGAACCGCCGCGGACCGACTGAAAGGGACGCTCGAAGACCCGATGAAAGAGTGATGCCGCCTGGAGTATGACGGGCGAGCCTCCCAGGATCAAGGCCCAGAAGCGAACCTCCTGGCCGAGCGGCCACCGCCGCAGCCAGGCATTGCCGAGCGCCAGCAGTGGATAGTGGATCAGGTAGAGACTGTAGGAGAAGGTGCCCAACCTGAGCACCCAAGGCCATTCGAGCCACCGTAGCAAGGGAGGTCGGGGCCGCGTCTCCCCAGGCGCGGAGCGTCGGGCCCAGCGAACGAGGAGGCCGGCAGTTACCACGCCGACGAAAGGGTCGGCCATCATGAACCGCGGGTCGTCCGTGCTCGAGATCGCGAATCCGGCCAGGAGCAGGGCAAACAGCACGAGGAGAACAGTCGCCGCAACCTGGCTGCGTCTCGATCGTGGGACGCGCTCTGAAACACCTCGATCGCGATGCGCCGTGAGCGCAGCCACCATGCCGAGGGTGAACAAACCGATGAACCACGGACAGAGCTCGCGGAGCGCTGGGTTCCTCAGCGGACTGGCCAGTACCGCCACACCGAACCCCAGCGCGAATCCGCTGGCTACCACGGCCGCTCGGCCGAACCGCCGCCAGATTACGACCAGCCCGGGAAACAGCCAATAGATCTGCCACTCCGTGGCCACGCTCCACAGCGGCGGGTCGATCTTGTAGAACCACGTCTCATGGAGGTTGTGGATCAGCAGCAGGTGGGAGACGACGACACCGGCACCGGTCGCCGGCAGAGCCCGGTCCCAGGGACTTCGACTCACGCGGCCGAGCTCGGGCAACCAGGCGATCAAGGCGAGACTGCCCAGCAGCGCGGCCAGGTAACCGGGAAGGATCCGACGCCCGCGACGGACGAAGTACCTCCCAAGATCCAGAGAACGATGCGGGGCCGGCTCCCGGACCCTCGGAAGCATCAGGCAGTAACCTGAGAGGACGATGAAAACGGCCACGGCGCTATGGCCGTGGCGGAGCAGGAAGCGGACGACAAGCCCCGGGCCGGAGAGTCCCGAAGAAGGAACCATGAGGGCTGCGTGATGGAGTGCGACGTACAGGGCCGCGAGTCCCCGAATCCCATCGAGATACGCGACTCGTGACGGGGTGCGGTCCCCATCCCGGGGCCGGTCGAGAACTGGCATGCGACACCTCCTGGTCGACACCCCGACGACCCGAGCCGCCGGTTCCGTCCTGCTCGCCCCGCAAGTATGCGCACCCCGACGCTTTTCGACGAGTCCAGTCCGGGGTCGCCGGCGCTGCCGCGGCGGTTGGAATCGTGGAAAACCCGGTCGGCGACGCTCGTAATGCGTGCTTGAAACGGTTAGAGCGTGTCTGGGAATTAAGGTTTTTCGCGTGCAAGCCGCCGGAGCATGATATGACTCATAGCGATATAGATCATCGCTTCGCTCGAGGCGGTGTTTCGCTCATAGTCCTTGCTGTGTCG
>Ga0182739_1002150_pt1 | contig 18798 bp, 14 predicted proteins | sample eDN5th30CBELigBY_FD_128873 | JGI IMG/M metagenome (GOLD analysis project Ga0182739, IMG submission 128873) | Enriched backyard soil microbial communities from Emeryville, California, USA - eDNA 5th pass 30_C BE-Lig BY (version 2) (version 2) | ecosystem: Environmental > Terrestrial > Soil >...
CTTGCATTTTAACCGGCAAGTGTTATTATGAATCATATAAGACAAATAGAAAAGTACGTACTTTTTTGTAATGTAGGAACCTAAAAGTTACATAGGCACAAAAAGGTACCTATAAAATGGAGGATATCATGGAAAATAAGAAATATAATATATCCGTCGAAGCCACTTTAGAAGTAATTGGGGGAAAGTGGAAATGTGTAATTTTATGCCACTTAACACATGGCAAAAAGAGAACAAGTGAATTAAAACGATTAATGCCAAATATTACACAAAAAATGCTTACACAACAATTAAGAGAATTAGAAGAAGATGGCGTAATTAATCGTATTATTTATCAACAAATACCACCAAAAGTAGAATATGAATTAAGTGACTATGGGAAAAGTTTAGAGCCTATTTTAAATGCCCTTTGTGCTTGGGGAGACACTCATATAACTAAAATTTATGGGGATAAAAATTTAGTGTTGGAAGATAGTGTGCTAAATAAATAAGGTTTTACCAAAAAAATCTCCTGCTTTTTAAAAATGGGCAGGAGATTCTCATTTTTATCGTTCTTAATGTACTAAATATCGTATAGCCGTTTGTAATTGGATATCATTTTCGTCTTTCTGCTTTGCCATTCTAACCGCTTCTTCCAGCTTCGCAGCCGTTTTTGAATCAATTATGCCAGTTACCTCGAGCGTGTTTTTATCTTGGAATGCTCGCACAGCAACTTCTGTTTGCGGACTATAATAGCCATCTTGTCGATCTGTCGTGAACCCTAGGCTTGTCAAAATTTCTTGTGCATATTTGACTTGTTCATCATTATCTTCTAACTTTAGCGAGTCTACAATTTGCAAAGGATGAGTGTGATATAAATCTGTTTGCTTTACTTCAATGGTTGGTTTTATTCCTTTTTTATGGATCCAATTTCCATCAGGAGTCAGCCATTTAGAAACGGTTAATTTGATTTCACTGCCATCATCCATCAAAATTGGTTGTTGGACTGTTCCTTTTCCAAAGGAATTCTCCCCAATTAGCGGATAATCTGCCCCTTCTTTCAAGGCAGCAGCTAAAATTTCCGAAGCGGACGCACTACCATTATCAATCAGTACTACAACTGGATAGTCCTTTTGTTTATTTAAATCAGAATAAAACGGTTCGCGGTCTCCATTTCTATTCTCTACTTGTAAATAAGGTTTATGGTCAGTTAAAAATTGCTCCACAATAGCGTTCACACTAGTAAGCAATCCACCAGGATTACCGCGGACATCTAAGATAAGACCAGAAATTTCATTTTTCTCTAAAGTACTTAAGGCTTTGTCAAACTCACTTGCCGTATTTTTAGAGAAAGACGTAATTTCGATATAGCCAATCTTTTCTCCACCATCTTTTTTGATATCAGAATAAACCGTTATTTGGGGAACTTCATCTCGTACAATGTCTACCTTTAGCGGTTTATCTACCGATGCTCGTTTAATTTCTAGTTCGACCTTGGTTCCTTTTTCCCCTCTAATTTGGCCAATTACGTCATTTAAGTCTTTTCCTTCTACCTTTTCTCCATTAACGGAAATAATTTGATCTTGTGGTTTAATGCCCGCTTTTTCTGCTGGCGAACCTTTAATTGGAGAAACAATGATCATTTTATCTTCTTCTATACTAATTTCTGCGCCAATTCCTTCAAAAGAAGAATCTAATGCCTGTTCAAATTGTTTTGCAGCCTCTTGATCCATATAAACAGAATATGGATCCTCCAAGGTAGCGAGCATCCCTTTGATTGCTCCATCCTCTAATTTCTGCTTGTCTACATTTTCTACATAATTTTGCAGGATGATCTGATAGGCTTTATCTAACTTATAAAGAGATGTTGTCTCACTTGTTTGATCATTCGTTTGATCCCCTTGTCTTTTTTCTAAAACGGTTATTCCCATATATGTCATTCCTGACCCCGCTAGTAAGGAGCCTGCCATGTAAATAGCCAACCATTTTCGATTCATTTCAACCGTCCCTTCTTCTACAACGATGTATTTATCCCTTTTTTATGTATATGATGGGTTCGGACAACTTATGATGAATCTATTTCATACAAAAAAACGGTGCCAAAGACGAAATAGCTTTAACACCGTTTTTCTTTTTCAAAAGAATGTATGCATGTGGATTAGTAAATTTATTATTCCTTACAACTCTTTTATCCTCAGCACGCGCATTGCATTTAGAACGGCAAGAACCGTAACACCTACATCGGAGAAAACTGCTTCCCACATCGTTGCAATGCCAAAGGCTCCAAGTAATAAAAAGATCGCTTTGACCCCTAAGGCGAATATAATATTTTGCCATACAATTCGTCTTGTACGTTTTGCAACAGACAGCGCTGTTGCTATTTTAGAAGGTTCATCTGTCATAATGACAATATCTGCTGCCTCAATCGCTGCATCTGCACCTAAACCGCCCATTGCCATACCTACATCAGCTCTTGCTAAAACAGGAGTATCATTTATCCCATCCCCAACAAATAAAATTTTTTCTTTCACCTGCTTTTGTGCATCTAGTTTCTCTATTTCCTCGACTTTATGCTGTGGCAACAGCTCCGCATGAACTTCATCTATTTTTAATAAAGCGCCGATCTTATCACCAACCTTTTTAGCATCACCGGTTAACATGACCGTTTTCTTTATCCCCAACTCTTTTAAACGTTGAATAGCTTCTTCTGCATCTTCTTTTACCTGATCAGAAATAACAATGGAACCAATAAATTCTTGATTTACTGCCACATAAATAACCGTACCAACTTCTTCGTTTTGTAAGTAATCTATGTTTTCTTTTAACATCAATTTTTGATTACCAGCTAGCACTTTCTTCCCATCAAACTTCACAATAATTCCATGGCCAGATAGTTCCTGATATTCTTCCAAACGTTCCTCGATTATTTGAGCATGATATGCTTTTCTAATGGATTCCGCAATCGGATGATTAGAATGCGCTTCTGCATAAGCTGCATATTCCAAAACTTCTTCTTCTGAAAATCCAGGAGAGGCTTTGATTGAATTTACTTCAAATACTCCTTTTGTTAAAGTACCAGTTTTATCGAAAACAATATACTTAACATCATTTAATGCTTCTAAATAATTGCTCCCTTTTACTAAGATCCCCTTTTTTGATGCTGCACCAATTCCGCCAAAGAATCCTAACGGTATAGAGACAACAAGAGCACAAGGACAAGAAATAACAAGGAAGACTAGTGCACGATACAACCAGTCTGAGAAAGTTGCACCACTTATTAATAGGGGTGGCACGATAGCTAATAAAGCAGCTGTAATCACTACTACCGGCGTATAATATCTTGCAAATTTAGTAATAAAATTTTCAGTAGGTGCTTTGCGATTACTTGCATTTTGTACAAGCTCTAGTATTTTAGTGACTGTTGATTCTCCAAAATCCTTTGTTACTTCGATTGTTAGTACTCCGTGATTATTAATAAATCCACTTAGTACCTCATTACCAATCTCGATATCACGAGGGACGGACTCGCCTGTTAACGCTGATGTATCGACAGAAGAGCTTCCCTCTATAACCCGTCCATCAAGCGGAATTTTTTCCCCTGGCTTTACCATAATGATATCACCAATTTTCACTTGCTCTGGTGGCATCTTCTTTAATTCTGTTCCATCCTTTACATTTGCATAGTCTGGCCGTATATCCATTAAGCTAGTAATCGATTTTCTGGAACGATTGACGGCTACCCCTTGAAACAGCTCACCGATTTGATAGAAAAGCATAACCGCTACTCCTTCAGGATATTCCTGAATAGCAAATGCGCCTAATGTTGCAATTGACATTAGAAAATGTTCATCAAATACTTGCCCACGTAAAATATTTTTTATCGCTCTAAATAAAATGTCTCCCCCAACAATTAAATATGCCAAGAAGAAAAGAGCAAATTCGATAATTCCAGTAAACGGAGCTATAATTCCAATCGCTGCAACAATCGTTCCAGCGATTAATCTTCCAATTAATTTCTTTGTATTTTCCGCACCGTGATCATGCGAATGTCCATGCGAATCGTGGTCATGCTTGTGATCATGTGCATGATTATGGGAGGCAGAAGAAGTAGTTCTTTTTCTCTTTTCCACCATTTTCACATGTGGTTCTAGTCTCGTAATTGTTTTTTCAGCCTTTGCTAAAATATTGTTTTGTTCCGATTCATCTAACTGTAAACTTAACGTTTGTGTAGCAAAGTTCACATTACATTCACTAACTCCATTAATGGAGGAAATTCCATTTTCTATTTTCATTGCACAATTAGCACAATCTAAGCCTTCTAATGTAAATTCTTTTTTCAATAGCTGCTTCTCTTCTCCCATCTCTATCCCTACTTTCCTTTGAAAATTTTATCTATTACACACTGACTTATATTATTTTTTAATATATGAACAATTATTCATATACTCATATTTATATTATATGAATTATCTTATAAAAGTGTCAATCTATATTCTGATTTTTTATAATAAAGAAACTTCCATCAGTGGAGTATAAAAAAGAAGAGAAGGCATCTTGAAAACATCAAAAAGACTGTAGAATCCCCTTTCCTTCTAGAAGCTTCTACAGTCAATATAGATATTAGAAAGTATCTGTTACTTAGTGATGTCTTGCATGATCAATCATTTGTTTTAATACACCCATTACATGCTCATCATCACAGGAATAAATCATTGTTGTTCCTTCTCGCTTATATTTAACTAAGCGCAAATTCTTTAAAAAACGAAGTTGATGAGAAACAGTCGATTGGAGCATATGCAGATTTTCTGCGATTTCATTAACAGAATGCTGCTTTTTTGACAATAAATGGAGGATTTTTATCCTTGTAGGGTCTGATAGTGCTTTAAACGTTTGAGAAACAATAAATAGTGTTTCTTCATCCAATTCATGCTTATTTATTGGATCCATTGATTCATTTTTATCATTAAATTCGCTCATCTATAATCTTACCCCTTTATTATTACAAACCTTTCCATCTATTATAGCATATAAATTTATACTTTCTGTAGCGACATGACTCCTTCTATTTCCTTCTGATATCCAACTCTTTCCACCAAAAGAAATAATGGCGTTCATTTAAAAATGAACGCCATAAAGTCGGGTTTAGGAGAAATAACATATGCCTATCATTTCATGTTTAACTCTCCTTATTTCGGATAAACTAGTACTATACTATTCTATTACAATGGAACAATCCCAACTGGATTAATTGCATTTGATTTTGCTTGGTTCCAAGGTCCTTTATGCAATTCAAAATGTAAATGCTGTCCAGTAGAATCACCTGTATTACCCATTGTACCGATACGTTGTCCTTTTGAAACAACATCTCCAGCATTTACTAAACGACTGCCATCTCTCATATGTGCATAAACCGTTGTGTATTGCTGTCCATCAATGTAATGACTAATAAAGATAACTTGTCCATAACTACTTGAATTATACGATCTTATAACTACACCATCTGCAGCCGAATAAATCGGAACAGCTCCAGTCGCTGCAATATCAACACCTGCATGGAAAGTACCCCAACGTTGTCCAAGCCCTGAAGATAAATAGCCGCCGCCTGCTGGACGGGTAAAGTTACCAGATGATACAGAAGTAGATGGCTTCGATATACTTGGAGAACTGCTACCTCCGCTAGACGAGCTGGTTGAAGTAGTTTTATTCGAACTAGATTTAGTAGCTGATGCTTTTTGTGCAGCAGCTCTTTCCGCAGCAGCCTTTGCTTCTGCTTCTTTACGTTGTCTTTCTGCTTCTGCCGCTTTTCTTGCTAATTCTGCTTGTCTTTCTTTCTCTAATTTTATCGCCTTTTCCATAGCTACCTGTTGATCTTTAAGTAGCTGTTCTTCTTCCTCTAAAGAAAGCATTTCTGCATGTACGTGATTTTCCTCTTCTTTCAATTGAGCCATTAATTTGTCTTTTGCTTTTTTCTCTGTATTCAACTGAGAACTTAGCGATTCAAGATCAGCAAGCATTGTTTCTAGTGAGCTTAATTTCGACTTTAGCTCTGCTTTAGAATCCTCTAATAGCTTTTTATCCGCTTCTTGCTCTTTAATTATCGTTTGATCCGCTTCTACGATTGTTGCTACAGCACCAACTCTATCAATAAAATCACTAAAGCTTTGTGAACCCATTAACACATCTAGGTAATTAACCATACCTCCAGTTTGCTGGTAAGATCTTGCACGCTCTTTCAGTAATTCATTTCTTTTTTCAATCCTTGCTGTTACTTCTTCAATTTGCTTTTCTAATTTTTTCACTTCTTCTTTTGTAGTAGAAATCTGCTCTTTTTTCTCGGTAATTTTCACTTGTGTGCTTGAGATAGACGTATTTAATTTCTTAATCTCTGTTTCTACTGATTCTTGTTCTGAATGAATATCATTTAATTTATTAGAAGAATCATCTAGTTTGGATTTCACATCATTTTGCTTATTCTCAATATTGCTTTTTTCCTTATTCAACTCACTTAGCGAACCTTGGGCATATACCGGTGATGTAGTTGATGCTGTATAAGCGATAACACTACTTATAGTTAACGCAGACACAAGTGTTAATTTTGCAACTTTCTTTTTCATTTAGTACAAGCTCCTTCCCCGTATACCAATATGTAAACTTGGTAAATTTGTTGCTTTCTCTCTTTTTATTCAAATAGAATAGCTTGAAGCACTATAGTTCTCGTTCTCCAAGCTATTGACCTTTAGACTAATTTTTTTATCGACAACCAACTTACACTCTTAAAAACTTGCGGATACTCATTACAGAACCCCAAATTCCAATTACTGCTCCCATTACTAAAAGTAATCCAGACACTTGGAATACAAACGGAGTATAATCTAAAATTTGAATATAGCTTCCTGCTAATTTTGCTATTAAAAATTGATACGCATAATAATAAACTGCGCTAACCGCAGCTATCGGAATAATTGATCCTAATATGCCAAGCCACATACCTTCTAGGAAAAATGGCCAGCGGATAAACCAATTGGTTGCTCCTACTAAACGCATAATTTCAATTTCTTTTCTTCTCGCAACAATCGTAATTTTAATCGTATTGGAAATAAGGAACATTGCTGTAAATAGTAAACCGATGATCAGCACAATCCCTACATTTCTACTCATATCAATTGCGCTAAATAGCTTTTCAACAGTACCTTGTCCATACCTTACTTTTGCAGCGTGTTCAAGCTTCTCAATTTTATCTACTACGGTTAATGTATCTTCTGGATCCTTCGTTTTCACAACAAAGACATCATTTAATGGATTATCCTGTTCAAAGAGTTTAAAGGCATCCCCATCTTCTCCTAGACTACTGATTAAGTTGTCCAATTCTTCCCCTTTAGGAGAAAAGACAACACTACCGACTTCTGGAATAGCCTTTATTTGATCTTCTAGCGTGTTTCTCTCTTCCTCTGTTGCTGCTACATCAATATGCACTCTTATCTCTACATTTTCTTCAATAGAAGTCGCTACATGATTTAAATTCATCATTATAACGAAGAATACTCCAACAAGGATTAATGTGATGGTTACCGCACTAACAGAGGCAAATGTCATCCAACCGTTACGAAGAAGGCTTTTAAAACTTTCTTTTGTGTGCCTAGCTACTGTCCTAGCCTTCATATCCGTATTCACCTCTCGTTTCATCACGTACAATTCTGCCGCCTTCAATAGCAATAACACGGTGCTTTATCGTGTTAACTACTTCACGATTATGGGTTGCCATTATAATTGTTGTACCTCTATTATTTATCGTTTCAAAAATATTCATAATTTCCCATGATGTTTCAGGATCCAGATTTCCGGTAGGCTCATCTGCAATCACTAATTTCGGGGAATTGACAATGGAACGTGCAATGGAAATACGTTGTTGCTCTCCTCCAGATAATTCTGTTGGCAACATCCTTGCCTTATGCTTTAATCCAACCAGTTCTAGAGTCTCCATGACTTTTTTCTTTATATATTTTGGGTTTTCTTCAATAACTTCTAACGCAAAGGCAACATTTTCAAAAACAGTTAACGTAGGAAGGAGCTTAAAATCCTGAAAGACAACTCCCATGTTTCTTCTTAATAATGGAACCTTCTTGTCTTTTAATTTTTCTAAATTTATACCGTTAATTCGAATACTTCCTTGTGTAGGCTTTTCTTCACGATACATCATTTTAATAAATGTAGACTTACCTGCACCACTTGGTCCTACTACATAAACAAATTCACCTTGATTGATCCTAACATTTATCCCATTAGCGGCTATTACACCGTTAGCATACTTCTTCATTACATTCTTCATTTCTATCATCTATTATCACACCTGAATTATTTTTTGTATGGATTATTGAAAAGTGAAGAAGTTACATATGAGTTTGAAAACATAAACGAATCACAGAAGAGTTATATGGAAGTGATTTGGTTTATGAATTTATCCTCTGGCAATAAGTTTAATTTTCCTAACCTATTCCTTCTACTTTTCCATATGATTCAAAAACCAAAATTCGACAACTTTCAACCGACTTAAAGTGACAATCTGCAATTATTCACAGGCTGCCCCTTTGCTTACTTAAGCTATTATATCATCATAATACGTCAAATTAACGTAAAAAATTATTACATTTTCTTTTCAAACATAACATAAAGTACTATTGTTTTCATCATATGCCAACAATTTCTATTAATATAGTACTACAAATCGACCTATTTCCCCTTTATTTTCGTTATTTTTTTCGATAAATAGTATTATATACCTAAATCCATTAATTTTTATTGACATTATTTACATATTAAAAACCGTCTTTTGTTAAGACACAAAAAATTCACAAAATTCATTTCCTGTATACTACATTCTAAAAAAAGAAAATTCGACAAATTTATAATAAAAAGCTGTTTTCGTAAAGTTTGTTGCGATTACCCGCAGCCGGAATACACTTCGCTTTCCGTGGGGCTAAGCTTAAGCCTCCTCCGCTTCGCCTCCGGGGTCTCAGACTGTCTCGCTAATCCCACAGGAGTCTACGTGTATTCCGGCTGCTCCATTTTTTCAACTAATTTTTTTTCGATTGAAAAAACAACAATCCTTTAGAAAACAGCCTAATAAAAAGAATATCTTCTTTAGTTCCGATTCCTTTTAAACCCAATGAATCATCCCTAAAAAAGATATTCTCAATAAAGTGAAACTTCCATCAGTGGGGGCTTTCCTTTATCCCCACTGATGGTTAGTTGAACCAATCGGACCTTTACGGACAGTTGATCTTCCTCGTATTCTCCTATGCTTGAGGGGGAGTCTTACTGTCCGTTAAGAGTGGGATAATCTTATTTAAAACCTCTCCCAAGAACCTCTGAGGCGTCTGTTACAACCACAAATGCTGTTTCATCAATAGATTTTACTAATTGCTTTAGCTTTATAAATTGCGACTGATCTACGACACACATTAAGATTGGTCTTTCTGAATCAGTATAGCCACCGTGTGCAGTTAATCTTGTTACACCACGGTCAATCTTATTTAAAATACCTTCCCTTACTTCTTCTTGTTTATCGGTAATAATCAAAGTCATTTTTGAACTTCCAAATCCTACTTGAACAAGATCGATTGTTTTACTCGTTACAAATAAAGCAATTAATGCATAAAGACCTTGTTCAATACTAAATACGATAGAAGCAGTAATAACAATAATCCCATCAATTAATGCGACACATTTGCCTAACGAAATACCTGTAAATTTATTGATGATCTGAGCAGCTAGGTCTGTTCCACCAGTAGATGCTTTCCCTCTAAAAACAATTCCTATGCCAAGTCCAATCCCTATTCCACCATAAAGGGCAGCTAGTAATGGTTCATTTGTCCATGGCTCTAACCCTCTTGAAAGGTACACAACAAATGGTAAAAATACGGTACCCACTAACGTCTTCACTCCGAAGCTCTTTCCTAATAAAAGGACGCCTAAAATAAATAATGGAATATTAAATGCCCATTGCACATAGGCTGGTTCCCACGCAAACATTGCCTTTGTAATCGTGCTAATACCACTTACTCCGCCAGAGGCAATATTGTTAGGTAATAAAAACAAATTAAATGATAAAGCGACAATTGCCGACCCTATTAGCACATAAACATACTCGCGCAATTTCATTCTTTTACACCTCTATTTTCTTGTCAATTTCTGTCACATTTTCAAAGCATTCTTATTCGACAATCTTTTTTATTATGTAAAAATTGTAAAGAGCATAATCAAAAATATGACATCCTTTTTATAATCAGTGCAATTTATTTTAAAAAAAACAAACGAAAAAGAGGAAGCGATTCTCATTCCTCTATTCATCATTCAATGAACTGATTCTTCCCAAGCAGAGAGTATATCATCTATTATTTGAAGTGTAAATGGTGGTAAATTAGCGTGGTAAAGCGATGAAATAAGAAGATTTAACCCCGCAAAAGTAGTTTGCGAGGTCTGTTAAAGACTATAAAATAAAAATCCAAAAGAGGAAGGCAAGTCCGAATCGATAATAAGCAAAAGGAGCCAACTTGATTTTGTTGATTAGCTGCAAGAAAAACTTAATAGCTAATAATGCAACAATAAAAGCAGTGAAAAAACCAGTCAGGAAAAGAGGAAGGTCTTGTGGAGTTAAATAGTTCCAGCTTTCGAACAAATCCTTACCAGTCGCAGCTGCCATGATCGGAATTGCCATAATAAAAGTAAATTCCGATGCTGTTTTGTGGCTCATTCCAGCGAGCAAACCACCAGATAAAGTTGCCCCAGAACGGGAAAAGCCAGGTACCAATGCAAAGCACTGAAACATTCCAACTGCAAATGCTTGTCGATAAGTAACTTGATCTAAGGTTTCTGCTGTAGGCTTGTGCGGTTTCCATTTCTCTGCTGCCAGCATCAATAGACCCCCGATAATAAGCGTAATTACAACCGTTCCTGATCGAAAAAGTACTTCCTTAATAAAATCATAAAATAGGACGCCTCCTATCCCAAAGGGAATAATTCCAATGGCAATATGAAAAATGCTTAATGTCCCAACCTCTTCCCCCTTCTGCCACTTTTTTATTCCTAGAATACTTAAAATTCGTCTCCAAAAAACAAAGACTACCGCAAGAATACTTCCTAATTGGATAATAATTTCAAACGTTTTGGCTTTCTCCCCTGTGAATTCTAATAAATGCGCAACTAAAATGAGATGGCCAGTTGATGAAACTGGAGCAAACTCAGTTAATCCTTCTACTATTCCTAATATAATAGCAATGATAATCTCCATGAAGTTCCTCCTCTTAGAAAGATGGGCGTGCTTTACAGAAAAATACTCAACAAAAATTAACGCATGTCCATTTAAATATATTTTTTAACGCCTTAATCTAGAATCGAAAAATAAAAAAAGAGCCAAGTCAGGCTCTTTTTTCACATGGCTTTATATAAATAAATATGCCAATTGCTTTCTTTCGATTCAAAATCCTTCATAAATTCAAGATTTGTTTCTTCTGCATTATTGATTGGGAGTGCAGATAGAATATATTGTCCCCCCATCTCTTTCAATGCTTCTACATTTAACTGTAAATGGTTAATCTCTTTATCGGATTGCTTAGAATATTGATAGTACTTGCCCAATTCATCGACAAAAATATAACATCTACCGCCCCAGTCGTCGTAATAGTTTCTTAACGCTTTATTTTTGTTAAGCTCTGGCTCGATTATTTTTCTAAATTGAAGCTTATATGTTAATGGATAAATATTGCTATAGGAATCCAGTGTATACATCCCATTATACTGTGCTACATTTGGATGGATGCCGATACTTACTACTCTATATTGATCCAGCGGCTTTCCGATAAATTCCTTAATGTCTGCAAATTGCTCTTCAGCAAAGTATTCTTTATAGCTTGGTTGATTTTTATACATGATCTGTTCATTTGTCGGCACTAAAATTAGTAACTGACCGATTATCAGCACATAGACAAGCTTACGACCGAAATAGCCATTCTTCCAGATCATTTTCAAAGTAAGTGCAAATAAAGTATAGATAATCACCGGTCGCAAATAATGAAATCTAGCAAAATTAAAGCTTGTTAAAATACCAAACTTCTCTTTTAATGGCTGCCATCCTTCAAAAAACCAAAAGGCATACCATGTCGAGAGGACGATATTCAATAAATGAAGACCTACATATAATTTATTTTCCTTCCACGTTTTTTTCAAAAGAACGATGATAAGACCATATAAAGTTAATGGTAAAATAATAAATTGATGAATAGTTCGATCTTGATTATGACTGATCACATAATTTTTCACGACAAGCTTCAAGGTTTGCACAAAATTTAGCTTCGATTGATAGAATACATCTCTGTTTGTTAATTCATCCGATAGTGGTGCAATCATGGAAAAAACAAGACGATAATCGATTGCTAAATAAATAAAAATCATATAGATAATGGCGATAAGAAATGCCCAATTTCCTTTTCTGTTCTTGATACAGTCGTATAGCCAAAACATTCCCATCGCTGCAAGGAAATAGAAAAAGCCAATAACAAAGGTTGAAAAGAAGGGAATGATCGTTAAAACAGCTGCATCCTTCCAGTTTCTTTCTCCGTTTTTAATATTCATCATACTCCATAAGGCAAGGGGCATTCCAAGAATGCTGAGCATTCCTGACGGCCAATACGGTGTTAAGCTAAAGGCTAGCGCAACGCCAATTGTAATCAGATAAGCATTTTTATGCTCCTCTTTCATCACATATTTTTTCAATAATAAATACATCCCTAAAAATGCAACAAAGTGAGTAATTGCTTGACTAAGTCCATATGCAATGACAGGAGGGAATAGTTGAAATAGGAAGACCATCGCATAATACTCGGAATAATAAGTGTCTCTCGAAAATTCCCCATTCATAATTTGTTCCACTGGTGTATGTAACGGAGAGAAGGCAATTCCGTTATCTTTCATTACTTCATACCATCCCAAGTTAGAATCTAGATTGTCATGTACTCGCATATGAGCATCTTCATTTAGCACAAAATAAGGCAGTACCCACAGTAAAACAATTACAATTGCTATATAAAAAAACGTTCTTTCTCTCTTTAAATAATTCATTTGACGCTCCTAGCATTTTCTTGATATCGTTTCGGAAAAACAAAATATTTCTGCCCTGCATAATTTAATAATGTATAGAAGCCACTTCCAAATAGAACGGCAATTTCATCTGTATAGAAAGATAAAAAGGCCATTTCACTCAGCAGCATTTCCACAATTACCAAGCCTGCTTTATAAGCAAGAAAATAAGAGGCTAAAATGACTACGATGAAGCGTAGTCCACTACTTCCTAAATCCGCATTGCTTTTGAATGTAAATCGTTTATTTAGAAAATAACTTACACATGCTCCTACTGCATTTCCTATAAACGTTGCAGTCCAATAATGGAAATGCAGTATGTTTAAGCATAAATAAATGATAGATAAACCAATAAATGTATTCATAAGACCAACTATTAAAAATATAAGAAACGATTTATCCTTCATCTAGAATGCACCTTTGATTTATTTCCTACTTTCTTGCATAAATTACTTTCAATAATATAACGTGGTCGCTGCTTAACCTCCTCATAAATTTTTCCGATATACTCTCCGATTAAACCGATACTCATAAGCATTAATCCACCAAGTAGCCAAACAGAAATCATCAAAGATGTCCATCCAGATTCTGTATGCCCCATAAAGTTCTGAACTAACGCATAGATACCAGCAAATACACTAATCACCGAAAATAAGAAACCTAACATCGTAATAAGACGGATTGGTTTTACACTAAAAGAAGTGATTCCATCTAAAGCAAAAGCAATCATTTTACGGAAAGGATATTTTGATTCCCCTGCTGCTCTAGCCTTTCGTTCATAATAAACTTTTGTAGATTTGAAGCCTAATAGAGGGACAACACCTCTTAAAAACATGTTTGATTCTTTAAACCGAAGCATTTCCTCGATTGCTCTTTTACTTAATAATCGATAGTCAGCATGATTATAAACAAGTGACAAGCCCATTTTCTCCATTAATCGATAAAAGCCTTGGGCCGTATTTCTTTTGAAAAAAGTATCTGTATTCCGTTTGCTTCTTACTCCATAGACGATTTCATTGCCTTGTAAATACTGAATAATGAATTCTCTTATTACGCCTGTATCATCTTGAAGGTCAGCATCGATACTTATCACACAATCTGAAAATTTGACTGCCTCTTCCAATCCAGCTAATAATGCACGCTGATGGCCAAAATTTCTCGATAGTTTCATTCCACTTACTAACGGATCAAACAAAGTCGCATTTTCGATTTTCTCCCATGTAGAATCTTTACTGCCATCATCAATAAACAGTAATTGACTTTGCTCACTGATTAAATTTTCTCCCATTAAATCGCACAAAACGGTTCGTAAATTTTCCATTGTCTGATCAAAAACTTCTTCCTCATTAAAACAAGGTACAGCAATGGTTAATATTGTTTTTTGCATTTGTAATACCTCTTTTCTTTCCACTTTTTCCTATAATGAAATATCTTTTTATTAAATACCCCACTTAAGTAAGACGGTGAAACTGTGAAATAGTTTCATTAATTGGAAAATATTATGTAAAAAAACTGTAAAAGAATAGTAAACAGAAAGTGAAAACGGATACTTTCATTAATAGTGCTATATAAAAAAGCCAAATTCGCCTGGATTAGCAATCACTAATCCATTCCGAATTTGGCTCTGTTTATTAAGAATTAATTTTGGAACGAAGATAAGCATTAATAAAGATATCAAGGTCACCATCCATGACAGATTGTGTATTCCCAACTTCTGTATTCGTGCGGTGATCTTTAACCATGGAATATGGATGGAAAACATAAGAACGGATTTGACTTCCCCAACCAATTTCTTTTTGTTCTCCACGGATTTCCGCAAGCTTTTCTTCTTGTTCTTCGATTTTACGTTGATATAATTTTGCTTTCAACATTTTCATTGCGGTTTCTCTGTTTTTAATTTGCGAACGCTCTGTCTGGCAGGAAACAACAACGCCTGTTGGAATATGCGTAATACGAACAGCAGAATCGGTTGTATTAATATGCTGACCACCCGCTCCACTAGCACGATACGTATCAATTTTTAAATCTTCTGTACGAACCTCGATTTCAATTTCATCGTTAAACTCGGGCATTACATCACAGGATACGAAACTTGTGTGTCTGCGGCCAGACGAGTCAAATGGTGAAATACGCACTAAGCGATGAACCCCTTTTTCCGCTTTTAAGTATCCATATGCGTTATGTCCTTTAATCGCTAACGTTACACTCTTAATACCAGCTTCGTCTCCTGGTAAATAGTCCAAGGTCTCCACTTTGAACCCTTTTTTCTCTGCGTATCTTGTATACATGCGCAGAAGCATGCTGCCCCAGTCTTGAGACTCTGTACCACCCGCACCTGGGTGAAGTTCCAAGATGGCATTATTTTTATCATACGGTCCACTTAATAATAAATTTAATTCGAACTGGCTTAAACGATCAACTAATTCCGTAAGCTCCTCTTCCAACTCCGCACGAAGCTCAGCATCGTCCTCTTCCTTCACCAATTCGTAAGTTAATTCAAGGTTCTCAAATGTTTCTACTAATTGGTAGAATTCATGAACCTGGTCCTTTAATGCATTGCTTTCTGAAATTACTGCTTGAGCTGCTTGCTGATCATTCCAGAAGTCAGGATGAAGCATTTCATCTTCTAACCCAGCAATACGCGCCTCTTTGTTCTCTAAGTCAAAGAGACCCCCTAAAGTTTTCTAGTGTTACATTTATCTTTTCTAACTCATTGCGAATATCTGCTAATTCCATTAATGTCACCCTTTATATAAATTATAGTTCTAAGTAGTTTACTACTTCCTTTATGTATTATATGGCTTTTTGAAAAAAAATGCATGTTTTCCTGTTAATTTAATAGTGAAGCGGGAAATTGATCGTGCGTTTTGCGGGCTTTCTTGCGATTTTCACACCTTTATTTGCGCCTTCTCCACCCTTACTTGCGACTTCCTCACCTTTACTTGCGACTTCTCCACCCTTACTTGCGACTTTCCCACCCTTACTTGCGACTTCCCCACCTTTACTTGCGACTTTCTCACTTTTACTTGCGACTTCTCCACCCTTTCTTGCGACTTCCTCACCTTTACTTGCGACTTTCCCTCTTTTACTTGCATTCTAATCCAATCTCCCAGCCCCCGCCCCCATCCAAATAAAAAAGTCTACCGTTTTCCAAAAGGAAAAGGTAGACCCCTAACTACTATATATTATAAATTTGCGCCATGGCAATTTTTATATTTTTTTCCGCTGCCACAGAAGCATGGTGCATTACGTCCGATGTCTAGTTGCTTAACTGCTGGTTTTTTCTTTGGTTTCTTGTCGCCGCCTTCTTCTTTTGGGTTTACTGCTTGGCCTTTTGCCACTTCTTCCCTTTCCAGATTATTGCGGATTTCTGCTTTCATGATATATTTTGCAACGTCTTCTTCAATGGCAATAACCATTGCTTCAAACATAGCAAATCCTTCTGATTGATATTCACGAAGCGGATCGATTTGTCCATATGCACGAAGATGGATACCTTGGCGTAATTGATCCATTTGGTCAATATGGTCAATCCACTTACTATCAACTGCACGAAGAACAATAACTTTTTCAAATTCGCGCATTTGTTCAGGCGAAAGCTTCTCTTCTTTTTCATCATAGCTTTGTAATACTTTCGTGAAAATGAATTCAACGATTTCATCACTTTCTTTTCCACGAAGATCCGCTACTTCTACATCCCCTTCATTAAGAAGATTTCCATTTACATAATCCACGATAGTCTGTAAATCCCAGCTTTCTCTGTCCGCATTATCTGGAGTATGTGCTTGGACATTTCTCTCTAATGATGATTTAATCATCTTTTCTACAATGGAGCGCAAGTTTTCAGAAGTTAATACTTCATTACGCTGTGAGTAGATGATTTCACGTTGCTGACGAAGAACATCATCATATTGTAGTAATTGCTTACGTGAATCGAAGTTATTTCCTTCTACACGTTTTTGTGCAGATTCTACAGCACGAGATACCATTTTACTTTGGATAGGCTGGGAATCATCCATACCTAATCTCGCCATCATATTTTTCATATTGTCTGAACCGAAACGGCGCATCAATTCATCTTCCATTGATAGATAGAATTGTGTTACCCCTGGATCTCCTTGACGACCAGAACGACCACGAAGCTGGTTATCAATACGTCTACTTTCATGACGCTCTGTACCGATAACTGATAGACCGCCTAATTCTTTAACACCTTCGCCAAGTTTAATATCTGTACCACGACCAGCCATATTTGTTGCAATGGTCACAGAGCCTTGTTCCCCGGCAGTTGCAATGATCTCCGCTTCTCTTTCATGGTTTTTCGCATTCAAGACATTATGCGGAATTCCCTTTTTCGTTAAATACTTCGAGATAATTTCAGACGTTTCAATTGCAACAGTACCAACAAGTACTGGTTGTCCCTTTTTGTGGCGATCTGCAATATCTTCTACAACTGCTCTGAATTTCCCGTCCATTGATGCATAGATTAAATCTGGGCGGTCATCACGAACGATATCACGGTTTGTTGGAATAACAACAACGTTCATATTATAAATATTGCGGAATTCCTCTTCTTCCGTTTTTGCAGTACCAGTCATCCCTGCAAGTTTTTCATACATACGGAAATAGTTTTGGAATGTGATCGTTGCAAGCGTCATGCTTTCATTTTGAATTTCTAAGTTTTCTTTCGCTTCAATTGCTTGATGCAAGCCATCACTATAGCGGCGGCCTTTCATTAAACGGCCTGTAAATTGGTCAACAATGACAATTTCGCCATCTTGAACCACATAGTCTATATCCTTATGCATACTCGCATGGGCTTTTAATGCTTGGGTAATATGATGGTTAATTGCAACATTGGAAACGTCAAATAGGTTTTCGATTTGGAAAACACGCTCTGCTTTTGACATACCTTCTTCTGTTAATTGAACACCTTTTGTTTTTTCATCATAGGTATAATCTTTTTCTGGCTTTAGGCTGCTAACAAAAATGTTGGCACGAACATAAAGCTGTGTTGATTTTTGTGCAGAACCAGAAATGATAAGTGGAGTACGAGCTTCATCAATTAAGATGGAATCGACTTCATCGATTACTGCATAATACAATGGTTTTTGTACCTTTTGCTCGTGATAAAGAACCATGTTATCACGCAAATAGTCAAAGCCAAATTCATTATTTGTTCCGTATGTGATATCGGCACTATAAGCTGCTTGCTTATCCTCTCTAGAAAGACCATTTAAGTTAAGTCCGACTGTTAATCCAAGGAAATTATATAATTGCCCCATTTCTGCGGCATCACGAGTAGCAAGATATTCGTTGACTGTTACAACGTGAACTCCTTTACCAGATAGGGCATTTAAGTAAACTGGCATTGTTGCCGTTAATGTTTTACCTTCCCCTGTTTTCATCTCGGAAATATTTCCATCATGAAGGGATGCTCCCCCCATTAGCTGTACATGATATGGATAAAGTCCCAGTACACGCTTCGCAGCTTCTCTCACTACTGCAAAGGCTTCTACCAATAAGTCATCTAATGTTTCCCCTTTTTGATAACGTGCCTTAAACTCTTCTGTTTTTCCTTTTAATTGCTCGTCCGATAATGCTGCAGTTTCATCTGCAAGCAATTCAATCTTATCAGCAATTTTTGCTAATTTCTTAATATCGCGTTTGTTTTGATCAAATACTTTA
>Ga0182739_1002154_pt1 | contig 18778 bp, 19 predicted proteins | sample eDN5th30CBELigBY_FD_128873 | JGI IMG/M metagenome (GOLD analysis project Ga0182739, IMG submission 128873) | Enriched backyard soil microbial communities from Emeryville, California, USA - eDNA 5th pass 30_C BE-Lig BY (version 2) (version 2) | ecosystem: Environmental > Terrestrial > Soil >...
CGTCGCCGGAGCAACCGACGCCACAGACCCACCCGAACCCTCGACCCACTCACCGTCGATGAAGATCCGACCCCCGAACACCGCCTCATCAATCAGCGGCACCGTCGTCTCGATAGTCGTCATCTCTGTCTCCCTCGCTCTCAGTCCTCGGCCGCGCGCTTCGCGGCCATGGCCTCGTAGGCGGCGACACCGGGCGGGATCACCGGGCCCACCCACGGCAGATCCTGGTCGTTCCACGAGCGGATCTGGACCTCTGCGAACCGCCATCCGTCCTCGGTCTTCACGACGGTGTTGTCGTAGTAGCCGTTGTTGTGGATGAGCCTCGTGTTGCTCGTCACCGTCTCCGTCTTGGTGATGAGCCAGAACGCCCGCACCCGCGCACGGCCGTCGCCCCCTTCGATGCGGAACTGCGACATGTGGTGCTGTCGCCCGCGGAAGCCCTCGAGGGTGGCGTGGAACCTGTTGATCCACGCGGGCACGTCCGTGAACGTCATGTCCCGGACGGTCTCCCGCACCTTCACCACCGCCCCCTCGATGAACGTCGCCGCGACGCCGGCCGAGTCGCCGGTGTCGAGAGCCCAGCCGTACCGGGCGAAGAGGTCGATGATGTCGAGGCGGTCCTCTGCTGACAGCGTCATCTTTGACGGCTCCTTCTTCTTCGATGGTGCGTCCGCCCCGGGGCCTCTGTGCCCCGAAGTCCGAGATAGTACGAATATAAACTATTTGTCGCCGCGTTGTGCGACGCTCACGCGGAAGCGGCCGCGGAGGAGCGGCTGTCGATGCTGTGGTACTGGAGGAACTCCCCCAGACCCGCCGGCGAGTTCTCCCAGCCGATGCCACTCTGCTTCACGCCGCCGAACGGGATCCACTTGCTTCCCTGAGGAGAGAACTCGTGGCGATTCACGAACGTCACGCCGACTTCGATCCGTCCGGCGATCGCGAGCGCCCGCTCATCGTCTTGCGACCATATCGAGGAGCACAGGCCGTACTCGGAGTCGTTCGCGAGCCGGATCATCTCCGCTTCGGAGGACGAGCGGACGATCGGGAGGATCGGCCCGAACTGCTCGATGCCCACGACCTCATCCTCGTGGTGGGCGCCCAGGACGACAGTGGGCAGATGGAAGTGACCGTCTGCGAGCTCGCCGACCGGAACTCCGCACGCGACGACCTCGCGGCCGACAGCGCGCGCCCGGGCGGCGACCGCGCGGATGTCCTCGCACTGCCGGCGGCTGATGAGCGGGCCCATCGTCACCGTCTCGTCCAGCGCGTCGCCGACCCGCATGCCGTCGAGGTGCGCCACGAGCAGGTCCTCGAACTCCGCCGCGACCGCCTGGTGGACGTACACCCGCTTGACCGCGAAGCACACCTGCCCTCCCCGGCGGAACGCCGCGGCGGCGATGCCCCGCGCGGCGGCCTCGAGATCCGCGTCCTCGAGGACGAGCGCGGGATCGTTCCCGCCGAGCTCGAAGTGGACCGGGGTGAGCGTGCGTGCCGCTCGTGCCATGATGACGCGCGCGGTCGCGCCGCCGCCGGTGAAGGAGACCTTCCGCACGAGATCGTGATCGAGGAGTGCCTCACCGACGTCCGCTCCGCCGCCCACGACGCTCACGAGACCGGCCGGCAGGCACGTCGCGACGATCTGCGCCAGACGGGACGCCGCCAGCGGCGCGAGCGGCGAGGGCTTCATCACGACGGCGTTCCCCGTCGCAAGAGCGGCGGCGAGCTTGTTCGCCGAGAGGATCATGGGGGCATTCCAGGGCACGATGCACGCGACCACCCCGAACGGGCGCCGATGCACGAGCACGCGGTCTCCGATCGCCGCGTCGCCGTGCTCCGCGTACCCGGACACCGCGGAGAGGTGATCGGCCGCGTTCCGGAACGCCTGCGCCGCGGCCGTCGCCTCCCAGCGACACAGCGCGATGAGGCTGCCGCTCTCCCGCGACGCCAGGACCGCGAGCCGCTCGGCGTGCTCCTCTATGCGCTCCGCCGCACGCCGGAGAGCCGCCGCGCGATCGGCCGGATCCGATCCGCCCCAGCCCTTCTGGACTGCGGCCGCCTGGCGCACCGCGGCGTCGATGTGCGCCGGATCCCCGACAGCGAAGGTGCCGACGACCTCTTGGGGCCGTCCCGGGTTGCGCACCTCCTCGACAGCGGACGAGAACCTCTCCTCTCCATCGAGGAGGAGGCCCACGCGTTCCCGCAGGGGATCATGACTCATCTGCGAACCTCACCGCGGGCTGCGAATCGAATGTCGGACAGGATGACGGGTGGAATCAGAAATGGGGCTGCGTCGATCGACGCAGCCCCATCTCTCGGGATCAGCCCGCAGCCGGCTGCAGGTAGCGGATCGTCGGGAACAGGTATCCCGGGATCTCGACCAGCTCGTCGACGCGGTCGTTGTACAGGTAGTACACGTTGGACTGCTGGACCACGGCGAACCATGCCCGCTCCGAGATCATCTTGTTGATCTCCTGGTAGGCCTGCGCGCGCTCCTGGGGGTCGATCGTGTTGGCCGCCTTGTCGAGGGCGTCGATCATCTCCTGGTCCACGAACTGCCGGTTGTTCTTGCCGCCGTCCGGTGAGATGAACGGCTGCAGGTCGAGGTACGCGCTGCCGAGCGAGGTCGACGGGCTGAAGGTCGTCGCGTACTCGCCGGCGGACGCCGACGGGACGAACTCGGCGATGGGCTTGAGCACGAGCTCCATCTCGACGCCGACGTCCTTGAAGTACCCGGCGACCGCCTGGAGTGCCGCTTCGTCGTTGCCCGGCACCGACAGCACCTGGAACGTGAAGCCGTCCGCGTAGCCCGCCTCGGCGAGCAGTTCACGCGCCTTGTCGGGGTCGTACTCGTACCAGTCGTCGAGCTCGGGGAGGTAGCCGTCCGACGCGACGTTGAGGAACTGGCTCGTCACGCGGCCCGGGGACAGGTTCTCCGCGATGGCCTCGCGGTCGATCGCGTAGTTGAGCGCCTGGCGCACCTTGGTGTCGCCGAGTGCCTTGAACTCGTCACCGGCAAGGTCGACGAACTGCAACTGCAGTGTCGTACCGAGCGACTCGAGGATGTTCACGCCGGCGGCGCGGCTCGCCTCGACGGTCTGATAGCGCGCCCACGAGATGTCGACCTGCCCCGACTGGACGGCAGCGCTGGCGGCCTGCGCGTCGGGAATGACGCGGATCGTGAGGTTCTCGAACTTGACGCGGCCCGGGTCGAAGTAGTCCGGGTTCTTCTCGAAGACGTAGGTGTCCTCGGCGACCGACTCCTCGACGTTGAGGAGGTAGGGGCCGGCACCGACGGGACCCTGCTCGAGGAGCGAGAGGTCCTTGACTGCGGCCGGGCTGACCATGAGACCGAGGGTCTGGCTGAGGATGAGCTCGAGGTCGGGGATGACCGCGGAGCTGTGGATGACGACCTCGTGGTCGTTGACCACCTCGACCTCGGTCAGGTCGGCGATGGCGGACGTGAAGGGACCGACGACATCCTTCGCGGCCTCCAGGTTCACCTTGACGGCAGTCGCGTCGAACACCTCGCCGTCGCTGAACTTCACCCCCTCGCGCAGCTTCATGCGGAACGCGGTCGGGCTGTCGTAGCTCCACTCGGTGGCGAGCGACGGGACGTACTCGCCGCCCGGTGCCCGCTCGATGAGCCCGGAGTACGAGGCCTCCTGGAGCGGGGTGTAGGTGCTCCAGTTCCACGTCGGCGGGTACCACGCGCCGGCGAACATGCGCGAAAGTGCGATCGTGAGCGGCTCGGTCTCGGTGCCGGAGGTGCTGTCGGGGGAGTCGGGGGATCCGCCCCCACAGGCGGTGAGCGCGAGCGCCAGCCCCGCGAGGGCGGCGATCACCGCCGTTGTGCGCCGGTTTTTCCTCATTGAAAATGCTCCATTTCGGGTGGGGATGAGAGCGTCCAGGACAACTTAGAACCCTAAGTGAATACGTCGCGCCGGGGTGCTGTCAAGCATTCACGTGGCGCGTGAGACCATTTCGTTAGATATTTGATTAGCAGCTCTCGTCGGCGTCGCTCGCCGTCGCGCTGCCCTGTCCGCACGTGACCAATGGAGGTCGGAATGTCCGCAGAGCCCATCGCACCGCAGCTCGAGTACGCACTCACGGTCGAGCTGGATCTCGCCAAGAGGGTGATGACCGAGGTCACGACGACCGGGGCTGCGTACGGTCAGGTGATCGTCGAGGGCGGGCGCTTCGCGGGTCCCCGCCTGTCGGGCGTCGCGGTCCCCGGCGGTGGCGACTTCCCCACCATCGGCGCCGACGGGGTTGCGCACTTCGACGCCAAGTACTTCCTGCGCGAGGACGACGGCACGCTGATCCTCGTCCGGAACGCGGGGATGCGCGTCAGCACACCTGAAGCCCGCGAGCGGTTCCTGCAGCAGCTCCCGGTGGACGAGAAGGACTACATGCTCATCGCCACGCCGACCTTCCGCGCGCCGGTGGGCCCGCACGAGTGGCTGAACCACTCCGTCTTCGTCGGGATCGGCCGGCGGTCTCCTGAGGGCAACCGATTCGAGTACTACCGGGTCCTCTGAGCGGCGTACCCCGCGGATCAGTTCAGGCGCGGGTAATCCACGCGAGGGGGGCGCGGTCCGTACAGGATGCGGCCCAGCATCCGCACGAGAAGGGCGCGCTCCTCCTCGCTGAAGTCGGCGGCCCACGCCTCCATGCGCGCGTGGTTGCGTCGGAACAGCTCGGACGCGGCGGCCTCACCCGCCGGACTCAGGGCGAGGGATACGGAGCGACCGTCTTTCGGATCAGGCTCGCGCACGATGAGTCCATGCTTGTCGAGGGTCTTGAGCACGCTCGTCACGCTGGCCGCGGACGTGTTTGAGAGGCGGGCGAGCCGCTTCGGCGTCACGCTGCCCATCGCCTGGATGGTGAACAGCACGCGGAAAGTGGCCCAGGTCGCTCCGGCCGGGCGGTTGACATAGGTGTCCAGGTCGTTCTGAAGCCGGTTTCCCGCACGGACGATCGTGAGACCGAGCTCGAGTGCCGATGCGCTTCCCTCGGGATCCGCTCCCTCCAGCACGCTCAGCGCCAGCTTGATGAAGCGGTCTCCCTCGTCGGTGGGCGAGGTCTCGGCATCCGTCATTGGTTTCCCGTTCTCGTGGAGGGGTTCACGGCGTACCGAAGACTATATGACCGCCTCTTCCCCCACGTAGCCTCGTGGATATAATCAAGCCTCTAACCATCCCCGGGAGGACAATGTGGCCCTGACCCGCGAAAGCACACCCCAGACTCGACCGCAGCTCGACTACGTCTTCACGATCGAGCTGGACCTCGACCACCAGAAGTCCCGCACCCGGGGGGAGCGGACGCCGAGCGGCCTGCGCTACGGCTACATCTCCGTCGACGGCGGCCACGTGTACGGCCCTCGGCTGAGCGGCCGGGTCCTCCCCGGCGGCGGCGACGGTCCGACGATCGGCATGGACGACTATCCGGCCTTCGACGCGCGCTACATCCTCGAGCTCGACGACGGAACCCTCGTGCGCTTCGAGAACCGCGGAATGCGGGAGCCCACCCCGTCCGGCGCCCCGGCCCTGGACGGCTCGGAGATCTACTTCCGGACGGTGCCGACGATGCGCGTCCCGCCGGGACCGCATGAGTGGCTCGGGCGATCGATCTTCATCGGAGCGGGCCGGCACACCCCCACCGGCAACCGCATCGACTACTTCCTCGTGAGCGAGGCCGGCAAGGCCTGACCCCGTCGACCCACCGCCGGACGGCGCCTCGGGCCGGGCGAGGTCCTCGGCCGCGCCGCGCCCAAACTAATAAGACATTTGACTAAATTACTCTCAGTGAATGATGATGAAGCAATGACCGATGCGCGCACGCCACTCGTGACACAGGAGCGGATCGCAGACGGTGTCGCCGTTCTGGAGATGGCGAACGGTCGCCTCAACACCCTGTCGCGACCGTTGCGCGAGGATCTCATCACCGCGCTCGACACGGCGGAGGCTGATGAGCGCATCCGCGCGATCGTCCTGCGGGGCGCTTCGGGAAACTTCTCAGCGGGAGCCGACCTCGCGGAGTTCGACAACGGCGAAGGACTCGCCGAGCCCTCCCTGCACCGCACGATCGCCGACTTCCTCGACGCGATGACCACCCCGGTCGTCGCCGTCCTCGAGGGGGCCGTCCTCGGCGGCGGCTTCGAGCTCGCGCTGAGCTGCCACTATCGGATCGCCGCGCCCGATGCGCGCCTGGGCCTGCCGGAGGTGACCTTCGGATTCCTTCCCGGCGCCGGCGGCACGCAGCGACTGCCCCGCGCGGTCGGACTCGACCGAGCGCTTCCGATGATGCTCACCGGCACCCACGTCCCCGCCTCGGCACTGGCCGACACCCCCCTCCTGGCGTGGGTCGGCGACGGCGACGTCCGGGAGGCCGCCGTGCGGTTCGCGGCGGAGATCGCCGACAAGCCGATCCCGCGCGTGCGCGACGTCGCCCTCGGCGCGGACTCCCGCACCGAGCAGGTCCTCGCCCTGGCCGAGCGGCAGGTGGTCGGCAGCCCCAATCGCGAAGCCGTCGTCACGGCGATCCGCGCGGGGCTGCACGACTTCGAACACGGTCTCCTCGAGGAGCAGCGTCTCTTCCGGGAGCTCGCGACGTCGGAGGATGCCGCGGCCCGGCGCCACCTGTTCTTCGCCGAGCGTGCCGCGCGTCGCCTTCCGGGGCCTCGGTCCTCGCGGCCGCCGGTCCGGCGCATGGGGATCGTGGGCGGCGGCACCATGGGACAGGGGATCGCCCTCGCCCATGCCGTCGCAGGCTGCGAGGTGACCGTCGTCGAGGTCGATGTCGAGCGCGCCGCCGCCACCGCGCAGGCGATCGAGGCGGCCGCGAAATCGGCGCGGGAAATCCCGGCCGACGCACGTGCGGACGTGCTGGCGCGCATCACCTGCACGACCGACATCCGTGAGCTCAGCGATGTCGCGCTCGCCATCGAGGCCGTCCCGGAGGTGCTGGCACTCAAGATCGACGTCCTCCGCCGCCTGGACGAGGTGATTCCGGATGATGCCGTCCTCGCGACGAACACGTCCTCACTCGATGTCGACGCCATGGCCGCAGCCACGCAGCGGCCGGCGCGGGTGCTGGGCATGCACTTCTTCGCCCCCGCGCACGTCATGAAGCTCATCGAAGTGGTGCGCGGCGCGGCGACGTCACCCGAGGCCATCGCCGACGCGGTCGCACACGCCGACCGTCTCGGCAAGATCGCCGTGATCGCCGGGAACGGGCCGGGCTTCATCGGCAACCGGGTGTTCGGTGCGTCCGAGCGCGAGGTCGGCCTGATGCTCCTCCAGGGGGCGACGCCGGCGCAGATCGATGCCAGCATCGAGCGCTGGGGCATGCGCATGGGTCCGCTGCGCGTGCTCGACCTGGTGGGCAACGAGGTACCCATGCTGGCCCGCGAAGCGCTCGGCCGCGCCGACGATCTGGAATGGCGTGCGGCGGCGCGCCTCGTCCGCGAGGGACGTCTCGGAGTGAAGACAGGCCGGGGCTGGTACCGGTACGAGAACGGCCGTCCCGTCGAGGATGCCGACACCATCCGCCTGATCCGGGAAGAGGCGACGCGAGCGGACGTGCCGGAGCGACACGTCCCCGACGCCGAGATCTCGGAGCGGGCGATCCTCGCACTCGTGAACGAGGGCGCGGCCATCCTCGCCGAGGGCATCGCGGCGCGCGCCGGCGACATCGACGTGGTCCTCACCCGCGGCTACGGATTCCCCATCGACCGAGGAGGGCCGATGCACTACGCCGACGCGCTCGGGCTCACGAACGTGCGCCGCATCATGGAGCGCTACGAGCGGAAGACCGGCGATGCGCGCTGGGCGCCGCACCCCATCATCGGCGAACTCGCCGCCGCACGGTCGACGTTCGCCGAGTACGACAGGACCCACGAATGAGCGCGGTCATCGTCGACGTCGCGCGGACGGCGAACACCAAGTCATGGAGCGGAAGCTTCAACCTCACCCATCCGCTGCGGCTCGGCGGTGCCGCGGTGGCGGGTCTCATCGCACGCAACGCGGTGGAGCCCGGCGAGGTGGAGGACGTCATCATCGGCTGCGCCAACCAGGAGGGCGCCGCCGGCGGCAACGTCGGGCGCCTGACGGCGCTGAGCGCGGGGCTGCCCGCCTCCGTCCCCGGTCAGTCCGTGAACCGGCTCTGCGCATCCGGGCTGCAGGCCATCGCCTCGGCATCCCACCGGATCGCGGCGGGAGAGGCCACGCTCCTCGTCGCGGGCGGCTCCGAGTCCATCAGCGTCGTGCAGGACAAGATGAACCGTCATCTCGCGCAGGACACCGACCTCCAGAAGCGTGTCCCCGGCGTCTACATGCCGATGCTGCAGACGGCGGAGGTCGTCGCCGAGCGATACGGCATAGGGCGGGAGGTGCAGGACGCGTACGGGGTGCGCAGTCACCTGCGCGCCGCCGCCGCCCAGCGCGCAGGCCTGTTCGACGAGGAGATCGTCGCCGTGGAGACGACGACTCTCGTCGGGCGCGCGGCCGAGGCGCTCACGGTCGTCTCGACGACCGTGGCCGCGGACGAGGGCATCCGTGCCGACGCGACCATCGAGAAGACCGGCGCGCTGCGCCCCGTCGTCCGCGGCGGCACGGTCACCGCCGGAAATGCGAGCGGCTTCGCAGACGGCGCGGCCGTCGCGCTCGTCATGGACGAGCGCACCGCAGAGCAGCGCGGCCTCGAACCGCTCGGACGCTTCGTGAGCTACGCCGTGGCCGGTTGCGCACCGGACGAGATGGGTATCGGTCCGGCGCTGGCGGTGCCCCTCCTCCTGGAGCGCGCGGGCCTGTCCATCGATGACATCGACGTGTGGGAGCTCAACGAAGCGTTCGCGTCACAGGTGCTGTACTGCCGGGATGCCCTCGGGATCCCGGACGAGCGACTCAACGTCAACGGCGGCGCGATCGCCATCGGACACCCCTACGGGAGTTCGGGTGCGCGGATGGTCGGACACGCTCTCCGCGAGACGAGGCGGCGTGGTGGCCGCTACGCGATCGCGACGATGTGAGTAGGCGGAGGCCAGGGCGCCGCGGCGCTGCTGGAGGCTTTTTAGGAAGAGCGACGAGGGTGTCGCACCGAGAGCGAGGAACACATGTCGACGACGACTGAGCTGTGCGAGTGGGTGGCGGGTCTGCGCGTCGCGGACATCCCCTCCGAGGTGCGCGAGCGGACCAAGCTCATCACCGCGGACATCGTGGGGATCGCCGTGCGGGGACGGAACGGCGCGGATTCGACACCCTCGCTCATCGCGGGGATCGAGGCGCTCGACCTCGCCTGCGGCCGGTTCCGGGTCTTGGGCGACGACCGCTCCTACTCCGCGACGGGCGCGACGCTCATCAATGCCACCTGCGCCCACAGTCTCGAGCTCGACGACACGTTCAGCGTCCGCGCACTGCACACCAGCTGCAACGTCGTGCCGGCCGCCCTCGCCGCCGCCCAGATGGTGGACGCGGACGGCGAGAGCGTGCTCGTCGGCATCGTCGCCGGCATCGAGGCGATGTGCCGTGTCGGGCTCGGCCGGGACGCGGGCGTGCCGCTGACCTTCCACACGACCCCCACGACCGGGATCTTCGGGGCGACGGCCGCCGCGGCGAGTGTCCTGGGGCTCTCCGCCGAGCAGACCGAGCACGCCTTCGGCATCGCCCTCAGCGCGGCGTCCGGCAACATCCAGTTCCTGACGAACGGCGCATGGACCAAGCGCTCACAGATCGGTTTCGCCAGCTCGGCGGGGGTGATGGCGGCTGCGCTGGCCCACGCCGGCCACACCGGTCCCGCCGAGGCGCTCGAGGGACGCAACGGCTTCTACCGCCTCTACGCCGAGGGCAAAGCCGACCCGACGCGGGTCACGGCCGGGATCGGAGCGGACTGGCAGATCATGGAGATCGCGTTCAAGCCGCACTCGTCGTGCCGCGGCACCCACGCGTCGATCGACGCCGCCATCGACCTCCGTGAGGCGCACGGAATCACCTTCGACCAGATCGACGGCGTCACGATCGGGCTTCCGCGCGCGCCGATCGACTTGATCGATGTTCTGGCGTCGCCGAACCGCATCGACCCCACGACGTACGTCAACGGTCAGTTCTCGATCACGTTCACCGTCGCGACCGCGCTCAAGCTCGGTCGGCTGGCCCTCGACGACTACGACGACCAGTTCTGGAGCCCCGACGTGCGCGATCTCATGTCGCGCATGGAGGTCGTCGAGGACACCGAGGCGAGGATGCCGAAGGCGGGGACCTCGGCCGGCTCCGTGCGCGTGCGACTCAAGGACGGATCCGAGCATCACCGACTGGTGACGGTGCCGAAGGGCGAGCCGGAGAACATGATGTCTCCCGACGAGCTGAAGGCCAAGTTCGAGGGACTCGTCGCCCCCTACCTCTCCCCCGCCCGTGCGTCGTCGCTCTACCGGCGCGTGCTCGACCTCGACGGCATGGCGTCCGTCCAGGAGCTGTTCGACCTCGCCGTTCCCGATGTCGACCGGGGCTGACAGGCACACCCGCCGCAGCTCGTCGCGCGGGCGGGGAACCCGCGGCGAAGCGGGTGGGCGGGCATGACGCCGACGCGCACCCGGCGTCGGTCGGACGAATCGCGCCGGGGAATCATCCTCCTGTTCATCGGGCTGATCGTCGCACTGCTGCTTGCCGCCCTCAGTCAGACCGTGCTCAGCGCGGCGATGCCGACGATGGTCGGTGAGCTCCACGGCGTCGATCAGATGCTGTGGGTCATGACGGCGTTCATGCTCGCGTCGACGATCACCATGCCGATCTACGGCAAGGTCAGCGACCTCGTCGGCCGCAAGGGACCGCTCGTCGCGTCGATCCTCCTGTTTATGGCAGGGTCGATCGTCGGCGCACTGGCCCCGGACATCGGATGGCTCATCGCGGGGCGCGCCGTCCAGGGGATGGGCGCGGGCGGGCTCATCATCCTGACGAAGACGATCATCGCGGACGTCGTGCCGGCACGCGAGCGCGGCAAGTACATCGGGGTCATGGGCGCGGTCTTCGCCGTCTCCTCGATCGCGGGTCCGCTTCTGGGCGGCTGGATCACGGAGGAGGTCGGCTGGCGCTGGACCTTCTGGATGAACGTGCCCCTGGGCTTGATCGCCCTCGTGGCCGCGATCACCCTGCTCCACCTGCCCCGACGGAGCACCGCTCGGACCGCCCTCGACATCGGCGGGATGCTGACCCTGGGCGGCGCGACCGCATGCCTCGTCCTCCTGGCTTCCTGGGCGGGCGGCGAGTTCGCCTGGACGTCGCCCGTCATCATCGGACTCGGGATCGGCATGGCCGTCCTCACCGGGCTCTGCGCGTTCATCGAGCGCCGGGCCGCCGAGCCGATCCTCCCGCCGCGACTCCTTCGCGACCGCAACTTCGCTCTCACGACCGCCGCAGGACTCCTCCTCGGGGTCACGATGTTCGGCGTCATCAGCTACATCCCGACGGTGCTGCAGCTCTCGTTCGGCGCCGACCCGACGCTCGCGGGGCTGATCACCACGCCCATGATGGGCGCCATGCTCGTCGGCTCCCTGGGCTCGGGCTGGCTCATCAGCGCCTACGGCAGATACAAGTGGATGCCGATCGCGGGATCGGTCGTCGTCGCACTGGCGCTTCTCATGCTCGGTCTCATGTCTCCCGCCACCCCCCTGTGGCTCGTGGCCTTCGAGCTCGGACTGTTCGGCCTGGGCCTGGGCATGAGCACACAGCTGCTCCTGCTCGTCGTCCAGAACTCCGTGCCTGCGCAGATCGTCGGCACGGCGACGGCCGGGAGCAACTTCTTCCGACAGGTGGGCGCCTCGCTCGGAAGCGCCGTCATCGGCAGCATCTTCACGCTGCGGGTGACATCGATCATCGGCGAGCGCGTTCCGGAATCGGATGCCGCCCTGATCGGGCACATCAATTCGCTGACACCGGAGAGGCTCGCCCAGTTCCCGCCCGCCCTTCACGCCGTCGTGGCGGACGGATTCAACGACGCACTGGCGCCGCTGCTCGGCGGCATGGTGCCCCTGGCGCTCCTCTCAGCCGTCCTCCTGTGCTTCGTCGTCGAGCATCCGCTCAAGACGACCGTCGAGCCGGCTCCGGAGACGGCCGGGGGCGCGGATCTGGTCGCGCGAGACGACGCCCGCGACTGAGCGCGGCGCGAAAGACGCGACTGAGCGCGGCGGCGCAGCGAGACGGCGCCGGAGGTGCGCGCCTCACCCGTGATGAGACGGCGCCGGGGCACGCTGGAAGACGACGGCGCCCGGCCGTCGCGATCCGCGGCCCCAGCGCCGCGAAAGGTCAGATGGGTCGGATGTTCGCGGCCTGAAGGCCCTTGGGGCCCTCCGCCGTCTCGAACTCGACCCGCTGGTTCTCCTCGAGCGAGCGGTAGCCGCTCGCGTCGATCGCCGTGTAGTGCGCGAAGACGTCCGCGCCGCCATCGTCAGGTGCGATGAAGCCGAAGCCCTTCTCCGCGTTGAACCACTTGACGGTGCCCGTAGTGCTCATTCCATGCCGTTCGTGAAGAGCGGTCCGGCCATGCGAACCGCAGGGGGGTATGTGAATCCTCACGGTAGCGGCGCGGGTGCGCGAACACGAGTGTTCTGAAATTTGGTGATGGAAATGTTGCTTGACAGCGCGCGCGACACCATTCGACGCCCGGGCGGGGCTCTCGCCTCACTGCCCGGGCGTCGACGGATCCCCCCGGATAGGCCACGCCGAAGCGCGGCAGAGCAACTGTAACCGATATATCGATGCGCCGGGAATGGCTCGCTCGGGGTTATCCACACCCCCTTCTCCGCTGTGCGGGACTGCGACGTAGACTCGGTCCGCCCATGACTACGGAGCTTCCCCTTCCGCCTCTGGAGCCCGGCGGGACGATCCTCGGAGACGAGGTCTACGCCGTGCTCGGCGCCGCCATCCGTGACGGCGTCCTCGCGCCCGGGCAGCGCCTGCGCGACGTGCAGGTCGCCGAGGCGCTCGGCGTATCACGAACTCCCGTCCGCGAGGCCCTGCAGCGCCTCGAGCGGATCGGCCTGGTCGAGGTCTCGGCGAGCCGCTATACGCGCGTCGCCGACTACGACCAGGAGCTCCTGCGGGAGGCGCACGAGTACCTCGTCTACTCCGTCGGGGTCGGCCTGCGCATGGCACTGGCCCGATGCTCGGATGCCGAGCTCACCGCGATGCTCGCGTGGGCGGACGAGATGGTGGCGGCATCCGCCGACGACGACCACCCCGCCCTCACGCAGGCCAGTGCCGGCCTCTACGAGGTGGTGAGCAAGGCGAGCGGCAACCGCGTCTACCTGCGCGTCATGCGGGAGGCGGGCCTCTTCTTCCAGCGCAGCGTCGAATCGTGGACCCCGCACCTGCTCGACGTCGACGAGCGCACCGCCTCGTTCCGCGCCCTGCGCGACGCGATCGCGGCGAAGGACGGGGTGGCCGCGGAGCGCATCGTGCGCCGCCAGCACGGCGTCGGCTGACAGCGTCGGCGGCGCTGGGTACCGTGTCTGCATGGGCCACATCGACCTGCGTCCGATCGAAGACGACGACGCCGACGCGATCTTCGAGATGATGCGGGATCCCGCGGCCGTCGAGCTGGCCGCCTTCACCGCGGACGACCCCGACGACCGCGCCGCGTTCGATGCCTGGCTGGCCCGGGTCAGAGGCTCCGCGGATGCCGATACCCACGTCGTGACCGAGGACGGAGGGTTCGCCGGCACCATCGCGTCGTTCGCGGTGGAGGGCGACCGCGAGGTGAGCTACTGGATCGCCCGGCATGCCTGGGGCCGCGGCGTCGCGAGCGAGGCGCTGCGCCTACTCGTCGCGCGGGAGCCGACGCGCCCGCTGTTCGCGCGGGTCGCCGCCCACAACATCGGATCGATCGCGGTGCTCGAGAGGAACGGGTTCACCGAGGTGTCGCGCATGACCTCCTCTGCGCCGGGCGTGAAGCGCGACGTGGAGGAGATCGTCTACGTCCTCATGCCCGCCCTCGACGGGGTGTGAACCGCGAGCGCGAGCCCCAAGAGAAGAGGGTCCCTCTCGGGACCCTCTTCTCTTGGTGACCGTGTTACGAAATCCCAGAGCCCAGTCGGCTCAAGGGGTCGCGAGAGGGCGTTTCAGGCTCTTTCCACGAGGAGCCGCAGATTTTTCCACGGCCCAGGTCAGGGCCGGTTTCCCCGATACCCGTTTCGAGCGTCTCGAAGGCCCCCTCGTGGACTCCTTCAGCCTCAACATGGGGGCGCTTGGAACGACATCGTCGTGGTGTGACGAGGATCTCGAAGGAGAAGCTGATGGGCATCAGGAACGTCGGCACGGCTGCGCTCTTCGCGTTCGTCCTCGCGACCACGGTCTCGTGTACCGCGGTGGACTACGAAGCGCATACGGGCGGCAACGATCCGGACCCGACCGCGGCGGCGGCGGAGCTGTATCAGGAGCGCGCCAATGCCATCCTCAGCTACGTCGAGGCCGAGCGTATGCAGATCCCGAAGATCCAGGCGGTGTTCCCCGGCGTCTACTCCGAGGTGCGCGCCGAGGCGACGATGGAGGAGCAGCGTGGTGACCGCGGCATCCCCGCTGGCACGTATGCCGTTGCCCACTTCCACTACACGTACTCGAACAACACGGACTGGTCGAGCACCATCGCGTTCTTCGACGCGAACCGTAGCGCCCTCGACCAGTTCTGCGAGGACTCGATCTTCCCCGCGATGGAGGCCGCCGGCGTTACCCTCCCGATGGGCCTCACGTTCAACTACTCAGACGAGCGCGCGCGGTTCGGGCCTGTCTGGACGCACGCGTGTTCAAGATGGGAGTGATGGTCCTCAGGCTGCACAGTGATTCCGAATAGTCCGGGCCTCACCGCTTCGAGACAGTCAAGCTGACGTCGCTGCGTGGACCTGGCCAGCGGCAACCGTTGGGTGTGTTGGGTGGTCGCATGGCGATCGCGATGTGGGACGCGAGCCGGGGAGCCGCGGACTACGCCTACGCTCGATAGAGGTGCAACGCGGGCTTCTTCCGCGTTTTGACGGCGAGTGTGGCCGGGGGTGGTTACGCTCGCGGGCAAGGAGGTGCGATGGATCTGGTCGACCTGATGCGCGCGGGCGAGCGAAACGTCCGCGCTCATGACAGCTCACACGACCTCGCCGATTCCGCTCGGTCCTTCCTTGAATGTGTGGCCGGGTGGGACGAGTTCACGGTCGAGGCGGCCAGCCCCGCCGCGGAACGTGTGCTTGGCGCCGCGATGATCCTCAACCCGGCTATCCGCGGTGGCCGCTCGACGCGCACCGTTGTCTTGGACGTCAACATCGCGAGTGGGACCCTCGTCGCGAACGCTGCACGACGAGTACGCGACACGGTTCAGCCCGAGTGGCTGATCGCGGTCGTCATCAACACGCTCACCGATACCGACATGCGATGGGCTATCGAAGGAGTGGACTCTCTCTTCGTCTGCCGCCCCACGTCAGACGCCGGCGAGCGTCACCACGGCGGCCAGCACAGCCTCTCGGTTCACGCCCTTTGAGGCCAGGCCGTCGACCAAGACATCCAGATCGGTCTTCTTCATGCCGATGGACCTCGGAGCAGTCACAGGATCCACAACCGTCAGGGGCTGACCCGTGACCGTTCGAATCACGTAGATCAACGCGCCTTCACAATGCGCTCTCGAGAACGCCGCCTTGTTGCGGCGTCCGACTGGAGAGGCGCCCGCGACCCTGATACCGACGCCCTCGTAGCCCTCCCCCATGACCTTGGGCTCGATGTGCCGCGCCAGGTCGACCGCTTGCTCGGACGGGTCCGTGGAGGCGGTGCGCAACTCGAACGTGTCGGTGACCTCCGGTGCCGACAGATCTCCGTCGAGGATGACCGCCTGCACTCGCGGATTCTTTCCGGTGACGACGACTACGCCGAGTACGCTCATGCTCGCCAGTATGGTTGCTCGCGTGAGCAAAGAGGTACTGCCGGCCGGGACGACGGTGAACGACCGATATGTCCTGAACGGCAAGCTCGGCTCCGACGGCGAGGTGTATGAGGCGTTCGACAGGCATCTGGGCCGGACCGTCGCGCTCAAGCTGTTGCGCCCGGACGGCGGCGCACCGCAGTCGTGGGACGAGGCGAAGCGTCTCGAGCAACTTCGCAGCAGCTTCATCGTCCCGGTGCTCAATGCCGACGTTGTCGTGAACAGCGACATCAGGTTCATCACTACCGACCTGCTGCCGGACGGCGATCTGGAGGCGGATTCTCGACCGCAGGGGCTCGCGGTGGCCCTCGCTGTGCGGTTCGGTCATCAGATCGCGGCGGGAATCGACACGATTCATGCGGCCGGCATGATCCACCGCGACATCAAGCCTGCGAATGCCCTGCGCAACGGCGACATCGTGCAGGTCTCTGACGTGGCGAAGTGCATCCTCCTCGATGCGCACGGCTTCGCCCCGCGGGACGGGAGCTGGTGCACGCTCGCGCCCGAAGCCGCCCCCGACGATGGGGCTTGCTCGGTGGCGACCGACGTGTACTCCCTCGCAGCAACAGTGTTCTGTCTCCTGTCGGGCGAGTATCCCGTCGACCACCGGCTCCCGCTTCACCATCAACAAGAACTCCTTTCGCGCGGGGAACTGCGAGACATCGCTGAGCTTGCGCCTCACGTCCCGCGGGCGATCACGACTGTGGTTCGGCGCGGTATGAGTGTCGACCCCAACGCGCGACACGAGAGCGCGGCAGCCTTCGGGAATGCGTTGGTCACGGCGATGGGTCGTCGTCGCGACTGGCGCCGCGTCGTGCACCCCGGCCATGACTACTGCGCAGAGAGCCCGGCGCACATGGGACAAGGCGCAGTCGGAGTCTGCACCGAAAACACTCCCGCCGGACACATCAAGATGCGCGCCTTCCACCCGAAATCCGGGCGCGCCGTTGCCGGTATCCACGAGAAGGTCACGACCCCGTCCAAGCGCGCGGCAGCTTTGCGCTCCTACTTCGCGAGCCTTGGGTAAGCGCGCTGAGCGTGCGCCGACCGAGGGCTGCCCGAGCTCGCGAGCGAGTCGCGCGTGCTCGACAAGCCCCGGCAGCGCGACGGCCCGCGTTGATTCTCATGGCCATTGTTCGATTTCTTCAATGACGGACACAGCGGCGGACACGTCTCCGCCCGTCAAGAGCCACTGGATCACGGACAGACCGCGCAGTTCCGCGCGCGGTCGCTGAAGCTGAGTGAACTGGTCGAGGTCGGTGTACTCGGGCGGGAACGCGGCGACCACCTCGGCGAGGCCGGGGATGACGTCGAAGGGGTTCAGGTCTTCGAGTCGGCCAAGGCTTCTCCGGGAGGCATCTGTCCGCACGGCCGACCAGACCAGCCAATCCTGCGCCTCCCGGACATCGTCGCCGGTGAAGGCCGGCGCGAGTCCGGCTTCCACCGCGAAAGCCTTCTCTTCGTCCGTGAACTCCGTGGAGGGTGCGTCGTCGTAAGGCGCGGTGACAGCGGCGAGCGCGTCGAGGAGTTCGCGGAGGCTGACGTCGAGGATCCAGGTGGCGGTCATGTAGTAGGTGAGGTCCATCTGGTTCAATGGCGTGTTGTCGAGGTCATCGAGCATGTCGTGCGCTTCCCGGATCGCGTCGCCGATGCGGCGCGCGTCGTCAGCCGGGTCGTGGTCCGAGTTCATGGGTCCTCCAACCCGGGGTTCGATGGTTCGGGTCGGGATGATCGCGGCTGCGTTGGCCCGCACCTGCTCTTGTTGCGCAGAGCGACTGGCTCGCCGGGCCGATCGGGAGTGCACGTCGCCTGCGGCGTACGGGCCTCAGACGATGAGGGCGGACCAGTACTGCGACAGATCCGCCGGTGGCCCCTGAGGTGGGCGGTTGCGGCGGCGGCGTGCGAGTTCGCGGCGCCACGCTCGGTGTAGCTCGGCGTGGCCGTCGGGCGTGCTGGCCAGGGTCAGCCAGGCGTTCATGGCGTGCACGTCTCGGGCTGTGATGCCCACGGTGGGGTCGATGCCTCGCGCCTCGGTCAGCGCGCGTGGGGTGTGCGTGTAGCGGAGGCCGTCGTCGTACGGGTGGTCGTCGACCCAGAGCACGGGGCGTCCGGGCGTGGCGTTCGCGATGTTGCGGACCTTCCAGTCCACGGACGTGTCATCCCGCAACCTCGGGTCGCCGGTGATGATGGGCAGGGCGGGGAGCCCGAGCTGGGGGGCGAAGTAGGTGTTCGCGTAGTCCTGCCAGGTGGTGCACCACCGCACATCGACGTCACGGACGACTAGTGACCGGACCCACTCCACACCGGTCGCGGAGAAGAAGTGCGTACCGGTGAAGGTGCCGTCACTGTCCCACCGCGGAGCCCGGTGGAACAGCCGCGGGTACGCGTCGCGGGACATGGTGACTTCGACGCGGATCGCTTCCACCTCCCCGCGTCGGGGCGAAGGAATGCGCATCACCCCGTCCACGTCGAGCGCGACAACCGGACGGAATCTGTCAGAGACGGTGGTCATCGCTCTGTTTCCTCACTCGAATCGTCTTCACACAGCACCGAGTAGAAGCTCCCCGGCGCACGCTGAGAGGTGCCGGGTTGACCGCAGATCTCACAGGTGCGACTGGACTCCTCAACGGCGGCGCTGATCACCGCGTCCAACTCCTCGGGCCGATCCGGATCGTCGAGCTCGAAGCACAGTTGGCCGTCGGCGACGGTAATGCGCCGCACCTGATAGGTCGGGTCGATCGCGGTCAACTGTGCGTCCAGCCGCACCAGGAGTGGCCACCACCCCTGCTCGGCCCCGATCGTCGGCTCGTACCCCGGCACGATCCGGTCAACGAGC
>Ga0182739_1002155_pt1 | contig 18777 bp, 18 predicted proteins | sample eDN5th30CBELigBY_FD_128873 | JGI IMG/M metagenome (GOLD analysis project Ga0182739, IMG submission 128873) | Enriched backyard soil microbial communities from Emeryville, California, USA - eDNA 5th pass 30_C BE-Lig BY (version 2) (version 2) | ecosystem: Environmental > Terrestrial > Soil >...
AGACCGAGCCCCTCCCGGCGGTCTGACCTCCGCCGGCTGCGGGTCGAGGACCGCAGCACTGGCGAGCGGCGCAGACCGTGCGCCGAGGAATCAGTCGGTGATCTCGCGGAGCTTGCGGCCCATCTCGAGGGCGACGTCGTCGGGTGCGCCCTGGCCGAGGGCGAGGACCTTGGTCATGTCGCCGGAGATCTTGACCTTGCCGCTCATGACGGCCTGCATGACGACCTGCGGGTTGCCCTCCACCAGGAACGCCTTGGCCGTGTCGTACTCGAGGCTGATCGACGCGTCGGGCGCGTCGAACGCGCCGAGGTCGAGGTCGGCGGAGCCCTCGGTGGTGTCGATCGTGGCGGCGATGGGGCCGTCGCTGACGTCGGCGGGGACCTCGGTGATGGTGAGGTTGATCCGGGCCTGCGCCGCAGGTGGCGTGCCCTTGCCCCGGTACTCCTCCTGGAGCGCTCGGGCCTGGGTCACCCAGTCTTCACTCAGGAACTTCGCCACGGTGGGTCTCCTCGACGCTGGTAGGCGGAAATGCGCAGCGGACCCTACTGGTTGGCCGGACGGGGTGCGGCCGATCGCCGCGCTGCTCGGTGTGACGGTTTCCGCCCCGAACTCCGGAGGCCACCGCACCCCGAGGGTGCGCTTCTCCGGCGTTCGGCGTGGGCGGGACGGTCAGGAGCGGCGGGCGGCGAGGACGCGGCGGGCGATGGACTCGTCCGAGGCGAGGGCGCACACGACGAAGCGGCCCACGAAGGCGGCGAGCTCGTCGGGGTCGAGGTCCAGCCGGCCGGTGCGGTGGAAGTGGCCGTAGTAGCCGACGGTGCCGACCACGCCGTAGGCCGCCACCTCGGGGTCCTCGTCGCGGATCGTCCCGTCGGCGACGCCGGCGCGGATGATGGCGGCCACGTCGGCGGTGTGGATCTGCGTGCCCTTGCGGAGCTCGTCGGCGAACTGCTTCTCGAGGTTCTCGACCTCGAGGAGCGAGAAGAAGTTGGCGTACTGGGCCATGTACCGCACCGAGGCCTCGGCCCCCTGGCGGATGCGGACCAGCGGCTCGGCCTCGAGGTCGATGGCCTCCGCCTGGGCTCGGCGGAGGTTGAGCCGGTTGAGCTCGACGAGGTCGCGAAACAGCGCCTCCTTGTTCTCGAAGTACCAGTAGAAGAGGCCCTTGGCCACGCCGGCGGCCTGGACGATGTCGAGCACGCGGGTCTCGGCGTAGCCCCGCTCGGCGAAGAGGATGGCGGCCTGGTCGAGGAGCTGCTGCTTGCGCTCTTGGCCCTGGCTGGTGAGCCGGCGGTCTTCGGTCATGGTGGCGGCAAGTGGACCACCGCATTGACCGCCGGGTCAAGGTGCAATCGCCAGATGTGCGACGCGGCGAGGCCGCGGGTGTGGTTGCCTGTCGGGCGAGCGCTGCGGTCCGAGCCGCCGCGCACCCGAACGAGGAGCACCATGGCCACCGACCTTCCCGCCGATCTCATCGCCGGCGCTGAGCCGACCTTCTACGAGGGCGGCCCCGTCGGCGTGCTCGTGCTGCACGGCTTCACGGGCAACCCCGGTTCGATGCGGGGCCTCGCCGAGCGCCTCGCCGCCGCCGGCTTCACCGTCGACCTGCCGCTGCTGCCGGGGCACGGCACCGTGGTGGAGGACATGATCCCCACGGGGTGGCCGGACTGGCTGGCCCACGCTGAAGCTCGCTACGCGGCCCTCGCCGAGCGGTGCGAGCAGGTCGTGGTGGTGGGCCTGTCGATGGGCGGCGGGCTGACGGCGTGGCTCGGCTCCGAACACCCCGAGATCGCCGGGCTGGTGTGCATCAACGCCGTCGTGTCGGTGCCGCCTGGCATGCGGGAGGCCGTGCAGGAGGTGCTCGCCACCGGAGCCGACCGCTTCGCCGGCATCGGGTCCGACATCGCCCAGCCGGGCGTGACCGAGAGCGCCTACGCCGATACGCCGCTCGCCCCGCTGCTCACGCTCTTCGACGCGTCCGACACCCTCGGTGACCGCCTCAGCCGGATCACCTCGCCGCTGCTCGTCGTCACCAGCCGCCAGGACCACGTGGTCCCGCCGGAGAACTCGGACATCCTCGCCGGTTCCGTGTCAGGACCGGTCGAGCGGATCTGGTGCGAGCGCAGCTACCACGTGGTCACCCAGGACTTCGACCGCGAGCTCGTGTTCGACGCGACGGTCGGCTTCGCCCAGAAGGTGACCGCCAGCGCTTGAAGTTCGGCCCCGGCCGACCGATGGGTGAGGATCGACCCGCGCGATCAGTGGCCGGACGTGGCGCGGGCACATCCAGGGCGGGCGACACGATGGCACTCGCCATCGCAGGACCGATCCGAGGAGCCCCCGGTGGACCACGAAGCAGCAACCGAGCCCGCTCTGCGGCGAGGCGGCCGTTGCCGGCGCATCGCCGCGCTCGCCGTCGCGGCGGCCGCCGTCGGCACCGCGGCCCTCACCGGGTGCACGCCCCTGGGGAAGCCGGCGACCCGCCAGACCCCCGCCGCTCCCCGCGTGTTCGACAGCTCGGATCCGGCGGTCCTCGTCGTCGGGTCGACCTCGTACCTGTTCGGGTCGAGCAACAACAAGAAGGTGCCGGTCCGGGCGGTGGCCTCCTTCTCCGGCAGCCTGGCCGCCAGCAAGGCCGAGTGGGATGGCATGGCGTCGCCGGCCGCCAAGGCCGATGCCATGCCCACCCGGCCAGCCTGGGTGAACCCCGCCCGGTTCAACGGCACCTGGCAGATCTGGGCGCCTTCGCCCGTCAAGATCGGCTCGACCTACTACCTGTACTTCGCCGCCAGCCGGTCGGGTGCCACCGAGCTGAGCAACGACCAGTGCATCGGCCGGGCGTCGTCGTCCACGCCCGCCGGCCCGTACACGCCGTCGTCGGCACCGCTCTACTGCGGGCTGTCGAAGGAGGCCGGCTCCAACCCGTGGGGCCGTGGCGCCCTGGACCCGGAGGTGTTCCGGGCGGCAGACGGGAGGCTGTACCTGCTCGTGTCGCTCAGCCGGACCGAGGACCCGATCGCCGTGGTCCCGCTGACCTCGACCGGCGTCGTGTCGGGCGGCGTCAACGCCAAGGCCACGGTGCTCGTCGGCCGCACCCGGCCCTGGCAGGACGGCTCGGACGACTCGGCGCTGACCCGGACGGGCACGCTCGAGAACCCGTCGATGATCTATGAGCCGAAGACCAAGACCTACCTGCTCTTCTACTCGGCAGGAGACTGGCGCACGGCGTACTACAACACCGGGTTCGCCCGGTGCGCCAGCCCCACCGGTCCGTGCACCGCGCAGGCTGACGGCCCGTTCCTGAAGTCGGGCAACGGCCGCGCCGGCGTGGGCGGCCTGACGGCGTTCCGGACGTCGGATGGCGTGGCGCGCGTGGCGTACGCGTCGTGGAAGCTGGGCTCGGAGAACCAGCCGAGCCCTGACGGGAGCCTCAGCCGCCAGACCCACTGGTCGCGCCTGGTGGTCTCGAACACCGCCGACGCTGGCTCCCAGACCGTTCGTCTCGCCGAGTAGGCGCCCTCGCCGGCTCGCCATCGACACCCACACCGTTCGGAGCATCGGCACCCGGCGGCCCTGGTGGCCCTGGCTGCCCTGGTGGGCCGACTGGCCCGTGCGGGGGATGCGGCTGCGGGAGCGGCCGCGCTCCTAGGGTGAGCGCCATGGAGACCGGGGCTGCGTGAGCGGCCGGTTGACACGGGTCCGCCGATGGCTGCCGATGTTCGTGCTGGCCGCGGCGGTGCGCGTCGTCTACTGGGTGGCGGTCACCCCCGACTGGGTTCCCGTCGCCGACGCCGACCAGTACGTGCGGCTCGCCCGGGCGCTTGCCGACGGCAAGGGCTTCGCCCTCCAGTTCCCCCAGTTCGAGGTCCACGCCACCGCGTTCCGCCCGCCGCTCCTCCCGGCCCTGCTGACCCCGGGGGCCCTCGCCTTCGGCGCCGCCCTCTGGCCGGCTCGGCTCCTCGTGCTCCTGATCGGGTGCTCGGTCGTGGTGCTCGCCGGCGTGCTGGCGGCCCGCGTCGGTGGCCGGTGGGCAGGCTCTGCAGCAGCGACCCTGGTCGCGCTCTACCCGCCGCTGATCGCCAACGACACCCTCACCCTCACCGAGCCGCTCGCCCTGCTCCTCTTGCTCGCCGCCGTCCTGCTCCTGGACGAAGGGCGCTTCGTCGGAGCCGGGATCACCGTCGGGCTCCTCCTGCTCACCCGCCCGAACGGGTACCTCGTGGTGGCGATCCTGGCGGCGTGGGCGTGGCAGCGCGCCGGGTTCAAGAAGGGGCTCGTGGTGGGTGGCTGCGCCTTGTTGGTCCTGCTGCCGTGGCTCATCCGCAACCAGATCCAGGTCGGGACGTTCCGGCCCACCACGTCTGACGGGTTCACCATCGCCGCGGTCTGGGGCGTGCCGGCCCAGCAGGCCGAGACGTTCGTCGATCCCGTGTACTCGGACGCCTACGACGATCTGCAGCACCGGTACCGGCAGTTCGACGAGGCGGAGTGGAACGACCAGTTGACCAAGGAGGGGGTGCGAGCGCTGCGCAGCCACCCCCGCTACCTCCCGACCCTCGTGCAGCGGAACGCGGCCGGCTACTTCGAGTTCAACTCGAGGTACAACCACTACCCGGAGGACAACGACGGCCGTGACTGGCCCTTCCGCCAGGACACCCGGGCGGCGTTCTGGGTGGTGTCGGTGCTGGGCCTCATCGGGCTCGTGCGCTTCCGGCGCGACCCGAGGATCATCGTGCTGTTCCTGCTCACCCTCCAGTTCGTGGTGCTCTCGCTCCTCCTGGTGGCACCGCCGCGCCTCCGGGCTCCCTTCGACCTGACGATGTGCATCGGGGCGGGTCTGCTGGTCGGTTCCTGGTTCGAGGCGCGGCACCGGAGGTCCGAACCGGCGCTCGACGCGGGTGCCGCGCTGGACGCGGGTCCGGCCGCTGCGAGTCCTGCGTAGGGCAAGGCCTTTCGGGTCGGTGGAGGCGGCACCGTAGGCTCGGCCTCCATGCCTGCCCACATCTCCCGGGACGACGTCGCCCACGTCGCCAAGCTGGCCCGGCTGTCGCTCGACGACGCCGAGCTGGACACGTTCACCGCCCAGTTGGGCGCCATCCTCGAGCACGCCGAGGACGTCGAAGCCCTCGACCTGGCGGACGTGCCGCCGACCTCGCACCCGTTCGACCTGGTCAACGTGCTGCGCCCCGACCGGCCCGGCACCACGCTCACGCCCGATGCCGCCCTGGCCGGTGCGCCCCAGGCGGAGGCCGGCCGCTTCCGCGTCCCGACGATCCTGGGAGAGGCGCCGTGACCGCTGTCGACATCGCCCGCGGCGTCCGCGCCGGATCGGCGTCGGCCACGTCGATCGCCGACGCCCACCTCGCCCGGATCGACGAGCGCGAGCCGGACGTCCACGCGTTCAACCTGGTGACGCCCGATGTCGCCCGGGCGGCCGCCGCCGAGGTCGACCGCAAGGTGGCTGCTGGCGAGGACCCCGGTCCGCTGGCCGGCGTGCCCATCGCCATCAAGGACAACCTCTGCACCGACGGCATCGCCACCACCTGCTCGTCGAAGATCCTCGAGGGCTGGGTGCCGCCCTACGACGCCACGGTCGTCCAGCGGCTCGTCGCCGCCGGCGCCGTCCCGGTCGGCAAGACGAACCTCGACGAGTTCGCCATGGGCTCGTCCACCGAGAACTCGGCGTTCGGTCCCACCCGCAACCCGGTCGATCTCAGCCGGGTCCCCGGGGGTTCCTCGGGCGGCTCCGCGGCCGCGGTGGCGGCCGGCTTCGCCCCGCTCTCGCTCGGGTCCGACACCGGCGGGTCGATCCGCCAGCCCGCCGCGTTCTGCGGCGTCGTCGGCGTGAAGCCCACGTACGGCCTCGTGAGCCGGTACGGCCTCATCGCCTTCGCCTCCTCGCTCGACCAGGTCGGCCCCTTCGCCGCCACCGTGGCCGACGCCGCCCTGCTGCTGGAGGTCATCGCCGGCCACGACCCGGCCGACGCCACGTCCATCCCGCAGCCGGCCCCGGCCATCTCCGAGCACCTCGATGACGGCGTTGCCGGCCTCCGCGTCGGCGTCATCTCCGAGCTGATGGGGGAGGGCATCGATCCCGTCATCGCCGCCCAGGTCCGGGCCGCGGCCGACGCCCTCGCCGCGGCCGGCGCCACGGTCACCGAGGTGTCGGTCCCGGCCGTCACGTTCGGGCTGTCCGCCTACTACCTGATCGCCCCGGCCGAGGCGTCCAGCAACCTGGCCCGCTTCGACGGCGTCCGCTACGGCCTCCGGGTCGACGCGCCGACGACCAACGAGATGATGGTCGCCACCCGGACCCAGGGCTTCGGCCCCGAGGTCAAGCGGCGCATCATGCTCGGCACCTACGCCCTCTCGGCCGGGTACTACGACGCCTTCTACGGGCAGGCCCAGAAGGTGCGCACCCTCATCGCCCGGGACTTCGCGGCGGCCTACGAGGAGGTCGACGTGCTCCTGTCTCCGACCACGCCCACCACGGCGTTCGCCCTCGGGGCCATCGAGGACCCGCTGACGATGTACCTCAACGACACCTGCACGATCCCCACGAACCTGGCCGGCGATGCCGCCATGTCGGTCCCGTTCGGCGCCGATGCCGCCGGGCTGCCCGTCGGCGTGCAGATCCTGGCGCCGGCCCTCGGCGAGGTGCCGATGTTCCGGGCCGCCGCCGTCGTCGAGGCCGCCGCCCCCGCCCGCCCCACCGGGAAGGACCTCCGATGACCGCCGCCCCCGCCCTGCCCACGGACTCGCTCGGCAACACCATCACCGTCGCCGAGTCCGACGACGTGCTCGTCGTCGAGGCGGCCGACGGCTCCCGCTGGGAGCTGGTGTGCGGCCTGGAGGTCCACGCCGAGCTGGCCACCGAGACCAAGATGTTCTCCGGCGCGCCGAACCACTTCGGCGACGACCCCAACACCAACATCGACCCGGTGACCCTCGGTCTCCCGGGCACGCTGCCCGTGGTGAACCAGCAGGCGGTGGAGCTCGCCGCCCGCTTCGGCTGCGCCATCGGCGCCACCGTCCAGCGGTCGGTCTTCAGCCGGAAGAACTACTTCTACCCGGACATGCCGAAGAACTTCCAGATCTCGCAGTACGACCAGCCGATCGTCGTCGACGGCCGGTTGGAGCTGCCGTCGGGCCACGTCGTCGGCATCGAGCGGGCGCACCTCGAAGAGGACACCGGCAAGTCCACCCACGTGGGCGGCGCCGGCCGCATCAAGGGCGCCGAGTACTCGCTCGTCGACTACAACCGCGCCGGCGTCCCGCTGCTGGAGATCGTCTCGCGGCCCCATGTGCGCTCCGCCGAGCAGGCCCGCCAGTACGTCGCCGAGCTGCGCTCCATCCTCGTGGCCTGCGCCATCTCCGACGGGAAGATGGAGGAGGGGTCGATGCGCGTCGACGCCAACATCTCCGTCCGCCGAGAGGGGAGCGGCGAGCTCCGCACCCGCTGCGAGATCAAGAACGTGAACTCGCTGCGCTCGCTCGTGCGGGCCATCGAGTACGAGGCGCGCCGCCAGGCCGACCTCCACGCTGCGGGCCAGAAGGTCACGCAGGAGACCCGGCACTGGGACGAGAACGACGGCCGCACGCACACCATGCGCTCGAAGGAGGAGGCCGACGACTACCGGTACTTCCCCGAGCCCGATCTCGTCCCCGTCGACCTCGGTGCCGAGCGCGTGGCCGAGATCGCCGCCGCCCTCCCGCTGCTCCCGGCCGCCCGCCGCCACCGCCTCGCCGGCCTCACGGGTGAGCCCGTCACCGCCGAGGCCGTCGTCGTGACCGTCGAGCGCGGCCAGGACGACCAGGCCCTTGCTGCCATCGAGGCTGGCGCCGACGCCGGCCGCGTGCTCGTCCACGTCGTGCAGAACCTCGCCGTCGACGGCGGCGCCGACCTGGCGCCCGAGCGCCTGGCCGAGCTGGTGAAGCTGGAGACCTCCGGCGACCTCACGGCCACGCAGGCCAAGCAGGTCCTCGCCGAGCTGGTGGCCGATCCGTCCACCACCGCGGCCGAGGTGGCCAAGGCCAAGGGCTTCGAGGCGATGGACACCGGTGCGCTGGAGTCGATCGTCGACGGCGTCATCAACGCCAACCCGGCCGAGTGGGAGCAGTTCTGCGCCGGTGACGACAAGGCCCGCAAGAAGCTGAGCGGCTTCTTCACCGGCCAGATCATGAAGGCGTCGAAGGGCCAGGCCGACGGCCGCGCCGTCGCCCAGCTCCTCGCCCAGAGGTCCGCGAGCTGATCGGGCGCGGACGGCCGCCGCGGCGAGCGCGTCCACCGGGCGCCGCCGGGTCCAGGCCCACCGTCGGCGGGCCAAGCCCGCGGCTCGACCCCCCGTTCGTGATCGGCTGGTTTTCGGAACTACCTGGTTCTGGAATAGGATGCCCCTCGCGGTGCCGGCTTGCAGCCGATGGTCCTCCCACCACCCCATCGGCCGCGAGCCGGCACCCCCTTTTTCGGACATCGAGCGCCCGGCGGTTGACGAGCGCCACCGATCGCTTGCGCTGGCGGAGATCAGCGGTACCGTCTCTGTCGATTGACGGACCCGGCCGATGGCACCCCCCGCCACCGCTCGACCGTCGGCCGCCCCGGCGGGCGGGTGAAATGGGGTACGGGTGGTTGACATCGGTGAACAAGAGCGGAGGCGGCCAGGCCGGCCGCGCGACGCGGCGGTCGACGACGCGATCACGGATGCGGTCGTCGAGCTGCTGACCGAGGTCGGGTTCCGCGGCCTCACGATCGACGGGGTCGCCCATCGCGCCCACGTCGGCAAGGCCACGATCTACCGGCGGTGGCCCGGCAAGGAGCAGATGGTGCTCGATGCCCTCACGGCGGGCCGCTTCCCGGTGCCCCAGCCCGACACGGGCAGCCTCCACGAGGACTTGCTCGCCTACTACCTGCCGCTCGCCGACCTCGAGGCGCAGAAGGGTGCGGTGCGGCTCATGCCCGCGCTCGCGGCCGAGGCGGCGGTCGATGCCGAGATCGCCGAGCGCCTCCACGCGTACGTCTCCGACCGGCGGGCGCCCGTGGCCGGGATCCTCCGGCGGGCCCAGGAGCGCGGCGAGGTCGCCGACAACGTCGACGTCGAGCTGGTGGTCGACCTGCTCACCGGCGCGATCATGTACCGCCTCTACTTCAGCGGGGCACGGGTCGACGAGGACGTGATCCGCCGCCTGCTCGAGGGCGTCCTCGTCGCCATCGGCGCCGACGGCGCCCGCTAGCTGTAGATCCCAGGAGGCCAGGAGCCGAACCGCCACCGCGGCCCGCGCGTCAGGCGACGTCGGAGCGGGCCAGGCGACGGCTGGCGTAGAGCAGTGCGAGGACGGCGATGAGGAGCGGGACGACGATGCCGACGCCGAGGGAGAACTCGCCGAGCTTCAGGTGCGTGTCGGTCATCGAACCGAGGATCGACCGGACGTAGGAGCGGACGGCGAGCTTGGTGGCGGTCTTGCCAGCGGAGGCGACGAAGCCCTCCCAGATGAGGATGTACACGAGCCCCCAGGGGAGCGCTCGACGGAACCGGACCCCGAGCATGACGAAGAGCCCGGCGTAGCCGGCGACGGCGACGAGACCGCCGACGACAGCCGCACCCACGAGGGCCGGCGACGAGTCGATGACGGCCGTGGCGCCCACCACCGGGACGAGCACGAGCGGGACGACGATCGTCACCGTGGCGGCCCACCCGGCCAGGACGTGGACCCACGACGGCACGGGGCGCAGCCAGAGGTAGACGAGCGAGCCGTCGTCGATGAGGTCCCCGAGGACGGCGGCGCCGAAGACGAGCACGGCGACGGGGATGAGCGTCGCGATGTTGCCGTTGACGAAACCCACGCCCTCGCTCAACGGGTCGAAGGGGTTGCTGAGGGCGACGGCGACGGCGGTCAAGACGCTGAGCCCGGCCAGCATGGCGATGGCGACGAGGCGGCCCCTGGTGCAGACCGAGCGGAGCAGGAGCCGGTACTCGGCGAGGAGCACGCGTCCGAGCGCAGGGCCCGAGCGCAGGGGCGGCGCCTTTGGTGACGGGGTGGTGGTCATCGGCCCACCAGGTAGCGGAAGACGCTGTCGAGGTCGTCGTCGAGGGGCGAGACCTCGAGCAGGGTGGCGTCCGCGCGCTGCGCGGCCGCCGCGACCGAGCGCCGGAACAGCGGTGCATCGGCGGTGTCCACGATGACGGCCCCGGCGCGGTTGCCCGCTGCCGGCTCGAGGCGGACGGCGAGCACGCCGGGACTCGAGATCAGCTCGGTGGCGACCTCGCGGAGGCGGTCGGTGCGCACGCGGATGCGGTGGGGCCGGTCGTCCATGAGGTCGCGGATCGCCCGGAAGTCGCCCGTCGCGGCGAGGCGGCCCTGCGCGACCACGAGGACCCGCGAACCGAAGCGCTCGACCTCGTCGAGCACGTGGCTGGACACGATGACGCAGCGGCCCTGCGCGCCCAGACGGCCGAACAGCTCGATCAGGTGGCCGCGCTGGCGGGGGTCGAGACCGGTGAGCGGCTCGTCGAGCACCACGATGGCCGGATCGTTCACGAGGGCCTGGGCCACCTTCACCCGCTGCTTCATCCCCTTCGAGTAGGTGGTGGTGGATCGGTGGTCGGCGTGGTCGAGCTCCACCAGGTCGAGCGCCCAGCGGGCCGCGCCCGCGGGGTCCCCGACCCCGTGGAGCAGGCCGGCGAGCCGCACGAACTCGAACGCCGTGAGCGCCTCGAACATGGCCTCCTGCTGGGGCACGATCCCGATGCGAGCCCGGACGGCGATGTCCTTGCGCGGGTCGGCCCCGAGGATGCGCACGGCGCCGCGGTCCGGTGGGGTCAGGCCGCACAGCATGCGCAGCAGGGTGGACTTGCCGGCGCCGTTCGGCCCGAGCAGGGCCGTGACGCCGGGACCGATGCCAAACGACACGTCGGAGACGGCCACGACGTCGCCGAACCACTTCGACGCATGCTCGGCCTCGATCATCGGCGCCTCGGCCGCCGCGCCCAGCGCGGTCATCGCGTCACCGGCAGGTGGTGGAGCCGGTTGCGGGCCAGGGCGAACCCGCCGAAGGTCCACGCCGCCCAGGCGACCCAGACGGTGATGGACGGGACGCTGCTCATGATGACGGTCGGCTCGCCGTGGACCCTCGGGGCGAGCTCCAGGCCGAGCAGCGTCGGGGCGAACGCGTACACGCCATCGGGCGACCCGGTGTCGACGAAGATGCTGGTCATCGAGATCGAGATCAAGAAGAGCAGGATGATGGCGGCTGCCGCCACCGCCTTGCGGTCGGTGAGGCTCGTCACGCCCATCGTGATGCCGGTGAACAGGAGGGTCTCGACGACCCCGGTGGTGAGGACCCGCAGGAAGGTCAGCGCGATGTCACCGGCGCCGTCTGGCCCCGTGCTCTGCAGCACGTTGGCGATGAGCATGAGCAGCGGCGGGCCGAGGCACACGATGGAGAGCACCGAGGCGATCGCGACCGCCTTGGCGAACAGGTACGTGTCCCGGTCGAGGGGCGCGGCCAGGTAGACGCCCAGCATCCCGGTGCGCCGGTCGGTGCAGAGGACCTCGGGCGCCACGAGGGCGACGAAGACCATGATCGCGGCGATGATGAACCCGTAGTAGTCCCCGTAGCTCGGGAGCGCCTCGGAGGCGACGTCGCTCCTGGGGAACAGGGCGATGATGCCCACGAACACGATGGCCGGCAGGTAGGCGAAGCCGATGGTGGCCACCGGCAGCACCTTGGCCCAGATGCTGCGCCGCATCCCCAGCGCCCGCTGGCCGCTGTGCACGACCACCGCTCGGACGGCGCCCCTCACACCGGTGCGGGGGCCGTCGTACTTGCGGTAGCCGCGGTCGAGGATCTGGGCGTCACCCGACGAGAAGGTGTCGGTCATCAGAACGTCCCCGGGGCTGGCGGTGGCGGCAGGAGGGCGTGCTGGGCGAGCCGAGGATCCTGCGACGGGTCGCTGCCCGCCCCCACGCCGAGGAACACCTCTTCGAGCGAGACGGTGCGGCGGCCGAGCTTGCGGATGCCGATGCCGCTGACCGCGACGGCGTCGCGCACGATGGTGAACAGCTGGTCATCGCCGGTGATGACGAAGCCCCGGCCCTCGGGCCGGATCACGGCTCCCGTCTCGTAGATGGTGGTGAGGGTCGCGTCGACGAGCGCCTGATCGCCGTCGAACTCGACGGCCACGCCTTCGCCCTCGCCCCGCAGCGCATCCAGCGACCCGGCCGCGGCGACCACACCGCCGTTGAGGATGACGGCGGCGTCGCAGATGCGCTCGACCTCCTCCAGCAAGTGCGAGGACAGCAGGACCGTGATCCCGAACTCGTGGCCGATCCGGTGGATCAGCTCCAACATGGCGTCGCGCTGCATGGGGTCGAGGCCGTCGGTGGGCTCGTCGAGCAGCACGAGGTGCGGGTCGTGCGCCAGCGCCTGGGCGAGCTTCACCCGCTGGCGCTGGCCCGTGGACATGGTGCCGAGCGGCCGGCCCCGCTCCTCGCCCAGGCCGACCTGCCACAGCACATCGGATGCCCGGTTGGTGGCTTCTCGATGAGGAAGCCCGTGCACCTCGGCGACGTGGCGGACGAAGTCGACCGCCTTCACGTCGGGCGGCAGGAGGTGGTGCTCGGGGGAGTAGCCGAGGAGCGCTCGGACGTCGGGACCGGCGGTGGCCGGGTCGATGCCGAACACCCGGATCTGGCCGTCGTCGGGCTTGTCGAGACCGAGGATGAGGCCGAGCAGGCTGGTCTTGCCCGCACCGTTCGCTCCGAGCAGGCCCGTGACACCGGGGCCGACCTCACAGGTCGCGCCGCCGAGCGCCAGGGTCTGACCCCACCGCTTGACGACTCCGCGCACCTCCACGACCGCACCCATCGCCGCCAACCTAGGAGGTGGAGGCGCGCCGACCCGACGCACCCCGCCGATCGCTCCCGATGCGTCGCCGTCGGGCGGCGCAACTGGTTCGGCCGTGCCGGGCGGGCAGCGATACCGTTCCGGGCCATGGCTGAACCGACCGATCCCACTGCTGGCACCTCGGACCCGACCGAGTCTTCGGTGGACATCAAGCCGCGGAGCCGCGACGTCACCGACGGCTATCGGCGGGCCCCGAGCCGGGCCATGCTCCGGGCCGTCGGCCTCACCGACGACGACTGGGACAAGCCCCAGGTCGCCATCGCCTCGTCGTGGAACGAGGTCACCCCGTGCAACCTCTCGCTCGACCGGCTGGCCGTCAAGGCCAAGGAGGGGGTCCGCAAGGCCGGTGGTGTGCCCATCCAGTTCGGCACCATCTCCGTCTCCGACGGCATCTCGATGGGCCACGAGGGCATGCGCGGCTCGCTCGTGTCGCGGGAGGTCATCTGCGACTCGGTCGAGACGGTGGTCTTCGCCGAGCGGCTCGACGGCTTCGTCGGCCTGGCCGGGTGCGACAAGTCCCTGCCCGCGATGATGATGGCGGCGGCGCGCCTCGACCTCCCGATGGTCTTCGTCTACGCCGGCTCCACCTTGCCGGGCAACCACAACGGCACCGCCACCGACGTCACCTCCGTGTTCGAAGCGGTCGGCGCCGTCGCCGCCGGGACGATGACCGAGGAGGAGCTGGGCGAGATCGAGCGCACCGCCTGTCCCGGCGAGGGGGCCTGCGGGGGCATGTTCACCGCCAACACCATGTCGTCCATCGGCGAGGCGATCGGGCTGTCGCTTCCCGGCTCGGCCAGCCCACCCTCGGTCGACCGGCGCCGCGACGACGACGCGGTCAAGGCCGGCGAGGCGGTGATGAACCTCCTGCGCCTCGGCATCACCACCCGCGACATCCTCACCAAGGAGGCGTTCGAGAACGCCATCGCCGTCACCAACGCCCTCGGCGGGTCCACCAACGCCGTGCTGCACCTGCTGGCCATCGCCAACGAGGCCGACGTCGCCCTCGACCTCGACGACTTCAACCGCATCGCCGCCAAGGTCGCCCACATCGCAGACATGAAGCCGGGCGGCAAGTTCCACATGACCGACCTCGACCGCATCGGCGGCGTCCCGGTCGTCATGGCGGAGCTCCTCGCCGCCGGCCTGCTCCACGGCGACTGCCTCACCGTCACCGGCAAGACGGTCGCCGAGAACCTGGCGGCCATCGACCCGCCCCGCCCCGACGGCGTCGTCGTCCACCCGCTCGACGCCCCGATCCACGCCGAGGGCGCGCTCAACATCTTGAGCGGCACCCTCGCTCCGAAGGGCTCGGTCGTGAAGGTCGCCGGGCTCTCGGCCGACCAGCTGCTGTTCGACGGCCCGGCCCGGGTGTTCGACGGTGAAGACGGGGCGATGGATGCCATCCTCGCCGGCGACATCGCGCCCGGCACCGTGATCGTCATCCGCTACGAGGGCCCCAAGGGCGGCCCCGGCATGCGCGAGATGCTCGCCATCACCGGTGCGCTGAAGGGTGCCGGCCGCGGCTCGGACTGCGCCCTCATCACCGACGGCCGCTTCTCCGGCGGCACCTGGGGCTTCTGCATCGGCCACGTCGCCCCCGAGGCCGTCGACGGCGGTCCCATCGCCTTCGTGCGCGACGGCGACCGCATCGTCATCGACGTCCACCAGTTCCGCCTGGACCTGATGGTCGACGAGGTCGAGCTCGAGGCCCGCAAGGTCGGCTGGACGCCGAACCCGCCGCGCTACACCCAAGGCGTCTTGGGCAAGTACGCCCGCCTGGTCCAAGGCGCCGAGACCGGCGCCATCACCAACACCAAGTAGCCGGTCCGAGCCAGCCTGAGGGGCGGGCTCAGGGATCATCAACCAGAGCATCCCGACCTCACCAGGGCGGTGAAGACCGCCAGCGGGGCGATCGTCACGTACCGCGTCACGCCCTTCGGCGTGTACGCGCGTCCTCCGGCGGTCCGCTCCAGCTGTTCCTCATCCGATCGAACTGGCCCTCCCGCATGCTCTTTCGCAACTTCCATGTGTTTTTGCCCATCGGGATAGCCATGGAGAGGTCTCGGTGATAGCTTGGTCGGCATGGCGAAGACAGCGATCAACATCGATCGGGATCTGGCGGACCGGGCAGGCGAGCTCCTCGGTACCGAAACCCTGACCGCGACGGTGGAAGAAGCGCTGCGCGAGGTGGTGGCCCGGGCGGAGCGCAAGGCGGCCTTCCAGTGGTTCCGGGACCATCCGTTCACCCCGGAGGAGCGGGAGCTGATGAACCGCGCCTCGAGATGACCCGGGTCCTGGTCGATACGAGCGTCGTCAACCGCTTTGCCAGCGATCTGGTCGCGATCGAGATCGAAGACGCGGTCGAAGCGGGCGACGTCGCCGTCTGCGCTCCCGTCATCTTCGAGGTGTGCTTCAGCGCACAGAACGGCGCAGCCTACGAGCGCCTTCGTCGCCAGTTCGATGCCCTCCCTCAGGTCCGTACCCATCAGGCAGTGTTCGACCGTGCGATCGAGGTGCAAGGTGCGCTTTGCGCGCAGGGCCGTCACCGGGGCGTATCGATGGCGGATCTCCTCATCGCCGCCGCGGCAGAGGCGGCCGATCTCCCGGTCGTGCACTACGACGCTGACTTCGACCTCATCGCCGAGGTCACCGGGCAGCCCAGCCGCTGGGTCGTGCCCCGTGGGTTGATCGACTGACCCGGGGGAACCGGGTTGCCAGATGCTGGGGGCTCCGTCATACTGCCCTCGTGCTGAAGACCGCCTACCGCCTCGTAGTACTCACGTAGCGCACGCCGTCTTCACCCGCCGCGTGCGCTTCCTCGACCTCCCAGACCGGGAGGTCGTCGCAGTTTTCGGGTCGGGTTCGGCACCGGGCAGACTGCAGGGAGCGTGCGCACCGCCCACCCGCTCACCCGCACGTCCGCTGCACGAATCCCAGAGGGAACACCATGAAGCTCAACGGAGGCCAGGCGCTCATCAAGAGCCTGGAGATGGAAGGGGTCGAGGTCATCTTCGGCCTGCCCGGCGGGGCCATCCTCCCGGTGTACGACCCGATCATCGACTCGCCGATCCGCCACATCCTCGTCCGCCACGAGCAGGGCGCCGGCCACATGGCCGAGGGCTACGCCCACGCCACCGGCAAGCCCGGCGTGGCCATGGTGACCAGCGGTCCGGGCGCCACCAACATCGTGACGCCCCTCGCCGACGCCTACATGGACTCCGTGCCCATGGTCTGCATCACCGGCCAGGTGGCCACCGCCGCCATCGGCACCGATGCGTTCCAGGAGGCCGACATCACGGGCATCACCCAGTCGGTCACCAAGCACAACTTCCTCGTGACCGAGGCGCAGGACGTGCCGATGGCGATCCGCCAGGCGTTCCACATCGCCACCACCGGCCGGCCCGGCCCGGTCCTCGTCGACATCCCCAAGGACATCGTCGACCCCACCAACCCGCGCAGCGCCATGGAGTGGGTGTGGCCGAGCGACGACGAGGTCACCGCCAGCCTCCCCGGCTACAAGCCGACCACCACCGGGCACCCGAAGAAGATCAAGGAGGCCGTCGAGCTGATGCTGGCCTCCGAGCGGCCGGTCATCTACGCGGGCGGCGGCATCCTCAAGGGCCGCGCCGCCGAGGCGCTCCTCGAGCTGGCCGAGCTGTTCGAGTTCCCCGTCGTCACCACGCTCATGGCCCGGGGTGCGTTCCCCGACGACCACGAGCTGTGCCTCGGCATGCCGGGCATGCACGGCAACTACACGGCGATCATGTCGATGCAAGAGAGCGACCTGCTCATCGCCTTGGGCTCGCGCTTCGACGACCGCGTCACCGGCAAGGTCCCGAACTTCGCCCCGCACGCCAAGATCATCCACGCCGACATCGACCCGGCCGAGCTGGGCAAGGTCCGCCGGCCCGACGTGCCGATCGTCGGCGACTCCCGTCTGGTGATCGAGGCGCTCGTCGCCGAGGCCAGGGCCCAGCTGGCGAAGGGTGCGGTCAAGCCCGACATCACCCCGTGGCGCTCCACCCTGTCGGGCTGGCAGGAGACGTACCCGCTGGCCTACGAGGACCCGGTGGAAGGCGAGCTGCTCAAGCCGCAGATGGTGCTCGAAGCGCTCCGGGACGCGGCCCCCGAGGACTGCATCGTCGCCAGCGGCGTCGGCCAGCACCAGATGTGGGCCAGCCAGTACTGGACGTTCCGCCACCCCTACACCTGGATCAACTCGGGCGGGCTCGGCACCATGGGCTTCTCCGTGCCGGCCGCCATCGGCGCCAAGGTCGGCCGGCCCGACCGCATGGTCTGGGCCATCGACGGCGACGGCTGCTTCCAGATGACCGCCCAGGAGCTGGTCACGGCGGCCGCCGAGCGCATCCCCGTCAAGATCGCCATCTTGAACAACGCCTACCTCGGCATGGTCCGCCAGTGGCAGGAGATGTTCTACGACGAGCGGTACTCCGAGGTGTACCTGTCGCCGGACCTGCCCGACTACGTGAAGTGGGCCGAGGCCATGGGCTGCGTCGCCTTCCGGGTCGAGCACCCCGACGACATCGGCCCCACCATCGACAAGGCCAACGCCATCGACGACCGCCCCGTGGTCATCGAGTTCCGCACCGATGCGTCGGAGAAGGTCTTCCCGATGGTGGCCGCCGGCCACTCCAACTCCGATGTCCAGGTCCCGCCGTTCCAGCGGGCCCGGGGCGCCGAGGAGGCCGCGGACTGATGGCGACCGACATCGAGCACCACACCCTCTCCGTCCTGGTCGAGAACAAGGCGGGCGTGCTCGCCCGCATCGTCAACCTGTTCTCCCGCCGGGCGTACAACATCTACTCGCTGGCCGTCGCGCCCACCGAGGACGAGCGCTTCAGCCGCCTGACCGTCGTGGTCGACGTGGACTCGGCGCCGCTCGAGCAGATCGTCAAGCAGCTCCACAAGCTCATCAACGTCGTGAAGATCGTGGAGCTCGACCCCTCGCACTCCGTCGAGCGCGAGCTCATGATCGCCACCGTCCGGTGCCCGGGCGACCAGCGCCACCAGGTGACCGAGCTGGTCCGCATCTTCGAGGGCAAGATCCTCGCCGTGAACCAGCAGGCGCTCACCGTCTCGCTCGAAGGCCACCCGTCGAAGGTGGACGACTTCGAGGAGATGCTGCGCACGTTCGGCATCAGCGACATCCAGCGCACCGGTCGCATCGCCCTGCCGAAGCTCGACCGCGACGCCGGCAAGCTCCGGGCGGTCAAGAACAAGTCCGCCTGACCCCCCCCACGCCGAACGAACTTCGTAGGCGAGCGCCCCCGAATGGGCGTCCTCACCTACGAAGTTCGGTGGGGTCGGGGCGCTCGGGCGCAGCCGGGCTGCCCTAGGTTCGCGGCGTGATGGACGAGGGGCACCCCGCTGCCGCGGATCGGGCGCCGTCGTGGTGGCCGTGGGCGTGCGGAGCGGTGGCGGTCGTCGCCGCGTTCAACGCGTGCTGGGCGCTCGGCACGGCCGACTGGAAGACCGACGAGGCCTGGGACGGCCGCCTCGCTTGGCTCGCCATCGACCGGGGCGACTGGACCCAGGACAACGGGCATCCGATCTTCGTGCGCTGGTTCCTCGGCCTGGGGCAGCTGCTGCTCGGCCAGACCCGGACGGGCATCCGCCTCCTTCCGGCGCTCGCCTCGCTCGCCGCAGTCGGGCTGCTCTACCTGGTCGGCGCCCGGCTGCACTCCCGGTGGGCGGGGCTCGTGGCCGCCGCGCTGTGGGCTGTGCTGCCTCGGGCGCTGGTGGTGGGCTCGACCGTCGTCGCGCCGCTCCGAGGCGACCGGTTCGGGTACCTCGAGCCGTTCATGGCGGTGGCCCTCCTCGGGGCGACGTGGACCGGGTGGAACTGGGTC
>Ga0182739_1002156_pt1 | contig 18771 bp, 16 predicted proteins | sample eDN5th30CBELigBY_FD_128873 | JGI IMG/M metagenome (GOLD analysis project Ga0182739, IMG submission 128873) | Enriched backyard soil microbial communities from Emeryville, California, USA - eDNA 5th pass 30_C BE-Lig BY (version 2) (version 2) | ecosystem: Environmental > Terrestrial > Soil >...
AGGGCGACCGCGTCTTCGCCGCCGAGGAGGCGTGACACCCGGTGCGTAACTCAGGCAGACGGCCCGCATCTCGAGCCACGGCGCGCCGAAACGGGCGACGTGCCTGAGTTGTGAACCAGGTCGCCCGCCGGACGGCGGGGCCGACACCGAGAGGAAGTGATATCCGTGGGAACCACCGTCTTCGAAAGACGCGTGCCCTCGGCATCCGTCGTCAGCCGCAGCCTCGAGCAGACGCGCCACGGCGCGTTCTGGATCGACGACCTGCCTGCCGCCATGCGGCCCGACCGGCCGCCGCTGCGCGGCACCGTCGCAGCCGACCTCGTGGTCGTCGGCGCCGGCTACGCCGGCCTGTGGACGGCGCTGCTGGCGAAGCTGCGCGACCCCGAGCGGCGCGTCGTCGTCGTGGAGGCGAATCGTGTGGGCTGGGCGGCGTCGGGGCGCAACGGCGGGTTCTGCGAGTCGAGCCTCACGCACGGGCACGAGAACGGCGCGCGCCGCTGGCCGGACGAGATCGAGACCCTCGAGCGCCTCGGCATGCAGAACCTCGACGAGATCGAGGAGACCGTCGCCGGTCTCGGTCTCGACGCGCAGTTCGAGCGCACAGGGCAGCTCGCCCCCGCGATCGAGCCGCATCAGCTCGCGTGGCTCGACGAGGCCGCCGGCGATCCGGACGTCGTCTACCTCGACGAGTCCGCGGCGCAGGCGTCGGTCGCATCGCCGACCTACCTCGCCGCCGTCTGGGAGAAGCGCAACTGCGCGCTGGTGCATCCGGCCAGGCTCGCCGCGGAACTGGCCCGCGCCGCCGAGGAGCGCGGCGTCGAGATCTTCGAGCGCTCCCGCGTGACCCGACTCGACACGTCGGGCGAGGGCGTGTCGGTGACGACGGATGCCGGCAGGGTGGACGCCGACCGCGCGGTCCTCGCGACGAACGTCTTCCCCTCGCTGCTGCGCCGCAACCGGCTCATGACCGTGCCGGTGTACGACTACGCGCTGATGACCGAGCCGCTCTCCTCCGAGCAGTGGGATGCCGTCGGCTGGCGGGACAGGCAGGGCATCGGCGACATGGCCAACCAGTTCCACTACTACCGTCCGACGCAGGACGGCCGCATCCTCTTCGGCGGATACGACGCGCTCTACCACTACGGCCGCCGGGTCGACCCGGCGTACGAGGATCGTCCTGATGTGTGGGCGAGGCTCGCGAGTCACTTCTTCACGACGTTCCCGCAGCTGGAGGGGCTGCGCTTCTCGCACCAGTGGGCGGGAGCCATCGACAGCTCGACGCAGTTCACCGCGTTCTTCGGCACGGCCCGCAAGGGCCGCGTGGCCTATGCGGCCGGCTTCACGGGACTCGGAGTCGGCTCGACCCGCTTCGCGGGGAACGTGATGCTCGACCTCCTCGACGGCGTCGAGAACGAGCGGACGACGCTCGAGATGGTGCGCAAACGCCCGCTGCCGTTCCCGCCCGAGCCCGCCGCGGCGGCCGGGATCAACGCCACGCGATGGTCGATGGATCGTGCCGATCACAACGGCGGACGGCGCAACCTGCTGCTGAAGGCCCTCGACGCGATGGGGCTAGGGTTCGATTCATGACCGATGACATCGAGCCGGAAGACCTCGTCGATGCCGGAGTGGTGGTCGACGCCCTCACCACCGCGGTCCCGCTGTCGCCGGTCGCCGCCGGGCAGGTGGTCGCAGGCGCCCCGTCGACGGGCTCGGTCGACCTCGACGAGGACATGGGGATCGGCGTGTGGGAGATGTCGCCCGGCACGATGCGCGACACCGAGATCGACGAGGTCTTCGTCGTCATCGCGGGGTCGGCGACCGTCGAGTTCGTCACGCCGTCGCTGCCCTCGATCGAGCTGAGACCCGGCTCGATCGTCCGGCTCGCCTCCGGGATGCAGACGGTCTGGACTGTGCGGGAGACGCTCCGCAAGGTGTATCTCGCGTAGGGCTCGACGTCTCCTCCACACGCCGGCCGGCCGACGAGTCGTCCACAGATGCCCCCATATCGAGCGGTTTGTGCCGCGAGCAGTAGCATCATCGACCCACCACGATGACAATCGAGAGGTGGAGATCGTGACCGAACCGCAGACCTGGGTCCTGCTCGGAGTGTTCAGCACGCTCATGCTCGGCGGTATGACGTTCATGTCCGCCAGCATCAATCGCACGCTGACAGCCATGCGCGACGGGATCAACATCCGCTTCGACGCGGTCGATCGGCGCTTCGACGACGTCGACCGCCGTATCGACCGGCTCACCGATCGGATGGACGAGACGGACACCAAGCTCGACGGGCTCCGCACCGAGATGACGACGCTGACCGTGCGGGTCGATCATCTCGACCGTGACGTCAACGCGGTCATCCGCCGCATGTGGGGCGAGCCCCCTGTGCAGTGAGCCCCCGTGCAGTGAGTTCCCGTGCAGTGAGTTCCCCTGCAGTGACCTCCCGTGCAGTGAGCTCCCCGCTCAGAGCGTCTCCGGCGGGCGGCGCACCGCGGGCACCTCGATGAACTCGACGACGACGCCCAGCTCGGCGACGAGGTCGTAGTATGCGAAGCCGCCGTCACCGCGCACGCCGTATCCCGCGCCGGTCATGTCCGGCTCCCGTCCGACCGACCGGAACCTCTCGATGACGTCATCCACGGACGGGATCCAGTAGCCGACGTGGTGGAGCCCCCACCCGTGCTCGTCGACCCACTCGTGATACAGGCTCGGGCCCTCCCGCAGTTCGATGAGCTCGATCTGCGGACCCTGTCCCTGGAAGGCCAGCCGGATGCTGAACCTGCCGGGCTCCCCGCGGTACGAGCTCTGCGGCAGGGTCTGCGGGTTGTAGCTGTAGACGTTCCAGTCGTCGCCCAGCACGGCGCTCCAGGCGTCCGCCGCCGCGCGCAGGTCGGGGACGAGGAGCGCGACCTGATCGGGTCGCCGTCCCTGCGTGATCTCGCGATGGACGTCCAGCACCGACACGGGATGCGGAGTGCTCTCGGCGGACATGGGCTGCCTCTCTGACTCTGTCGTCCGCCGCAGGCGACGGAAGGATCTGTGGAAGGGGAGGCGCCCCGGCTCGCTTCCGGCTCTCACCGGTTCGCACCGTTCCGGGGCACCTCCCCGCGGCGGCGTTCGGCCGCCGCCGACTCACTTCGTGAGTGCCGCGTCCATCGCCTCGAGCACCTGGGTCGCGGTCTCCCGCCCGGCGATGAGGTTCTGCAGCCCCGCGTACATCACCTGCTGCACCTCGGCGTTGGGCCAGTCCTGGTCGAGGTACGCGGAGGTGCGCCCGGCCGAGAGGTACTCGTTGATGAGCGCCAGGTTGGGGTCATCGAGCGAGAAGGAGTCGTTCGGGATGCTGGGGACCACCGCGCCCACCGACTCGGCGAACGTGTTCAGCTGCTCGGGCTCGGCCAGGAAGTCGATGAACTTCAGCGCGAGCTCGAGGTTCTTCGACTTGGCGTAGACGGACGGTCCCGCCGTGGGGCCGGCGGACAGGTAGAAGTCGTCCGGGTTGTCGGTGGCGGGGAACACCGAGAAGACGAGGTCGGCTTCCGGGTTCGAGGCCGAGATCGCGTTCATGAGCGAGGTGATCTGCACGACGCCTGCCGCGGTGCCGTCGGCGACGGCCGCGAGCGACTGCTCCAGGGACGTGCCGACCGGGTCGGCGTTGTAGCAGCCGGCATCCTGCATCTCGGTGTACTGCTCGAAGGAGCGCGTGTAGCCCTCCGAGCCGGCGAAGGTCGCCTCACCCGCGATCAGCCGGGCGTTGAAGTCCGGGTCCTGGGAGAACACGAGCGTGGGAACCGACGTGTAGGGCTGGTTCTGCACGGTCCACGAGGTCTGCGCGCCGAGGGCGAGCGCCGTCTTGCCCGCCGCGGCCGCCGTGTCGCACAGTGCGAGCAGCTCGGAGTAGGTTCCCGGGACGGCGGTGCCCAGCTCGTCGAGGGTCTGCTGATTCCAGACGATCCCGAACGCGCCGACGTAGGGAGAGAGCATGTAGGTCTTGCCGTCAACCTGCGTGTACGGCGCGACGCCGGCGGGGAAGTCGTCGGCCCATGGCCGGTCGGAGAGGTCGTACAGCGCCCCGGACGGCGCGAGCTGCTGGATCGAGCCCGAGTTGCCGTTGCCGGGCCACGTGTAGAAGATGTCGGCGATCGTGCCCGCCTGCAGCTGCGTGCGCTGGGTGGACTGGAGCGTCGCGTCCGAGGTGAAGGTCACGTTGACCTCGACCCCGGGGTTCGCCTCCTTGAACGCGGCGACGACGGCCTCGACGCCGGGCTTCTCGACGCTGTTCCACGAGATCGAGAGGGTCTTGCCCTCGCCGTCGCCGCCCTCTGCGTCGTTGCCGGGGGTCGTGGAGCAGCCCGCGAGCGCGACCGTCGCGATCGTGGCCAGGGCGAGGCCGCTCAGTGCCTTGTGCACCAGTGCTTTCCTGTTCATGGGTGTCTTCCTGTTCATGTGATTCCCGATCTGCGGCGCTGCCGCCGTCGGCTGGTTGCGGGCCTGGTCCGTCAGCCCTTGAGTCCTCCCGCGAAGCCCTTGATGATGGACTTCTGCATGAGGAAGTAGACGATGAGCACGGGCGCCGCCGAGATGAGCAGCCCGGCGAACACGAGGTTCCACTGCTGCACGTAGTCGCCGACGAAGCCGTACAGTGCGACGGGGATCGTGACGTTGCCCGATCCGGACAGGTACAGCAGGGGCGTGAGGAAGTCGTTCCACACCGTGATCGCGTTGAGGATCACGACCGTCCCCGTGACCGGTCGCAGCAGCGGGAACACGACGGAGAAGTAGGCGCGCAGCGGACCGCAGCCGTCGATCAGCGCCGCCTCCTCGTAGTCGATCGGCATCGCCCGCAGGAACTGCACGTAGAGGAAGATCGAGAACGGCATCTGCACGCCGACGTAGAAGATCACGAGGCCCCAGAGGGTCCCGATGAGACCCAGGTCGCGGATCAGCGAGTACAGCGGGATCATGGCGAGCTGGAAGGGCAGCAGCAGGCCGGCCATGAACAGGCCGTAGGTGATCTTCGACCAGCGCCGGGTGACCCGCGCAAGCGGGTAGGCCGCGGCGGCGGCGAGGCCGACGAGCAGGACGACGCTGACGATCGTCACGACGGCGCTGTTGAGGATCGCGCCGCCGAGGCTCGCCTCCTGCCAGGCGCGGGCGAAGTTCTCCAGCGTGGGCTGCAGCGGAGGCAGCAGGGGCGAGGTGCGATCGCTCGGCGCGCGCAGCGCGATGTTCGTCAGGATGACGACGGGGAAGACGAAGATCACGGCGAGGAGGATCATCCCGGCCTCGAGGATGCCGGTGCGCCACGTGTAGCGGGTCATGCCTGGCCCCTCCGTCCGATGACGCGGTACTGGATGCCGGCGACGATCGCGACGAAGACGGTCAGGACGAGGCCCAGAGCGATGCCGTACCCGAACTCGCCGAACTGGAACGCGTTGCGGTAGAGGAGGGTCGAGATGGTCTCGGTCGCCCCGCCCGGGCCGCCCTGCGTGAGCACCCAGACCTGGTCGAACATCTTCAGCCCGCCGATGATCGACAGCATCAGGTTGATCGTGATCGACGGCGCGAGCAGCGGCCGCACGACGTACCAGAATCGCTGCCAGGCGTTCGCTCCGTCGAGCGCGCTCGCCTCGATCACGTCCTCGGGGATGGACTGGAGGTTCGCGAGGAAGATCACCATCGAGTAGCCCGCGAACTGCCAGACCACGGTCACGACGATCGACCAGAGGGCGAGCGTCGGGTCGCCGAGCCAGGACTGCGCGAGACCCGGGAGCCCGATCGCCGCGAACAGCGAGTTGATCGCGCCCGTGGGGGCGAGGAGGTACTGCCACAGGTAGGCGACGACGACGGGCATCACGACGGCGGGGGCGAACAGCAGGACGCGCAGGAAGTTGCGCGACTTGATGTGGCTGTTGACGCCGAGGGCGAGCAGGAGCCCGATGCCGTTCTGGATGACGGTGATCGCCACGGCGAGGAAGAACGTATGCCACAGGGCCGACAGCGACGCCGGCGTCGTGAAGATCTCCACGAAGTTGTCGAAGCCGACGAAGTCGTACTCGGGCAGCAGCCCGTTCCAGTCGGTGAAGCCCAGGACGGCGCCCTGCGCCGAGGGGATGAGGACCGCCACGGCATAGAAGACGAGCGCCGGCACCACCATGAACCAGGTCGCCCCCCGCCGATGCGCGCGCGACGGCGGCCTGATCGGCCTCCGCGTCGTCGAAGGCGGCGCCTCCTGGAGCTGCACGGACATGGATCTCCTCCTCGGTCGACGCGGGTCGGGGACGCCCGTGTCGTGAGGTTGTCTACTCGACCCGTTCGATGCGGGGCAAGGACGCGAGCGCCCCCGGGCCGTGGAGTGCATCGGAATCCACGATCCTGTCGCGGACAGTCAAGTCCGGGGCCCGGAAGGCACCTCCATCCGGCCGGGCCCTGGTGCACGCGCCCGCGCATGCCTATTCTGGTTACGCGTGTAACCACGGACGGTTACGCGCGTAACCAAAGAACGTTACGCGTGTAACCCCACAGAACAGACTTCGCGGCTCCACACCGCGGACACCCGGCACGACTACGAGGGAGTAGCCACCCATGGACACCGTCATCCAGCGTCAGTTTGACGAGCTGCGGATCGTCCGGACGCAGACCTCGTCCCCGCTCTCGGCGCCCCGGCCCTCCCCCGCCGAGAGCGCGCGGTGGCCGTTCCTGCTCGTGTACGCGCTTCGCGGCGCGACCCGCTTCACGCACGGCACGACCGGATACGCCCTCGACACAGGCGACATCGTGCTCGTCGCCAACGACGCGGCGTCGCTCCTCGTCTCGGGGGAGGATGCCGCCGCCCTCGTCGTGCTCGTCCCGGACGGGGCGGTCGGCCCGTACCGCAGCGCGTTCGCCTCCGCCGCCGGCCGCATCTCCAGCGCGCGCGAAGGGTCGCCACGCCTCGTCGGCCATCTGCTCGACGGGCTCGCGGGCAACCTCGCCGAGCTCACTCCCGCCATGCCGAGCAGGCTCGCGCGCCATATCGTCGGGTTCGTCGCGATGGTCTGCGCCGAGGCGGAGGGACCGGGGTCCGAGAACGACCGCATCCTCCGCGCGGCGAAGGACTACATCGAGGGACATCTCGGAGAGATGGACCTCGGCCCCGAGCGCATCGCCCGCGCCCACAACGTGAGCATCCGGACCCTGCACCGCCTGTTCGAGCGCGAGCAGTCGACCGTCGCGGGGTGGATCCGCTCGCGCCGGCTCGACCACTGCCGCTCCGAGCTCGCCGACGCCGCCCACGACCACGAGTCGGTGAGCGCGATCGGCGCACGCTGGGGGTTCTGGGACGCGGCGCACTTCAGCCGCCTCTTCAAGACGCGGTACGGGCTCTCGCCGCGGGCGTACCGCACCGAACGCCTGCGGCGCCGCGCGATGGAGCCCGTCAGTGCCTGAGCGGCGCGCCGGGTCGCCCGCGCACGCGCTCTTGCCTCTCACGGCCCGCCGCTTGGACATCGACGCCCATCTCGCGCCCGCGGACGCGCTCCCCGCCGCATGTGCGACATTAGTGCGATGACCACGCCGGACCACGAGCAGCTCGCGCCGTCCGCCCGCCCCCGGAAGCGGGCGACCAGCGAGGACGTCGCGCGCGCCTCCGGCGTCTCGCGGGCGACGGTGAGCTACGTGCTCAACAACGCCGAGGGCCGCAACATCTCCGAGCAGACCCGCCGCCTGGTCCACGAGACGGCCAAGCGGCTCGGGCACGTCCCCTTCGCGCCCGCGCGCGCCCTCAGCTCGGGGCGCAGCGACATCGTGCTCGCCCTCGTGCCGGGATTCACGCTCGGCTACGTCTTCGAGCAGGGACTGGAGGCCCTCGACGTCGCGCTGGCCGAGCGCGGAGCGGCCCTCATGGTCCACCGCCACCTGGAGAGCGTGCGGCACCTGTCCGACCTGTGGAAGCTCGTCTCCCCCGAGCTCGTCGTGACGACGGGCGGCCTGAGCGAGCCGGAGGTGGAGTCCATCGGCGACTCGGATGCGAGACTCGTCGACATCGGCTCGATCGTCCCCCACCGCACCCTCGGACGAGCGCAGGCGGAGCACCTGATCGAACGCGGCCACCGCCGCATCGGCTTCGGCTTCCCGAAGGACGAGAACCTCCGGGAGTTCGCCACACAGCGCCTGGCGGGCGTCCGCGACGCCTGCGCCGCCCACGGCCTTCCGGCGCCCGTCCCCCGCGACATCGCCTTCGATCAGGAGGGCGCGCGCGAGGCGATCGAAGCCTGGCGTGAGGTCGACGACGTCACGGCGGTGTGCGCGCACAACGACGACGTCGCCCTCGTCATCATGGCGACGGCGACCGCGCGGGGCCTGCGCGTGCCCCAGGACCTCGCCGTGATGGGGATCGACAACATCCCCATGTCGGGCATCGGCCTCACCACGATCGGGATCGACACGCCCGCCTGGAGCAGGACCGTCGTGGAGTACGTCCTGAATGCGCTGGAGGGACGCCCCGCGCCCCGCAGGGACGAGTCCCTCTATCGTCTCGTGGAGCGCACCTCGGTCTGATCTGCGGTCAGTGGGCCGCGGCGCGGCGCACGAGCAGGGCGAGGTGCAGCGCCGTCTGGATGTCGCCACGGTCGAGGTCGACGTCCAGCATGTCCTCGATGAGCGCGATGCGCTGATAGAACACGGAGCGCGACAGGTGGGATGCCGCGGCTGCCGCCGTGCGATTGCCCGGGTGCGCGAGCATCGCCGCGAGCACATCGAGCAGGTCGCCGCCGCGGGCGAGGTCGTACTCGATCAGCGGCGCGAGCATCCGCTCGCCGTGCTCCAGGACCCGGTGGTCGTCCCGCAGCGCGGTGATCAGGCGCGCGAGGGGCTGGTCGTCCGCACGGCGCACCTGGGGCCACCGCCCTGTCGCCGACGCCGGGGTGCGCGCGAGGGAGATCGCCTCCTGCAGCGACACCAGCGCGCCGTCGGCGCCGTGGGCCGCCGACCCGACGGCGAGCGCCACGCGCTCCCCCGACGGAGCGAGTGCGTCGGCGAAGCGCTCGGCCGCCGCCTGGTCGAGCACCGTCCGCGGCGGGACCGACACGAGGAGTGCCGCTCCCGCGCCCGCGACGGGTGACCCGCCCACGAGGGCGCGTCCCCCGAGGGCCGCGGCGGCGACGGCGGCGACGCCGGGCTCGACGTCCGCGCCCGTGACGACCACGCCGTACAGGCACGCGCCTTCGATCGGCAGCCCCGCCGCCGCGAGACGAGCGGCGACGGCGTCGTGACCGGTGAACCGGCCGGACAGGAGGCCGTCCACGAGCCGGCGTTGGCCGATCCGCGCCCACTCGTCGACGTCGCCGTCGGCGAGCCGTCCCAGCGCCAGCGCGATGGCCCCCTGTTCGAGCACGGCGGCGCGGCCGGCCGGATGCACGGGCCCCGGCAGGGCGACGAGGTACCCCCACCGGATGCCGCGCGCCTCGACGGGCACGATGAGCCACTCGCGGGGCTCCTGCCGCCTGGCCAGCCGCGAGCGCACCTCCCAGCGCGTGAGGATCTCCTCCTCGCGGGCCGCGGGCACCTCCGCGGCGATGACGTCGTGGGCGAGGGACTCGAGCACGACCGGCGCGCCGAGGGTCTGGGCCAGCTGACGCACGATGAAGTCGGCGGGTGATCCGCGCAGCGCGAGGGCGGTGAAGCTCGTGCGGACGTCGTCGCGCGCGCGCAGGGCGACCGTCTGGTCGGCGATGATGCGGCGGTGCACCGCCTCGGTGATCGTCACGAACTTGACCTCGCGCCGCAGGACCACCAGCGCCAGGCCGTGGGCGCGGGCGGCTTCGATGACGACTGCCGGAACGTACCGGTAGTGGGTGCCCAGCTCGATCAGGAGCGCGGCGAGCCCCGCCGCGACCAGCCCCCGGACGAACGCCCGCAGCTCGTCGGGGTCGTCGGGCCACGACGACCCCGTCGACAGCAGCAGCTCGCCACCGTCGAGCAGTCGTGCGACCCCTGCGCTGTCGGACGCGTGCACCCAGCGCACGCGCGCGTCGAGCGCCTGCCCGCCGACAAGCACCTCCGGCATCCCGGCCGCGACGGCCTCCAGCGCGATGACCTCGCGCACCGAGGGCAGGGCGTCGTGCGCGGCCGGACGATCCGTATGAATTGACGATTCTTCGCGACGTTCAGGCACCGGAGGGATCCTCTCGCCTCTGGGAAACTGGAGATCCCCAGCCTATGCGAGTGCCGAACGATCTGTCCGAGGCGAGAAAGGACTCTGCGATGAGTACCCCCGAAACAATCCTGGAAACCGGAGCGTCGACCTCCGACGTGCGCGTCATCTCGCACTGGATCGACGGCGCGGAGCGTCCTTCGTCCTCGGGCCGGACGGCGCCCGTGTTCAATCCCGCGACGGGAGAGGTGTCGGCGCACGTGGCGCTGGCCGACGACGCGGAGATCGCGGAGGCGATCGCCTCTGCGCAGCGCGGCTTCGGGGTGTGGAGCGGATTCTCGATCGCCCGGCGGCAGGCGGTGCTGTTCGCGTTCCGCGAGCTGCTGAACGCGCGCAAGGGAGAGCTCGCGGAGATCATCACGGCCGAGCACGGCAAGGTGCTCTCGGACGCGATGGGCGAGATCGCGCGCGGCCAGGAGGTCGTCGAGCTGGCGTGCGGGTTCCCGAGCCTCGTCAAGGGCGCCTACTCGGAGAGCGTGTCGACGGGGATCGACGTCTACTCGCTGAAGCAGCCCCTGGGCGTCGTGGGGATCATCAGCCCGTTCAACTTCCCCGCGATGGTGCCCATGTGGTTCTTCCCGATCGCGATCGCGGCGGGCAACGCCGTGGTCCTCAAGCCGAGCGAGAAGGATCCCTCGGCGGCGCTGTGGCTCGCGGATCTGTGGACGCAGGCGGGGCTGCCCGACGGCGTGTTCACGGTGCTGCAGGGCGACAAGGCGGCCGTCGACGGGCTGCTGACCTCGCCCGTCGTGCAGTCGGTGAGCTTCGTCGGCTCGACCCCGATCGCGCAGTACATCTACGAGACCGCATCCCGGCACGGCAAGCGGGTGCAGGCGCTCGGCGGCGCGAAGAACCACATGCTGGTGCTGCCCGACGCCGACCTCGACCTCGTCGCCGACCAGGCCGTCAACGCCGGATACGGGGCGGCGGGCGAACGCTGCATGGCGATCAGCGTCGTGCTGGCGGTGGAGCCGGTGGCCGACGAGCTGATCAGGAAGATCAGCGACCGCATCGGCCGGCTCCGCATCGGCGACGGCGCCGGGATCGACGGCGTCGAGCCCGACATGGGGCCGCTCATCTCCGACGCGCATCGGCAGAAGGTGTCGTCGTACGTCGACATCGCCGAGGCCGACGGGGCGACGATCGTCGTCGACGGGCGCGACTGCCGGGTCGAGGGGAGGGAGGACGGGTTCTTCTTCGGCCCGACGCTCCTCGACGGCCTTCCCACCACCAGCCGCGCCTACACGGAGGAGATCTTCGGCCCCGTGCTGTCGATCGTGCGCATCGCGTCCTACGACGAGGGCGTCGCGCTCATCAACTCCGGCCAGTTCGGCAACGGCACCGCGATCTTTACCAACGACGGCGGCGCGGCCCGCCGCTTCCAGACCGAGGTGCAGGTCGGGATGATCGGGATCAACGTCCCGATCCCCGTCCCCGTCGCCTACCACTCCTTCGGCGGCTGGAAGCAGTCGCTGTTCGGCGACGCGAAGGCCTACGGCGCCCACGGGTTCGACTTCTTCACGCGCGAGAAGGCGATCACCAGCCGCTGGCTCGACCCGGCCACCCGCGACCACACGGCACAGGGAGGCATCGACCTCGGCTTCCCCCAGAATAGCTAGGGGAAGCCAAGGAGGCAGATCATGACGACCGAAGCGCAGGTGCGGGCAGACGACCGCGGGCACGTGTTCCACTCGTGGAGCGCGCAGGCCCTCATCGACCCGCTCCCCGTGGCCGGCGGCGAGGGCGCGACGTTCTGGGACTACGAGGGCAACCGCTACCTCGACTTCTCGTCGCAGCTCGTGAACCTCAACCTCGGGCACCAGCATCCCGACCTCGTCGCGGCGATCCAGGAGCAGGCAGGCAGGCTCGCGACGATCCAGCCGTCGATGGCCAACGACGTGCGCGGCGAGCTCGCCCGGCGCGTCTCGGAGGTCGCGCCCGAGGGCTTCTCGAAGGTGTTCTTCACCAACGGTGGCGCGGACGCCGTCGAGAACGCCGTGCGGATGGCCCGGCTGGTCACCGGGAAGCGCAAGGTGCTGTCGATGTACCGCAGCTACCACGGCAACACGACGACCGCGATCTCGCTGACCGGCGATCCCCGCCGCTGGGCGAACGACCCGGGCGACGGCGCCGTCGCGAAGTTCTTCGGACCGTACGCCTACCGCTCGCCCTTCCACTCCGACAGCCCGGAGCAGGAGGCCGAGCGCGCGCTGCAGCACCTGGAGCAGACGATCATCCTCGAGGGCGCCTCGACGATCGGCGCCATCATCATCGAGTCGGTCGTCGGCACCAACGGCGTGCTCGTGCCCCCGCCCGGCTACCTTCCCGGCGTCCGCGCCCTGTGCGACAAGTACGGCATCCTGTACATCGCCGACGAGGTCATGGTCGGCTTCGGCCGCATCGGCGAATGGTTCGCGTTCCAGGCCTTCGACGTCGTGCCCGACCTCATCACCTTCGCGAAGGGCATCAACTCGGGCTACGTCCCCCTGGGCGGGGTCGTCATCTCCGACCGGATCGCGGCGCACTTCGACACGGTCGTGTTCCCCGGAGGCCTCACCTACTCGGGTCACCCGCTGGCGTGCGCCCCCGGTGTCGCGACCTTCGAGGTGTTCGCGCGCGACGGCATCCTGGAACGGGTGCGCGACCTCGGCGAGCGCGTCGTCGCGCCCCGCCTGGCGCAGATCGCCGAGAGGCATCCGTCGGTCGGCGAGGTGCGCGGACGCGGGCTCTTCTGGGCGATCGAGCTCGTGAAGGACCGTGAGACCCGCGAGCCGTTCGTGCCGTTCAACGCCGCCGGAGCGGATGCCGCGCCGATGGCCGCCGTCGCCGCCGCCTGCAAGAAGGAGGGCCTGTGGCCCTTCACGCACTTCAACCGGATGCACGTGGCGCCGCCGCTGGTCATCTCGGAGGAGGACCTCGTGCGCGGCCTGGACATCATCGACCGGGCGCTCGATGTCGCCGACGCGGCGCTCTAGACGCCCGCTCCCCTCGCGCGCCGAACGGGATGCCGCGGCATGACCGGCAACGGCGGCGTCTCGTTCTGGTGGCAGCAGGAAGGGATGCCGTCGCCGCGGCCCCCGCTGCCGGGTGACACGGACGTCGACGTCGCGATCGTCGGCGCCGGCTACACGGGCCTGTGGACGGCCTACTACCTGAAGACGCTGCAGCCGGACCTGCGCGTCGTCGTGCTCGAACGCCGCTTCGCCGGTTTCGGCGCCTCGGGACGCAACGGCGGCTGGCTCACGAACTCGGTCACCGGCGGCCGGGCGCAGTACGGTCGCGACGGCGGCGTGCGGCAGCAGCGTGCCATGAACGACACCGTCGACGAGGTCATCCGCGTCGCCGCGGCGGAGGGCATCGAGGCGGGCATCCGCGCGGGCGGCGAGCTGAACATCGCCCGCACCCCGGCGCAGCTGGCACGCCTGCACGCGGCGCACGCCGACGAGGTGACGTGGCCGGGCACCGACGTCGAGCTGTGGGGTCCCCGGCAGACCGCGGCGCACGTCCGGGTGGCCGGCGCGCTCGGGGGCATCTGGCATCCGCACTGCGCCCGCATCCATCCGGCCAAGCTCGTCCGCGGTCTTGCCGGGGCCGTCGAGCGCCTCGGGGTGCCGATCCACGAGGACACGACCGTGCGATCGATCGAGCCGGGGCGGGCCGTGACCGACCGCGGGACGGTGCGCGCCGCGCACGTCATCCGGGCGACCGAGGGGTTCACGCCCGACCTCGCCGGGCAGCACCGGACGTGGCTGCCGATGAACTCCTCGATGATCGTCACCGCGCCCCTGCCTGCGCGGTTCTGGGACGAGGTCGGCTGGGAGGAGGCCGCGACCCTCGGCGACTTCGCGCACGTGTACATGTACGCCCAGCGCACCGCCGACGACCGCATCGCGTTCGGCGGGCGCGGCATCCCGTATCGCTACGGGTCTCGCGTGGATGCGGACGGCCGCACGCACGACCGCACCGTCCGGAGCCTGACCGCCCTGCTGCGGGAGTTCTTCCCGGGCGCGGCGCAGGTGCCGGTCGAGCACGCGTGGTCGGGCGTGCTCGGGGTGCCGCGCGACTGGTCGGCCACGGTCGGGCTGGACCGGGCCGCGGGAATCGGGTGGGCCGGGGGCTACGTCGGCACCGGCGTCGCGACGACGAACCTCGCCGGCCGCACCCTCGCCGACCTCGTGCTCGGTCGTGACTCCGATCTGGTCTCGCTGCCCTGGGTGGGTCGCCGCGCGCGCCGCTGGGAGCCCGAGCCGCTGCGCTGGATCGCCGTCCGCGGCCTCTACGCGGCCTACCGCCTCGCCGACCGTCACGAGGCCCGCGGCACCCCGCGCACCTCCCCCCTCGCGCGCCTCGCCGACGTCGTCTCCGGCCGCGCCCACTGACCCCCGCGGCCGCTTCATCCGGCCGCTTCCGCGCGGACCAGCCCCCGTCCGCCCGGTTCGCGACGGATGAACGCGCGCGCCGCCGACTCATCCGGCCCGAACCGGGCCCACGGGCTCAGCTCGGTGCGGAACCGGACGGATGAACGCGCACGCGACGCGCGCAGCGGCGGGGTCAGGCGGGGAGGCCGGGCTGCTCCCACCCCTCGAACTCGCCCGGGCGGGCGCCGCGACGGTTCTCGGGCTCGACGGGGGCGGCGTCGAGGTGGGTGCGCGCGCGGACGGCACCCTGCTCGTCGACGAGCCACAGGGCCAGACGCCCCGGGACCGTGCGCGCCGGCACCCGGACGGACACGGCATCCGACACGCGGAACGGCTGAGCCGTCACCGTCTCCGAGCCCTCTCCGGATGCCGGCACCTCCGCAGGCAGTGGCGCACCGTAGGGCAGCCACCGGGCAACGACCGCTCCGGTGAGCGGCTCGCGCCCGTGATGCGACACGCGCACACCGATCGTCCGGTCGGCGGCGGGAGGCTCGATGTCGGCGCCCGCGGCGCGCGGCACCAGGTCGACGATGAGCACCGTCTCGGCGTTGACGTCGGACGGCTCGCATCCCGCGCCGTCCTTCCGCCGCCTGTCGGTCGTCAGCAGCCCCGCCGCCTCGTGCTCGACGTCGGCGAACTCGGTGTACACGTATCCGGCGAAGCGGTCGTTGCGGCGCAGCTCCTGCGTCTCCCAGCGCAGATGCCACATCCGCTCCAGGCTCGTGAAGCCCTCGCCGTACTCGCTGTTGACGAGCGGGATGCCGGTGCGCGGGAACCCGTCGTCGCCGTACAGCGACTTGTCGACGACGAAGCCCGGACCCAGCCGCACCGGGAACGTCTCCCGCGCCCCGGAGGCGAGGTCGGCGACGGCCTCCGCCCACGTCCCGAGGTCGGGCTCGTAGTAGTGCCAGTCGACGAGGTCCGTGCGCACGTGCGACCAGCCGGAGTTCTCGACGATGAGCCTCGTGTCGTCCAGCGCCCGCATGCGGTCATAGACCTCTCGTGCGGCCGCCGCCCGCGCGGGGCTGTCCGGGATGTCCCAGTCGAGCCCCCACTCCTCGTTGTACAGGCCCCAGATGACGATGCTCGGATGGTTGCCGTCGCGCTCGACCATGCCGTCGAGCTGACGGGCGAAGGCCTCCGCGGCGGCGGGGCTGAACCTGCTCGGGCACGCGGGCTCCGCCCACACCAGCATCCCCCGCCTGTCCGCCTCGTGCAGCCAGATCGGCTCCTCGAACTTGAGGTGCTTGCGCACGAGGTTGTAACCGAGCTCGGCCGCCAGGTCGAGGTCGTGCAGCAGCTCTCCGGCGGAGGGGGCGGTCAGCCCGGTGTCGGGCCAGTACCCCTGGTCGAGCACGCCGCGCAGGTAGATCCGCTCGTCGTTGAGCCACAGCTCCTCCCCGCGCGCCTCGAATCGGCGCAGGCCCGAGGTCACGATGACCGTGTCCTCCGATGCCGGGACGGATACCCGCAGCCGGTACAGGTGCGGGTCGGCGGGGCTCCACAGCCGGGCGGATGCCAGGTCCAACCGGACACGGACGGCGCCTGCGGCATCCGAGCGCGCCGAGACGCGATCCCCCGTCCCGATCACCTCGACGACGACCTCGGTGCCGGCCGGGACGTCGCCGGAGAGCGAGGCGGTGACGTCGAATCCGGTCAGGCTGTCGCCGCGGACGGCGACGGACTCGGCGTAGGTGCGCCCCCGCGCTTCGAGCCAGACGCTCTGCCAGATGCCCGACGTCGGCGTGAACGAGACGCCGTCGTAGTCGTCGCGCGGGATCGACCGCTGCTTGCCGTGCGGGATGTCCCGCTTGTCGGCGGGAGCGGTGACCTCGACCGTCAACTCCGCCTCGTGCGCGCCGTCGAGCGCGTCGGTGAGGTCGAGCTCGAAGTACTCGTACCCGCCGACGTGCTCGCCGACGATCCGCCCGTTCACGGCGACGACGGCACGGTGGTGCACCGCTCCGAAGCACAGCACGATCCGGGCGCCGTCCCACTCCGCCGGCACGGTGACCTCACGCGCGTAGACGGCCGATTCCAGCCAGGTGCGCCCGATGCCGGAGGCCTCGCTCTCCCACGCGAACGGCACGAGGATGCGATCCTGCGCGCCGTCCGCGTCGAAGCGCCAGACGCCGTTGAGCGACATCCACCGCTCGGAGCGGTCGCGGTCGGGGCGCGGGTACTCGGGCCGCGGAACGCTCCCGGCGCCGTCGGCGTCGCGGACGAGGAGATCGGTCGAGTGGAGTGTCATTCGTTGTGTCAGCCCTTCACGCTGCCGGCGAGGATGCCGTTGATGAAATGCCGCTGCAGTGCGATGAACAGCACGAGCAGCGGGATGAGTGCGATGGAGCTCGCCGCGAGCAGCTCGGCGGTCACGGTGGCGTAGTCGGCGCCGATCCGGTTCCCCGTGATGTTCTGGGCGAGGGTGGACAGCACGACCTGGAGGGTCGCCATCCGCTCCGAGCTGGCGACGATGACGGGCCAGACGAAGTCGTTGTAGATGTTCATGATCGTGAGCACGGCCAGTCCCGCCAGTCCGGGACGGATGACCGGCACGACGACGCGCCAGAAGATGCCGAACTCGCTGCAGCCGTCGACCCTCGCGGCGTCCAGCAGCTCGTCGGGGACGGCGGCGATGACCTGCCGCATCCAGAAGATGGCGAACGCGTCGATCGCGCCGGGCAGGATGAGCGCCTGGTACGTGTTGACCCAGCCGAGCTCCTTCATCTGCAGCAGCAGCGGGATGATCAGCACGATCGTCGGCAGCATGAGCGTTATCAGCACGGCGCCGAAGATCAGGTTCTTCCCGGCGAAGCGGTACTTCGCGAAGGCGTACGCGGCCAGCGGCGCGAAGAACATCGTGATGCCGCCCTTGAACACGAGCACGATCGCCGTGTTGAGGAACCCGTTCATGATCGGGACGTCCTCGAACATCCGCACGTAGTTGTCGAGCGTGAACACCGTCGGGTCGAACCGCAGCGGGTAGCGGATGATGTCGGCCGCGGGCTTGAACGCCGACAGGACCGCCCAGGCGACGGGCGCGAGGAAGCCGATCAGGAGCAGCAGGAGGAAGACCTGCGCGCCGAGGTGCCGGCCGAGGTCTCGCTTCGCGGCGCGGGGACGGCGAGCGCGGCCGGGCGGGAACGCCTCGACCTCGGTCTCGACGGATGCCGTGGTGGTGGTCATGTCGTCAGTCCTTCGCTCGCAGCAGCCGCACGAACACGAGCGAGAGCGCCATCACGAGCACGACGAGCAGGAACGAGTTCGCCGCTCCGGTGCCGAGGTCTGCGCGCGTGATGTGGTTGTACAGGTAGTAGCCGGCCGTCGTCGTCGAGCCGTACGGTCCGCCCTGGGTCACGACGAACGGCTCCGCGAACATCTGGAAGACCGCGAGGGTCTGCAGCACGACGGCGAACATGATCGTCCTGCGCAGCAGCGGCACCGTGATGCTCCACAGCTGGCGGCCACGCGACGCGCCGTCGAGCGCCGCGGCCTCGTAGAGGCTGTTGTCGATCGACTGCAGGCCCGACAGCAGGATGATGACGATGAAGCCCGTCGTCTTCCACAGGAACAGCAGCGCGAGGGTGGGCTTCGCCCATTCGCTCGTGGTCAGCCAGCCGACCGGCGGGATGCCGACGGATCCGAGCACGGCGTTGACGGCGCCGTAGTTCTGGTCGAACAGGACGATCCAGATCTGCGCGACGGCCACCAGCGGCGTGACGAAGGGCACGATGTAGGCGACGCGGTACATCCCGCGCCCCCGGACCAGCACCGAGTTCAGCAGCACCGCGGCGAGGACGCCCACCACCAGCTGGATCGGCACGATCAGCAGCCACAGGACCGCCGAGTTGCCGAGCGATGCCCAGAACTGGGAGCTCGTGAGCAGGTATGTGTAGTTGTCCCAGCCGACCCACTCCGCGGCCCCGACGCCCCGCCAGTTCGTGAAGCTCAGGCGGAACGTGTAGACGAGCGGATAGACGCTGAAGGCGAGGAAGAGCGCGACGAACGGCAGCACGAAGACGTACGGTGCCGAGCGACGGCGCGCCCGCGCCATCGAGGGTCTGCGCCGCGCGGGCGACGCGGAGCGGGTGGCTGGGACGGCGGTCATCGGCGGTCGATCAGGTTCTTCTGGATGTCGGCCGACGAGTTCGACTGCAC